>Ga0182736_1001767_pt1 | contig 19092 bp, 24 predicted proteins | sample eDN5th30CKraftBY_FD_128882 | JGI IMG/M metagenome (GOLD analysis project Ga0182736, IMG submission 128882) | Enriched backyard soil microbial communities from Emeryville, California, USA - eDNA 5th pass 30_C Kraft BY (version 2) (version 2) | ecosystem: Environmental > Terrestrial > Soil >... | reverse complement strand
GCTCGTCGCCGACAGCTGACGATGCGTATTGAACGCCTCGACGTTGTTCTGGATACGAAGGCCCATGACTCAACACTCCTTGTTGATCGGGAAACCGGGCTTGACGAAGCGACTCCATGTCGCCTCAGGCTTGATGATCGACGCCGCCCCGCGGATCTTTAGCGGGCTTCTCGCGGCGCCGCCGCTCACGCTCGCGCCGCGCCCGCTCACGCTCGGCCGGGGTCAGCAGGCGCAGGCGCGGGATCGGCTCCACCGGGCGCGTGAGCGGGTCGCGGTCGACCGGGTCGATGCGGTCGGTCACGCCTTGGCCGACCCGGCGGCCTCGGCCTCCGCCTCGGCCCGCAGGCGCTCGAGCTCCGCCTGGCGCGCGCGGTAGCGCTCGATGCGCTCCTGCTCGAGGTCGCGCAGCTCGGCCAGCAGGATGTGGCGCCAGACGACGATCGCGCAGCGCCAGGCGACCAGGTTGACCACGATGCCGGCCGCCAGCGCGCGCCAGACGGCGTCGAACGTGGTCTGGTCGCCGGCCAGGTTGAGCACCAGCACCAGCAGGAATGCGACCAGCGCCGCGCGCGTGCGGGCGCGGCGGATCCCGGCCTTGGCGCGCGGGTGCGTCGCCAGCGAGACCCTGATCTCGGGAGTCTCTTCGCTCATGCGTCTCGGGACGCCCTCAGGGCCTGGACTTCGCGATCGCGGATGAACCGCATCAGGCGGTCCTCGTCGGCGCGCGCGACGCCGTCGAAGCGGATGCCCTTCTGGTCGGCCTCGGCGCCGACGCGCACGACGCGCCCGAGCGAGCGCAGCGGGCCGTCGGGCAGCAGCAGCTCGACGTGCACGTCCAGGCCGAGCGGCAGCTCCCACTTGTCGGTGACGCGCAGCCCGCTGCCGCTGACGTCGAGCGTGGTGGTCTCGCCGCCGAGCGGCTCGTCGACGCCGCGCACGGTCACGTCCAGCACCGCGGCGACGCGCACGAACTCGCGCCGCTGGATGCGCTCGACGTCCCCGGACAGCGTGATCGTCAGCGAGCCCGAGCGCTGCGCGTCGAGGGTGCCGCCGTAGCGCAGGATGCCGCGGCCGGAGAACAGCTCGACGGCGAGGTCGTGGCCGACGAGCCGCGCCACGCGGTCGTCCTTGACCGCCAGCGCGACGATCACCACGGCGCCGTCGGCGCGCTCGATCGTCGCCGGCAGCACGCCCAGCAGGACGTTGCGCACGTGCACGTGCTGCCCGGCGGTGAACTTGGGAGGAGCGGTCACGGCGGCCATCAGGGCAGCAGCTGCTGGGCCAGCGCGCCCGGGTCGGCGGGGCTCGCGGCGTCGCGCGAGCAGACGTACGACAGCGGGCGGCCCGCGCGCAGCGCGAGCTCGACCGGCGCGCCCGGGCGCGCGGTCTCGTCCGCGTGCGTGAGCGCCACGTGCGTGGGCCCGAGCGGCGCCAGCGCGTCCGCGACCTCGGCCGCCGCGGCCGAGCTGAGCGTCGCCGGCAGCGCCAGATGGATCTCGCTCACGCCGAGCGCCTCGAGGTCGGCCGCCAGCGCCTTCAGATCGGCCGGCGGCGTGCTCGGCCCGACCGCGGGCGTGTCGATCAGCGTCATCAGCGGCGTGCGGCCGCCGAGGCGCCGCTTGACCTGCGCCGCGTCGTCGGCGGTGACCACGTTGATGCCGAGCGGCTGCAGGCGCGTGGCGAGCGTGCCGTCGCCGCGCAGGGCGACGACCGCGACGTCGACGCCGCCCGCCGCGTACGCCGCGGCCAGGTGCGCGACCGCCGCCGTCTTGCCGGCGCCGCCGCCGCCCACGATGGCCAGCGCGCGGGCGCCGCCGCCGAGCGCCGACAGCACGGGAATGCGGCGCGCGAGGGCCGTCCGGATCAGCTTCTTGAGGTTGCGGGGGGCGGAGAACGGGAGCCCGTGCGTGACCGCCTCGCCGACCACGTCGGCCGCCAGCTCGGAGCTCAGCCCGGCGGCCACGAGCCGCTGCTCGGCCGCGTCGGCGGCCGCGGGACGCGCGGCCGGAGCGGGCGCCGCCGCGGTGGCGCCGCCCGACGACACACCGCCAAGCGGTGGACTCGCCGGCGCCGGCGCGCCGAACGGCACGTCCCTCAGCCCGGCCGCGAAGGCCTCGCTCGCGGGCGTCTCGAACGCCGGCTCGGGCGCCGCGTCCTCGATCGCCGCCGCGTTCGGCTGCGGCCCGTAGAGGCCCGCCGCGGCCGGCGACGGGATGTACTCGTCCGCGGTCGTGGCCGAGAAGGCCGGCTCCGGCGGCGCCTGCGCCTGCCGCGCGGCCGCGGCCAGCGCGTCCGCGAACGGCGTCGCCTGCTCGAACAGCGCCTGCACGGCGGGCGAGCTCAGGCCCTCGGCGGTCGCGCGGTCGGAGCGGATCTCCAGCGGCCGCTCGCCGCCGGGGCGCGCATCGACTTCGACGTAAGGGCGCTGGAAGAACCCGCCGACGCCGCCGCCGAGCCCTTCGCGCCGGCGCAGCACGATCGCGTCCGGCCCGAGCTCGGCCCGGATCTGCGGCAGCACTTCTTCGAGCGAGCGACCGCGGTAGGTCTTGACGCCGTCAGAACCGTTGCTGGTGGAAGCTTCCATCCCCGAGGTCCCCTATCGACTCTAGGCCGCGGCCAGCGCCGCGCCGATCACACCGGTGGTCTCGACCCCGACACCCGCCGGGATCTCGTTGTAAGAACAGACGGCCAGCTGCGGCAGCTTCTGCTCGCACAGCTGACGCAGGTGCCGGCGCACGCGCGCCGAGCACAACAGCACGGGCCGGCCGCCGCTGCCGAGCGCGAGCTCGACCTGCTCGGCCGCCGCGTCGACGATCGCCGCCGCCTGCGCCGGATCCATCGCCAGGAACTCGCCGTCGGCGGTCTGCACGAGCGCCTCGGCGACCGCCTGCTCGAGCGCCGGGTCGACCGCGATCACGCGCAGGGTCCCCTCGGCGTCCAGGAACGGCGCCACGATCGTGCGCCCGAGCGCCTGGCGCGCGTACTCGGCCAGCATCGCCGGGTCGCGCGTGAGCCGCGCCTTGTCGCCGATCGCCTCCAGCACCGCGCCGAGGTCGCGGATCGACACGCCCTCGCGCAGCAGCGCCTGCAGTACGCGCTGGACCTCGCCGAGCGACAGCACGTCCGGGACGACCTCATCGACCACGGCCGCGTTGACCTCCTTGAGCTGGTCGAGCAGGTGGCGCGTCTCCTGGCGCGTCAGCAGCTCGGCAGCGTGCGCGCGGATCACCTCGGTCAGGTGCGTGACCACGACCGACTCGGCGTCGACCACGGTCCAGCCGAGCGCCTCGGCCTCCGCGCGGCCCGCCTCCGGGATCCAGACGGCCGGCAGCCCGAACGCGGGCTCGGTCGTCGGGATGCCCGCGAGCTGACCCATCGCGTCGCCCGGGTTCATGGCCATATGGTGCCCCGCCATCACGCCGCCACGCGCAACTTCGCTGCCACGCACGCGCATCACGTACTCGTGCGAGTCGAGGCCGACGTCGTCGCGGATCCGGACCGGCGGGATCACCACGCCGAGCTCGGACGCGATCTGCCGCCGGATCGTCCCGACGCGCGCCAGCAGCGAGCCGCCGGCGGCCTTGTCGACGAGCGGGACCAGGCCGAAGCCGATCGCCAGCTCGAGCGGGTCGACCGCGAGCGCGTCCAGCGCGGCGTCGCGCGGCGCCGGCAGCGCCGCCTGCTCCTCCGCGGCCCCGACGGCCTTCGCCGCCTCCTCGCGCTGGCGCGTCGTGGGGCGGTTGCGCACCTGCCAGCCGACGAAGAAGAACAGCGCGCCGATCGCGAAGAACGGCAGCTTGGGCAGCCCGGGAACGAGCCCGAACAGCATCACCATCACGCCCGCGACCAGCGGCGCCTTGCGCTGGTCGAGCAGCTGCTTGGAGACGGTCGAGCCGAGGTCGTTCTCGGCGCCCGCCGAGCGCGTGACCAGGATGCCGGTCGCGACCGAGATCAGCAGCGCCGGGATCTGGGCGCACAGGCCGTCGCCGACCGACAGCAGCGAGAAGTGGTGCCCGGCCTCCGAGAACGGCATGCCCTGCTGGACGACGCCGATGATGATGCCGCCGAGCAGGTTGATCGCGGTGATCAGGATGCCGGCCATCGCGTCGCCCTTGACGAACTTCGAGGCACCGTCCATCGCGCCGTAGAAGTCCGCCTCCTGGGCGATCTCGGCGCGCCGCCGGCGCGCTTCCTCGTCGGTGATCTGACCGGTGTTGAGGTCGGCGTCGATCGCCATCTGCTTGCCCGGCATCGCGTCGAGCGTGAAGCGCGCGCCGACTTCGGCCACGCGCCCCGCGCCGTTCGTGATGACCACGAACTGGATCACGATCAGGATCAGGAAGATCACCAGGCCGACGACGATGTTGCCGCCGACCACGAAGTTGCCGAACGCCTCGACCACGTGCCCGGCGTCGCCCTCGAGCAGGATCAGCCGCGTCACCGACACGTTGATCGCCAGCCGGAACAGCGTCGTCAGCAGCAGGAGGGTCGGGAACGACGAGAAGTCCAGCGCGCGCGGCACGTACATCGTGGCGACGACGATCATCAGCGCGGCCGAGATGTTGAGCGTGATGAAGAAGTCCAGCAGCAGCGGCGGCAGCGGGATGATCAGCATCGCCACGATCAGCACGACGCCGCCCGCGGCGGCCAGGTCCGCGTTGCGCCCGAGGCGCGAGAGCGTCGCGTTCATGCCCTCGCCCCCGCGACGCGGTAGACGTACGCGAGCAGCTGCGCCACCGCGTGGAAGAGATCCTCGGGGATCGGGCGTCCGACGTCGACCGTCGCGTACAGCGTGCGGGCCAGCGGCGGATCGGGGACGACCATGACGCCTGCGTCGGCAGCTCGCTCGCGAATCTTGAATGCGAGATGGTCGACGCCCTTCGCGACGACGACCGGAGCCGCCGTGCCCGCCTCGTACTTGAGCGCCACGGAGAAGTGGGTGGGGTTGGTGACGATCACGTCTGCGGTCGGAACGGCGTCCATCATGCGCCCGCGGGCCAGCTCCATCGCCTTGCGCCGCTGCGCAGACTTGATCTCGGCAGGAAGCTGCTGCTGCTTGAACTCCTGCTTGAGCTCCTGCTTGTCCATCCGCAGGCCCTTCTCGTGCTTGTAGCGCTGGTAGACGAAGTCGATGACCGCCAGCACCAGGTAGGCGACCGCGGCGCGCTGGGCGATCGCCATCACCGTGCCCGCGACCTCCGGGACCAGCTGCTCGGGCGGCGTGCCGACGGTCGCGGCCAGCTCGTCGAGCTTCGGGAACAGCGCGAGCGCCGCGATCGCGCCGACGATCGTCGTCTTGGCCACGTTCTTGGCCGTCTCGAACGCGAAGTGCTGCGGGTTGAAGAGGTTCTTGATGCCGCTCGCGGGGTTCAGCCGCTTGAAGTCCGGCTTGAGCGCCTGCGGCGACGGCTTGAAGCCGACCTGGGCGACGGCGGCGAACAGCCCGGCCGCGAAGCACGCGCCCGCGACCGGCAGCAGCGCCAGGCCGACGTGCCGGCCGACGAGCCAGAACAGCTCGCCGATGCCCTCGCGGTTGACCACGTCCGGCCGCGTGGTCAGGTCGATCACCCCGACCATCGCGCGCCGCATCTGGTCCATCGCCCGCGGCGCGAACGCCGACAGCGCGATCAGCCCGGCGATCAGGATCGCGGCGCCGTTGATGTCGACCGAGCGCGCGACCTGGCCCTTCTTGCGCGCGTCGTCGCGCTTCTTGGGTGTGGCCTTCTCGGTCTTGTCCTGGGCCATCAGGCGGCCTTCAGGAAGTGCAGCGCGTGCACGATCGAGTCCTGCAGCTCGCTGGCGGTGAGGCCCGCGACGAACGGCAGCGAGGCGCCGAGCAGGATCAGCCCGACGATCATCTTGGCCGGGAAGCCGACCGCGAACACGTTCATCTGCGGCACGACGCGCGAGACGACGCCGAACGCCGCGTCGGTGATGATCAGCGCGATGATCACCGGCGCGCCGATCATGAACGCGGCGACGAAGATGCCCGAGAACGCGACCTGCGCGCCCTCGGCCAGCGAGCCCACCGCGGGCGCGTCGAGCATCGGCACCGCCTCGTAGGTCCGGCCGAGGCCCTTGATCATCCAGGCGTCGCCGCCGATCGCGATGATGATCGCCACGCCGAACAGCCCGTACAGCTGCGACAGCACGGTCGACTGGGTCCCGCTCAGCGGGTCGACCTGGGCGCCGAACGAGAAGCCGATCAGCGTGTCCAGCAGCGAGCCCGCGGTCTGCAGGCCGGCGAACATCGCGGCCAGCGCGTAGGCGAACGCCAGCCCGACGATCACCTCCTTGACCAGCACGGCGCCGAACGTCAGCGGGTCGAGGTCGATCGCCCCGTGCGTGGCGACCGGCGTCAGCCCGATCGCGAGCGCGACCGCGATGATCCCGCGCACCCGCCCCGGGACCATCTTCGACGAGAACAGCGGCGCGATCACGAACAGCGGCGAGACGCGCGCCAGCACCAGGAAGAATGCGGCGACCTGCTGCTCGGAGAACCGCGTGAGCAGCTCGCCGGCGTTCACGTCAGCTTCCGACCAAGGTCGGGATCTGCCGCCACAGCTCGCTCGTCCAGTCGACGATCGTGCTCAGCATCCACGGGCCGGCGATCGCGATCACCGCGCACAGGCCGAGGATCTTCGGGATGAAGACGAGCGTCTGCTCCTGGATCTGCGTGACCGCCTGCAGGATCGAGATCAGCAGGCCCACGATCAGGCCGACCAGCAGCATCGGCAGCGCGATCTTCATCGTGACGCCCATGGCGTCGACGATCAGCGAGACGATCCGGTCCTGCGTCATGACATGTGGAAGCTCTGGACGAGCGACGAGGTGACCAGGTTCCAGCCGTCGACGAGGACGAACAGCAGGATCTTGAACGGCAGCGAGATGAAGATCGGCGGCAGCATCATCATCCCCATCGACATCAGGGTCGACGCCACGACGAGGTCGATGATCAAGAACGGCAGGAAGATCAGGAAGCCGATCTGGAACGCCGTCTTGAGCTCGGAGATGATGAACGCGGGGATCAGCACCTGCGTGGGCACGTCGCGCCGCGTCTTGACGTTCTTGACGTTGCCGAGCTTGACGAACAGCGCGATGTCCTTCTCGCGCGTCTGATCGAACATGAACTCGCGCAGCGGCGCCTCGGCGCGCTTGAGCGCGACCTCCTGCGTGATCGCGCCGCGCTGCAGCGGGTCGTACGCGTCGTGCTTGATCTCCTTCAGCGTCGGGCTCATCACGAACAGCGTCAGGAAGAACGCGATCCCGATCAGCACCTGGTTGGGCGGCGCGGTCGGCGTGCCCAGCCCCGTGCGGATGAAGCTGAGGACGATCAGGATGCGGGTGAAGCCGGTCAGCGTGAACAGCAGCGCCGGGACGAGCGAGATCGCCCCGATGAACAGCAGCAGCTGGACGGCGTTGGAGCCGTCGGTCTTCACTTGACCACCGTTTTGGAGCGCAGCACGTCGAGGAAGCCCTTGGGCGGCTCGAGGCTCTCGAGCGTCGCGCCGACGGTCAGCGCCGGCGGCTCGACGAGGCCGAGCGCGGCCGCCTCCTCCTCGCTGTAGCGGCGGATCGGCGCGATCGCGCCGTCGGCGGTGCCGATCAGGACGACCTCGCGGCCGGCGCGCACCAGGTGCAGCGCGCGGTCGGTGCCGAGCGGGAGCGTGGCGAGCGTCTCCAGCCCGCCGCCGGACGCCGTCGCGGCCTTGGCCGCCTTGACGTTCTTGAGCACCCAGTAGAGGCCGTAGATGATCGCCAGCACGATCGCCAGCGCGAGGATGGTGCGCACGATGCTGCCGCCGCCGACCGCGTGGGCCGAAGCGGCCGCGTCGCCGGAGGCGTTGATCGGCGTGTCCTCGCCGTCGGCCGCGTAGGCCGGCGAGGCGGTCAGCAGGCAGCCGAAGACGGCCGCGGGGAGGAAAGCGTGGAGGGTCCGCATACCGAGGAGCGAGCCCGGATCAGGCTCACTGCACCTATCGGCAGCGGGTTCAGCGACCTTGAGGCTCAGGCGCCGGCGCGGCGGTGCGCGGCGCCGGCAGGTCCACGGTCCCGCCCCTGCGGCGGACCTTCTCGAACTGCAGCTCGTTGACGACCGCGCCCGCGAGCACGATCAGCGCGAGGATGTAGAACCAGACCAGCGCGATCAGCACGAACACGGCGCTCGAGCCGATCCGCAGCGTCGACACGTTCGACAGGTAGACCGGGAACGCCGCGTCGACCGCGCCCATCGCGAGCGTCGCGCCGAGCGCGCCCGGCCACACGCACGACCACGGGATCACGCCCTTGGGGACCGCGAAGTACGTCATGCAGAGCGCGCCGAACAGCACGATCAGGCCGAACGCGATGCCGCCCCAGTAGACGACGTCGCCGGCGTCGGCGAGCCCGAACGGGAGGTCGCGCGCGCTCGAGAGCGCGAGCGCCTGCACGGTCGGCACGGTGACGCTCGCGGCGATGAAGATCAGGATCACCAGCAGCATCCCGAACCCGAACAGCTTCTGGCGCACCCAGGAGCGGCACGGCAGCTGGTAGATGCGGCAGAACGCGGTGTCCAGCGCGCCCCAGAACGACGTGCCGACCCACAGCGAGGAGACGAGCGCGACGATCCCGACCGTGGTCGACGCCTGCTGGAGCCGCTGGACGCCTTCGACCAGCGTGCTCTGCGCGGCGCTCGGGAAGATCGTGCGCGCGTCGTTGATCACCGACGCCGCCAGCTCCGGGCTGCGCAGCACGCGGCTGGCGATGAACAGCGCGATCAGCGCCAGCGGGAAGATCGACAGCAGCAGGTTGAACGCCACCATCGCCGCGAGGCCGGTCAAGCCGTCGTCGTAGGCCTTGCGCCAGAACGCGGCGACGGCTCGGGCGGCGCGGTGCACACCGCCGTGATACCAGGCTTTTCGCTCCGGGCGCCGCGGTCGCGGCGCCCGGAGCAGGTGCTACGCGTCGTCGTCCGCGGGCTCGGCCTCGCCCTTCGGGGCGAGCACCTCGGTGACCCGCAGGCCGAACTCCTCATCGATCACGACGACCTCGCCGCGCGCGATCGGCTTGCCGTTGACCAGCAGGTCGACGGGCTCGCCGGCGAGCCGGTTGAGCGTCACGATCGACCCGGGGCCCAGCGCGAGCGCTTCGCGGATCGTCATCCGCGTCCGGCCGACCTCGACCGCGAGCTCCACCGACACGTCGTGGAGCCGGGTCAGCTCCTCGGCCGTGACCGGGTGCGGCGGCGCCGCTTCCGCGGCGTCGGACGTGGTGGTCTCGAAGGGGGCGTAGTCGACGGTTTCGGCCATGGGCTCGCTTACTGGACGGTGAGGTCTGAGAACAGGACGTGCTCGACCTTTACATCGGTGTGGCGCTTGAGCTCCTTGAGGATCTGCGTCTTCAGGCGCTCGCGGCCGCTCTCCACGATCAGGTCGGAGTCCTTGGCGTCGGTCAGCACGCCGGTGATGACATCGCGCACGACGCCCTCCTGGGTCATCGGGCCGTAGCCCTCGGGCGGGGTCGCGCCGCCCTCGTGCCCGCCGGCCGCCTCGGTCGACGTGTCGTCGTGGGCCAGCACCAGGCCGATCTGCAGCTTCGCGAAACGGCCGTCGGCGAGGTTGACCAGGAACTCCTTCTGGAGCATGTAGACCGTGCCCTCGACCTTGGGCTTGGGCGCCTCGCCGGCCGTGGCCGGCTTGGCCAGGACGAACTTGTACGCCCCGCCGAGCACGGCGAGCAGGGCGATGATGGGTGCGAGCTTCTTGACCATGGTGGATCAGCGCCTTCCTTGCGCTAGGGGGTCGACTCCGTGTCGGTTCGGGTGTGAATGCGGGAGAGCACGATCTCCACGCGCCGGTTGCGCTGGCGGCCGGCGGCGGTGGAGTTGGACGCGATCGGCTCCTGGTTGGCGTACATGCCGCCCTGGATCCGGTTCGCGAGCACGCCGTTGGCGATGAAGTCGCGGATCACGGCGCCGGCGCGCGCGCCGGACAGCTCCCAGTTGGACGGGTACTGCGAGCCCGAGATGGGCTGCGAGTCGGTGTGGCCCTCGACCACCACCGGGTGCCGCCGCTCGTCGCGCACGACCGCGCCGATCTTGTCGACGAGCCGCTTGGCCTCGGGCTTGAGGCTGGCGTCGCCGGACGCGAAGAACACTTTGTCGGTGAGCAGCTGGATCACCAGCCCGCGGCGGCGGACGGTCACGTTGACCTTGCCGTTGAGGCCGGCGTCGCGGGCGAGCTGCTCGATCCGGCGCTTGAGCGCCTGGAAGTCCTGCTCCTCCTGCAGCGCCTTCTTGCGCTCTTCGGCGGAGCTCTTGGACGGCGTCTCGCTGAACGACATCACCGGGCGCAGCGCGGGCAGCGGCGGCTGCACGGAGGACTGCTGGGTCTCCTGCGCGTTCGAGCCGGAGTTGAGCATCGACCGGCCACCGTCGAGCACGGCCCCCGAGAACGCGTCCTGCAACGAGCGCTGGAGCGCCTCGAACTTGGACGTGTTCACGGAGGAGATCGCGAACAGGACCATGAAGACGCAGAACAGCAGCGTCATCATGTCCGCGAACGAGACGAGCCAGCGCTCCTCGTTCTCGTGCTCCTCCTCGTGGTGGGCTCGCTTGTGACGGCGCGAAGCGGACATGGTGCGGCTACGCGGCGGCCTTCTGCTGGGCGGCGGTGGTCACGGACTCGCCGTCGGCCGGGCGCCCGGCGGGCGGCACGAACGTCAGCAGCTTCTCCTGGACCACGCGCGGGTTGTCGCCGGCCTGGATCGACAGGATGCCCTCGACGATCAGCCCGCGCGCGTGCAGCTCCTCCTGGGAGAGCTGCTTCAGGCGCGCCGCGAGCGGCAGGTAGACGATGTTGGCGGTGGCGACGCCGAGCAGCGTGGCCACGAACGCGGCGGAGATCGACGGGCCGAGCGTCTCGGGCTTGTCGAGGTTCGCGAGCACGTGGATGAGGCCGAAGACCGTGCCGATGATGCCCATCGTCGGCGCGTAGCCACCGGCCTTCTCGAACGGCTGCACGCTCGCCTGGTGGCGCTTGCGCATCGCGTCGTTCTCGGACTCGAGGATGTCGGCCACGAGGTCCGGGTCGGTGCCGTCGACGACCAGCTGCAGGCCCTTGCGGGTGAACGGGTCCTCGATCGAGTTGGCGACCTCGTCGAGCGCGAGCAGGCCGTCGCGGCGCGCGGACTCGGCGTAGCCGACCAGCTCGCCGACCTTGCCGGTGAGGTCCGGGGGCGCCGAGTTGAACGCCTTCATGTACATCTTCGGGATGTTCTTGACGGCGTCGAAGCTGGTGCCGGTGATCGTCGCGCCGAGCGTGCCGCCGAGCACGATCAGCATCGCCGACGGGCTCAGGACGGCCATGGGGTTCGAGCCCTCCATGGTCGCGCCCAGGTAGAGGCCGGCGAGCGCGACGACCAGCCCGATGAGCGAGGAGACCTTCATCGGTCGCGCTCCTTGTCGTCGTAGTGGGAGGCGGTCCCCGCGGTGGCGCCGACGAGCGTCAGCGGCGCCTCGCTGCGGCGCCGCGGGACGCTCGGGAGCGCGGCCGCGATGATCGACGAGCGCCAGGCGTGGATCGCCGCGACGACGTCCTCGGGGGAGTCGGAGACCAGCACCTTCTGATGCGTGGTGAGCGTCAGCACCGTATCCGGGGTCGAATCGATGGTGATGATCAGATCGGGATTGAGGTGAAAGACCTCCGCCCGCGCGGATAGGCGATGAAGACGGATCACAACCCTGTGATCGGCAGACGTACTAGGGCCTTAAACGGAAAGAGCCCACCGTGCGGTGGGCCCTGACAAGGGGTTTCGCCCTCCGGTCGTCTTCCCGGCACCGGGCGCCAGCGTCTCCGACGGCGGCGCTTCCGGGGAATCCGACCTCCGTGCGACGTTACTCACCGCTTCATGTTCACCAAGTCTTGGAGCATCTCGTCCGCGGTCGAGATCACGCGCGAGTTGGCCTGGAAGCCGCGCTGCGCGGTGATCATGTTCGTGAACGTCTGCGACAGGTCGACGTTGGACATCTCGACCGCGCCGGCCTGCGTGATCCCGAGGCCCTCCTGACCCGGCGTGTTCGCGCTCTTGAGGCCGGAGTTGGCCGACGTCACCCACATGTTCCCGCCCGTGCGCTCGAGGCCGGCGGCGTTGGAGAACGTGGCCAGGGTCAGGCGCGCGGCGGTGGTGCGCAGGCCGGTCGTCTTGTCGATGTAGGAGACGCCGCCGGACTGGTCGATCGCGACGCTGGTCGCGCCCTCGGGGAGCTTGATCGCGATCTCCGGGCCGGCGGTGGCCGGCATCGCCCAGCCGAGCACGAACTGACCGGTCTGGGTGGTCAGGTAGCCCTCGGAGTTGATCGTGAAGTTGCCCGCGCGCGTGTACATCGTCGGGGTGATCTCCGGGTTCGCGTCGGTCGGCGCGCCGACGCCGATCTGGAAGAACCCGGAGCCCTGGATCGCGACGTCGAGCGGGTTGCCCGTGGTCTGGGTGGCGCCGTCGGTCATCAGGTTGTCGATCGAGCCGAGGCCGACGCCGAGGCCGACCTGCGCGGCGTTGGAGCCGCCGGTCGTGTTGGTCGGGCCGGCCGCGCCGCGCTGCAGCTGGTTCAGCGAGTCCGCGAACGTCATGCGCGAGCTCTTGTAGCCGATCGTGTTGACGTTGGCGATGTCGTTGGCGGTCACGTCAAGCATGACCTGGTGCTGCTTGAGGCCGCTGATCGCGGCGAACATGCCTCGCATCATGGGGCATACTCCTTTCTTCGCCGCCGGTTAGGCGACCTTGGTGATCACGGACGGGGTGATGCCGTCGACACCGTCGACGGTCAGTTTTGCGTTGCCGCCCGCGGTGGCCACGGACTCGACGACCCCGGTGTGCGACTCGTCGTTTTCGTCGGTGTAGGTGACCGTGCGGCCGACGAGGTCGATGGCCTGCTTGACGTACATGGAGGCGGCGAGCTGCTCGTTGGCGGCCGTCATGTTCGTGATCTGCTCGACCATCGTGAACGACGCCATCTGCTGCGTCTGCTCGCTGGCGCTCATCGGGCTCGCCGGGTCCTGATGCTGCATCTGCGCGACCAGCATCTTCAGGAACCCGTCCTTGTCCAGGATCGACCGGTCACCGGTCTTGGGGGTCGTGGCGGAGGCGCCGCCCAGCGCTGAGATCTCGGTCATGGTTCCTTGGGTCAGGCGAGGACGTCGACGTGGACGCCGTCGGGGAGGACGAGGGTGGTCTCGACGGGCGCCGCCTCGGTCGTCGGGTCGGCCCCGTCGGGGCGGGCGCCGTGCGGGCCGCGGTGCGCCGGGCCGTTGCGGTCGTCGCCGAAGCCGCCGGCGAACGCCGGGGCCTGGCGTTGGTCGGACGTCGTCGAGACGTCGAGCGAGAGCAGGGTGACGTCGCGCTCGGCGAGCTGGCGGCGCAGGTCGTCGCTCGCGTTGCCGAGCATGCGGGCGGCGTCCGGGGAGTCGGCGAGGAGCTGAGCGTGGACGCCGCGCGGGGTCGTCATGAGCCGGACCTCGATGCCGCCGAGCTCGGCGGGCTTGAGGTTCAGCCGCGCGTGCGTGACGTGCTTCTCGACCGCGAGGTGCAGCAGGACGCCGGTGGTCGCGACGGCGCGCGAGAGCGGCACGGCGCGCTCGACGGCGGGGGTCGTCGGGACGGTCGGCGCCGCGACGGGGGCGACCTGGGGTGCGGTGGGCTGCGCCGGCGGCGCCTCGGCCTGAGGCTGGGCGGTGGTCTTCGCGGCGTCGCTCGCCGTGCTGGCGGTCGCGCCGTTCGCAGCGGCACCGGCGGTCGCCGCGACGGTGTTGCTCGCGCTCGCCGTCGTGGTGCCATCGGCGCGCGCCGCGTCCGCGCCGTTCGCGCTCGCCGCGCCGGCGCCGCCCGGGCGCGCCGCGTCCGCGGGCACGCCATTCGCGCCGCTCGGTCCGGCCGTGCTCGCGCCGGGCGTGTCGCCCGCGCCGGCCGCGCCGATGCCCGGACCCGCAACGCCGGCGCTCGCCGGGCCAGCATTGGCGGCGGTCGCGCCCGCGGCGCCCGAGTTCTTCTCCGCAACCGCGGCCGCGGCCGCGGCGCCCGGACTCGCCGTGCCGGTCGAGCCCGCTTCGGCCGCGTCTTCGCCGGCGCCGGGGAGCGCCGCGTTCGACGCGGCGGCACTCTGCGCGGCCTGGCCCGGCGCGCTCGCGAGCTGCGCCGCGGCTTCCGTCGTCGCGGGCGGCAGCGGGGAGGCGAGCGTGGCGAGCAGGGTCTGCGCGGTCGGGGTCGCGGCGGCGTCCGTCGCGGTTCCGGTGCTCGCCTCGACGGTCGCGGCGGCCGGGTCGGCGGGCGCCGGCGCATCGTTGCGCGCGGTCGCTCCGGGGCCGTCCGTCGCTGACGACTTCGCCCGTGCCCAGCCCGCGTCGGCGGGCCGGCCGGCGTCCCGGCGGCGCACGTCGTCGCGGCCGCGGCCCGGGCGGTCGACGTCCTCGCGGCGCGCCGGCTGGCGCTCGCGCGCGTCGTCGCGGCGCGACGCCGCGTCGGACGGCTTCGGCGCCGAGGCGCCGAGCAGCGCCGCGAACGAGTCGGCGGACGCGGCCTGCGCGCGCGGCGTGGCGGCCGGGCGGTCGGCGAGGGCGGTGCCGCGCGGGCTGGCGGCGGTGCGATCGGTCGTCATGGGCCTCAGATCTCGGAGGGGAGGGCGGCGGAGGTGGACGGCGCACCGCCGCGGTAGGCGGCGGCGTTGGCCTGCACGGCGCGGACGTAGTTCTGAGTCTCGGCGTACGGCGGCACCCCGCCGAAGCGCTGCACGGCGCCGGGGCCGGCGTTGTACGCGGCCAGCGCCTTGGTGACGTCGCCGCCGAAGGCGTCGAGCTGCTGCTTGAGGTAGCGCGCGCCGCCGTTGATCGACTGCACGGGGTCGAGCACATTGGTCACGCCCAGGGAGGCGGCGGTCCCGGGCATCAGCTGCGTCAGCCCGCGCGCCCCGGCGCTCGACCCGGCGCTCGCGTTGAACCCGGACTCCTGCTTGATCAGCCCGGCGAGCAGCGCGGGGTCGAGCCCGTTCGCGCGCGCGGCCTGGGTGATCTCGGCCGCGTACGGCGTTCCGGCCGGCAGCGCCGACGTCCCGGCGCCACTCGCGCCGACGCCAGCCGCCGCGCCGCCGTACGCCGCGGCGCCATACGCGCCACTCGCGCCCGCGCCGCCCGCGGTCGCGCCGTACGCGCCGCTCGTCGCCGCGCTCATCAGGGTGCCGGTCCCCGCGTTGCTCGCGAACGGGGTCGCTGTGCCCGTCGCGTTCGCGAGCGCGGACTGGAACGCGCTGCTCGTCGCCGGGGACGGCGCCGGGGCGGCGCCGCTGGCGAGCATCGCCTGCAGCTGGCTGACGCGGCTCATGACGGCCTCGATGCTCATGCGGCCGGGCCTCCGCGGCGGTGGATCGCGAGCGCGAGCTCGTCGAGCGCGTTCTGCGACCGGCGCGCCCACTCGGCGTCGTGCTCGGCGCGGCGGCGCTCCTTGAGCTTGTCGATCGCCTGGCGGTCGCGCGCGGCGGCGGCGAGCACCTGGCGGCGGGCGGCGACTTCGGCGTCCCGGCGCGAGAGCTCCAGCGACGCTTCGGCGCGCCGGCGCTCCGCGCGCTCGAGGTACGCCTGGGCGGAGAGGAAATCGACGGCGGACGTGCGGCCGGGCGTCGCGGCGGCGCGGCCGACGTCACGCGCGGCGGCGACGGTCGCGAGCGCGTCGTGCAGCTGCGCCTCGTCGCGGGCGCGAGCGCGCAGCTCGCTGCTCAGGGCCTCACGGGCGCGCTCCTCGGCGCGTGCGCGAATCGTCCGGACCCGTTCCAAACGGAACGTGAAGGAGGGAGTCTCCACGATCCCTTCCATCGGCATGTGGGGTCTGGACCTGAAGCGACCTCCTCATCTTCCTGGACCTCTTGCGCCTCCGCCGCCGTAGGACGGGCATGCCCGCGCCGCCCGTCCGCCATTAGGCTTGCGATGCCGACCGAGGAGCTCGCTGTGCAGGACGCCGTCGCCGGAAGGGTGCGCGTGCCGCGGCCGCTGAGCCGCCGTGGCGACGCCGCGCTCGTGCGCGCGGCACAGGGCGGCTCGACCGCCGCGGTGGAGGAGCTCTTTCGCCGCCACTGGCCGGCCGCGCACCGCGCCGCGTGGCTCGTGGTGCACGACGTGGCCGCGGCCGAGGACATCGCGCAGGAGGCCTTCGTCAGCGCGCTGCGGGCGCTCGACCGCTTCGACCGCCGGCGCCCGCTCGCGCCCTGGCTGCACCGGATCGTGGTCAACCGCGCGATCGACTTCTCGCGCGCCCGCGCGCTGCGCCCCGAGGCCGCCGCGGAGCACCTGCCCGAGCCCGCGGCGCCGGAGGCCGCGCCCGACGTGGGCGACGAGATCGTGGCGGCGCTCGCGGCGCTCGGCCCCGAGCACCGCGCCGTCGTCGTCCTGCGCCACCTGCTCGGGTACACGCCCGGCGAGATCGCGGCGATGCTCGACCTCCCGCGCGGGACCGTGAACTCGCGCCTGCGCCGCGGCCTCGACGCCCTCAGCCGCGCACTCGAGGAGGCCGGGCGATGAACGCGCACCTCACCGCGCCGCGCCGCCGCTTCGCGCCTCTCCGCCGCGCCGCCGCTGTCCGCCCCGCCACGCTCCGCCCCGCCGCGCCCCTCCCGGCCCGCCCACTCCGGAGCGCGCCATGACGCGCGACGAGCTCGCCGCGCTCGAGCGCGCGCTGCGCGCCGCGGAGCCGCCCGCCGCCGGGGCCGCTCGCGCGCGGGCGCGGGAGACCGTGCTCGCCGCGCACGCGCAGCGACGCCCACGCGCCCGCCTGCGCCGCGCGCGCCCCGCGATCCTGCTGGCGCTGGTCGCGATCGCCGCCGCGTTCGTCGTGACCCAGCGCGACAGCGGCCCGGCGCAGGCGGTCGAGCGGCTGGTGCGCGACATCGTGCGCGAGCCCGCGCCGGCGCCCACCCCGGCGCCGGGTCCCGGCCTCGCGCTCCCGGCCCCCGGCCGCCTGCTCGTGACCGGCGCTGACGGCCTCTTCGTCGTGACCCGCGACGGGCACCGCACGTCGCTCGGGCGCTGGGAGGACGCCACCTGGTCGCCCACCGGTCTGTTCGTCGCCGCCACCGCCGGACCCACGCTGGCCGCGCTCGACCCCGCCGACGGAACCGTCCGCTGGCGCCTGCGCCCGGGCGGCGACGTGAGCCTGCCGCGCTGGGCGCCCGACGGCCTGCACGTCGCCTACCGGGCCGGCGGCGCGCTGCGGATCGTCTACGGCAACGGCGAGCACGACGTGCTCGCGGGCCGCGACATGGCCGCCGTCGCGCCCGCCTGGCGCCCGGGCCAGCGCCGCACGGTCGCCTGGGCGGCGCGCGACGGCACCGTCACGCTCGAGGACGCCGACACCGCGAAGGTCTTCCACACGTTCCGCGGCGGGCCGGTCCGCGCGCTCGCGTTCTCCGGCGACGGGTCCAAGCTCCTGGTCGCCGGCCGCCGCCACGCGACGATCCACGACCTCGCCGCCGGCACGCGCACCCGCCTCCGGCTGCGACCGGACGAGGAGCTCCTCGCCGCCGCCTACGCCCCGCGCGGCGACCGCCTCGCGCTCGCCGTCCGCGCCGCCGGGCGCACCGAGATCCGCGCCCGCGGGCAGGTCCTGCTCTCGGCGGCCGGCCGCCTCGACGGCCTCGAATGGTCGCCCGACGGCCGCTGGCTGCTCGCCCGCTACCCGGCCGCCGGCCAGTGGCTGATCGCCCGCGCCACCGGCCGCCCCCACGTCGCCGCGGTCTCCACCGCCCCGCGCTTCGGCCCCGCCGCCCGCACGCACGGCTGGTGCTGCTGACCCCCGGGGTCAGACCCCCTTTACTGCGAATCCGCGCTGAGCAGGGCTTTTATTGCGAACGCCAGGTTGAGGGGTCAGACCCCCCCAACCGGCGGCGTTAAGACCCCCCCAACAGTCCGGCGGCGTTAGGACGGGATGTGAAGCGGCGGGATCGCGTTGTGCAGCGGCGTGCCCGGAGCCTCCGGCGGCGGCGGGGACGCAGCGGTGGGCGGCGGCGGAGCGTCGGGCACCGGCGCCGGAGCGCCGAGCGTGGCCAGCGACGCCAGCCGCGCGTCGGCCTCCTCGGCCGTGGACGCCTCGGTGACGAGCTGGCGCAGGAAGCCGTCGATCGGGTCGCGGGCGGCGATCGCCGCGTCCACGCCCGGATCCGTGCCCGCCTGGTAGGCCCCGATCGCGATCAGGTCCGCCTTGTCGCGGTAGGTCGCCATCAGCTTGCGCACCGCGTTGCCCGCGAGCCGCACGTCCTCGGACACGATCTCGCCGACCAGGCGCGAGACGGACGCCAGCACGTCGACCGCCGGGTAGTGCCCCGCGTGGGCGAGCGAGCGCGAGAGCACGACGTGCCCGTCCAGGATGCCCCGGACGGCGTCGGCGATCGGCTCGTTCATGTCGTCGCCGTCGACCAGCACCGTGTACAGCGCGGTGATCGACCCCGAGGGCGACGTGCCCGTCCGCTCCAACAGCTTCGGCAGCAGCGCGAACACCGACGGCGTGTAGCCGCGCGTCGCGGGCGGCTCGCCGATCGCCAGGCCGACTTCGCGCTGCGCCATCGCGAAGCGCGTCACGGAGTCCATCATCAGCAGCACGTTGCGCCCCTGGTCGCGGAAGTACTCCGCGATCGCGGTCGCCGTGAACGCCGCCTTGAGCCGCACCAGCGCCGGCTGGTCGGACGTCGCGCACACGACCACCGACCGCGCCAGGCCCTCGGGCCCGAGGTCGCGCTGCATGAACTCCAGGACCTCGCGGCCGCGCTCGCCGACCAGGCAGATCACGTTGATCTCCTCCGACGTGGAGCGCGCGATCATCCCGAGCAGCGACGACTTGCCGACGCCGGAGCCGGCGAAGATGCCCAGGCGCTGCCCGCGCCCGCACGGCACCATCGCGTCCAGCGCGCGCACCCCGAGCGACACCCGGTCGGAGATCCGCGGGCGCGACAGCGGGTCCGGCGGCGCGGCCTCGACCGTGCGCCACAGGCCTTCAGGCAGCGGCCCGAGCCCGTCCAGCGGCCGTCCCAGGCCGTCCAGCGCGCGCCCCAGCAGCGCGTCCGACACCGAGACCGTCAGCGGCCGC
>Ga0182736_1001766_pt1 | contig 19096 bp, 20 predicted proteins | sample eDN5th30CKraftBY_FD_128882 | JGI IMG/M metagenome (GOLD analysis project Ga0182736, IMG submission 128882) | Enriched backyard soil microbial communities from Emeryville, California, USA - eDNA 5th pass 30_C Kraft BY (version 2) (version 2) | ecosystem: Environmental > Terrestrial > Soil >... | reverse complement strand
GCGATGTGGCGGAACGCAACGCGGCTCATGTGTGCGACGCCTGTGCTGCATCGAGCATCTGCGCGAAGCGCTCGGCGATGGCGGCCTGCGCAGCCACGAGCGCGGCCTCCGGTCCACGCGCATCGTTCCAGACGAAATCCGCGACCATGATGAAGTCGGCGCCAGATCCCGCGAATAGTGCGGCTTCGTCCAGCGTCGCGGCATAGCCGACACAAGGCGGCTCGAACAATTCGGCCCACCATTGCAGGCGCTCGAAGATGGCTTCGGGCGAGGGGCGCTCGCCCGCAGATGATGGCTCGCCGAACAGCAGATAGTCCGCGCCGTTTTCGCCCGCGAGCATCGCATCGTGACGCGTGTGCAATTGCCCGACGCCGAGAATGCGCTGCGGCTTGAGCGAGGCCGCGTCCTCCATCTCCTGCAAACCGGCGACATGCGCACCGTCGGCGCCCGCCCGCGCGACAAGATTGTGATGGTGCTCGACCAAGAGCGCCGTACCAGCGGCCTGCACAGGACCTGCGAGCGCCTTGATGCGCGAGGTCAGCGTGCGCTCGTCGGCCTCCTTGAGGCGCAGCAGCAGGGCCGCGATGTCGAATTCGGCGAGCAACGACGGCAGGAGTGCCGCGAACGGGACCGTGTCATCGAGCGCGGGCGTGGCCAGATAGAGGCGGGGCGCGGGCCGGGTAGGTACGGGGGATTTGGAGGAGGCCATGGGGAAAATCGGTAACCGACGATCAGGGAGGCCACAAGCCTTGAAGCAAAAATGCGCCGCAGATGCGGCGCATTTTCACATTTCAGGCAGTTCGAATTTGAAAGGAAGGCTGCCTTACGCCGCCTTTTTGCCTTCAAGATCGGCCTTCCATTCGCCCTTGCTGGCAAGGCCGTTCATGTGGGCGCGGTGCTCGAACGCCTTCTGCGCGGCAGGCACGTTCTCGGACTTGCCGGACCATGCCTTCTGCGGCGCGGCCTGCAACGCGCGGCCGTAGGAGAAGGTGAGCTTCCAGGGCAGGCCGCCGATCTTGTTCATGGCGTCGAGATGCGCGGTCGCTTCCTCGTCGGACTGGCCGCCCGACAGGAACGCGATGCCCGGCACCGCCGACGGCGTCGTGTTCTTCAGCATGCGGATGGTCTTTTCCGCAACTTCCTGTACCGAGGCGCGCTTCGCGGCCTTCTTGCCGGAGATCGCCATGTTCGGCTTCAGGATCATGCCTTCCAGCGCGACCTTCTGGTAGTAAAGCTCCTGGAAGGTCTCCTTGAGCACGAACTCGGTGACTTCGTAGCAGCGGTCGATGTCGTGATCGCCGTCCATCAGCACTTCCGGCTCGACGATCGGCACGATCTGCGCCGCCTGGCACAGCGCGGCGTAACGCGCGAGCGCATGTGCGTTGGTGCGCACAGCGGTGTAGCTCGGGATACCCTTGCCGATATCAATCACGCCACGCCATTTCGCGAAGCGCGCGCCGTGCTCGTAATACTTCTTCAGGCGCTCGGCGAGTTTGTCGAGGCCGACGGTGATGAGTTCGCCGGGGCAGCCGGGCAGCGGCTGCGTGCCTTCGTCGACCTTGATACCGGGAATGGAGCCGGCCTGCTCGATCAGTTTGACGAGCGGCGTGCCGTCCTTGGCCTTCTGCCAGAAGGTTTCATCGTACAGGATGACGCCGGAGATGTTCTTCGTCATCGCTTCCTTCGAGCGGAACAGCAGTTCGCGATAGTCGCGGCGGCTGTCCTCGGTCGATTCCACGCCAATCGGGTCGAAGCGCTTCTTGATGGTGCCGGAGGATTCGTCGGCGGCCAGGATTCCGCGCCCGGGCGCGACCATGGCGTTGGCTACCTTGTTGAGGTCAGCGAGATTCATCGAGCTCTCCTGCAAGCAACTGATTTAAGGGATGGGGGTTCGGTTGTTGTAATTCGTGGACGGTCTGGCCGGTTCCACCCCGTCCGGGTCAATCTACCCAAACGGGGCGATATTGTCATTTCGTCCGCAGCACCTCGACACCGGGCAGCGGCTTGCCTTCCATCCATTCGAGGAAGGCGCCACCCGCGGTCGAGACATAGGTGAAGTCGGATGCGACGCCGGCATGGTTGAGGGCCGCGACGGTGTCGCCACCGCCCGCCACCGAGATCAGCTTGCCCTCGCGGGTGAGGCCAGCGGCGTGCCGCGCGGCCTGCACGGTGCCGCGATCGAACGGCGACAGTTCGAACGCGCCGAGCGGGCCGTTCCAGACCACGGTCTTGGCCGCGTCGAACGCGGCGCGGACACGGTCCACAGACTTCGGGCCGACATCGAGGATCATCGCGTCCGACGGGATGGCATCGAGGCCGCAGGCCTCGGATGGCGCGTGGGCGACGAACTCGCGGGCGATCACCGCGTCCACCGGCAGGATCACGGCGCATTTGGCCGCTTCCGCCTTTTCCAGAATCCGCAACGCGGTCGGCGCCAGTTCCTTCTCGCAGAGCGACTTGCCGACATCGACACCCTGCGCGTGCAGGAAGGTGTTCGCCATGCCTCCGCCGATCACCAGCGCATCGACCTTGGTGACGAGGTTTTCGAGAAGATCGAGCTTGGTCGAAACCTTTGCGCCGCCGATCACGGCCGCGACCGGATGGGTCGGCGCTTCCAGCGCCTTGGTCAGCGCATCGAGTTCGGCCTGCATCGAACGGCCGGCATAGGCGGGCAGCACATGGCCGAGACCTTCGGTCGAGGCGTGGGCACGATGAGCGGTCGAGAACGCGTCGTTGACCCAGACGTCGCCGAGCTTGGCGAGTTCGGCAACGAAAGCGGGATCGTTCTTCTCTTCGCCCTTATGGAAGCGTGTATTTTCGAGGCAGACGATGTCGCCTGCCTTCATATGGGACACCGCGGCCTGCGCCTTCTCGCCGATGCAGTCGTCGACGAATTCGACATGACGACGCAGCATGTAGGCGAGCGTGATTGCGACCGGCTTCAGCGACTGCTTCGGATCGACGCCCTTGGGGCGTCCGAAATGCGAGAGCAGGATGACCTTGGCGCCTTTTTCCGCCAACTCGGTGATGGTCTTGGTGACGCGCTCGAGGCGCGTGGCGTCGGAGACGCGGCCATTGTCCATCGGGACGTTGAGATCGACGCGCAGCAGGACGCGCTTATTGTGCACGTCGACGTCGTCGAGGGTGCGGAAGAGGGTGGTGGTCATGGGTCTCCTTGTCCCCGAACCCGATGCATCGTCATCGGCGCATCAATATGCGTCATCGACGCCGGATGACGAAGTTTGAACCGTCATCCTGTGAAACAGTTCCGGGCGGCGGATCGCTCGTGGATCGCGCCGCCCGGAGCAGAAAGATCAGATCAACTTGCCCATCGCGACGGCGGTATCGGCCATGCGATTTGAGAAGCCCCACTCGTTGTCGTACCACGACATCACGCGCACCAGCTTGCCGCCCTGCACCTTGGTCTGGTCGGTGGCGAAGATCGAAGAGTGCTTGTCGCCGTTGAAGTCGATCGACACGTTCGGATGCTCGGTGACGCCGAGGATGTTCTTGAGCTGCTGCTGCGAGGCGCGGCGGACAGCGTCGTTGACTTCGTCCTTGGTCGTCTCGCGCTTGGCGACGATCTTGAGATCGATCACCGAGACGTTCGGCGTCGGCACACGGATCGAGACGCCGTCGAGCTTGCCCTTGAGTTCCGGCAGCACGAGGCCGATGGCCTTGGCGGCGCCGGTCGAGGTCGGGATCATCGAGAGCGCGGCGGCGCGGGCGCGATAGAGATCCTTGTGCACGGTGTCGAGCGTCGGCTGGTCGCCGGTGTAGGCGTGGACGGTGGTCATGAAGCCGGTCTCGATGCCGATCGCGTCGTTCAGCACCTTGGCGACCGGCGCGAGGCAGTTGGTCGTGCAGGAGCCGTTCGAGACGACGACATGATCCTTGGTCAGCGTGTCGTGGTTGACGCCGTAGACGATGGTGGCGTCGGCGCCGTCAGCGGGAGCGGATACCAGCACGCGCTTGGCGCCTGCGGTGAGGTGCAGCGCTGCCTTGTCGCGTGCGGTGAAGATGCCGGTGCATTCCATCGCGATGTCGACGCCGAGTTCTTTCCAGGGCAGCGTCGCCGGGTCCTTGATGGCGGTGACCTTGATCTTGCCGCTGCCGATATCGATGGTATCGCCGTCGACCTTCACTTCGCCGGGGAAACGGCCGTGCACCGAGTCGTAGCGCAGCAGGTGGGCGTTGGTTTCGACTGGAGCCAGATCGTTGATCGCAACCACCTGGATGTCGGTGCGCTTCGACTCGTGAATCGCACGCAGCACGTTGCGGCCGATGCGGCCAAATCCATTGATTGCGACACGGATGGTCATTCCATTCTCCTCAAAGCCTGAATTGACGTTTTCGAGGCGGTTTTGCCCCGAATGACGCCCTGATGCAATTATCCGAAGCGGCAATCCTGATGCAGGGTTACCGCTTGAGCCGGCCCTCGGCGGCTGCAGTGATCGCCTCCGCCGTGATGCCGAAATGGTTGTACAGTTCCTTATATGGGGCGCTGGCGCCGAATCCGCTCATGCCGACGAAGATTCCATCGGATCCGATGATGGCGTCCCAGCCTTGCCGGATCGCCGCTTCCACACCGATTTTCACCGGCGCATTGCCGATCAGCGCTGCACGCACAGCTTCCGGAGCCTCCAGAAACAGGTCCATGCACGGCACCGACACGACCCGCGTCGCGATGCCGCGCCCGGCGAGCAGCTTCTGCGCTTCCACCGCGAGCGAGACTTCCGAACCCGAGGCGAAAATCGAGACTTTCGCCTCGCCGTCGGCCTTGGAAATTTCGTAGGCGCCAGCAGCACAGCGGTTTTCCGTGTCGTTGGTGCGGCGAAGCTGCGGCAGGTTCTGGCGCGTCAGTGCGAGCACGCTCGGACGATCCTTCGCTTCCAGCGCAAGCTGCCAGCATTCCAGCGTCTCCACGGTGTCGCAGGGACGGAAGACGTTGAGGTTCGGGATCGCACGCAGCGCCGCGAGATGTTCGACGGGCTGGTGCGTTGGGCCGTCCTCGCCGAGGCCGATGGAGTCATGAGTGAGCACGTGGATGACGCGCTCGCCCATGAGTGCTGCGAGACGTAGCGACGGCCTCAGGTAGTCGGAGAACACCAGGAACGTACCGGAATACGGAATGATGCCGCCATGCAGCGCCATGCCGTTCATCGCCGCCGCCATGCCGTGCTCGCGGATGCCATAGTTCACGTAGCGCCCGCCGTAATTATTGGCGGAGATTGCGACCATGTCCTTGATGCGGGTGTTGTTGGAGCCGGTGAGATCGGCCGAACCGCCGATCATCTCCGGCACCACCGGGATCAGGACTTCCAGCGCGCGCTCGGAGGCGGTGCGGGTGGCGATGTCCTTCGGAGTCTCGGCGAGCGACGCTTTCATCTTGGCGATGGCATCCGTGAGTGCCTTCACCGGCAGATCGCCCTGCATGCGGCGCTTGAATTCGGCGCGCAGCGTGGCGTCCTTTGCCGCGAATTTCTTGTCCCACTCCGCGCCGGCCACCGCGCCACGCGAACCGGCCGCGCGCCAGGCTTCAAGAATGTCCGCCGGAATTTCGAACGGCGGCGCGTCCCAGCCGAGCTGCTTGCGCGTGCCTGCGATTTCCTCGGCGCCAAGCGGCGAGCCGTGTGATTTCGAGGTGCCCGCCTTGGTCGGTGCGCCGTAGGCGATGGTGGTCTTGCAGGCGATCAGAGTCGGACGATCCGAGGTCTGCGCGCGCGCGATGGCGTCAGCGATAGCGTCGTGATCGTGGCCGTCGATGCGGCAGGCGGCCCAGCCCGCGGCCTCGAAGCGCTTCACCTGATCGACAGAGTCTGAAAGCGAGATCGCGCCATCGATCGAAATGCCGTTGTCGTCGAACAGCACGATCATCTTGTTGAGCTTGAGGTGACCGGCGAGCGCGATGGCTTCCTGGCTGATGCCTTCCATCAGGTCGCCGTCGGAGGCGAGCACATAGGTGTAGTGATCGACGATGTCGCCGCCGAACTCAGCCGCGAGGTGACGCTCCGCGAGCGCCATGCCGACCGCGGTGGAAATGCCCTGGCCGAGCGGGCCGGTGGTCATCTCGATGCCGGGGGTGATGAAGTTTTCCGGGTGTCCTGGCGTCAGCGAACCGAGCTGGCGGAAGTTCTTGATCTCATCGATCGTCATCGACTCGTTGCCAGTGAGATACAGCAACGCATAGAGCAGCATCGAGCCGTGACCGGCCGAGAGCACGAAGCGATCGCGGTCGGCCCATTTCGGGTCGCGCGCATCGAACTTCAGGAATTGCGTGAACAGCACGGTGGCGATGTCGGCCGTGCCCATCGGCAGGCCGGGATGGCCCGAGTTGGCTTTCTCCACGGCGTCCATCGCGAGAGCGCGGATCGCGTTGGCCATACGGGATGGATCGACACGCGGGGTCTTCGCTTGAAACGTCATGAGTGAGAACCTGAAAAATTTTTCCAAAAAGGCGGGATATTGCAGTCAGATGACTGCGGCCGGTGGATAGCACCGACGCACTCGTGAGTCCAAGAATCAAACGGGAAATCAACGCGCGGAGGAGGTGTTCGCAAAGCGAATGCCACATAGTTGCCGCGCTTAACGGTGCATAGCGGCAACGCGACGTTGCAAGAGCGCGAATCGGACCGTAGATTCAGCAACTAAATGCTTGCTGGACCGGGATTTTCCGATGAGATCGGCCGCTCAACCTTCCATGGTTCACCATCCGAGACCGAATGGCTCGTACATGAACGACCGTATGCCCAACGCCTTCGCTGCCGGTGAGCACGCGGCGCCAGCCGCGCCTTCCGCCGCAAGCGAGATCGAGGCGGCAACACGGCGTCTTGCGGCAGCGCTCGATGCTATGGAGAGCGCGGTGGAGCGCCGGCGCGAATATGACCGCGGCAGCGATGAGCTTGCGGCGCGCATCCAGTCGCTCGGCGTGGATCGTTCGCGCCTCGCAAACGAACTCGATGGCACTCTGGTGCGTTCGCGCGAGCTGGAGCGCGCCAACCGCGAAATCGCCGAACGTCTCGATGTCGCCATCGGCACCATCCGTTCGGTGATCGAGGAGGACGCTTCGTGAGCCACGTCAACGTCACCATCAACGGCCGGCAATATCGTATGGCCTGCGAGGAAGGGCAGGAGACGCGGCTGTTGCGGCTTGCGGAGATGCTGGAGAGCCGGGTCACGGATTTGCGCGGCAAGTTCGGCGAGATCGGCGACCAGCGCCTGACCGTGATGGCCTCCCTGACCATCGCGGATGAGCTGCAAGATGCCGAGCGGCGCATCCGTGGTTTCGAGGAGGAGATCGAGGTGCTCCGCGAGGGCCGTGTAGCGGCCAGTGACCGCGCCCGCGCCACTCAGTCCGCGATCGCCAACGCGCTCAACTCCGCGTCCGAGCGCATCGAGCGGATGACGCAGGAATTAAACAAGCCGCTCGCCGGCAACGTCGCGCTCGGCTGAAGCGCTTTCCGAAATTTTTCGCTGAGTGAAATTGTCCCGGTGCCGCTGGCGGCGCAGGCTGATCGTCGCTACATTGGGCGGGCGAGGCTGCAGCGCGCGTCAGGAGCCATATATCCCCGGGGCCTTATCGATCCTTTAGGGAACTGTCCCTGGCCGGGTCCGTGGACCCGGACATATGGTGCCCACCTACTTTCGTAGGGAACTCCGGGATCGAGTGCTTCAACGGCGACCGTGGCTTCGCACCTTCTCTTCCGCCTTCTAAGGTGTGACCTAATTTTCGCTGGGGTACGGTGGACGATCCCTCCTTGCAGCAATCCAAGAACGAACTTCGCGCCGCCGCTTTCGCCCGCCGCGATTCCCTCGCGGCTGAGGAGCGCGCCGCCGCGCGCGAAGCACTCGCACGGCATGCAACGCAATTCGAGATCGGGCCCGGCTGCATAGTTGCAGGCTTCTCCGCGATCCGCACCGAGATCGATCCGTCCGCCTTGATGAAAGCGTTGCGCGCGCGGGGCGCGGGACTGGCGCTGCCGGTCGCAATCGGTCGCGGCGAACCCTTGATCTTCCGCTCCTGGACGGCGGACACCGTTCTGGTGCGTGGCCTCTATGGAATTCTCGAACCGTCGTCGGATGCGGAGGAGGTCGAGCCCGATATCGTGCTGGTGCCGCTCGCCGCGTTCGACCGGCGTGGCCATCGTCTCGGCTATGGCGGCGGCTATTACGACCGAACGCTGCAGGGCTTGCGCCGGAGCAAGCGCATCACGGCCGCGGGCCTCGCGTACTCCGTGCAGCAAATGGACCAAATTCCCGACGATACCCACGACGAACCGCTTGATCTCGTGCTAACGGAGCGAGACGTGATCGATTTCCGGGAGTAGGCGAGTTGCGGATTCTCTTTGTCGGCGATGTGGTGGGACGCAGCGGACGCAACGTGGTGACGGAAACGCTGCCCGGCCTGATCCGCGACTGGGCGCTCGATCTGGTCGTCGTCAACGGCGAGAACGCAGCTGGCGGTTTCGGCATCACCGAAGCGATCTACGAAGAACTGGTCGATGCCGGAGCCGACGCCATCACGCTCGGCAATCACTCCTGGGATCAGCGCGAGGCGCTGGTGTTCATCGAACGCGCGCCGCGCCTGATCCGTCCGCTCAACTTCACCGCAGGCACGCCGGGGCGGGGTGCTGCGATGATCGAGACCAAGAAGGGTCAGCATGCGCTCGTCGTCAACGCCATCGGGCGCATCTTTATGTCGCCCTGCGATGATCCCTTCATCGCCATTGATCGCGAACTCACAGCCTGTCCGCTGGGTGAGGCGGTCGATGCCATCGTGGTCGATTTCCACGGCGAGGCGACCAGTGAGAAGCAGGCATTTGGCTATCATTGCGATGGACGCGCAAGCCTCGTCGTCGGCACCCATACGCATGCGCCGACCGCCGATTATCGCATCCTGCCGCGCGGCACCGCCTACATGACCGATGCGGGCATGACCGGCGACTACGAGACCGTCATCGGCATGGACCGCGAGGAGCCGCTCGGCCGCTTCCTGCGCGGTTATCCGGCGGCCCGCTTCACGGCGGGGGATGGTCCAGGCACCCTGAGCGGCGTCGCGGTGGAAACGGACGATACAACCGGCCGTGCGCAAAAGGTCGCTCCGGTGCGGATCGGCCCGGTGCTGGAGGAGGTTGTGCCCGGATTCTGGCAGCAAGGTTAAGGCCCGGACGCCTCCCGAAAATCTTTGATTTTGGCGGGTGCGGGCCTATAACGCCCCACCCAACCCTGATCTTCAATGCAAGGCGCGCGATGCGCGCCCCTCACAGAGACCATTCGCATGGCCGGACATTCCCAATTCAAGAACATCATGCACCGCAAGGGCAAGCAGGATGCCATGCGGTCCAAGATATTCGGCAAGCTCGCCCGCGAAATCACCGTGGCGGCCAAGCTTGGCACGCCAGATCCCGCGATGAACCCGCGCCTGCGCGCTGCCGTGATCGCCGCCCGCGCCGAGAACATGCCGAAGGATAATATCGAGCGCGCCATCAAGAAGGCCATCGGCGGCGAGGGCGAGAGCTACGATGAAATCCGCTACGAGGGCTACGGTCCCGGCGGTGTCGCGGTGATCGTCGAGGCGCTGACCGACAACCGCAACCGCGCCGCCTCCGACATCCGTTCTTACTTCACCAAGTCTGGCGGCAATCTCGGCGAAACCGGCTCGGTGTCGTTCATGTTCGACCATGTCGGCGTGATCGAGTACGACGCGGCCAAGGCCGATGCCGACACCATGCTGGAAGCCGCCATCGATGCCGGCGCCGACGACGTGGTGTCGTCCGACGACGGGCATGAAATCTATACCTCGCAGGCCTCACTGAGCGAGGCCGCCAAGGCGCTGGAAGCCAAGTTCGGCGAGCCGCGCAAGGCCGCGCTGATCTGGAAGCCCCAGAACAACATCGCCGTCAGCGACGAGGTCGGCGAGAAGCTGTTCAAGCTGCTCGATCAGTTGAACGAGCACGACGACGTGCAGAACGTCTACGCCAATTTCGAAGTCTCCGACGCGCTCGCCGCCAAGATGGCGGGCTGAGGCCCGTTCTCGTTCTTTCGTAACGATACACGCGGTTTTTTCTTGACGCCGCGAAAGCGAAAGCTCATGTCAGCAACAGGCGGCGCGAGATCGTTCGATCCCGCGCCGCGTCACTGGAAACTCTCAACTATGCCAAGCGACAGTCAACGTATTTTGCCGGCAACGGCCCGCGCGGTCTGAGCGTTTCTTAAGGCTCACCCGCTGCCGGTGTCGGCAGATCCGAAGGTGAGTCATGACGGACATCCACACAATCTCCGAGGATGGCTTCAACGCCGCTGTGGTCGCGGCAAGCCTGATCAACGAGCACACCGCCGACACGGTCGACGTTCTCAACAGGCTTGAGCCTGACGAGGCGGCCGAGGTTTTGCGGCTGCTGCCACGCGAAAAGGCGATCGAAGTCCTCGACAAGCCCGAACTCGATTTCGGAGCCGAGATCGTCGAGGCACTGCCGCATGACGTCGCGATCCCGCTGCTCGCGGGCATGTCGTCCGATATGGCGGCCGACCTTATCCAGCAATTGCGGGACCCGCCGCGCACCGAGCTGATGAACGGGCTCGATCTCGCCTCGCGCAACGCCATCACGAGCCTGCTTGCCTATCCGCCGAACACCGCCGGTGCGATGATGACGATCGAATTCGTCAGCGCGCCGAGCAACTGGACGGTCGAGCGCACGCTGCAGCATATCCGTCAGGTCGAGCGCACCCGCGAGACGGTCTACGCAATCTACGTTCTCGATCCCGTGACTCGCCGTCTCGTTGGCGCGCTGTCGCTGCGCCGTCTGATCGCGGGCGAGCCGAACGAGAAGATTGGCGATCTTGCGGTGACGCCGATCACCACGCTGCCACTCGTCGACCGGGAAGACGTCGCGCGGCTGATCTCGCGTCACGACCTTCTCGCGGTGCCGGTGGTCGACAAGGCCTCGCATCTGCTCGGCATCGTCACCTTCGACGATGTCATCGACGCCATCATCGAGGAAGGCACCGAGGACGCCCAGAAGTTCGGCGGCATGGAAGCGATCGAGGAGCCTTATCTGCAGATCGGACTGGGCAACATGATCCGCAAGCGCGGTGTCTGGCTTGCCGTCCTGTTCATCAGCGAAATGCTCACCGCGAGCGTCATGCAGCACTTCGAGGGCGAACTGGAAAAGGCCCTGGTGCTGACGCTGTTCATTCCGCTCATCATGAGTTCGGGCGGCAATTCCGGTTCGCAGGCGACGTCGCTTCTGATCCGTGCGCTGGCGCTGCACGACGTGAAACTGTCCGACTGGTGGCATGTGATGCTGCGCGAACTCCCGACCGGGCTTCTGCTCGGCGCTGGACTCGGCGTCATCGGCTTGTTCCGGGTTGTGATGTGGCAGAAGCTCGGCATTTATGACTACGGCGAGCACTGGCTGCTGGTGGGCGTCACGGTCGCGGCCGCGCTGGTCGGCGTGGTGACGTTCGGCTCGGTCGCGGGCTCGATGCTGCCGTTCCTGTTGCAGCGGGTGGGATTCGACCCCGCGAGCGCGTCCGCGCCCTTCGTCGCCACGCTGGTCGATGTCACTGGGCTGATGATCTATTTCAGCGTTGCGCTGCTGATCCTGCGCGGGACGCTGTTGTGATGCCGGACCTTTGCGGCGGTTTCGGCTATCATAAGGCATGACTTCGCGCGCGATTCGTATTCTGGGGATCGATCCGGGCCTGCGCCGCACCGGCTGGGGGGTGATCGATGTCGACGGCAACCGGCTGATCTATGTCGGATGCGGTTCCGTGGAATCGCGCGACAGCCTGCCGCTGTCAGAGCGGCTGCTCGCGATCCATGAGGGACTCGCCAGAGTGGTGAGCGAACATTCTCCGTTAGAAGCGGCCGTCGAGCAGACCTTCGTCAACAAGGACGGCGCGGGCACGCTCAAGCTCGGGCAGGCGCGCGGCGTCGCTATGCTGGTCCCGGCAATGGCGGGCATTTCGGTCGCCGAATATGCGCCCAATCAGGTGAAGAAGACCGTGGTCGGTGCGGGCCACGCCGACAAGAACCAGATCCGCGTCATGTTGGGCGTGCTGCTGCCGAAGGCCGCACCGACGACACCAGACGCCGCCGATGCGCTCGCCATCGCGATTACGCACGCGCATCATCGGCAGAGCGTGCTGCTGATGCAGAAGGTGATGGGCGCATGATCGGCAAGCTCAAGGGTTTGATCGATTCCTACGGCGAGGACTACGTCATCCTCGACGTGCAAGGCGTCGGCTATCTCGTCCATTGCTCGGCGCGAACGCTGCAGGCGCTGCCGTCGCCGGGCGAGGCGGCCGCGCTGTCGATCGAGACCTATGTGCGGGAGGACCAGATCAGGCTGTTCGGTTTTCGCACCGATATCGAACGCGAATGGTTTCGCCTGCTGCAGACCGTACAGGGCGTCGGCGCCAAGGTCTCGCTCGCGGTGCTCTCGACCTTGCCGCCGTCGGACCTCGCCAATGCGATCGCGATGCGCGACAAGGCCGCGGTGGCGCGTACGCCGGGCGTCGGTCCGAAAGTTGCCGAGCGCATCGTCACCGAACTGAAGGACAAGGCCCCCGCCTTCGCCAATGTCGATCCGGCGGTGGTGCATCTGGCCGGCGCGGTGGATGAGGACCGCGCGCCGGGGCCGATCCGCGATGCGATTTCCGCGCTGGTCAATCTCGGCTATGGCCAGCCGCAGGCGGCGGCGGCGGTCGCAAGCGTTGCACGCGATGCAGGTGAGGGTGCGGAGACAACCAAGCTCATCCGGCTCGGGTTGAAGGAACTGGCAAAATGAGCGGCCCCCGTCTCGTCACGCCCGAGCCTCGCGCCGACGACGGCGGCGACACCTCGCTGCGCCCGCAGAACCTGTCGGAATTCGTCGGCCAGGCACAGGCACGCGCGAATTTGCAGGTGTTCATCGACGCCGCGCGCAAGCGCAAGGAAGCGCTCGATCATGTGTTGTTCGTCGGCCCGCCCGGTTTGGGCAAGACCACGCTGGCGCAGATCGTCGCGCGCGAACTCGGCGTCGGTTTTCGCGCCACATCCGGGCCGGTGATCTCGAAGGCGGGCGATCTCGTCGCACTGCTCACCAATCTCGAAGAACGTGACGTGCTGTTCATTGACGAAATCCATCGGCTCAGCCCGGCGGTGGAGGAGTTTCTCTATCCCGCGATGGAGGATTTCCAGGTCGATCTCATGATTGGCGAGGGACCTGCGGCGCGTTCGGTCAAGGTCGATCTGGCGAAGTTCACGCTGGTGGGTGCGACGACGCGCGCGGGGCTTCTCACCAATCCGCTGCGCGACCGCTTCGGCATTCCGCTGCGGCTGAATTTCTACACCGAGGACGAGCTTGAAAAGATCGTCACTCGCGGCGCGCGTGTGCTCGGCATCGGCATGACGAAAGACGGTGCCAACGAGATCGCACGTCGCGCGCGCGGCACGCCGCGCATCGCGGGACGGCTGTTGCGGCGTGTGCGCGATTTCGCCGAAGCCGCGGATGCCGACGCCATCGATCGGGCGATCGCCGATCACGCGCTCGGTGCTTTGGAAGTAGATAAAGCTGGTCTCGATGCGATGGACCGCCGCTATCTCTCCACCATCGCGCTCAACTACGGTGGCGGGCCCGTTGGCGTCGAGACCATGGCGGCGGCGCTGTCGGAGCCGCGCGACGCCATCGAAGACATCATCGAGCCGTATCTGATCCAGTGCGGCTATCTGCAGCGCACCCCGCGCGGACGGCTGCTCACCGATCACGCCTTCAGGCATCTGGGTCTGGCTGCGCCCTCGCGCGACCCGGCCCAGTTTGGCATGTTCAATGGCGATGACGACTGATTTTCAAGATTGATCCTATGACTGAAAAACCTGCCTCGTTCTCTCTCGACGGTGAAATTGTGAACGGCCGCCATGTGATGGCGATCCGCGTCTATTACGAGGACACCGATTTCTCCGGCATCGTCTATCACGCCAATTTCCTGCGCTTCATGGAGCGCGGGCGGACCAACTATCTGCGTCTGTTAGGTGCCGAGCAGAGCGCGCTGTTCGCGGAGGCGGGGGCAGAGGCGCCCGGCTTCGCCTTCGTGGTGCGCTCGATGCAACTCGAATTCCTGCGCCCCGCGCGGATGGACGACATTCTGACCGTCACGACGACTCCGCACGAGGTGAAGGGCGCCTCGATGATGCTCGCGCAGGAGGTGCGGCGCGGCGACGAACTTTTGATCGAGGCCAAGGTCAAGGTCGCCTTCGTTTCGGAAGGCCGCGCCCGGCCGATTCCGAAGGCGCTGCGGATCTTGATGAAGGCCGATCAGGATGCGGATGCGCGCAGTTAAGCCGTGCCCACGCTGGCGCTTGCGCCGCATGCCATGTTAAAGACATTCACATGAGCTGGCACCGCGGCCGCCGGGAAGGCGGCTATCACCACGGCAATCTGAAAGAGGCGCTGATCGAAGCGGCCCTCGACCTCATCGCGCAGAAGGGCCCTGCGGGCTTCACCTTTGCGGAGGCCGCGCGTTCGGCGGGTGTCAGTCCGGCAGCACCCTATCGCCATTTCCGTGACCGGGACGAATTGCTGGCGAGCATTGCACAGCAGGGATTCGAGCTGTTCGAGAAGCAGCTTTCGGCGGCGTGGGACGACGGCCGCCCCGATACGTTCGCGGCGTTCTCGCGGGTCGGCAAGGCCTATCTCGCCTTCGCGCGTGAGCATCCGGCCTATTACTCGGCGATGTTCGAATCCGGCGTGCCTGTACAGGACAATCCCGCGCTGCTGATCGCAAGCGAGCGCGCCTTTGCGATCATCCGCGCCGCCGCCGAACGGCTGATTGCCCTCGCGCCGCCGAACGTGCCGCGCCCGCCCGCGATGATGATGGCGCTGCACATCTGGTCGCTGTCGCACGGCATCGCCTCACTGTTCGGGCGAGGGGACGCGGCTTCGCGCAAGCTGCCGATGTCGGCCGAGGATCTGCTGGAGGCGGGCGTCCTGGTCTATCTCAAGGGCCTCGGCTTTCCGGCGCGGCTGGAACCGCAGCCGTCGAAATAGCGCGCAAAATAACTCGCATGTGAATTTCGCCGCCGCTTGACAATCCGCATGGATGGTTTAGCTATGTAAATGTTATTTACATTCACGGTGAGGAGAGGCGCATGACGAATACCGCAGACTTCGACCGCTCAGGCCGGCCAGGTTGGGGCGGTCCTCCGCCCAACGATATGCGCTGGCACGATCACGAATGGCGCCGGTCATGCCACCCGGCCTCGATCCTGATCGTTATCGCCGGTTTCATCGTCTGGTGGCCGCTTGGTCTCGCGGCGCTCGCTTACACGTTCTGGAGCAGAAAAATGGGTTGTGGACATCACCGTTACGGACGCTTCGCCGACAAGATGGAACGCATGCAGTGGAAGATGGAACGGATGCGCGACCGCATGGATGGCCGGGGCTTCGGCTTCTGGGGTCCGTCGAGCGGCAACCGCGCCTTCGACGAGTACCGGATGGAGACGCTGCGCCGTCTCGAGGAGGAGCAGAAGGAATTCCGCGAATTCCTCGACCGCCTGCGTCAGGCCAAGGACAAGGAGGAGTTCGACGCCTTCATGGCCCAGCACCGCCAGCGTCCGGCCTCGCCCGAAGCACCTACGCCGCAGGGCTAGGACGGCCGTCCCACCCTGCACGCAGCTGATGCCTCTCCAAACCGCCCGCCTGGTCCTCCCAGGCGGGCGGTTTTGCTTATGGAGGCGGATTAGCCTTGATCAGGCAGACCTTTTGGCGGTTAAAAATGGCGGTCTTAACCCCCTTTTAACCACGCGGGGCGTCTGGTGAAGCGGCCGAAACAGCGCCGACAGCCCTTGTTTTGACATGTTGGCGGAGGATGGAGGAGCCGGCCTTGGGGAGGCCGTTCCGTGCGAACATGACAGCGGCTCTTGTTCCGATCCGACGTTCCGGCCGTGCCGGCGCTTTTTTGCGGCACCCCACGGGGTTGCGCAGCCGTTGTCGCGCTCCCGCAATCATTTTGGAGATTATTGCGTTGAGAGGATCCCGACCATGAACCCAGCCGACGTGGCACAGTCCGCCCTGCCGGTGGCCTCCTCCGACGTATCGCTGATCTCGCTGTTCTGGCAGGCGCATATCGTCGTCAAATTCGTGATGCTCGGCCTGCTGAGTTGTTCAGTCTGGGTCTGGGCGATCGCGATCGACAAGACATTCCTTTACGCGCGCACGCGGCGCGCGATGGATCGTTTCGAGCAGGCGTTCTGGTCGGGTCAGTCGATCGACGATCTCTACCGTGCGCTGTCGGCGAAGCCCACGCATTCGATGGCGGCGCTGTTCGTCGCTGCGATGCGTGAATGGAAGCGTTCGTTCGAAAGCCACTCCCGTTCCTTCGCAGGTCTGCAGACCCGCATCGACAAGGTAATGAGCGTATCGATCGCGCGCGAGATCGAGCGGCTCGATCGCCGCTTGCTGGTGCTCGCGACCGTCGGCTCCGCGGGTCCCTTCGTCGGCCTGTTCGGCACCGTCTGGGGCATCATGTCGAGCTTCCAGTCGATTGCGGCTTCGAAGAACACCTCGCTCGCGGTGGTAGCGCCGGGCATCGCCGAGGCGCTGTTCGCGACAGCGGTCGGCCTGATCGCCGCCATTCCGGCGACAATTTTCTACAATAAGTTCACGTCCGAGGTGAACCGGCAGGCCCAGCGCCTGGAAGGTTTCGCCGACGAGTTCTCCGCGATCCTGTCTCGTCAGATCGACGAGCGGGCGTAAAGCACGACGGGTCAACGATCATGGGCATGAGCATGGGCGGGGGAGCAGGCGGTGGCGGTCGACGCCGTCATCAGCGCGCGCACGTCATGGCCGAGATCAACGTCACGCCGATGGTGGACGTGATGCTCGTGCTGCTCATCATTTTCATGGTGTCCGCGCCGCTGCTCACCGTCGGCGTGCCACTCGATCTGCCGCAGACGGCGGCCAAGAGCCTCGATCAGGACAAGGAGCCGCTGACGCTGTCAGTACAGGTGTCCGGCAAGATCTTTCTCAACAACACCGAAATCTCTGCCGACGAACTCGTGCCGAAGCTGAAGGCTGTCACCGATGCGCGCGGCGGCACCGAAGAACGCATTTTCGTGCGCGGCGATACCAAGGCCGACTACGGCACGATCATGAAGGTGATGGGCCGCCTGTCGGCTGCTGGATTCAAGCACGTTGCTCTGGTCACCGAGGTCGAGCAGGGGAGCTGAGGTGAAGATCGACCGGACACTTGCAGCGTCTGTCGCTTTGCACGCTCTGGTGATTGGCTGGGGTCTGGTTTCGTTCGCGACGAAGCCGTTCGAGACGACTCCTGAAGAGTCGCTGCCCGTCGATATCATTTCCGCCGATCAGTTCGCCAAGGTCACGCAGGGCATCAAGACCGGCAAGAAGGAAGTGACGAAGCCGCTCGTCGAGAAAGTCGCCGATGCAACGCCGCCGCAGGACGATCCGGTCGGCAAGATCGACGACAAGAAGCCTCCGGTCGTGACCGACACCGCGCCAGAGCCGCCGCCGAAGCCCGTTGAAAAGCCGGTTGAGAAAAAGCCGGAGCCGCCGAAGCCTGTCGCGCAGGAAAAGCCAAAGGAAGAAACCAAGCCGGCGGAAAAGAAGCCCGACCCGGCGAAGGTTGATCCCATTGCCGAAGCGCTGAAGAAGGAGCAGGCGAAAAAGCCTGAGCCGAAGAAGCAGCAGGCGCAGGCGAAGCCTCCGCCGCCGCCGAAGGAAAAGCACGAGCGCGTGTTCGATCAGACCAAGATCGCGGCACTGCTCGACAAGCGCGATCCGACGCGGCAGTCGATGACCGGCTCGGAATTGAATTCGCAGGCCGCGCTCGGTCTCTCGCACGGCCGCTCCGCCGACAACTCGGCGACCTGGGGCTCGATGTTCAAGCAGCAGGTCGAGCGTTGCTGGAAAAAGCCTTACGGTGGCATCGAGGCGCAGCAGATTCAGGCGAGCTTCGATGTCCGTCTGAAGCAGGACGGCACGCTCGAGGCGATGCCGGTGCCGCTGCCCGGCACCAATACGCCGTATTTCCGCGTCTATCAGGAGAGTGCGCGCCGCGCGATCATCGAGTGCCAGCCCTACAAACTGCCGGCGGCGTTCTTCAACGAATGGAAATTCTTCGAGCCTGTTTTTACCGAACGTACTTCTTAAACAGTCGCGTAATATGCGCGCAGGAACATGATCCGATGAGCAAGGACGACGTAACGCCCATGACATTCAAGATGACGCGCCGGCAACTGGTCGGCGCAACGGCAGCGGGCCTTGTGGCCGCGCCGCTCAGCAAGGCGTTTGCGCAGGTCCGCGTTCAGGTTGACCAGGGCAACTTCCAGCCGATCCCGATCGCGATCCCGAATTTCGTCGCGGGTGGCCAAAGCGATGGCGAGGTCAGCGCGGGCATCGCCTCCGTCATCACCAACAATCTCAAGCGCAGCGGCCTGTTTGCGCCGATCGATCAGGCGGCTTATATCGAACGCATCTCCAACATCGACGTGCCGCCGCAGTTTCCGAGCTGGCGGCAGATCAACGCGCAGGCGCTCGTCACCGGCCGCGCCACGCGGCAGGGCGACGGCCGCCTCAAGGCGGAATTCCGGCTGTGGGACGTGCCGGCCGCGCAGCAACTCACCGGCCAGCAATATTTCACTTCGCCCGAGTCGTGGCGGCGCGTGGCCCACATCATTTCCGACCAGATCTACGAGCGTCTCACCGGCGAGAAGGGCTATTTCGACAGCCGCGTGGTGTTCGTCGACGAGTCCGGTCCGGCGCAGCGTCGCGTCAAGCGGCTCGCGATGATGGATCAGGACGGCGCCAACGTGCGCTACCTGACGCGTGGCGCTGATCTCGTGCTGACGCCGCGCTTCTCGCCGTCCACGCAGGAAATCACCTACATGGAATTCGGCGGCGGCGATCCGCGCGTCTATCTGTTCAACGTCGAAACTGGCCAGCGCGAGATTGTCGGCAACTTCCCCGGCATGTCGTTCGCGCCGCGTTTCTCGCCGGACGGCCAGCGCATCATCATGAGCCTGCAGCAGGGCGGCAATTCCAATCTCTACGTGATGGACCTGCGCTCGAAATCGACCACCCGTCTGACCGACACG
>Ga0182736_1001764_pt1 | contig 19125 bp, 15 predicted proteins | sample eDN5th30CKraftBY_FD_128882 | JGI IMG/M metagenome (GOLD analysis project Ga0182736, IMG submission 128882) | Enriched backyard soil microbial communities from Emeryville, California, USA - eDNA 5th pass 30_C Kraft BY (version 2) (version 2) | ecosystem: Environmental > Terrestrial > Soil >... | reverse complement strand
GATGGCGGCCGCGGTCAACAGGAAGGCCACGACGCCATCGTCATTTGAACCCGGCACGAACTTCAGGTAGTACTGCAGCACGGCCGGAATGATGCCGCCCGCGCCGTTCGTTGGCGCGGTCACGATGCGCCCACCTGCAGCGTTCTCCTCGTTGACCGCCATCGCGTACAAATTGATCCAGTCGATCATCGATAGCGGGTCGCCCAGACACTCTTGCGACTGCGCCTTTAACTGACGAAAGAACTCCGGTGCACGCCGTTTGACCTTGAGCGGCCCGGGCAGCGCGCCTTCCATCGAGCAACCGCGCTCAATTGCACCGGCCATGACGTCGCGGATCCGCACCAACCCGTCCCGTATCGCCGAGGGCGTACGCCAGACTGACTCGTTCGCAAACATCACCTCGGCGATCGACAAGCCGCTTTCGCCGCAGATACGTAACAGGTCGACGCCGGTTTTGAACGAGTACGGCACCCGCTTCACAGCCTGCACGCCGTTCATGCGCTTTCCCGTATCATCGACGACGAAGCCGCCGCCAACCGAGTAGTACGCCTGCGCGTCGACGGGTTCGCCCTCTCGATCGAGCGCAGTGAACCGCATGCCGTTCGGATGGAAGGGCAGCACCTCCCGACGCAGAAAAGCGATCTGCGATTTCTCGTCAAACCCGATCCGCTGTATGCCGGCGAGTTCGAGCGATTTCGTCTCTCGGATGTGGGCGAGACGGCGCTCGGCATAATCGGGATCGATCACATCGGGCAGATTCCCCTCGAGGCCAAGCAGGACCGCCTTGTCAGTGCCATGGCCCTTGCCCGTCGCGCCGAGCGAACCGAAAAGTTCTGCTCGGACCTGACGAACCCGATCGAGTTCGCCTGCGTCGCGGATACGCGCCACGAAGCGACACGCGGCGATCATCGGGCCCACCGTGTGCGAACTTGATGGCCCGATTCCGATCTTGAAGAGGTCGAAAGTGCTGACGTTCATCCTTGCCTCTCACAGCCCCATATACACGGGAAACCGGGCGCACAGTTGCGCAACCTGCGCACGAACACGGTCCTCGACCTGCACATCACCCAGGTTGTCGAGCACGTCGCAGATCAGCGTTGCGGTCTGCGCAGCGTCGTCTTCACGGAAACCACGCGTGGTGATTGCCGGCGTGCCGATGCGGATACCGCTCGTCACGAACGGCGACTGCGGATCGTTCGGCACGGTGTTCTTGTTCACTGTGATGTGCGCACGGCCCAGCGCAGCATCGGCATCCTTGCCCGTGAGGCCTTTCGCGATCAGGCTCACGAGAAAGAGGTGATCATCGGTGCCCCCGGATACCACGTCGTAGCCGCGCTCACCGAACACCGCGGCCATCGCCCGCGCATTGGCCAGCGTGCGCTTCTGGTAGTCGACAAACTCCGGGCCGAGTGCCTCCTTGAAGGCCACCGCCTTCGCCGCGATCACATGCATCAGCGGGCCGCCCTGCGTACCGGGGAAAACCATCGCATTCAGCTTCTTTTCGATCTCGCCATTAGCGCGTGCGAGAATCAGGCCGCCACGCGGACCGCGTAGTGTCTTGTGCGTGGTCGTAGTCACCACATCGGCGAACGGTACCGGATTCGGGTACAGCCCCGCCGCGACCAACCCCGCTACGTGCGCCATATCGACGAAGAGATACGCGCCGACGCGATCGGCAATCGAACGGAAGCGCGCGAAATCCAGCACGCGGGAATAGGCGGAGAAGCCCGCGACGATCATTTTCGGCTTGTGCTCGAGCGCGAGGCGCTCGACTTCGTTGTAGTCGATGAGACCCGTTTGCGCATCGACGCCATACTGCACCGCATTAAACACCTTGCCCGAAAACGAGACTTTCGCGCCATGCGTGAGATGCCCGCCATGGGCAAGGCTCATGCCGAGGATCGTATCGCCAGGCGCAAGTAAGGCCAGATAGACCGCGGCATTCGCTTGTGAACCGCTATGCGGCTGCACATTCGCATAGTGAGCCGCAAAGAGCTGCTTTGCGCGTCCAAGTGCCAGCGACTCAACCACGTCGACGTGTTCGCAGCCGCCATAGTACCGCTTACCCGGATAGCCCTCGGCGTACTTGTTCGTCAGTACCGATCCCTGCGCTTCCAATACACGCGGACTCGTGTAGTTTTCGGACGCGATCAGCTCGATGTGATCTTCCTGGCGTTGCCGTTCGAGGCGCATTGCGTCGGCCAACTCCGCATCAAAACCGGCAATCGTTTGTTCTCTGGAAAACATTGAAGCGGTCTCCTGCTACATCATGGGATGCCTGCGGCCGAGGCCGCAGGAGGGCTGAAATGTAGCCTTGTCAGGCCTTGATGATGTTGTGCTCCGGACCGTACTTGAATCCGGTGATGTTGGTCGCGCCCTTCTCGCCGACCACCAGGATGTCGTGCTCGCGGTAGCCGCCCGCACCAGGCATGCCTTGCGGCACCATGATCATCGGCTCCATCGAGACGACCATGTTGGGTTCGAGCACGGTGTCGATGTCTTCGCGCAGTTCCAGGCCGGCTTCGCGGCCGTAGTAGTGCGACAGCACGCCGAACGAATGCCCGTAGCCGAAGGTGCGGTATTGCAGCAGGTTGTACTCGGCGTAAATCTTGTTCAACTCGTGGGCAATATCGCTGCAGCGTGCGCCCGGCTTGATCAGCTTAAGGCCGGCCTCGTGCACTTCGACGTTGACTTTCCACAACCGCAGATGTTCATCCGAGCAGTGATCGAAGAACATAGTGCGTTCGAGCGCCGTGTAGTAGCCCGCGATCATCGAAAAGCAGTTCAGACTCAGAATGTCGCCCTTCTGCACCTTGCGCGTCGTGACGGGGTTGTGGGCACCGTCAGTGTTAATGCCGGACTGGAACCACGTCCACGTGTCCATCAGCTCCGAGTCAGGAAAACGCTTGGCGATCTCGCGTACCATCGCCTGCGTCGACGCGAGTGCAACTTCATGCTCGGGAACCCCTTCATGCACCGCTGCCGCGAGCGCCGCTCCGCCTACGTCGCAGACATTCGCGCCGTGCTTGATTACCTCGATTTCCTCATCGGACTTGATCATGCGCATGCGCATGGTCTGCGTGCTGATATCGACGAATTCGACCGAGGGCAGCGCAGCCTTCAGCTTTGCGAGCACTTCAACGGGGATCTGGTCGAACTCAACGCCGACTCGCCCTTTGTTCTCGATTTCGCCCTGCACCGCGCGGAAGAAATTGTCGCGTTGCCAGTCGGTGTAGACGACGTTGTAATCGCCCACCGTGCGGCGCCACGGTTGGCCGCCGTCAATATTGGCCGAGATCGAGACGACCTTCTTCGGCGTCACGACAAGGCCGTACTTGCGGCCAAACGAGCAATATAGGAAGTCCGCGTAGTAGTTTATGTTGTGATACGACGTGAACAGCACGGCATCGATATTCTCGCGCGCCATCAACTCGCGCAGCTTGCCTTGGCGGTTGGCGTACTCCGCGTCCGAAAAGGTGTGCTTAACCTTCTCGCCGTTCTCGATGCGGATCAGACTTTCCATTTTCATGCGCTCGCTCCTTGGTAAAAAGCACAGGGGTATGAGCGAATGGTAGAGATCCGGCGATTTTCGACGTTTCCAAATTCGACTTGCCGGTTTCCCGTTTCGACATCAAGGGTTAACCACAGGGCAATGCGCATATGGGTATTTCCGGATGACGCGACAGCCGATCAGGGGTTTTGACAGAAGCTCGCAGGGAATAGCGGCACGCGAATGCGGTAGCCATAGCAGCGTGCGGTCGGCGCACGAAGGCCTTACGTACCTCACGGGCCTGAGCATGCGTGTGCTCGTGCGCGAGCACACATCAGGTCGAGTGACTGAGGGGTGCGCTCGTACTGGTGCCCTCTTTACAGTGCGTTTTGATAGCGTCGGCGATCGACGCTGGGCGAGATATGGAACAGCGCTTTGTAGCGGGTGGCAAAATGCGTCATCGACGCGAAGCCGGTACGGGCACAGACTTCCTCAAGGGGCTTCGCAGTTCGGTAAAGCAGTTGTCGCGCTCGAAGCAGACGTATCTCGAGGTACGCCTGCGCCGGCGTCTTGCCAAGCCGCTCATGAAACCAGCGTTCGAGCTGCCGTTGCGAAACGCGCAAATACGAGGCGATCTCGGCGACTGAAAGCGTTTCCTCGACGTTGCTTTCCATGATCTGCAACGCATCATCGAGCTTGGCGTGTTCGGCGCCCATATACTGACGCAAAGACGTGCGTTGATGTTGTTCGTGGCTGCGCCGTTCAGCGACGAGCAACTCAAGTACGCGCGCCGCGAGCGAGCGGCTTCCGGGCGGCATGCCGAGAAGATGCACCATCAGATCGAGCGGCGCAACGCCCCCGCTGCAGGTATAGCGGTCGCGATCAACCTCGTAGAGGTGGTTGGACACCGTCAGATTTGGGAACTGTTCCATGAGGACATCCTGGTCCTCCCAGTGGATCGTGCATCGGTAGCCGTTCAGCAGTCCGGCGCGTGCAAGAAAGAAGCTCCCTGTATCAAGCCCGCCGAGTGCCGTGCCGTTGCGCGCCTGCAAGCGCAGCCAGTCGAGCATCGAGCCAATGCCTCTGCGTGGAATGGGATTGGGCCCGACCACAAACACCGCATCAAAACGGCCGCTCTCAGCCATCATCACATCGGGCAGGACGCGTATTCCGTCACTTGACGCGGCCACCGGTCCGCTGGGTGCGATCAGCTGATAGTCATAGACGCGCCTCCCGATAATCATGTTCGCAATCCGCAGCGGATCGACGGCGGCGCTCAGCGCGATCAGCGAAAAGTTCTCGACGAGCAAGAAACCATATTTCGTGACACGCAGATCATGCACTCCGTCGGGCTGTTGTGCTTCTTGCTTCGTAAATTTCATCGTTGAGATGGGCGAACCCGATAGTGACAGAACGAAAGTATCGATGGCGCGCCGTCATCATAGTCGACCAGCGAGCGCGGCGGATCGTTTTTCCCGCGGTGCGATCCCATCGCGTCTGAAGCATTCGGTGTGCGCAAGGTCGTGCCGAAGAAGGAGGAGCCGACGCCTGGCGGTGCTGGTATTCGATGAAAGTCTCCGCAGCGCGAAGAAACAGATGAAGGCGTATCCGGCCTTTCGGCCGGTGCTGGACCTGCCCGAGTTGATTAGCGCGATGATCGACGTGAGCGCCGCCGATCCGGCGCTCATGGAGAAGGTCACGCGTCGGATCATCGACGTGCGTAAGGAACAGCTCGCCGCGATGGAGGCCGGTTCGAAGCCGGCTCTGTGACAAGCCGCGCGACGGATGTACCGAACACTCATCGTTGGATGCGCGAAATCAATTTCCGACGTTTTCAGCTCGCCATGAACGGAGCCGACCGCATCGGCAAGTTTCACGGCGAACCACTCGTCGTTCTTGCGGTAGGCCCCGAAAGGTGGCGATGACACTGACGTTCGGCCATTACGCAGTCCATCTTCTGCCCGGCCGGCGACCGGGAAACAGGTACAAGGGGAGGGCGAGCGAGCGAATCACTGGTCCCGAAGGGGGCGACCATAGGCAGTCTTTCCGCGCGCCAGGGCTGAGTCCCGTAGCATGTTCGTCTGGCTGGTCTTCCCCTTTGCGAAAGGGATTGTCATCGAACGTCGGGACGCGTGAGCGTGGCGAATCGAGCCGGCGTCGCCGCGCAGGCAGATTTGCCCGAATTAACTCTTCACCGCGAAAGGCGCTCATGCATAAGAAGCAACTAAACTGTCTTCGAGTGCCCATCTAAAATCGGCTGGAGACCGGCACTCCGATTCAGCGTCCTTCACTCCGGCAACGGAGGAATCGACCGTGTGACGAAAGCGAAGGCCGTATCGCGGTACGGATACGACCGGCGCCAGAAAATGGCGTTTCATGCTGTGCTCGAGCTGTATGCAGGCTACTTTCTTCGGGGGCTGCGTTTCTGAGAGGAAACGCGGCTACCCACTGAGCAGCCCGCGATTCATCCGGTGCTCGACGGCGGCCCGGTAGGCAGCCGCGCACGACTGCTGCCGCCAATTCCGTCGTCACGCCGCCGCGCGTGCGCGCTGAACAAGTTGGTTGTCCTTGCCTTGCAACAGCGAAGTCAGCGAAAAGTCAAACTGGATGTCCTGGTATGCATCGGCCTTGAGACCCAGTGCCGTGCCGCCGATCTTCTCGGACACAGTCGGCACCAGACCTTCGCGCGTTGCGTAGGCAAAGTCGTCCCACAGCAACGGATCGCCATCGATATTGAACTGCGTGGTCAGCTTGCGGCAGCCGTCGGCCGTCACAAAGAAGTGCACGTGCGCAGGGCGATTGCCGTGCCGGGCCAGTTGGTTGAGCAGCTGCTGGGTCGCGCCATGTGGCGGGCAGCCGTAGCCCACCGGCATCTGCGTATGAAATTCATACTTGCCGTCAGCGCCGGTCTTGACCGAGCCGCGCAGATTCAGCGGGCTCTGTTCGCCGGTCGGATCGAAGTGCGAATAGAAGCCCTTCGAATTCGCATGCCAGCATTCGACTAAGGCACCGTCAACCGGCTTGCCATCGGGACCCGTCACTGTACCGTGGATCACAAGCGGCCGCGCATCGACATCTGGGTCGATATCGATGCGGGACATGCCGTTGCGCACCGGCGCGCCTGCCACATACAGCGGCCCCTCGATGGTTCGCGGCGTGCCGCCCGCGATACCGGCCGCCTTGTCCTCCGCATCCATGCGGATGTCCAAGAACCGCTCAAGACCCAAGCCCGGTGCCAGCAGTGCGGCCTCGCCATCCTGACCCAGCTTGTTCAAGTAGTTGGTGCCCGCCCAGACCTCATCGGGAGTGAGGTCGAGATCGTCGATCGCTTTGAATAGATCTGACAGCAGACGATGAAGCACCTGCTTCAAGCGCGGATTGCCGTCCTTGCCGTTGAGATTGACCGCCGCTTTCAGCAAATCCTGAACTTCCTGCGTATCAAATACTTTGATGCTCATGATTATGACTATCTCCAATGGTTCTTATCGCTGGTCAGAATAGACCGCGTACATCGCTTCGAAAAAGTTAACGAGACCTGTTACGCGTCGAGGTCACGCACTGACGACGGGTGGCGGCATAGGGGCGTCACGGCGATCGTCATGTACTGAAACAGCGCATCGATTGCAAGCTTCATCGACTCCGGGCTTTCCGGCACATAGCCATGCCGGCAATAGTGGCGCCCTCGCCAACCCCTACCACGCCATCACTGCAATAGATCTTCACGACGATCAGCGCCTGGCGCATACATGGTTGCGACCGACAGCTTGTGCGGGCAGATTGTCGGTAAATCGACGATGCGGGTTTCAGTACGTTCGATCGTCGATGCTGTCATGGTTGGATTGAATTGGAGTAGTGCAGAAGACATGGTCCAACGTGTTGATGGGAACCGACACCCTCGTGCGTGCATCCGCACCGCTGACACAGTGCCCGTTCCATTGATGAATCAAGCGCTTTGTGATTCGCCTGCCACCGGCGACTGCGACGGACGCAGCACCCACAAACGCAGCACCGGATAGACGACAAGACACACGGTGACCGTGGTCACAAATTCGATCGGCACGATGGTGTTGAGAACCCCAGTGCGACAGAGCGAAGGCGATAATGGTGGTCGCGACACCGGCGTAATTGCATGCATCAACAGCCTGCGGCTCGATGCCCTGCTTTCGCTGTTGCGGTCGGACAATGAAGTAATCGGCAATGATCACGCCGGCAAACGCCGTAGTCAGCACACCGAGCAGCGTCACATAAGAATTAACGAGTGACAGCAGCTTTCCGTAGAGCATCACAAGGCCAATGAGGTTCGCGATAACAACGAACACGATGCGACCCGGACGCCATCCACCCAGCACATCGGCTAAATTTGACAGGGACAGCGACGCGCTATACGTATTCAACACCTGGGTTTTGCTTTGTGCGAGCACCATCAGCAGCGCACCAAAGCCACCTGAAAAAATGATGAATGCGGCGGTTATGCTGTCCGGGCTCGCCAGCGTCGCATGCTGCGCTGCCTCCAGCGACATACCGCTGCTCTGGTAGTACGCGATCAGTTGCGGTGCACCGGCATGCATGATGATGCCGCCAAGCGCCAGCATGAAAATGTCCATCGCCACATTTCCAAACAGGGCTGCGATGCCGATATCGCGGGAACGCTTGGCATACCGCCCAATATCTGCGTCAACCAGCGCGAGCGCACCGGCCGAACCAATCAACATATTGACGGCGAAAATGAATTTGCCCCATTCCGACGTGATGCCCATCCCCTTCAATGCACTCGCGGGGAATTGCGACGGAAACGAAGCGACCGTCGACAGCGACTCCGACGATCCCGCCACCACCAGATACGTGATATAGGCCAGGACCACCAGGAAAGCTGCGAGCGTATAGGTCGACACCCGTGCGACGAGATTAAAGCCATACGCGGTCAACAGTACCCATGCTACGGTCATCAGGCCATAGACCACAATCCGCGTAGTGATTGTGTCCTGGAGATGGAAATAGAACACAAAGCCGCTATAGAGCAAGGCGTTTTCGATCGCCAGGAATCCGATGATCATGAACGCAAAGATCACCGACGAAACGATCGATCCTTTATCGCCAAAGCCAAATTTTCGCGACAAAACCGTCGAAGACAGACCGGAGCGGTAAGCGATGTGCCCGCAACCCCAACCCATCAAGGCGCCTACTGCGGTCACCAAAACGCCGGCCGCCAAGGCGACCTTGAAGCCCGCAATAGAAGTAATCAGCGCGCCCAGAAAAAGCTGCACCAGGCCGGTGACCAGTCCAGTGGTGGTCCAACTCAAGGCCACCCAGTCCTTTCGCTCGGCGTCGGGAACCGAATTTAGCGCGTGATCTTCGGCCCTAGATTCAGCAATAGATGTATCGTTCATGGTGTCTCACCAATATAAAACGGGGATTAGGCAATTTAAAGCGCGCTAGACGTTTAGAAGGCAGTCCGCATGCCCACTCGAACAATGCTTTGGTTTTGACTGCTTGATGCATCTGCGCCATTCGGAGAAAACAAACCTTCAAAGAGCGGATGCGAACCAGAGCTGGCATGTTGCGTCACGCCCGAAAGATAAACCTGAGTTCGCTTCGAAAGAATGTAATTAAGAGTCAGCGCGACTTGATTGGCATGCGCATTCTCCAACTCAGCATTGCCTTTCATGTAGGTGTACGAGGTGCCCAATGAAACATCAGGAGCGAAGTAATATTGGCCACCTATCGAACCCTGATACGCTGATGCGCCATTTTGAAGATTACGTCCGGTAGTAAAGTCGGCAGCGAAGTGGAAACTGCCGAATCCATAATGTGTGCCGACGCCCCAGTTACGAAAGGTCGTATCAAGTGCGTCGGCATAATGCACTTCTGTATAAGCAGCACCCGCCCCAAAATTGCCAGCATTGTAGGTCGCGCCAAAACTTTTAGCACTTCCTTGATTGAAATTTCCCGCGACGCCGCCGAACGCATACATCGCCCCAAGCTTAAATCCACCAATACTTGGCGACACGTATTTAAGCGAATTATGAACCTGTTCCTGTGCGGTTCTATCCCAGTCGGACCATCCGGTGGGATTGTTGGGAATCCCAAAGTTGCGGAACGGACCCGTTGGGAAAACGTACAGACCGCCAGATAGGACTGCCGGAACATTACCCTCGGCCGTTAACGCGTCATTCATGAAATCATATTGATTACCCGCAGTGATGCGCCCAAAATGATCACTATCAAGACCCACCCAGGCATTCCGCCCGAAAATGCCACCTGCGATCTGCCCGCCAGTAGAAAAAGTGAATTGCGACTCTAGGTCGAAAATCGCCTTGAGGCCGCCACCCAAGTCTTCAACTCCCCTCAGGCCGAAGAACGACGGAACAGCAATTCCGTCGTCAAACTTGAAATTGTGATGTCCGGCTTGATTGCTCACATAACTGACACCAGCGTCCAGCAATCCGTAGAGCGTCACAGTGTCCGCAGAAAATGCGGGTTTTATCAGCGACAACGCGGCAACCACACCACAAGCAGCCTGGGTACAAAACAAGCGACTACTACTCATTTTGGATACCTTATAAAAACCAATAATTTGACCAAACGTCGATAAATCTCTACGTCTCCATTGCGCCGCTCACGAGATGTTTGGGTTAAAGATCGCAGCGAGATCAGCGTGATTTATGATAGATTGGTCACACAGTGTCTAACACTGCGTTCAATATTTAGCGATGTAAGTGCATTTACTTATCAGCCTAGGGGTGGAGCGAGCCGGCGAGACGTTAGAGACGCGGGATTCCTCAAACTCAGACTCACCCTAGAGAAAATACGGGCTTGACGGATTAAATTTGAAATGTCAGTGCGGCTAAATTATTACGAAGTTTTCAAGTACGCCAATGATTCGATGTTGATTCACGACGGCGTGACCGGCGCGATCCTCGAGGCAAATGAGGCGGCCTGCCGACTGTTTGGACGTACGGTGAAAGAGTTGCGCTCGATGACTATTGGAGAACTATCGGCCGGCGACGAAATCTACAACCTGGATACTGCCATTAATCACATTCAAAGTGCGGCCCGGCTCGGTGGGCTGTTCAATTACGAATGGCATATTCGCCATAGCAGCGGGACAGTGATTCCGATCGAGGGGAACCTTAAACTGATTAAGGGCACCGCCACCCCGATGGTGCTGGCAATCTCTAGAGATATTTCTGAGCGTCGGCTTGCGGAAGCGCGACTGCGTGAACGGGGACGTTATTTTGAAGAGCTCAGCCGGAATTCGTCCGACGGCGTGGCGCTTATCAATGAGACGGGAGTCATTCAATATGTAGGTGAATCGCTCAGGGGTATCCTGGGATATCGCGCCAGATCTGCCATAGGGCGGTCTATTTTTGATTTCCTGGACGCAAGCGATTCGAAAAAGGCGGTCTCCATTCTCGCCAAAGTGCGACGTGCGAAGCTGACCGGCGGCACATTCGAATACAAGATATTGCATCGTGATGGAACTTTGAGAAATCACGAAGCGATATTTAAAGATCTTCTGAGCGATCCGCTATTTAATGCAATCCTGATCAACTTCCGCGACGTAACGGCTCGCGTTCAGCAGGAGGAGACGGCAAGAGAATATGAACGCCAAATCAATCACTACGCGCGATTGTCCATTGCCGGTGAGACGGCTGCCGCGCTAGCCCACGAGGTCAATCAACCGCTATGTGCGGCTGTTAATTTCTTCGCAGGCTGTCGACGTCGCCTGGAAGCCGGGGGGGGGCGTCTCCGAGATCAACGAGGCCTTGGATCTGGCCCAGAAAGAGCTGGAGCGCGCCGGCCGTATTGTGCATTCCATACGGAATTTCACCGCCAATCGGGCCACGTCCCGGCGCGTTCACTCCATACGCGCAATCATCGAAGGCATCGCGTGTTTTATCGAAATCCGGGCCGCTCAGGACTCTGTCATGCCTTTCATCGACATCGTCGACGATGCGCTGGTCGAATGTGACGATGTCTTAATACAGCAAGTGATCACCAATCTCGCCGTCAATGGCATCGAGGCGATGGCTGATGTACCCGAGCAGAATCGCCGTTTACTGGTGGCCGCAAGACGGGAAGGAAAGGAAATCACCATCTCGGTGGAGGACAGCGGAAAAGGTGTAACAAGCTACCCCCTAAACCGGCGGAGCGGCGACTTCTTTACTACCAAGGAACAAGGCGTTGGAATTGGCCTGTTACTGTGTCATTCAATTATCGAATCACATGGTGGCCGCCTGACTTCGACGAGCATCGGCGCAGCGGGTACCCGATTTTCATTTGCCCTTCCGATCATCGCCTGATGCAGAAATGCCTGGCTCGCTCCAATGAGATGGAGCGAGCCAGGCATTGATGAAACGCACGAAGTCGGGAGCCGGTTTCTCGGTTTCCGCCAGATTCAGGCCTTCGCCAACGAGTCGGGCTTACTGCGCCAGCCCTCGTCGTACCGGGAAATCAATTCCGCCGACAACTCGAGCCGTTGGAATCGCCACGCCTCGCCTACATAGACGACCTCGGCGGTGTATCGCCCTCCAATCCAATACGCTTGACCGCTTCCAGCAGTCGCCGGCTCGAAAAGCATAAATTCGACGGCGCCGCTCTTGTAGTCATCGTGCAGGGTAATAATCGGGGACACCAAGAAGTGCAAGGTCCATCGAAAGCCTGCCTCCGAGTTCGATACCACGCCGTCGGCAATGGCCTCCGCCCCGGCCAACACGCCATACTGATCGATCTGGAAAACTGCATCCTTCGCAAACACGCTCAGCAAGGCCTGGCGCGAAGGACCATCATCGAACGCGCGTGCGAGCCGGGCAATCAGTGCCTGAATCGCCGCCTCGGCCTCAAGTCGCTCGACTCTCCTAATGAGCTCCAAGTTCATCTGTCATCCTCAGGATACGTCGCCATGCGCGGCAACAAATCGTTCAGCGACGACCTCCTGATTTTATGCATATTTTTAGGAAAAGTATCTTGGGTATAACGTTGCGCCCTCGCAACGTTTGGTGACCTTCCTGTTCGCTATTTCTGCAAATACCGGCTCGCTGCTCGTTAATTGTACTAATGTGGATTTATTGGCATCCACCGCGACGCATAATGGTCAAAGCACGCGATACCGAAGACCGGGCGAACGAAATCGCGCGCGTACTGCGACCGCTTGGGAAAGAGCCTCTTACGAAGGCTCAGGCGTTGACAGCCGCTCAATTGCTTGATGTGCATTGGACCACCGTCTATCGCCTTAGGCGACGTTTTTTGGCCGATCCGGTCACTAGCGCGGTCATGCCTCGTGGCCGAGGGCCGAAGACTGGGGGCCGGCGCTTGAACGCGCGGACCGAGGTGATCGTTGACGAAGTGCTCACGAGCTGGCTTCCCAAGCAGCGTCAACTCGCTCACCCACTTTCCGACTTGACACTTGAGATCCGGCGTCGCTGCACGACTGCAGGCGTGCAGCCGCCGAGCCGCAGTTCTGTGGTCCGGCGATGGGTCGCACATCGCGAAGCTGACAATCTCGCGGAAGCTACCAAAACAACAGCATCACCTGGAAACTTCGTGGTGCACCATCCGCTCGACGTCGTCCAGGTTGACCATACCCAAGCGGATATCATGCTGGTCGACGCGTTTGACCGGCGCCCGATCGGCCGACCCTGGCTCTCGCTTGCCATTGACGTCGCGACTCGTTGCGTTGTCGGTTTTTATGTCAGCATGGAACGCCCTGGGGCAGCGACCGTCGCCCTTCTGCTGACGCGCGTAGCCCTTCCTAAGTCTGGCTGGCTGAGTAGACTCTGCGTCGAGGTCGAGTGGCCGATGCAAGGCGTCCCAAAGGTGTTGCATCTCGATAACGCCGCGGAGTTCAAGAGCCGGGCCCTTCGAACCGGATGCTCCGAGTATGGCATCGAGTTGATGTACCGCCCGGTCGGGCGCCCTCACTTTGGAGGCCACATTGAGCGTTTGAACCGTACGCTGATGGAGCGCGTGCATGGTCTTCCCGGCACTACGGGTTCGTCTCCCAAAGGGCGAAACAAGCGCCCGCCCGAGAAACACGCTGCGCTGACGCTGGCGGAGTTTGAGCGATGGCTCGCGTTGGAAATCGGTCAGCGTTATCACCACAGCGCGCATCGCGGCCTTCATGGGGCGACGCCCGCCAGCATGTGGGCGGGATTCAAAGGCGCTGAAGCTTCTTCGCGTCTTCCAGATACGTCCGAAGCGGCATGGCAGTTCCTGCTGCGATTCCTACCTGTCGCCCGACGAACGATTCAGGCTGACGGGCTGACCCTCTTCTATATTCGCTACTGGCACCCGATATTCTCCGCATGGAGACTAGACCGGCGCCCAGTGACGGTCCGTTACCATCCAGAAGATCTTTCACGCATATTCGTGAGTGTTTCCGGCAAAGAATTTCTCGAGGTTCGCTTCGCTGACCTGCGCCATCCTCCGATCTCGCTTTGGGAGCAGCGATCCATTGTCCGCTATCTACGCGGCCAACGACAGGAGTTGGTTTCCGAAGCGACGATCTTCCGCGCGATCGAAGAGCAACGTCGTCTCGTGACCCAGGCCCAACGAGATACTCGAAAGACGAAGCACCGATCTTCAAAGACGAAGATCGACCGCCGCGCGTCAAGCAAGGCTTTTTCCGCACCTTCTACCTCCGACTCTTCTTCAGCATCCAGTCCGGTCGATTACAGCAAGCCGGCCCCCCCGTACGATGTAGAGCAATGGTGAGAGCGATATGAGGAATACACTGCTCGGACACTTACTACCGGCGGTCCGGCCACAGGCTCAGCTCGACGATGGAACGCGAATTCAGTCGTTGCTGCGCGATCGGTGGATAGATTATCCGCGTGCGACTCAGGCATTGGACCAGCTTGAGAAGCTGCTTGCGACGCCACGGCGAGAGCGAATGCCATGCCTTCTACTGCATGGCGATTCCAATATCGGCAAAACACAAATAATCGCCAAGTTCCGGCGCCAGCACCCTGATGAGTTCGACGAGCGACGCGGCGTTGAAGTGCGTCCAATCATTTCAATGCAGATGCCGCCGACACCCGACCAGCATCGCTTCTACTCAGCATTGCTCTTTGAGCTCGGCGCGCCGCACAACGCTGCAGCGAGTCTCGCGGTGTTGGAGAGACTTGCACGAGATCTGCTGAGGAGAATGACGCCAAGCATGCTGATCGTCGACGAAGTGCACCATCTGCTGGCGGGCACGTACCGCGAACAACGCGCCGCTTTGAATCTGCTCAAGTTTCTCGCCAACGACCTCCGTGCCAGCATCGTTCTCGTGGGTACCGACGACGCGGTAATCGCCCTGCAGAGCGATACGCAAATGGTGAGCCGATTTACACCGTTCGAGATTCCGCGCTGGCGCGAAAGCGATGCGTTTCGTCGGCTGCTGTCGGCGTTCGAACGCATATTACCGCTACGTCGTCCGTCTGATCTTGCGCGACGCGAGATCGTGCAATACGTCCTCGCTGCCAGCGAGGGACTCACCGGCGAAGTATCGCGGATCTTGAACGCCGCCGCAGAACTGGCGATTCGTGACGGCAATGAATCGATCGATCTGCATCATCTCGAGCAGGTAACTTACCTTGCCGTCCATTAGTCTGCGTCCATGGCCAGTAGCGCCTCGCCCGTTCGACGATGAGGCCTTCGGGAGTTGGTTCGGGCGTGTCGCGAGCCGCTACCAGTTGAGCGTCATTCAGGCGTGGGAGATCAATCATCTTGGACCATGCCCACCGTTGACAAACGCTGGATGGATCTTATTCCCTCCCCTACCTGCCGGCACGCTCAACGTCCTCGCCACGCTCGCTCGTTTGGACGTTGATAGTCTCATGAAGATTCAAACGCGACCTGATTGGCTGAAGGCCCGCTCGACGCTCCCGTACTGCTTTGTTTGCCTGACAGTTAATCCAGCCGATGTCTTCGCGCCACGCTGGAAAAGCCGGTGGCTCGATCCAGAAACCGTAGTGTGCGAAGAACACGGGACGACGTTGGACCGAATTCCGGTAGCACTTCCAAAACGGGCTCGAAACATGACGAGTCTGCTATCGCTCGTCAGCAAGTATCGACGTGTCATCGTCAGTTCGAGGCTCGCCTGGCGGTATTAGCGAAATTAGCGTACCCATTAGCAGAATTAACGTACCTCAACACATAGATCGCCCGATGACAGCTTGTAGAACTGCGTCAATCGCAAACGTCGCGGCTTTGAGGTGAGCTTGAACGGTCAGTGGTTCCATTAGTTGACCATAGTGCTTCGCCGTGACCCTCAACCTATTCATCGCGCGAAGGGTTCCCGATTTGGGAACTTTTATGCCCAGCGAGGCGATCGCTGCGATCTGCTCGTCGAAGGAAAGCTTTTCGATAGCCCGCTTTTCATCGACCTCTTTTTCGAGCAGAACGGCCACCCACACTAACTCGACGGCATCTTGGAGCACAATCAATCCGGCGGTGGCTAGGTAGCGGTCGCCCTGCGAACACAGCCGTTCTGCTTGCTCCAAAAGCGCCCTAGCGGTGATCAGGGTTTGGAGTGTGGGCTCTTTGATCATCTGTGTTCCAGTTGTCCAGTGGATTATGTGCATCAAGGCTGCAGCGCAAGGCGTTGGCGAAGCAGGGTAGCACGGGATAACGGCGGGTCATGCAAGTATCGATCAGCAACAAAAGATTCCGACTTGCGTGCCGTTAAACATCGATAGAGTTGGCAAGGGCTGCCTTTTATACGAAAGCCCACCTGTTGCCTTTCGCCGTAAAGGAGCCGGGTGTTTTCGGCGTAATGGCGCCAGCGAAGGGCGCCTGATTCGGGGCTCGAACGGGGATCAAGAATCCTTGTTTTTACCTCCTTTCGCAAGTGCTGATTTGTTGCTTTCGGGCATCGGGCGTGGAACACGGTAGCTCTCGCCGTCGAGCACGACGCGGTACGCGGCATGTCGCAGACGATCAAGCGTTGCGGCACCGAGCATTTTGTTGGTCGCGAACGCGTCGCCCCATTCGGTAAAATCCAAATTACTCGTTAAGACGGTCGACGTACGCTCGTACCTCTCGGCAATCAGATCGTGGAAGTCTTCGTCTTCAGGCGTGCGCATGGGTTTCAGTCCAAAGTCGTCAATGATGAGCAGCGGCACCTTGGCAAGCGCCTGGAAGCGTCGGTCGTAGGAGCCGACGGCTTGCGCGTTGCGTAGCGCGCCGAGAAGCCGGGTCTGGGTCATGAACAGGACATCGTGACCTTGCCGGGCGGCGGAGTGGCCCAGTGCCTGCGCCAGATGGCTTTTGCCCGTTCCGCAAGGACCGGCGATTAGCACGCTGACCTTCTCATCGATGAAGCGACAGGTCGCAAGATCATGGACGACGGCGCGATTAAGATTGGGTAGCCGGTCGAAGTCGAAACCTTCCAGTGTCTTCTGTCCACGGAAGTTCGCGCGGCGCATGCGGGCGTCGAGCTTTCGATGATCGCGCCGTGCGATCTCGTCCTGGATAAGCAACGTCAGGAAATCGGTATAGGCGAGCTTACGGTCGATGGCTTCACGGTTGCGTGCTTCGAGCGTGTCGAGGATGCCGGACAGTCGCAGTTGCTTAAGAGAAGACGTGAGTTCGGGAATTGGATTCATGTTCAATGGATCAGGAGAGTCTGGGTATCGCGGCAGAAGCGGCCGCCGTGGGTGTAGGTGGTCGCGCCTGATTCAACGGGTTCGATCGACAGCCAAGTCTGATCGAGGCCTTTCTGCAAGATCAGCTTGACGGCTTTGTAGCTCGGCGTGCCGAAGTGATTCGCGCGACGGCAGGCCGCCTCCAAGCGGGACGCGCCGAACTGCTGAGCGAAGCGCAGCACGCCCTGGACGGCGCGCAGCTTGATGAGAACCTGATCGCCGAAGAGCGCGTGAACAAGCGCGTAGCACGACGGCCCGATACGCTGCGCTTCTCTCAGGCACCATTGGGGGTCGTGCAGTTGCCAGGCCTGTGCTGCTGGCGGCATGTGATCGGCCACCGTGCTACGCGTTCCTGGCGCCGTCTGGCGGACATGCGATGCCGACAGTTCGTGCTCGTAGTAGAGCTGCACCATGGTGGCGGTCGCCTTGAGCCACAGATCTTTACCGGCAAGCCGGAACGGCACGGAATAGTAGGCGCGCTCGAATTGCACATGGGCGTCGCGATGAACCTTCACGCGCGCCCAGGTTGCCAGCTCGGGCGGCACATCGGGAAGCGGCTGCAACAGCGCCTGTTCAACGTCTTCGAAACGCTTGAGCGGCACCTCGCGCGTCGTGCCATGCGTCCGGGTGCTGGCCTCTTGCATCACCCAGGCTTGCGCTTGCCGGTTGGCGTCGTCCAGATCACGAAATTCGCGAAGAGGAAGGAAGCTCGACTTCACGTATTTGACGCCCGACTCGACAATTCCTTTTTTAGCCGGGTCCCTCGGCGGACACGGATCGATCTTGAACGAATATCCTTCGGCGCATTGCGCATAGGCCCGCTGGACTTCGGGTTCGTAGATACAGGCCTTGACGATGGCGCACTTGGGGTTATCGATGGTGACGCGTCCCACTACGCCATTGAACCATTCGAAGGCGTGACGATGACATAGCAACCATGTGTCGACGCTCTGGTCGCGGACAAACTCGACGTATTGATGCCGCGACCAGCACAAGGTCATCACGAAGAACCACGTCTTGTGGACCTCGCCCGTGTGCGCGTCCGTGATGGTCGGACCTGCGCCGAAATCAACCTGCGCGGCTTCTGCAGGTTTGAACTCCAGCCGCATCGGTACATCCGGCGTGAGCTCCGCCTTCAATTGCTGAAGTAGCCTGTAGACGGATGAGTAGCTTCCCTCGTAGCCGTGGTTGCGCACCAGCGCGCTGTGAATCGTCGTGCCGGGCACGCCCGCGTCGTGCCACTGCGCAATCTGCTCGCGCCACGGCTCGGCCGACGAGATACAGCTCGCAGGCAGGAACTCCCTTCGACTGAACGCTGACGCAAGCTGCGCGTCATCCGGCAGAGCGTTGTCCGGAGAAAGCCACCCCCGCTCGGTTGCGATCTCCCGTACGGCTGCCAGCTTCTTACGGCCCATGATCTTCGAGCGGTCGATATCCCGGTCGGAGTCACCCTGGCGCATTCGCACCAGAACCTGTCGATATTGGTACATCTCGAACTTCCTCTTCAAGCCACCCTCCGGAGCAAATGCGTGCCACGAGGGTAGCGGTTGGCGAAGTTCGAGCGCCCGACTCAGATGCCAGTGGCGCCTTTATGGCGAAAATCTACTGGCGCCTATACGCCGAAAGACTTGTGGCGCCTAAACGCCGAAAAGTCCCCGGCGCCTTTATGCCGAAAACGATTTGGCTCCTTAACGGCGAAAGTTCACACCACCCATCCCGCAACGGCAACAAGAGAGGAAAACGAAAGCCGTGTTGAAGCGAAAAGTAGATGTTTTTATCGCTGGCGAAGCCTTATTGGCCGCCAAGAAGAAAGTGGTCGAACTCTGCGTTGAGAAAGCCAAGTCTGAAGGCTCGAGCTTGGCCGCGGCTGAGAAGAAGGGGGCGAGGCTGTTTTTTGCCTTCGCCAAGACGTGCTACGGGTTCTCTGAGGCGACCACAGCCCAATACCTGCGGGCGTATGAGCGCTTCGTCGATTCCCGGCACCGCGCCGAGATGGAGGCGCTC
>Ga0182736_1001763_pt1 | contig 19130 bp, 14 predicted proteins | sample eDN5th30CKraftBY_FD_128882 | JGI IMG/M metagenome (GOLD analysis project Ga0182736, IMG submission 128882) | Enriched backyard soil microbial communities from Emeryville, California, USA - eDNA 5th pass 30_C Kraft BY (version 2) (version 2) | ecosystem: Environmental > Terrestrial > Soil >... | reverse complement strand
GGCTATTGCTCGAGAGTCGTGTTACCAGCACGGCTCTTTTGCAGTATATACGGAAGTTAGAAATGTTATTCCTTGCTTACAGCATATACGAATATATACATAATCATACCATGAACAATTTTATGGACACAAGGGCTCATATAAAGAAAAGCCTATCCCGTTCATCAGCTCAACTGTGGCTGACAATATGGATAGGCTTCTATGCTTCAAGGGGGAGAAGTACTATTTAACTAATTTAACCAAGAACAACCCATTCACCTTGATTTTTAGCTGATTTTTCTTCAGCTTCAATAATTTGTAGCGTAATTAGTGCACTTTCAGGAGCACTAGTTTCAATTGTTTCGTTCTTTTCAATCTTCTCTAGCATGTATACTAGCTCACGATAATAGCCATCATCGCCAGGTAGCTCGGGAACAAAGCCAGCTCCGTCATTAGGGTTAACCTTTAGCTCACCATTTTTAAGAACGATGTTACCTTTTTCAAAGTTAACGCGGAACGTCATATCAAAGCCATGATCGCCCTCTAGTGTCCAGTCAGATTGAGCGTTAATTACTTTGCCATCTTCATAGAAGTAGTTTGTAGATACGATATCGAAGCCGCCGCCTTGTGAAACAACATTTCTACCAAGCGTAGATACTTTCTTAGGAGCACCAAACAGCCATTGAACCATATCCGTGTCATGGATGTGCATATCTAGCAAATTTCCACCGCTAAGCTCTGAGTTTAGGAACCAGCCCTTCGGAGCTTCTGAGCCACGGAAGAAATATCCGCCAAGTGCTTTGCCGAATTTATTGCTTTCAATCGTTTCCTTCACATACTCATATGCTGGCCAGAAGCGTAGACATTGGCCGATCAACAGCTTCTTACCTGAAGCTTGTGCAGCATCAACCATACGTTGAACTTCTGCAGACGTTCTTGCTGCTGGCTTCTCGCAAATGACATGGTAGCCGCGACCTAGCAAGTCACATGTTAGGTCTGCATGCAGAGGTGTAGGCAATGTGATGTCGATAAGATCTAGCTCTTCATTTGCTAGCATATCCTCAACTTGCTCATATAGGTTGTAGCTGCTTAGGTCATAGATTTCTTTACCAGTTGCCATGTTGCCATTTGCTTTAGCGTTTTTCAATGTTTCAATAGCTAGATCACAAACTGCTACTAGCTTCACTTGCTTACCTTCACTCATTAGACGCTCATAGTTGTCAAAGTGCATGCGTCCCATAAAACCAAATCCGATTAATCCTACTTTTAACATTGTCGTACCTCCGTCTTATCCTCTATTATTTACGCAAAATTGCATCGATTGCTTTAGAAGCATTGTAAATGATTGTTTCGCCATGGTAAGTGTAGCCAGGAATCATCTCAGCTGTTACATAGTTGTTATAGCCAATTTCCTCTAGCGCCTTCACTACAGCTGGATAGTTTACATCACCAGCAAGCAGATCAACAAAGCCATGCAGGCCGCCTGCTTGACGACGATAATCTTTAAAGTGAACCTTTTTAATTCTATGTCCTAAAATTTGAATCCAATGCTCTGGGTAGCCGTTATAAACAACGTTACCTACGTCGAAATAAGAGCCAACAAACTCAGAGTTCACTGTATCGATAAATTGCTTCATTTCAAGTGGAGATACTAGGAACTTGTTCCATACGTTTTCGATTGCGATGCTTACGCCATAGCCCTTCGCATCAACTGATAGCTCTTGAATCGCAGACAATGCACGCTCATAAGCTACCTCGTAGTTGATAACCTCGCTATTAGGAATAAAGTCTACTCCTACCGCTCCTGGAATAACAAGGATCGCATCTACGCCTAGCATAGAAGCTAGCTCTAGCTGCTTTTTACATACATCCTTAGCTTTTTGTCTAATTTCTGCTGAATCGCTAGTCATCGGGTAATCCCAATAAAGTCCTGTAGCAAGTCCAGCAATCTCTAGCTGTGCATCCTCTAAACGCGCTTGAATCTCTTTAATATCTTTTTCAGTAGAATCAAGGCCTAGCTCACCTTCTCCGTTAAGTGATAGCTCGATTCCATCGAAGCCAGCATCCTTAGCAATTTTTATACTTTCAGCAATGCTCGTACCTGCTGGAAACGACCAAATATTAATCCCTTTTTTCATTACGCTCACCTCATATATTTATTGTAAAATTAATGTTCCAAATTTTTCTGGTAAATGGTATTGAATTGCTCCAGTTGGGCTCCACGCTTGATATTCACGGGTGCCATCCTCTTTCTCATCTATTCGATAAAAATTAACGTTCAAACTCCTGTCATGTGTAAGAGGCTGATCAAAATTTTCTGATGAAATTACTACATAGTAGACCAAAGTATCATTCTCTTTGACGACATAAGTTTGTAGATTGCTGACATTCCAAGCTAGATCGGTTTCTGTAATGGTGCCAGTCCCATCATTGTGAATGATCGCATCAAAAATAACATTATTAGGACTTACCTCAAGCTCGATATATCGTTTTCCTGTGCCTAACTCATCAATGAAAATTTCGATAACGTCCTGCTCATATAATGGGTCATCATGCTGAGTAAAGTCTGAAACCGCATACGGATCTAAGCAGACAAACTGAAAGCAAAGCATGTCCTCCCACCAATAGGAGCGAACCGTTGTTGTATCTGTACAGCTTTGGCCTGTTACAGTTTCCACCAGCTCTACCCCGACAATTTGCTCCCAGGGGAAATCCATTACATTTGCCTTATGATATTGTTGTGGCAAATACGTACTACAATAAATCTTACTCTCGTTCATTACCAACCACCTTTCTCTCGTCAGGTATGGTAAAATTATAATCAACTATTCGGTTATATTCTTTAGCTTCATCAGATATAAAGTGGACATTTCCGACATTTTTCAGAGAGGCGACAACATTATGGTGCAAATTACATTTAAACAATGGTCTCCGAGCATTCATTATGCACAAGCACAAACGCTGCAACGTCAAAAATTAAATAAGAGAAGATTATATGATTGCGAACTGCTTTATGTTAGTAAAGGGCAAGCTGCCTCAACGCTGGATAATCATTACTATCTATTAAACGAAGGGGATTTAATCTTTTTTGCACCAGGGGTATATCATCAAAATGAAATTCTGTCCGAACAGGCATCCTTTATTGGTATTCATTTCAGCTTTTTGGATAATATCGACATTGTTACGGAGGAGGATATGATCGTCAACGAGCAGGATGTGCAGCAGGATAAATTTACCGAGGAATTAACGCATTCGCCCTTCACTCTGCTATCAGAGGACCCGATATATAAACCGACGACTGCTTGCGTGCAGCTGATGGAGGAGCTTGTTCACGAGTACAACAACCGCGCACCGGGCTATGAGCTGATCTGTAAAGGCTATATACTGCAAATTTTAACGTTGCTGCTGCGGAACCAATTTACGAAGCGCTTAGAGGATAAATCTGTTCATAGCATAGCGATACGCAAAATCATGCACGATATTCAGCATAATGCTGCATACCGCTGGAGTAATAAAGAGCTTGCCAAGCGAATGAATATTAACGAGGATTATATGGCGAAGCTATTCAAGCAATTTGTTGGTGTAAAGCCTAGCGTATATATTGCCGAGACGCGCCATCACTTAGCAAGACAGCTGCTACGCGAAAGTAATCTTTCCATTGAAACGATCGGAGCAAAGGTTGGCTATGATGATGCACACTACTTCAGTCGAATTTTCCGCAAATACGAGGGCATGTCACCTAGTGAATACCGCAAGCTGTCGCGGATATTGTAGAAGCAGCCTTTCCCAACTCACTATGCTGCTTCTACTTCTACTTGCGCTTGCTTTCGTTCATTTGGAACGTATATATTTAGGACGAAAATGACTAGGCGCCATGCCTGTCCATCTGCGAAATTGACGTGAGAAGTGGCTAGCAGACTGAAACTGAAGCTCCTCTGCTATTTCTTCGATCGTTAGCGTTGAGTGAACGAGTAAATGCTTGGCTTGATTGAGCACAAGACTGCTTACATATTGCCTTGGAGACTGACCGAATACTTTCGTAAATATTGTCGTGCATCGCCCGCGCGTAATCCCAAGCTCCTTCGCAAGCTCATTAATTTTTGCGTTAGGATTATTTTTTAATTTTTCCTCGATGGCATGGGCGAGCTCTGTTTCAAGCATTGAACTGTTACTATTCATAAAATGGCTGTCGTCTATATCATCCCTGCCATTCACTGCACCACTTACTACCCCACTGCGCTTGGCGGCTCTATTAAACGTGATCATTTCTTTAATAATCTCTAACGTCACCGACTGTATCGTAAGCTGATTGATCGCCTGATCCAGCTTAGCAGTATTAGGATTACTTCTGGTCTGCATAGCTTGTTCTAGCTTCATATAGTGTATATTCAGCTGTAACCGGTCAGCCTCTTCCCTATTCAGAACGATATAATTGCCTCTGCATAGTTCTTCGCGAATCAGCGAATCATCTAAATCAAAATGGAGATTAAAAAACTGGTACTCACAATCCCCGACATTTTCTGTTGCATGCGAAATGCCTGATTTGATTAGCAGCCAATCCCCAGAATGCAGATAGAAGCTATCCTCACCAACCGTCTGCTTAATTGTTCCTCTCTTGCAATATAGCAGCTCAAACAAATAATGATGATGCCATGGGTATGACCAGTGAGGCTCCGTTTCACCGATATGACAGCCGATAATTTGCAATGTACTCGTTACGTTGGGTAAAGAGTAATGAATTTCCACTTTCGATCACCTCCGCTAGTCGCTTTCCTTAACCATTGTATATAGAATACTAGCATCCGTGCAAATGGTCAATTTTTCGTATCATTTGTCCATTTGTTTAATATTCTTTCCCCCATACAATAGTGTTAAATATGACGCTAACTATGCTAGAGGAGGATTACCATGGCAAACTTAAGTTTTCAAGGCAATCAATTTATGTTAGATGAAACACCCATTCGTATCATATCTGGTGCGATCCATTACTTCCGAGTTGTTCCTCAATATTGGGAGGATAGACTGCTTAAGCTAAAAGCATGCGGATTTAATACGGTTGAAACGTATATTCCTTGGAATTTGCATGAGCCGAAGCAGGGGCAATTTAATTTTTCAGGGATTGCTGACGTTGAACGATTTATTACGTTAGCAGGCGAAATCGGACTGCATGTCATCGTTAGACCAAGCCCGTACATTTGCGCGGAATGGGAGTTTGGCGGTTTGCCTGCATGGCTGCTTGCCGATCGCAATATTCAGCTGCGCTGCTATAATGAAACCTACCTTGGACATATTGATTCCTATTTCGATGAGCTGCTTCCTCGACTTAAGCCTCTTCAATCGAGTAATGGCGGACCTATTATTGCGATGCAAATTGAGAATGAGTATGGCAGCTTCGGCAATGATACGACTTATCTGCAATATATCGAACAAGCGATGATCAAGCGTGGCGTTGATGTGCTGCTGTTTACTTCGGATGGTCCAGAGCATCATATGCTGCAAGGCGGCATGGTACCAGGCGTCTTAGAAACGGTAAACTTTGGATCACGTGCAACAGAAGCCTTCGAGATGCTAGAAAAGTATCAACCTAATGCCCCTTATATGTGTATGGAGTTCTGGAATGGCTGGTTTGACCATTGGGGTGAGGAGCATCATGTGAGAGATGGCGTTGAGGTAGCTCAAGTATTTGAGGAAATGCTAGCTGCTGGAGCATCGGTGAATTTTTATATGTTCCATGGCGGGACAAACTTTGGCTTTACAAGCGGGGCTAATGGACTTGAGCGACATCATTATGAGCCAACCGTTACAAGCTATGACTACAATGCTCCATTAAATGAATCTGGCGACCCAACAGAGAAATACTTTGCTGTACGTCAAATTATTTCTAAATATGCAACGTTACCCGAAATGGAGGTCCCTCCTGCACTGCCGAAAAAAGCATACGGCACCATTACAGCAAATGCGCAAGCAGGCTTATTCCAGCAGCTGTCTCAGTTAAGCGAGCCAAGAAAGGTTGTCGCTCCTGAGCCTATGGAGGTGTACGGTCAAAGCAACGGCCTTATTATTTACGAGACTTTTATTACAGGTCCACGACTAGAAACAGAGCTCGTCATTCAAGAATGTCATGATCGTGCGCAGGTATTTGTCGATGGTGTATTCCAAGGTATCGTTGAGCGCTGGGATTCTTCTAAGAAAGTTAAATTCGCTGTCCCTGAACAAGGTGCTAAGCTAACGATCGTCGTTGAAAATATGGGACGCATTAACTACGGTCCTTACCTCATGGATCGCAAAGGAATTACCGAAGGGGTACGTCATGGCAATCAATTTCTATATGGCTGGACCATATGGACATTGCCACTAGATAACCTTGATGGACTAAACTATGCTGCTGTAGAAGGGGCTGCAGCTGGTGAGCTGACGTTCTATAAGGCTAATCTAGCCATTGATGAGCAGCCAGCGGATACCTTTATTAAGCTGTCTGGTTGGTCCAAGGGAATCATCTGGGTAAACGGCTTTAATATCGGGCGCTACTGGAAGGTCGGTCCACAGCAAACTCTATACATTCCAGCTCCTCTGCTGCGCCAAGGGGATAATGAGATTGTGGTGTTAGATATTGATGGTACGGAGAGCCTGGAGCTAGAGTTTGTGGATGAGCCAGTTTTGGGGGCTCAGGAATAAATGTGCTTCGAAGCACTTTGTTCTGCTTCGCTTAGATGCTAGTTTGTTCATCGCTTCGGAGATAGTTAGCTCTTTCAGCGCTCCGGAGCTAGTAGCTCTTTCAGATCGCGTTTAAAACGGATGCGATTGTTTTATTTAATGGTTCGCATCCGTCTTAAAGGCGACGCACTTCGTTTTCCAGAGCTACTAGCTCCTACGCTGTAGCGTTTCTCTTCGCTGTAGCTTCTCCTTCGCTGTAGCTTCTCAGGTTAGTAAGTCAAGATGCGCTTCTTCGCTTGTTATTCCTTCGCTTGGTAGAAGTTTAATGGTGATGCTTCGCAGCACTATGTGCTGCATCGCTTCGGAGATAGTTAGCTCTTTCGGCGCTCCGGAGCTAGTAGCTCTTTCAGATCGCGTTTAAAACGGATGCGACTGTTTTATTTAATGGTTCGCATCCGTCTTAAAGGCGACGCACTTCGTTTTCCAGAGCTACTAGCTCCTACACTGTAGCGTTTCTCTTCGCTGTAGCTTCTCCTTCGCTGTAGCGGGTTTGACAAGTATGCTCAAGATGTACTTCTTCGCTTGTTATTCCTTCGCTTGAGAGGAAGTTTGTATGTAATGCTTCGAAGTAAAACTTCAACACCTCGTTAGCACTACTCACACCCTTTCAGCGGAGGAGCAATGCGCTCTGTCAAGCGAAGCGTGCCACTTTTGAACGCTGCTGCTTCCTTTCATTTTCCATAGAAGACAGCAGTGTTTAAAAAGCAAGCCGAAATTACACATTGCTCCGGAGCACTTCAATCCGCTTATTCACCTTTTGTCTTAGAGAAAAAAGGTATTCACTGCTATGTGGGTAGCTAGAGAAGGTGATCGTCTCAGCTACATCCTCATGGATTAGAGTGATCACTTCCTCTCTTCCTACTAATTCCTCTAGTAATTGTAACGCACGTAAATCATACAACGCCTCTTGGAAGACAACCCCGCGAATTGACTCGTAGACCGTGCCTTCTGGTGCAGGATAAACTAAAAATGCATCTCCTGATGGAAAAGCTTCACCAGCATCTGTTACTTGGTAAGGATTAATCGCTTTTAATGAAAATTGATTGTTATAGAAGTTAAATCCCCAATGCAAAAATCCTTTAATATCGTATAAATACAATTGCACTCCGATTATTCGATTGCGATAAGACGGCATAGACATGAAGCGATTACTTACATCTAAGCATTGGGATGTACAGTAATAAGCCCATAGCTGCTTAACCCCTGCATCAATAAATGGCTGAATATGGTCAATCGCGACAACAGGATTATCAACGATGCCCTCCTTATAAAACTCAAAGCTGCTAAGTGCGTCAACGATATTACACCCTTCTAATAACGGCTCAACAACTCTTTTGGCTGCCTGATAGCTTTCCTTCTGATTCACATTCGGCTCATCAGAAATATGAAACCATGTCTTATCAAGTACACCAAGTTCTTTCAGCTTAGTCTTTAATGCAGGAATAAACTGATGTAGAAACGCAGTATATTCAGCTCCTGTAGCTTCTGTAAACCAACCAAATAACTGCTTTTTTTTTCCTGCTACGGTTGCCATAATTTTTGGCGCGTGCTTCGCTCCCCATTGTGTAAATAGGTGAGATATTTCAATATACGAAATGTTATTTTTATTACATAAATCAATCCAACGTTCAAGCTTTTCGAAATTAAAGCTATACTGATTATTTTCCACAATAACGTCAACAAGCTGAACCGTTAATCGCTCGCCACCTATTGCTGTGTCTAGCGGAGGTGTAAAGACAGGTGTTAATAGCATATTGATGCCATGCTTATTAGCAGATGACATAAATGAGTCGATAACTCGCCAATGCTCCTCGCTGAACACATCAACATTATAATAATTAGCTAAGCAATCGACGTGAAACCATTCTGTATGAATAATTGCTTGCTCAGGTAATGAACATGGAAGCACCTGTAAAGGTAACTTGAAGCTTGCTAACTGCTCCTGCCCCAACGATTCACAGCTTACGCACACAACAACATTTCTGTTTAACGCTTCTACTAGCTGCTTTGTGAGCTTTATATCAATCCATAATGCTCTCCACTGATTTGGAATGGCTCTTATCGCCTCGCCGTTCATATAAGGTACAAGTAGATCAGGTAGCATGCCTGGTCTTGTCGTTAAATAATGCTCGTCAAAAGTTGCATGAGCAGAATAACCAGAAGGTACAAGCTCAACCCTTCTTATTGAAGCAAATGGAGCAATTATAGAATCTAATTCCACTTTGAAGTAGTAATCGTTATTACAATCATCAGATTGTCCATAATATGCGATCTGAAAGGAAAGAGTTTCGCCAATTAAGCCATTTAAGGGAGGACAAGCCTCAATATCAGCTGCAGTATGATAAGGCAGTACCTTTTGCATGCTATGGGTAAGCTTGAATTGAACCGAAGTTGCCATATTTATGCCTCCAATATTTTCGTGTATTCTTGCCGATCTACTATATTTTAAGAAAAGCCCCGCTATAAAAAACTGCACCTCCAATGGTTAGCCCGAACTAACCATTGGGGTACAGTTTTTTAATGTGACTGCAGCATTGTAATTTAAATACTGCTAAAAATTATTCAATACCTTCTGCTTTAGCTTGCTCATTGACCTCTTGAATCATTTTGTCTAGACCTTTTGCTTTATAGCCTTCAACAATCTCATTCCATGTTTCAGCAGCAGGCTTATTAGAATGAATTATTTTTACTAGATCGTCGTGATCAAATACAGTAAAGCTGTCCTTTGTCGGAGTTGACATGTACGTCAAACGAATATCGTACTCTGGCACTGTAGAGTTTTCTAGTACGTTATTAATAAAGTCGATACCAACCTTGCGAATCTTCTCATCACGAATATTTGGATTATCCATATTATACGTATCTGCTGTTTCATAGGCTACTAGATCTTTAAGGAATGCAACAACAGGGTATTTAGCATATAGAGGCTCGTCATTAAGTGCTACTTTTTGATCTCCCTCTACTTTATAATCTTCGCCTTCAATACCATAAGTTAGAAGTGTTTTACCCTCATCAGAAAGAATGTAATCATATAGCGCTAGAATACGTTGAAGCTTCTCGTCACTAATTCCACCATTAAAGTAGCTTTCAGACCAATATGTTTTGAATACCGCATGCGTACGCTCGCCATCTGGTCCAATCAACGGATTCAGGAATTTTACATTATCAACAAATTCTTTATCTGGATAAGATTGAACCCAACGTTTTTCATATAGATTATTATTTACACCAACAAAACCGTTACCTACAATGATTGCCGCTGCTTTACCAGAAGCAAATTTATCATATGCGTTATCAGGGCTTGTCAATGCAATATCAGGATCGATTAAGCCATTATCGTACATGGCTTTCATGTTCTCTACAGCTGGTAAAGCTTTTTTAGAGAAAACAGCTGGAACGAATTGACCGTCTTCTTTAATCCATTTGAAATCTACACCACTACCATCACTTGTTGCAATAGCATTGCCGTAAGTCCAGAACAAACCACCGATCATTTTAACTGTTGAAGAGGTAATACCTGTAATATTTTTGTTCTCAGGGTCATTTTTAACGATTGCTTCAAGCAAAGCATTAAATTCTTCCCATGTCTCAGGCTCCTTAGTAATACCAGCAGCTTGTGCTAGATCCCAACGATAAGCAACTACACGGTCAAGTGCACTCCAATCCACACTTGGAAACATACGTCTAGGAATTGTATACTGTACACCATCTACTGCAAGTCCTTGAATATCTGGCGCTGAGAAATACTCCTCTAGATTCGGATAAGCAGATAGATCTGTTGGTAAAGCTGCTACAACATCCTGCTCAATCCATTTACGTTGATATTGAGTACCGATTGCATCAATCGCGAAAATATCAGGTAATTGACCAGAAGCTGCCCACATTTGAATTTTTTGCGTGTAGTCATCCCATGTTGTATTGACTGGTTTAATTGAAATGTTAAACTTGTCTAAAATACTTTGATAGATCGCATCATTTTCAGCTTCAGCTAATGTTGCATCAATATCCCACATCGCTATAGAAATATCTAAATGCTTTGCATAAGGATTGTCGGAATCAACTGCTGTTGAAGCATTTGATCCTGCGTTGTTGCTGGTATTGCCATTATTATCACTGCCACAAGCCGAGATAATACCAGCAAGCATTGTTAAGCTAACCATCACTGTTGAAATCTTCATAAACTTCTTCATCATCATATTTCCCCCTTATAAAGTTTAATGCATAAGACTAAATACATCTATGTTGTATTTCCTAGCCTTTAATAGAACCTACCAAAATTCCTTTAGCGAAATGCTTCTGTAGAAACGGATATACTGCAATAATTGGAACACAGGTAATCACAATTGTAGCCATTTGAAGAGCTGGTGCATAAACCTTAGTCATGTTCTTCTGAGCCATTTGAGCTGCCATCGTATTTAGCATAGAATTGCTCGTAATTAAAGTTTCACGCAAATAAATTTGCAATGGCACCTTGGATGAATCGCTGATGAAAATCATCGCATACCACCATTCATTCCAGCGCTCTACCGCATAGAACAATCCGAAGGTTGCAATAAAGGGAGCAGAGATTGGCAGTATAATTCTTACTAGAATGTAAAGATCATTCGCTCCATCAAGCTTTGCAGATTCCTCCAAAGCCTCTGGAAGCGTACCAAAATAGTTTTTCATAATGATTAAGTAAAACGTATTTAACGCTGCAGGTATAATCATTACAAGGATATTATTCACCAAACCTAGCTCTTTAACGACTAGGTAGAATGGAATAAGACCACCGTTAAAGAACATTGTGAAAATAATTAGCGTTAAAAATGCGTTACGACCAGGCATCCCCTTTTTTGAAAGAGCATAAGCACCAGACACAGAGATGAACATACTTATCGTAACACCCGCGATCGTAACGATAATTGAATTTACGGCAGATGACCAAAACTTACCATCGTTCATAATGACGGAATATGCTGATAAATCAAATGAAAGTGGCAATAAATATAGATTGTGCTGACTAATGACATCGAACTTCGCAATCGAAATAATGATTACATTGTAAAACGGAAAAAACGTAATAAGTGTTAGAATCCCTAGCAAAATAGCTGCTACAATATCAAATGGACTCCATTTTGGTTTTAGCTTTGATTTTGACATATGCTTCTCCTCCAATCTTCAATTAATACAAGCCTTCTTCGCCCATACGCTTCACAATTGTATTCGCTGCAACAAGCAATACTAGGCTAATTACGGATTTTACTAGGCCAACCGCAGTCGTATACCCAAAATCCGCACCTACTGTAAACGAAGTACGATATACATAGGTATCAATAACATCCGCAACTTCATAAACAGGTGAGCTGTATAAATTAAAGATTTGATCGAAGCTTGCCCCATTCGTAAGCAGCTGTCCGACATTTAGAATTAATAGAATAGCTACTGTACTTTTAATCCCTGGCCATGCGATATTAACTAGTCTTTGGAAGCGATTAGCTCCATCTACCTCTGCTGCTTCATATAGCTCTGGGTTAATCCCAGCTAACGCTGCTAAATAAATAATGGAGTCCCAACCAATTTCACGCCAAATATGTGTCATATAGAGCATCGGCCTAAATGAATCAGCATCCGTTAATGGCGAAATTGTTTCCCACCCTAACGCTAGGAATGATTGATTCACAACCCCGTCACGGCTAAAGATGGTAGTTAAAATACCAGCAAGCACTACCCATGAGATAAAGTGTGGAAAAGTTAATACCGTCTGAAAGAATCGTTTAGCGGTATTTCTCGAAAACTCATTAAGAATAATCGCTAAGATGATTGGTGCTGGAAAACCAATTAGTAATTTCATGAAGCTAATAATAATCGTATTTTTAAAAGCTGTATGAAAATCTGCATCGGTTAATAGCGCCCTAAAGTGCTCTAGTCCTATCCATGGACTGCCAAGAATCCCTTCTCTGTAGCTAAAGGATTTGAAGGCAAGCGTAATACCGTACATTGGTGCGTAACTAAAAAACGCATACCAAGCTAGCACAGGAAGAACCATCAAATAAAAATATTTGTATTGTAGCATCGTTTTCCCTAGCCTAAGAAGAGCTGAGCTAGATTTTGAAGAACTGTTCATTGTAAGTTCCCTCCTGACTGAAAATTTCGTAACCAATTAAACTAACGAGCTTCAAATCTACTTTCTAAGTATACGTTTTCTTTTTTGACGAATGTATGGAGAGAATTATGCTTCACTGTGTACATCTTTTAGATAAAAGCGATTACAAAACTAAAACCATACATTTGTATATAGCAAGCTTTAAATTGTCCATATGAGCTAAGGTGGTCGATGATCACCCGAGTAAGAGACGTAAGGCAGTTCGGCGAAGCTTACACATTATCAGCGAAGGGGAGGGGCAATTGGACGAGGCGTGCTTCGCCAACTAAAGTAAAGGATGAGTGCTTGGTTGAGGCTTTCTCGCCTTTCTTACGAAGGTTTACCATAACAAGCTACCAGCGTAGAATTAGTAAGCTCTGGATAGCGAAGCGCGTTGCCTTTAAAGATGATGCTTACAATCAACTAAATAAGAAGCATCATCTTTAAAAAGCAACAGTAAGAGCTTACTAATTCATAGCGATGCGATGAGCTTACTAATTCATAGCGATGTGATGAGCTTACCTATCCGCAGCGATCAGCTTACGATGACAAACAAAAAGATGCCCAGCACATTAGCCTCACGCCTAACATGCCGAGCATCCCCTCGATTAAATCCCCATCATCACAGATGGCGAAGCAATCTGATGCCACTGTGCTGTACTTATTAGTTTTGTGCTTAAATCATCTCTGCCATCAAAGGTCAACAAGCTTTGCTCCAGCTCCTCCAGCTCTTGTATCTCATCTGATAAATATTGATTTAAGCGGAATATTGCCGTATCGATACGTTGCAATAGTCCACCTATACGAATATCAATGACATCTAATCCAAATATTTTATTTTCCTGCTGCCATTGCTTACGGTATACTTCAATAAAATGTTGAACTCTTGCTTTCAGCTCAGGTAATGTTACGCTTGCATAGGAGGCTAATATGTCTCGATTCCCGCTTTTATAAGCGTGACGCAGCTCAATACCAGCAGCTGCTTTTAGCTCTAACACACGACATAGCGCACTTTGCGTAGCGAAAATTTGTGACCAATTCTCATTTCTCTCACTTGCTTCTTGCAGTATAGCCGCACTTTGACGATAGTGGTTAACATAGCTATCCTTCGTAATATGCTCATCAAACAAACCGTATAGTACATCCTGATACAATACATATTTACTTGGGTTAACCTGATTGCCCATGGATACACCTGGTGCTGCGTTATCTGGTACTAGATTGGCTAGATCTAATTGCATAAAGTCATCGTAATTACCATCCGTGCATGTTGCAAAGCGTTCACGTAGCAATACCGTTTCATTGCTGTCCTTATAGCAAAGCTCTGCCCATTGTTGCAGGGCTGGAAGAATGTTATAGATTGAGCTTTCTCCTCCATCATCTCCCCATGCTGTTATCAACACCTCATCAATGCCATTGGTTTTACAGCTTTCATGTGCTAGAACGCTAATATGATTACTAAAGTGATTGTTAGGTGCAAAGCCCATCCATTTCCATGCCCCGCCTGCAAAAATAATTCGATCATTAAGCTGCTTATGCTTTTTCATCATACCGTCGTAGATGTTTTGATCTTGGCTATAATAATCCCAATAGACGAGTGAAACATCCTCTGGAATGAGATCAATAATTTCCTGTCTAATTGGACTATTAACATCATAATACTCACCACCGCTCGCCAATCGGAAAAACATATCCGACCACATCATAGGCTTATAGCCATAAGTACGAGCAATCTCTACGACCTTGTTAAAATGCTTAAGCATTAAACTGGAACGATCCTGATAGCCATGCTTATCTAAATACTTTCCAAGTCCCATCATATGCGCTTCATCCATACCAATGTTGATTCTTCTACTCTTCACATTGTTGGACATTGTTCGAAACATTGCATCAATCAGCTCATATACTTTTGGCTCATCAATGAGTAAGATGTCGTTAACATCTTTTAGATGCTCTGAAGCCTTCCATTTCAATAAAGCACCAAGATGAGCTAATGTTTGGATACATGGAACGAGCTCAATCCCAAGATTAGCAGCATATTGATCCATCGCTTGCATCTGCTCAGCTGTATAGCGTCCTCGAAGATAACCAAAGTATGGCATACTCTCTATTTCAAATGTATCCTCGGTATATAGCTGGACTGATGTATATCCCATCAATGCCAAGCTTCGAATCACTCTTTTATAGCCCTCCATATGCAATACAGCATTTCGTGAACAATCGATCATAATACTTAATTGTTCATATTGAGGTTGTTCCATCAACTTGAAAGGCTTATCCTTTCGCAAACCTTCTACAGCAAGCCCTAAAGCGCGAATAAAACGCGACTCTCCTCCATATTGAATCATTGTAGAATTTCCATCGTATTCGATATTAATTCCACTATTTACCGCTGCGCATGTTATTGTATGCCCACCTTCACCAATTTGAATATTTAATATATCGGAAACCTCTTTAGCTGCAAGCAATTGTTCATCAGATAAGCCTAACAATGTAATTTTCATTGTGAATGCCTCCCATAGTAGTTTCTTAATAAATATAACCATTATATATAAGTGTGTTTATGATAAATATGGAGAATAGTGATAAAATAAAGTGTGTTTTTTAGTTTTTCGTAAGCGATTTCGACTATCATAGTTTTGTCCATATTTTAAATAGTTTTATCTATACGATAAAACATGTAGGAATTATACGATTGCTGTTAAGGAGGAGGGCTGCCAATGTTCACAGTACTTATCGTTGATGATGAACGATGGATAATTGAAGGTATTAAAGCTGGAGTCAACTGGGAGAAGTATGGTTTTAACGTCATAGGAACAGCTGAAAATGGTCAAGATGCCCTTATGTTAATTCAGCAATTCATGCCTGATTTTGTACTAACTGATATTAAAATGCCCATTATGAACGGGCTAGAGCTTATCAAGGAAGGTAAAAAATTATCGCCACAGACTTGCTTTGCAGTCCTTAGTGGACATGCTGAATTTGCCTATGCACAAAAAGCATTAAATTACGGCACGATGTTCTATTGCTTAAAACCTTTTGAGATTGAGGAAGTTGAAGCAATACTAGAAAAGGTCGCTTCTGCTCTAAAAGAACGTGCACCTCAGACTTCTGTTAATGAATCAAACTCACTATATGAAGCGATTTGCAGTGAAAATGTTGACTGGGTTCAAACCATTCTTACGGAAAATCATATGTCAGTTTCCGAATCAAAAAGTATTACTTTATTAGTGATGTCAAGTCATCACTCCATACAGATGTTACCTCCTTATGATAATATGATTCAATTTCGTATCAGTAAACGTCGAATCTGTGTATTAATTTATTCGCATTTGCTTGATGAATATCTTCAGACTCTTCATGCAAATATGGATTACAGTATCGGGATCAGTGCACCTGTAAAAGCTACCAATGAATTTCAACATGCGTTAGAAGAAGCTTCAATCGCATCGTATAGCTTTTTCGCTACGGGCAAGCATGATATTTATTACGTTAGAACAGGAAATTCAGACCATATTAACGATATATTACATGAGCTTACTCAGTCACTATCACATAAGGATCGTGTCGCCTTTTCAAACGCTATTGATAAATGTAAGCACTTTTTTGAACAGCATATTTTCTCTATTAAAGACGCCTATTTAATTTTTAATACAGTTATGTACCTGTTTACGAAAGAAAATGCTAAATCAAGTATTCGTTTTCTCGACGGCTATGAGCAGCTATTACATGAATACGGCTCCGCAGCATCGATGCTTGATTATTTAAGCCAACATACAGTCAATTATTTCTCTGAAGAAATTTCTGCTAAATTAAACAATATCGCCAACTCTCGAATTAAAGAAATATTAATGTACATTCATGCGAATTTACATCAGGATATTTCAATTAAAGGGTTATCGGAGCAGTTTTATTTAAGTCCCACTTATTTATCACAATTGTTCAAAAAGGAAGTGGGCGAAAATTTCGTTGAATATGTATCACAGCATCGCATTGAATTAGCATGTAAGCTGCTGCTCGAAACTAATTTATCCGTCAGTCAAATTAGTGAAAAAAGTGGATTTAATGACTACTTTTACTTCACACGTATATTCAAAAGGTTTACAAACATGACACCTACACAATATCGGGGGAAATCATGATTACCTTTAAGAAGCTGTCGATTGGAACGCAATTGTTTTTAGTAGGCTTTGTGTTAATAACCGTAATCCCCATTATCATTATTAACATCTATCAAAAAGCAAGTGATGTCATCATCAAACAGAGCACGCAAAATAATATTGAGCTTGTATCGAATATTCAACAGAATATTACTTCAAACTATACCCAAATATCCAATACATTAATGAATCTTGGATACGATACAACCGTTCAAGAATTTCTACTGCAATCCGATCGTCAGCAAACCTATGAAATATCAAAAAAGGTACAAAGTTTAATGAGCCTTGTAAAGAACGCTAATCCTGACATTATTGATATCGTGATCATTAATGCTGCCGATAAATCACTGTCTCTACTAGGTAATATTGATATTACTAAAAATATGAAGAATGGCCTTGAACAAAAAAAGGGGATTGTTTATTACGGTGGATATACTGAAAATGACATCGCACTAGCGCAAAATTCTTTTTTATTTGGCTTAAATCTGTTCTCTTCATTAAACACTTCACGATATGGTGAAAACGTAGGCTTTATAGCTGTCATTCTTGATGCTAATTCGATTAATAAGTATATCGAGCGGACACCTGGAATTGTAGAAACCAATTTCTATTTTTGGTCCAATGACGAGCTTATCTATACTTCGAAGAATGATGAGGATGGGGAGATTGACTGGCATACTCTTAAGCAGTACAAATATACGAATAACGATATCATTTACGAGCATATGAAAAATAACTCGTATGTTATTCAAAGCTTTCAAATTCCTGAGCTTAAAGGCGGGATTATTTCCGTTGCCTCGACTAATCATATTATTAAAGATCTCGTAAGCTTGAAAAAGACGAGCTATATCATCTTCTTTGTTACGATGTCTATTGTCGCGATTATCTATTCTTTACTATTAATGAATATACTACGACCTCATCGTAAGCTGATTGAGTTTTTGAATGGAAGTAAGCATAAGCCGCTAGAAGTTTTACAATCTAAGATTGAGTTGGTCGGTTATGCTGAGATAGAAGTAATTTCGGCTCAATTTAACACAATGCTCGTCCGTATCAACGAGCTTACGCATCAGTTATTAGAAGCGAATGCTCAATTGTTTTTAGCTGATATTGAACGTCAAAAAGCAGAAATGTCCTTTTTGCAGAGTCAAATTAAACCTCATTTTCTAAGCAATACGCTTGACACAATCAAGGGCATGGCTATTGTTAACGGAAATAAAGAAATTTTTAATATGGCTTCTGCATTAAGTCGGATGCTACGGTATAGTATTAAAGGCTCGAATGAAGTGACGTTAAAAGAAGAGCTCATTATAGTAGAATCCTATATCACGATTCATCAAGGTCGCTTTCCTGGTCGAATTACGTATGAATGTCATTGCTCAGACCAACTACAGACAACCGTAATTCCTAAGATGATTCTTCAGCCATTAGTCGAGAATGCTTTAACGCATGGCATAGAACCACATCCTGACGGTGGTCATCTAACGATTGAGGTCAGCGCTTTAGATTCCAACATTATTGAAATTACTGTCGCTGATAATGGGGTTGGCATTGATGCCGATAGGCTTGCATATTTGCGAAGCTTTTTGGAACAAGAAGACTACTCGCTCACTAAGCATATCGGAATTAAAAATGTTCATACCCGTCTTCAACTGCGATATGGTAAGCAATATGGATTGACGCTTAAGAGTGAGATCAATAACGGAACAATTATTAAGATAACTTTACCGATGTAAACAGCGCTTTGTGAAAACATATCCGTTTAGCTGCGCTTCGGAGCAGTTCGCTCTTTCTGTGCTTCGGAGCAGTTAGCTCTTTCTGCGCTTCGGAGCTAGTTAGCTCTTCCAGATCGCGTTTAAACCGGATGCTTACTTTTAGGTTTTTATTGTAAGCATCCGTCTTAAAGGCGACGCACTTCGTTTTCCAGAGCTACTAGCTCCTACGCTGTAGCGTTTCTCTTCGCTGTAGCTTCTCAGGTTAGTATATCAAGATGTACTTCTTCGCTTGTTATTCCTTCGCTTGGGAGGAAGTTTGTATGTAATGCTTCGAAGTAAAACTTCAACACCTCGATAGCACTACTCACACCCTTTCAGCGGAGGAGCAATGCGCTCTGTCAAGCGAAGCGTGCCACTTTTGAACGCTGCTGCTTCCTT
>Ga0182736_1001761_pt1 | contig 19159 bp, 19 predicted proteins | sample eDN5th30CKraftBY_FD_128882 | JGI IMG/M metagenome (GOLD analysis project Ga0182736, IMG submission 128882) | Enriched backyard soil microbial communities from Emeryville, California, USA - eDNA 5th pass 30_C Kraft BY (version 2) (version 2) | ecosystem: Environmental > Terrestrial > Soil >... | reverse complement strand
TATGAGCAGGCCAATGCCCACGGTCAGAAGGTGCAGAGCGCCGGCAACAACATGGCCAACACCGACGCCTCCGTCGGCTCCAGCTGGGCCTGACTCGAAGCCAGAACACAAGCGAGAACCGGCGCAGCCTGCAGGCTGCGCCGGTTCTTGTGTTTGAGGCCTGAAGAGGATTACCCGCCGGCCGACGTGATCGACGCACACCCACCCAGCACCGTGGTGGACAGGAACGTCGCGGCATTGGCCAGATAGTTGTCCGACGGATCGTAGGTCGGCAGCGCCAGCACGAACGCCCGCCGGTACTGCGCGGAGAGCTCCGCGAAGTCCTGCAGCGTGGGGTTGTTGCTGCGCCGGCCCAGCTGCTGCATCTTGTTGGCCAGACTGATCATCACCGGGCCGACCGCCAGGTTGATGGCCTTCTGCTGGGGATTCCAATAGGTTGCCGGGATGCTCGGGTCGATCTCCTGCCATTCGCCGGTGTCGGCGCCGAACTTGTCCAGCGCGGCTTTCCAATCCGCGCAGACCGGGTTGGGCCCGGTCAGGTAGCGCTGCGGATTGGTGGGGTTACCCGGCGAGGCGGTCTTGGTGGGGGCGGACTGCGCCTCCACCAGCGGGGCGCGAGTCGCCGCCGATCCGTTGTTGGCCGCCGCGCAGATCGCGGCCAGCGCCGAGGCCGCGCTGTGGGCGGTACCGGCCAGCGGGGCGTCACGTTCGGTGTAGGTGGGGATGTGCTCGACGAAAGCGCGGGCATAGGCGATGAATTGCTCGTAGAGCTCACGCATCACCCGGTGCGGGGTGAGCTTCACCAGCCCGACCGTCTGTGCGGCGGCGTTGCGCACCACCTGCCCGGCGGCCAGGTACTCCTTCTTCTGTTCGTCGTTCCACGCCGTGGCCGGGATGGACTGGTCGCGCTCATTCCACTTGCCGTGTCCCAGCAGGGACAGCGTGCTGGACAGGTTGGCGCTGATCGACCCCCACGCGACGCAACTGGGGTCGCTGATGATGATGCTCACCGGCCCGGTGTCGTCGGCGCTGGCGATGCCCGAGGCCGCGTTGCGGCTGGAGGTCCCGCCGTCGGCCAACGAACCCTTGCCGGGGTCACCACCGAGCAGCACCACCCCGACCAATACCAGCGCGACCACGGCAAGCACCACCACGGCAGCCAACCCCCATTTGAGGCTGTTGGTCTGCTTTGGCGCAACGACGTCGTCATCGTCCTCGTAGTCGTAGTCGAAGTCGACGTCATCGGTGCCGTTGGTCACAGTGAGCCAGCTTAAAGCACCGACCGGTACGGGGCAGGGCAGCGCGATGCCTCTAGACTTGGCGACCGTCGAACCGTTACCTGATCCGTCCTCAAACCAGGGGGTATTCGTGCTGCGCAGCCACGACGCAGGCTCATTGCGGGCCACCGACGCCGGGCTGAGCGTCACGCTGGCCGGCTGGGTGGCTCGGCGCCGCGACCACGGCGGTGTCATCTTCATCGACCTGCGCGACGCATCGGGGGTGGCGCAGGTGGTGTTTCGCGACGCCGCGGTGCTGCAGCAGGCCCACCGCCTGCGCGCCGAGTTCTGCGTCGCGATCACCGGCGTCGTCGAGGTCCGCCCGGCCGGCAATGAGAACCCGGACCTGCCGACCGGAGCTATCGAGGTCAACGCGACGGAGCTGACCGTCCTCAACGAGGCCGCGCCATTGCCGTTCCAACTCGACGAATCGGCCGGCGAAGAGGCACGGCTCAAGCACCGCTACCTCGACCTGCGCCGCGAAGACGGTCCCGGGGCGGCGCTGCGGCTGCGGTCCAAGGTCAATGCGGCCGCGCGCGGGGTGCTTGCCGAGCATGACTTCGTCGAGATCGAAACCCCCACGCTGACCCGCTCCACCCCGGAGGGGGCGCGCGACTTTCTGGTGCCGGCAAGACTGCAGCCCGGCTCGTTCTATGCGCTGCCGCAGAGCCCGCAACTGTTCAAGCAGCTCCTCATGGTGGCAGGCATGGAGCGCTACTACCAGATCGCCCGCTGCTACCGCGACGAGGACTTTCGCGCCGACCGCCAGCCGGAGTTCACCCAGCTCGACCTGGAGATGAGCTTCGTCGACGCCGAGGACGTGATCGGCATCGCCGAACAGGTGCTCAAGGCACTGTGGGCGCTGATCGGCTACGACCTGCCGCTGCCGCTGCCTCGGATGACCTACGCCGACGCGATGCGCCGGTTCGGCTCCGACAAGCCCGACCTGCGGTTCGGTCTGGAATTGGTGGAATGCACGGAGTTCTTCTCCGACACCACATTTCGGGTCTTCCAGGCTCCCTACGTGGGTGCCGTCGTCATGCCCGGCGGAGCATCGCAGCCGCGGCGCACGCTCGACGGCTGGCAGGAGTGGGCCAAGCAGCGCGGCGCTAAGGGACTGGCCTATGTATTGGTCGGCGACGACGGCGAGCTGTCCGGGCCGGTGGCCAAAAACCTCACCGACGCCGAACGCGCCGGGCTGGCCGGGCACGTCGGCGCCGCCCCAGGGGACTGCATCTTCTTTGCGGCCGGGCCGGCCAAGACATCCCGGGCGCTGCTGGGCGCGGCCCGCGGCGAGATCGCCCGGCGCCTGGACCTGATCGACCCCAATGCTTGGGCGTTCACCTGGATCGTCGACCCGCCGTTGTTCGAGCCCGCCGACGACGCCACCGCGGCCGGTGACGTCGCCGTCGGCTCCGGCGCCTGGACCGCGGTGCACCACGCCTTCACCTCGCCCAAGCCCGGCCACATCGACCGTATCGAGTCAGATCCGGGGGCGGTGCTGGCCGACGCGTACGACGTGGTGTGCAACGGCAACGAGATCGGCGGCGGCTCGATCCGTATCCACCGCCGCGACGTGCAGCAGCAGGTCTTCAAGGTGATGGGCATCAACGAAGACGAGGCGGTCGAAAAGTTCGGTTTTCTGTTGGACGCCTTCAGTTTCGGTGCGCCGCCGCACGGTGGGCTGGCGTTCGGCTGGGACCGGGTGGTGGCACTGTTGGCCGGGGTGGACTCGATCCGCGAGGTCATCGCGTTCCCGAAGTCCGGCGGTGGCATCGACCCGCTGACCGACGCCCCGGCGCCGATCACCGCCCAGCAGCGCAAAGAAGCCGGGATCGACGCGGTCCCCCCTCCGCGAGCAGACACCAACTCGCACAAAATCGGCTGATTTCGGGCGATTCTGCGTCTGTTCGCGGCGAAGATCGAGCCATGGACTCTGCTGAATTCGCGCGCCTGGTCGTCGCCAACATGCCGTTCGCGGCGTCGCTGGAAATCGACATCACCGACCTGACCCCACAGCAGGTGACCGCCACGATGGGGTGGGCGCCCGAACGCTGCACCACCGGCGAGATGCTGCACGGGGGAGCGCTGATGGCGTTCGCCGACACCGCCGGGGCGGTGTGCGCGGTCGCCAACCTGCCCCAGGGCGCCAGCACATCGACGATCGAATCGAAAACCAATTTCTTCCGGGCGGTGCGCGCGGGCACCGTCACCGCGACCAGCGTTCCGCTGCACGTAGGGCGAACGACGATCGTGGTGCAGACCGACCTGACCGACGACCGCGGCAAGCTGGTCGCACGCGTCACCCAGACCCAGGCCGTGCTGGCGCCGAAGTAGTAGCCGACGAAGTAGCCGGCCTCACCAGAACGGTTTGAGCAGGCTGCGCATCGCCGGGGGCACCCAGCCCTTCACCGATGACGGGAATACCCGGCCCGGACCGCATTTGGGCCAGGCGTACGGACCCTGCTCGTCGAGGACCCGATTGGCGACGGCGATCTGTTCTTCCCGCGACGCCTTCGACGGCAACCCGACACCACCGAACGCGTGCCAGGTCGACGGCTTGAACTGCAATCCGCCGTAGAAGCCGTTGCCGGTATCGGCGGCCCAGTTACCGCCGGACTCGCATTGTGCGACGGCGTCCCAGCCCATCATGTTGGCATCGGCGTGGGCGACGCCCGCCGAGGCCAGCAGCGCTCCGACGATCCCCCCGGTGACCAGCCCGGATGCCGCCCATGCGAGGTGCCGGCTCCCGTGCCGCACGACACGCCGTGCCGTGTTCCGGTGCATATCACAACCTCCGTGATAGTTGTCTATCAGTGAGGTTAACGAGCATAACGCGATAAATGATGAAATTGCACATTTTGGCTACCTAACGATGCAAATGAGTTTGTTGTTATTAGATGGTCGAAATGAGATTTGAGTGGCAGAAGTTAACTAAGTTGTAATTGTTACGTATGTTGCGAGAGATCTCTTAAAAATTAAGAATATTTTTCACGATATCGGTTACAAAAGTGGCTGATGTGACTGATGTGAATAAGGCGGGGTGTCGCGACGCGCGCGGCCGCTTCCACGCCACCGCCGCCCAAGCGTCCTAGGCTGCCTCGGGTGGCCGACCGCTATGGAACCGACATCCTCGCCGACAATCCGCATACCGCCCGCAAGGTTCGCTCCGTCGAGGTGCCGGTGCAGCGCGGCATGGTGGTCGAAGATGCCCAGAGCGGCTACGTCGGCGCCGTGGTGCGGGTCGAGTACGGCCGGATGGACCTCGAAGACCGCAACGGCCGAATCCGCGGATTCCCGGTCGGCCCCGGCTACCTGATCGACGGCAAACCGGTGATCCTGACCGAACCGCGCCCGACGGCATCCGCGACGCCCGGGCGCACCGCGTCGGGTTCGGTGGCGGTGCCCGGCGCCCGCGCCAAGGTGGCACTCGCCAGCAGGATCTACGTCGAGGGCCGTCACGACGCCGAACTCGTCGAACAGGTGTGGGGCGATGACTTGCGCATCGAGGGCGTGGTCGTCGAGTACCTGGGGGGCATCGACGACCTGGCCGGTATCGTCGCCGAATTCCGGCCGGGCCCGGGCCGCCGCGTCGGGGTGCTGGTCGACCACCTGGTCGAGGGCTCGAAGGAGACCCGCATCGCCGAGGCGGTCCGCCGCGGGCCCGGGGGAGAGCACACCCTGATCGTCGGGCACCCCTACGTCGACATCTGGCAAGCGGTGAAGCCGGGCCGGCTCGGATTGCAGTCGTGGCCGAAGATTCCGCGCAACGTGGAGTGGAAGCACGGCATCTGCGCCGCGCTGGGCTGGCCGCACGGCGACCAGGCTGATATCGCCGCGGCCTGGCAGCGCATCCGGGGGCGGGTGCGGGACTGGAGCGATCTGGAGCCGGAGCTGATCGGCCGGGTCGAGGAACTGATCGATTTTGTGACGCAATAATTCGGCTGAATCGGCCACCGCGGTCACCCGAATCGGTTGGATGGAGGCATGAAAACGATTGCCGCTGTGGCGCATGCACCCAACCAACCCTTCGAGATCATGGAGCTGGACCTGGACGGTCCGGGTCCGGGCGAGGTCCTGATCAAGTTCACCGCCGCCGGGTTGTGCCATTCGGATCTGCATGTGGCCGACGGCGACTGGCCGAACCGGTTCCCGATCGTCGGCGGGCACGAGGGTTCCGGGATCATCGAGGACGTCGGCCCCGGGGTCACCAAGGTCAAACCCGGCGATCACGTGGTGTGCTGCTTCATCCCCAGCTGCGGCAGCTGCCGGTACTGCTCGACCGGACGGCAGAACCTGTGCGACATGGGCGCCACCATCCTGGAGGGCTGCATGCCCGACGGCACCTTCCGATTCCACTCGGGCGGCACCGATTACGGCGGGTTCTGCATGCTCGGCACCTTCTCCGAGCGCGCGACCGTCTCGCAGCACTCGGTGGTCAAGGTCGACGACTGGCTGCCGCTGGAGACCGCGGTGCTGGTCGGTTGCGGCGTGCCCACCGGCTGGGCCACGGCCAACTACGACGGCGGGGTGCGCGCCGGGGACACCGTGGTGGTCTACGGCATCGGTGGGGTGGGCATCAACGCCGTGCAGGGCGCGGCGCACGCCGGTGCCAAGTATGTGGTGGCGGTCGATCCGGTGGAGTTCAAGCGGGAGACCGCGCTCAAGCTCGGCGCCTCCCACGCGTTCGCCACCGCCGAGGAGGCGATGGCCAAGGTCGCCGAGCTGACCTGGGGGCAGATGGCCGACCAGGCGCTGATCACCGTCGGCGACCTGGGGGAGGCCGTCACGACCGCGGCGGTCAACACCGTCGGCAAGGGCGGTACCGTCGTCATCGCGGCGATGGCCCGCCTGGAGGATATCGACGTGCAGGTGTCGGGCACGATGTTGGCCCTGTTCGGAAAGACGATCAAAGGCACGCTGTTCGGTGGGGCGAACCCGCAGTACGACATCGTGCGACTGCTGCGGCTCTACGACGCCGGCCAGCTCAGGCTCGATGAGCTGGTCACCCGCCGCTACACCCTCGAACAGGTCAACGAGGGCTACCAGGATCTGCGCGACGGCAAGAACATTCGCGGGGTGATCGTGCACCGCTGACGCCACCGGGGCCGGGGGTGCGTGGTATGCCTGAAGGCGTGTCCGACGGACTGTTCGACCTCACCGGCACCCCGGCGCCCGAGCCCGGCGATTCGGCGAGGCCCGACGCCACCTCCTCTTCACCGCTGGCGGTGCGGATGCGCCCGGCGTCCCTCGACGAGGTGGTCGGCCAGGAGCACCTGCTGGGTGCGGGTTCCCCGCTGCGCCGGTTGGTGGACGGCTCCGGGGCGGCCTCGGTCATCCTCTACGGTCCGCCCGGCACCGGAAAGACCACACTGGCCTCGCTGATCTCCGGCGCGACCGGCCGGCGTTTCGAGGCGCTGTCGGCGCTGAGCGCCGGGGTCAAGGAGGTGCGTGCGGTGATCGACACCGCGCGCCGGGCCGCCGCCTACGGCGAGCAGACCGTGCTGTTCATCGACGAGGTGCACCGGTTCTCCAAGACTCAGCAGGATGCCCTGTTGGCGGCGGTGGAGAACCGAGTGGTGCTGCTGGTGGCGGCGACCACCGAGAACCCGTCGTTCTCGGTGGTGGCCCCGCTGCTGAGCAGGTCGCTGATCCTGCAACTGCGGCCGCTGGGCCCCGAGGACATCGCCACCGTGGTGCACCGCGCTATCGACGACGAGCGCGGCCTGGGCGGGCGCGTCGAGGTGACCCAGGATGCCGTCGACCTGCTGGTCCGGCTGGCAGCCGGTGACGCCCGCCGCGCCTTGACCGCGCTGGAAGTGGCCTCGGAAGGGGTGGCGGCCGGCGAACAGGTCACCGTCGAGATCGTCGAGGCGTCCCTGGACCAGGCCGCGGTGCGCTACGACCGCGACGGCGACCAGCACTACGACGTGATCAGCGCGTTCATCAAGTCGGTGCGCGGCTCTGATGTCGACGCCGCGCTGCACTACCTGGCCCGGATGCTGGTTGCGGGGGAGGACCCGCGCTTCATCGCCCGCCGGCTGATGATCCTGGCCAGCGAGGACATCGGGATGGGCGATCCGACCGCGCTGCAGACCGCGGTCGCCGCCGCGCAGACCGTCGCACTGATCGGCATGCCCGAGGCGCAGCTGACCCTGGCGCACGCCACCGTGCACCTGGCCACCGCGCCCAAGTCCAACGCGGTGACCACCGCACTGGGCGCGGCGATGGCAGACATCAAGGCCGGCAAGGCCGGGGCGGTGCCGGCGCACCTGCGCGACGGCCACTACTCCGGCGCGCAGGCGCTGGGCAACGCGGTCGGCTACCGCTACGCCCACGATCACCCCGACGGTGTTGTGCCCCAGCAATATCCACCCGATGAGCTGGTCGGTGTCGACTATTACCAGCCCACCGGACGGGGTGCCGAACGGGAGATCGGCGGGCGCCTGCAGAAGCTGCGCGCCATCATCCGCCGCCGCTAGCTCACCGGGCACGCCGGCGAGATGTTTCTGTCTTGGCCGGCCCGCCGCCGTGAGCAGTCGCAGAATCGCACGTGAACCGCCCACATCGTGCGATTCAGTGTCTGCTCGCGGGGGGAGGCGCCCGTAGGCTGGGGGCGATGAACACCGAAGTACTCGACGTCGACACGGCCCGGCGTCGTACCGTCGACCTCACCGCGCAGGTGCGGGCGTTCTGCGCCGGGCACGGCGACGGATTGTGCAACGTGTTCGTGCCCCATGCGACGGCCGGGGTGGCGATCATCGAGACCGGCGCCGGTTCGGACGCCGACCTGGTCGACACCCTGGAGCGACTGCTGCCGCGCGACGACCGCTACCGGCACGCCCACGGCTCACCGGGGCATGGTGCCGATCACGTGCTGCCGGCGATCGTGGCGCCGTCCATCACGGTGCCGGTGGCCGGCGGCGAACCGTTGCTGGGAACCTGGCAGTCCGTGGTGCTGGTCGACCTCAACCGGGACAACCCGCGCCGGTCGGTGCGGTTGAGTTTCGTCGACAGCGCCTGAACATCGGCCGCAGCCTCTTGGGGTCAAGACGGCGATCGGCAGACCGGTACTGTAGGGCCGTCTATTAGTGGGATAACGGCGGGAAAGCGACTTTAGAGTGCAGACACACGAGATCAGGAAACGCTTCCTCGATCACTTCGTGAAGGCGGGCCACACCGAGGTGCCCAGTGCTTCGGTGATCCTCGACGACCCGAATCTGTTGTTCGTCAACGCCGGCATGGTGCAGTTCGTGCCGTACTTCCTAGGCCAGCGCACGCCGCCGTATGCCACGGCCACCAGCATCCAGAAGTGCATCCGCACCCCCGACATCGACGAGGTGGGCATCACCACCCGGCACAACACCTTCTTTCAGATGGCCGGCAACTTCTCGTTCGGCGACTACTTCAAGCGCGGCGCGATCGAACTGGCCTGGACGCTGCTGACGGGCAGCGTCGACGAGGGCGGCTACGGGCTGGACCCGGAACGGATCTGGGCCACCGTGTACCTCGACGACGACGAGGCCATCGCGTTGTGGCAGGAGATCGCCGGATTGCCGGCAGAGCGGATCCAGCGCCGCGGGATGGCCGACAACTACTGGTCGATGGGCATCCCCGGACCGTGCGGGCCGTCATCGGAGATCTACTTCGACCGTGGCCCGGAATTCGGTGTCGACGGCGGCCCGATCGCCAATGAGGACCGCTACATCGAGATCTGGAACCTCGTGTTCATGGAGAACGAACGCGGCGAAGGCACCTCCAAGGAGGACTTCGAGATCCTGGGGCCGTTGCCACGCAAGAACATCGACACCGGGATGGGCATCGAGCGGGTCGCGTTTCTGCTGCAGGGCGTGCACAACGTCTATGAAACCGACTTGCTGCGGCCGGTCATCGACGTGGTGGAAGCGCGGGCGCCGCGCGGCTATGACACCGGCAACCACGCCGACGACGTGCGCTACCGGATCATCGCCGACCACTCCCGCACCGCGGCGATCCTGATCGGCGACGGGGTCAGCCCCGGCAACGACGGCCGCGGCTACGTGCTGCGCCGGCTGCTGCGCCGGGTGATCCGCTCGGCCAAGCTGCTGGGCATCGAGGGCCCCATCGTCGGCGAGCTGATGGCCACCGTGCGCGACGCGATGGGCCCGTCGTATCCGGAACTGGTCACCGACTTCGACCGGATCGCCAGGATCGCCGTGGCCGAGGAGACCGCGTTCAACCGCACCCTGGCGTCCGGTTCGAAGTTGTTCGAAGAAGCCGCGGCGGCCACCAAGTCCGCCGGTGTCACCGTGCTGTCCGGCAAGGACGCCTTCACCCTGCACGACACCTACGGCTTCCCGATCGAACTCACGCTGGAGATGGCCTCGGAGGCCGGCCTACAGGTCGACGAGACCGGGTTCCGTGCCCTGATGGCCGAACAGCGCCAGCGCGCCAAGGCCGACGCCGCCGCGCGCAAACACGCCCATGCCGACTTGAGCGCCTACCGCGAGCTGATCGACGCCGGTCCCACCGTGTTCACCGGATTCGACGAGCTGAGCTCCGAGGCAAGGATTCTCGGGATCTTCGTGGACGGCAAGCGGGTCCCGGTGGTCGCCCACGACAAGGACGGCGGCCAGCCTGATCGCGTCGAACTGGTGCTGGACCGGACCCCGCTGTACGCCGAAGCGGGCGGGCAGATCGCCGACGCCGGCACCATCAGCGCCGGACCTGCCAAAGCCGCGGTCACCGACGTCCAGAAGATCGCCCAAACACTGTGGGTGCATCGGGTCACTGTGGAGTCGGGGGAATTCGTCGAGGGCGACACCGTCGTCGCCGCGGTGGATCCGGGCTGGCGCAAGGGCGCCACCCAGGGCCACTCCGGCACCCACATGGTGCACGCCGCGCTGCGGCAGGTGTTGGGGCCCAACGCCGTTCAGGCCGGGTCACTGAATCGGCCGGGCTATCTGCGGTTCGACTTCAACTGGCAGGGTCCACTGAGCGACGAGCAGCGCCGCCAAGTCGAAGAGGTGACCAACGAGGCGGTGCAGGCCGACTTCGAGGTGCACACCTTCACCGAGGACCTGGAGAAGGCCAAGGCCATGGGCGCCATGGCGATGTTCGGCGAGAAGTACCCCGATCGGGTGCGGGTGGTCGAGATCGGCGGACCGTTCTCGCTGGAGTTGTGCGGTGGCACCCACGTGCACAACTCGGCGCAGATCGGTCCGGTGACGCTGCTCGGCGAATCGTCGGTCGGATCGGGAGTACGCCGGGTGGAGGCCTACGTCGGGCTGGACTCGTTCCGCCACCTGGCCAAGGAACGGGCGCTGATGGCCGGCCTGTCATCCTCACTCAAGGTGCCGTCCGAGGAGGTGCCCGCCCGGGTAGCAAACCTGGTGGAGCGACTGCGGGCGGCGGAGAAGGAACTCGACCGCGTCCGGCTGGCCAGCGCACGCGCGGCCGCATCAAATGCCGCCACCGGCGCCGAACAAGTCGGTAACGTGCGCTTGGTGGCGCAGCGGATGTCCGGTGGTATCGGCGGTGGCGACCTGCGTTCCCTGGCCGGCGACATCCGCGGCAAACTCGGCGAGGGACCGGCGGTGGTGGCGCTGATCGCCGAGGGCGACGGCAGCGTGCCCTATGTGGTCGCCACCAACAGCGCCGCACAGGAACTCGGGCTCCGCGCCGACGACCTGGTCAAAGATCTGGCGGCGGCGGTGGCCGGCCGCGGCGGCGGCAAGGCCGACCTAGCGCAAGGCTCGGGCAAGGATCCGGCCGGCATCGACGCCGCACTGTCGGCGGTCCGCTCGGCGGTCGCCCGGAGCGCGCCGGCGTGACCTTCCCGCATCATCGCACCCCGGACCGCCCCGGCGGGCCGGAAGATCCCGGCCGCGGACGCCGGCTCGGGGTGGATGTGGGCAGTGTGCGGATCGGAGTGTCGTGCAGCGACCCCGACGGCCTGCTGGCGACCCCGGTGGAGACGGTCCGCCGGCATGTCTCCGGGTCGCACCTGCGCCGGCTGGCCGAGCTGGTCGACGAATTCGATGTGGTCGAGGTGGTGGTCGGGCTGCCCCGGACCCTGGCCGACCGGGCCGGGGCGGCCGCGCAAGACGCCATCGCGGTGGCCGACGACCTGGCCCGGACGCTGGCCAAGCGGGATCGCCCGGTGCCGGTGCGGCTGGCCGACGAGCGCCTGAGCACCGTCAGCGCAGCACGGGCCCTGCAGGCGGCCGGGGTGCGTTCCAAACGGCAGCGCTCGGTGATCGACCAGGCCGCCGCGGTGACGATCTTGCAGAGCTGGCTCGACCAGCGCCGGGGCTCGGGCACCGCGGCCCCGGCGGCGCCGACGGGGGACAACGATGTCTGACGACAAACCTGCCACGAAAGCCAAACCTGTGGCGGTAGGCCCGCCGGGCCGCCGGATGAGCCGGACCCAGCGGGCCCACGAGGACCGGCGGCTACGCCGGCGCCATCGGCACCGGCGCGTGATCGGCGGATTGGGTGTCGTGCTGGTCACCATGGTGGTGATCGCCGCGGTGTTCCTCGGCTCCAAGCTGTGGCACTCCCGCGGCCCCGTCGTCGACTACACCGGTGAGGGCGGCCAGCAGGTGCTGATCGAGGTGCGCGAGGGCGACTTCACCACCGCCATCGCTGAAACCATGCTGGGCGCCGGGGTGATCGCCAACGTCGGCACCTTCCTCGACGCCGCGCAGGGTAACGCCGCCATCGCGATGATCCAGCCCGGCTTCTACCGGTTGCGGACCGAGATCCCGGCCGCCACTGCGGTACAAGAGCTCAGCGACCCGCAGAACCGGGTGGGCAAACTGGTGATCCCGGAAGGCCGTCAACTCGACGACACCACCGACATGAAGACCAACGCCGTGACCCCGGGGGTGTTCACCCTGATCGCGGAGGCCAGCTGCCTGGACCTCAACGGCGATCGGCGCTGCCTCACCACGCAGGACCTGCGGCGCGCCGCCGCGACGGGGACCCCGCAGGCGCTGTCGGTGCCGGACTGGGCCCTCGTGCCGGTCAGCAAGTTGGGCGGGGACCACCGTCGCATCGAGGGGCTGATCACGGCGGGCACCTGGAACGTCGACCCGACCGCGCCGGCGCCGGTCGTCCTGGCGAAGGTGATCGGCCAGAGCACCGCGCAGTTGACGAAGTCCGGCCTGCCGGCCACCGCCGAGCAGCTGGGCATGACGCCCTATGAGCTGTTGATCGTGGCGTCGCTGGTACAGCGCGAGGCCCTCCCGCACGACTTCACCAAGGTGGCCCGTGTCATCGACAACCGGCTCAACGAACCCCAGCGCCTGGAGTTCGACTCGACGGTCAACTACCCGCTGGACCGCCAGGAGGTGGCCACCACCGACGCCGACCGGGCCAAGGTGACGCCGTGGAACACCTACGCCTCCGACGGTCTGCCGGCCACCCCGATCTGTTCGCCGGGATCCGAAGCCCTGCGGGCCGCGGAGAACCCCGAGCCGGGTGACTGGCTGTATTTCGTGACGATCGACAAGGACGGCACCACCTTGTTCACCCACAGCTATCAGCAGCACCTGAACAACATCGAGATGGCCCTGGACAACGGTGTCCTCGACAGCGCCCGCTGAGCCGCGTAAGGCGGCTGTGCTCGGCTCGCCGATCGCGCATTCCCGCTCACCGCAACTGCACCTGGCGGCCTACCGGGCCCTGGGCCTGCGGGGATGGACCTATGACCGCATCGAGTGCGACGCCGAGCAGTTGCCGGCGCTGGTCGCCGGGTTGGGGCCGGAGTGGGTGGGCGTGTCGGTCACCATGCCGGGCAAATTCGCCGCGCTCGCCGTCGCCGACGAGCGGACATCGCGCGCCGAGCGGATCGGCTCGGCCAACACCCTGGTACGCACCGAGACCGGCTGGCTGGCCGACAACACCGACGTCGACGGGGTGCGCGGGGCGCTGGGATCGGTCGGCGCGGTGTCGGGAGAGGCGATCGTGCTGGGGTCGGGTGGCACCGCTCCGGCCGCGGTGGTGGCGCTGACCGAACTCGAGATCAGCCGCATCACGGTGGCCGCGCGCAACCCCGATGCCGCCGCCCGGGTGGTGGCGCTGGCGACCGACGTCGGTGTGCCGGCCCGCTATTGCGCGCTCGACGACGCCGCGCTGGGCGAGGCGGCCGCCTCCGCATCGGTGACTGTCAGCACCCTGCCGGCCGACGTCGCGGCCCGCTACGCGCCGGTGCTGGCCGGGGTGCCGGTGCTGCTGGACGCGATCTATGACCCGTGGCCGACGCCGCTGGCGGCGGCGGTCACCGCGGCGGGCGGGACGGTGGTCAGCGGCCTGCAGATGCTGCTGCACCAGGCGTTCACCCAAGTCGAGCTCTTCACCGGCCGGCCTGCACCGCGTGCGGCGATGACTTGCGCGATCAGCGACCCGGCCTGAGCATGACGCCATGGCAGCGGTCCTGGTCGTGGCGTGGCTGGCACTGCTGAGCGGCTACGACATCCGTCAGCGCCGGCTGCCGAACTGGCTGACGCTGCCCGCGGTGGCGGTGGTGCCGGCCGTCGCGGCCGGGGCCGGGCGGGGGACGGCGGCGCTGGCCGGAGCTGCGGCGCTCACCGCGGTTTATCTGGCCGTGCATCTGATCGCACCGGCCGGGTTGGGTGCCGGCGATGTCAAACTCGCCGCCGGGCTGGGCGCACTGACCGGTTCCTTCGGCGTCGACGTGTGGTTGCTGGCGGCGCTGTGCGCACCGTTGCTGACCGGGGTGTGGGGGGTGATCGCCACGCTGGCGCGCCGGGGACCGACCGTTCCGCACGGGCCGTCGATGTGCCTGGCCAGCGCGGTGGCGGCGGGTCTGGGAATGTTCTGAGGATGCGGTGTTGAGCCAATTGTGGAGGTCACTGGCGGCGTCGCCGGGAGCGAACACAAATTAACGCCGTGGTTAGCCTTGACAGGGAACGTTTGCCACTCAGCCCGCTATTAGTTAATATCGCGGTATTGATGCAGCATTGATCTGCTTACCGGGGTGTGGCCAAAAGGGGGTGACCGTGAAGCGAGCTGTTATCGGGGGCGTACTCGCTGCTGCGGTCGTCGTGGGCGGCGCCGTGCTGGCCACCAACATGGCATCGCCGTCCCTGCCCGACGTGCAGGTCCCGGCCGTGACGCTGTCCAACGCCGAGGGCACCGACGCCACTGTGCAGTGGCTGGACCTGTTCGCGCAGACCTCGGCAGGAAATGCCGATGCATTCGGCGGGTACCTGCTGGATCCGAGTACGGCGGTCGCGCCCGGCGAATCCCCGCTGGTGTTGATCGACCCCCAGACCTCCGCCGAGGACTTCGACCGGATCCTGGACGGCATCGTCGGCAATGCGGGCAGTCAACTCAACGCGGTGACCTCGCCCAGCAACGGGCCCGACGCCGTCACCTATCTGATCCTCAAAAACGGCTCCTGAGCCCCCAGCGGGTGGCGGGCCGGATCGATTCCGGGGTTTCTGGCTGTGCTGAGCCTTCTGTGTGCTGAACCGTAAAGTCCTCCAAGCCCGGGCTCCCAAGACCGGCATGGGAAGATGGGACACGTGTTGCGTTGGATAACCGCCGGGGAATCGCACGGTCGCGCGCTGGTCGCCGTGGTCGAGGGCATGGTCGCCGGAGTAGGCGTCACCTCGGCTGATATCGCGGCCCAACTCGCCCGCCGTCGCCTGGGCTACGGTCGTGGCGCCCGGATGAAGTTCGAGGCTGACGCCGTCACGGTGTTGTCCGGGGTGCGCCACGGTGTCACGCTGGGCGGCCCGATCGCGGTCGAGATCGGCAACACCGAATGGCCCAAGTGGGAGACGGTGATGTCCACCGATCCGGTGGATCCCGACGTCCTCGACGCCGAAGGCGGGGCCCGCAACGCGCCGTTGACCCGTCCCCGGCCCGGTCACGCCGACTACGCCGGCATGCTCAAATACGGGTTCGACGATGCCCGCCCGGTGCTGGAGCGGGCCAGCGCCCGGGAGACGGCCGCACGGGTCACCGCGGGCACCATCGCCCGGGCGTTTCTGCAGCAGGCCCTGGGCGTGCAGGTGATCTCCCACGTGATCTCGATCGGGGCCTCCGAGCCCTACGACGGTCCGGTGCCGCAGCCCGAGGACCTGGCCGCCATCGACGCAAGCCCGGTCCGGGCGTATGACCAGAAGGCCCAAGAAGCCATGATCGCCGAGATCGAGGCGGCCAAGGCCGACGGCGACACCCTGGGCGGGGTGGTGGAAGTGGTCGTCTCGGGCCTGCCGATCGGGTTGGGGTCCTTCATCAGCGGCGAGGAGAGGCTGGACAGTCAGCTGGCGGCCGCGGTGATGGGCATCCAGGCGATCAAGGGGGTCGAGATCGGCGACGGATTCACCACCGCGCGCCGGCGTGGCAGCGCAGCCCACGACGAGATGTACCCGGGCCCCGACGGCGTGGTGCGCTCCACCAACCGGGCCGGCGGGCTGGAAGGCGGAATGACCAACGGCCTGCCGCTGCGGGTGCGCGCGGCGATGAAGCCGATCTCCACCGTGCCGCGGGCCCTGGCCACCGTCGACATGGCCACCGGTGACGAGGCGGTCGCGATCCACCAGCGTTCCGACGTGTGCGCGGTCCCGGCCGCGGGAGTGGTCGCCGAGGCCATGGTGGCGTTGGTGGTGGCCCGTGCGGCGCTGCAGAAGTTCGGCGGTGATTCGCTGACCGAAACCCGGCGCAACATCGACGCATACCGGCGTGCGGTGGCCGAGCGCGGCCCGGCGGGCGGCCAGGCGCGGGCATCGGGGTAGACCATGGCGCCCAGAGCGGTACTGGTGGGGTTGCCCGGGGCCGGCAAGTCCACCATCGGAAGGCGCCTGGCCAAGGCGCTGGGCGTCGAAATGCTCGACACCGACGCCGCCATCGAGGCCCGCACCGGCCGTAGCATCGCCGACATCTTCGCGACCGACGGTGAGCAGGAGTTCCGCCGCATCGAGGAGGAAGTGGTGCGAGCGGCGCTGGCCGAACACGACGGCGTGCTGTCATTGGGCGGGGGAGCAGTCACCAGCCCCGGGGTCCGCGACGCGCTGGCCGGCCATACCGTGGTGTTCCTGGAGATCAGCGCCGCCGAAGGGGTGCGGCGCACCGGCGGCAGCACCGTACGGCCGCTGCTGGCCGGGCCGGGCCGGGCCGAGAAGTTCCGTGAGCTGATGGCCCAGCGGGTGCCGCTCTACCGGCGTCTGGCGACCATCCGGGTCAACACCAACCGGCGAAACCCGGGAGCGGTGGTGCGCTATATCGTGTCTCGGCTGGAGGCCGGCGCGCCGAGTGACGGGGCCGACCGGGCACAGCCGCCGACCGTGCCGGCACCCGCCGGCTCACCGCCCACCCCCGCCACGCTGGCCGCACGACAGACCGGAGGACGCAAGTGACCGAGATTCCCGAGCCGATCACCGTGACGGTGGCCACCGATCCGCCGTACCCGGTGGTGATCGGCAAAGGCCTGCTCGGTGATCTCGCCGATCTGCTCGCCGGACGCAACAAGGTGGCGATCCTGCACCAGCCGACCTTGGAAGCAACCGCCGAAGGAATCCGAGAGTATTTGTCCGGCAAGGGGATCGAAGCTCACCGCATCGAGATCCCGGACGCCGAGGACGGCAAGTCGCTGCAGGTGCTGGGTTTCATCTGGGATGTGCTCGGTCGCATCGGCCTGGACCGTCGCGACGCCCTGGTCAGTCTCGGCGGGGGCGCTGCCACCGACGTGGCAGGCTTCGCGGCGGCCACCTGGCTGCGCGGTATCTCGATCGTGCACGTGCCGACCACGCTGCTGGCGATGGTCGACGCCGCGATCGGGGGCAAGACCGGCATCAACACCGAAGCAGGCAAGAACCTGGTCGGTGCGTTCCATCAGCCGACGGCCGTCGTCGTCGATCTGGCCACCCTGGAGACGCTGCCGCAGCGCGAGATCGTCGCCGGCATGCCCGAGATCGTCAAGGCGGGCTTCATCGCCGATCCGGTGATCCTGGACCTGATCGAAGCCGATCCGCAAGCCGCGATGGACCCGACCGGTGAGGTGTTGGGTGAGTTGATCCGGCGCTCCATCGCCGTCAAGGCCGAGGTCGTCGCCGCCGACGAGCGGGAGTCGGGTCTGCGTGAAATCCTCAACTACGGCCACACTCTCGCGCATGCGATCGAGGCGCTGGAGCACTACCAGTGGCGGCACGGCGACGCGGTGTCGGTCGGGCTGGTCTTCGCCGCCGAGCTCGCCCGTGTCACCGGACGCCTGGACGACGAGACCGCCGACCGGCACCGTTCGATCCTGCTGTCGCTGGGCCTGCCGGTGAGCTACTACGAGAGCGCCCTGCCGGCGCTGCTGGAATACATGATGGGGGACAAGAAGAATCGCGCCGGTGTGCTGCGGTTCGTGGTGCTCGACGGTCTGGCCAAGCCGGGCCGGCTGGAAGGACCTGACCCGATGCTGCTGGCCGCCGCCTACGACGAGGTCGGCCGGCGCTTCCGATTGGAGCGACGGTGAACCGGATCAACGTCATCAACGGTCCCAACCTGGGGCGGCTGGGCCTGCGCGAGCCGGACGTCTACGGCGACACCACCTACGCGGACCTGCAGGCGCTGATCGAGGCCGAGGCGGCCGCGCTGGGTGTCGACGTCGTGGTGCGCCAAAGCGACAGCGAAGCGCAGCTGCTGGAGTGGATTCATTCCGCGGCCGACGCCGCCGAACCGGTGATCCTCAACGCCGGTGGCCTGACCCACACCTCGGTGGCCCTGCGCGATGCCTGCGCCGAGCTCAGCGCGCCGTTGATCGAACTGCACATCTCCAATGTGCACGCCCGCGAAGACTTTCGGCGGCACTCCTATCTGAGCCCGATCGCCAGCGGGGTGATCGTGGGCCTAGGGGTGCGGGGCTACCTGCTGGCGCTGCGTTACTTGGCCGAGTCGTCGGACTGAGTCTTTCCGCCGTCGTCGGTGATCGCGGGGATCTCGGTGGTCGCCGCCTCGTTCTCGGCCGGGTACTCCTCGGTGGTGAAGCCGGCGGCCGGACCGGCCAGCGTCGCGTCCGCGTCGGCCTGGGCGCTGGCGGTGGCCTCGGTGGCCACCGGAGCGGCGCCCACGGTGGCGAACACATCGGTGGCTGGGCCCTCGTGGGCGGCCAGCCCGTGGTGGCGCTGCGGCATCTTCTCGTAGTCCTTGTCGACGCGACGGCGTCCCAGCGTGACCGCGGCGACCGCCGGCACGAACACCAGCAGCGCGGTGAAGGCCGCGAAACTGGTCAGCTCGTTGAACAGGCTGCTGACATAGAGCGCCTTGTCGACCAGGGCGATGAGCCACGAGACCACGCCGCCGACCACACCGGCGACCAGTCCGGCACCAAGCCAGGTCATGGCGAGGTCCTCGCGCCGGTCCGGGTCGGGGTTGGCTCTGGCGTCGGCGCGGCCGTCCGAGCGGGCCCACACCATCACCGCGATCGCGAACACGATCATCAGGATCAGACTGATCAGGCCGGCCTGCGCTTCGAAGGCGTTGATCAACACCCCCTGGATCAGGCGGATGACGACCATCACCGCTGCGAAGACCAATCCGCGAAGAAACCACTTGCTCATGGGGGCTCAGCGTAGCGAGTACCGTCACACCGCGTGACACATTCCTCCCGTCGGTTGCGTCTGAGCGCCGCGATCGGTGCGGCCGGCCTGGACGCGATGCTGGTCACAGACCTGGTCAACGTGCGTTATCTGTCCGGCTTCACCGGGTCGGCCGGTGCCCTGCTGGTGTATGCCGAGGGATGGGCCGACGAACGGCCCGCACTGTTGGCGACCGACGGCCGGTACCGCACCCAGGCCGCCAGGCAGGCCCCCGACCTCCGGGCCGTGATCGAGCGCGCCGGGGCGAGCCACCTGGTCGCGCAGGCCGCGGCGGCCGGGGTGCGC
>Ga0182736_1001759_pt1 | contig 19171 bp, 16 predicted proteins | sample eDN5th30CKraftBY_FD_128882 | JGI IMG/M metagenome (GOLD analysis project Ga0182736, IMG submission 128882) | Enriched backyard soil microbial communities from Emeryville, California, USA - eDNA 5th pass 30_C Kraft BY (version 2) (version 2) | ecosystem: Environmental > Terrestrial > Soil >... | reverse complement strand
AAGGTCGGTTTGCGGTCACCGTTCCCAGTCTCGGTCGCCAGTGCAGAGGCCAAGACAAGGTTGCCAGAACGAGAAATCAGAAATGCAAAGCCAACTATTCGATTTCCAGAGTTCTAAGGGGTATATACAATCAGGAATTGTTGAGCACCCCGAGACTGCGCCCCTGGGTTGGGCGATACTTGCGCATTGCTTCACTTGCGGCAAGGACAGTCTCGCCGCCGTACGCTTGGCCCGGGGGCTTGCGAATGCCGGGATTGGTGTCCTTAGGTTCGATTTCGCCGGACTCGGCAAAAGTGGCGGTGATGTCGCAGACACAACTTTCTCGGCAGGCGTTGCTGATCTCGTGGCTGCCGCTGAAGCAATGACGGCTGCTGGCATGGCTCCGTCGCTGCTTGTCGGACATAGCCTCGGCGGAGCAGCTGTATTGGCGGCCGCAGACAAAGTTCGAACCGCCCACGCGATCGCGACAATAGCGGCTCCAGCTCGTGTTGCCGATATCCTGCGTCAGTTTGGTACGGCAGCCCTTGAGCGGATTAGGTCCGATGGCGAAGCCGAGGTGTATCTCGCTGGGCGTCCGTTCATAGTCCGCAAGTCTTTCGTTGATGATGTCCAGCAGTATGACCTGAAGCGGCATATCGAACGTCCTCACCTGCCGTTGTTGATTATGCATGCACCAAACGACGAAACGGTTGAGTTGTCCAACGCTTCCAGGATCTTCGCATCCGCCGAACATCCAAAGAGCTTTGTCTCACCGTGCGACGCGGATCATCTGCTAGCCCGACCCGCCGATGCCCAGTTTGCTACTAGAGTAATCGCAGCGTGGGCTAGCCGCTATTTGGCGGGCTCTGCGGCCTGACTGTTCCACGTGTGACGATTGGATGGTGTCGTTGCTTAGGAAACCAGCAGGCGCCTTCTCCAACTTGCGACGTGCAGTGGCGAGCATCGCCTCATCGCCGATGTGCCAGTCGGTGTAGGCGGCGTTGGTGGCGGTCTCCGTCCTATGAATCTGCCTCGGCTGACCTCGCAGCCTGCGCTACGATGACAATGTGGTTATATGCGCAGCGGCTGGGCTTGCCGTATGTCGCCCAGTCACCTCATAACTGACCACAGGAGTTTCCCAGAACTATCAATGATGCCGCTCAAGTTTGTCAGGCTACGCCGATGCCTTATACGATTTGTCCCTCTGCGGCAGATGAAAGTCTTGAGGTGCGCAGTGCGTTCGATTGGCAGATCGTCACTCGCTAAACCGACCCACAATTTGTTGGCACGCAAATGTGGCGCTTCATCGCGTGCAGCAGTACTCAGCGGTTGACGGTAGCGCGCGACGCACGAGAGCCTTGGCTCTTTGCCAGCGTCTTCACCACCAAGTCGTCGCTGCGGTCCACTGAGAGCACAGTAGCTTCAGGTTGAGTACTGAGTATGCCCAAGGATAGCTCGACCGCCAACACGCTTCAACATAGCGTCAATGACGTGGCTCATGATCGACAGACCTCGATCACGCAAAGCAGGAGCGCATGATGCCTGAAACAAAACACCGTGCGATTGGTCAGCAGGAGACAAACATGAACTTGGACAACACCTCGCCCCCCGCTAGACGTGGGCCCGAAGAGTTAGTTCCGTCGCGCTACGCGGTACGAGTGGGCGAGATTGACGTGCTGGTGGTCAGCGATGGGGTGCTGCCGCTTCCGACTGAGATGTTGGGATACAACGCCGACGGGGCTGCGCGAGCGTCCTGGCTGAACGATATGTTCCTGCCGCCGGACGCGTTTGATTGGGCGCTGAACGTGGTCGTGGTACAGAGCGGCAATCAGACCATACTCATCGACGCTGGGCTGGGACTAGACCCGAACTTGAACTTGCCGCGGGCTGGGCAGTTGATCAAGCGGCTGGAATCCGCCGGCATCGATCTTGCCTCCGTGACGGACGTGGTGCTTACCCACATGCACATGGATCACATCGGCGGGCTCCTCGTCGAAGGGGTAAAGGACCGGCTACGTCCGGACTTGCGGATCCACGTGGCGGTCGCCGAGGTCAAGTTTTGGGAATCGCCCGACTTCACCCATGTCCACATGCCGGCGGGGTTCCCGGACGCGCTTAGGGCCACCGCCAAGCGGTTCGTGGAAGAGTACCGTAGCTACCTGCGTCAGTTCGATGAGGAGCACGAGGTGGCGCCTGGCGTGCTCGTCACTCGCACCGGCGGCCACACGCCCGGGCACAGCGTGGTCCGCCTGGCATCCGGCGGCGATCGGCTGACATTTGCCGGCGACGCCGTTTTCGCGGTCGGGTTCGACCATCCCGACTGGCACAACGGTTTCGAACACGACCCCGAGGAGGCGGCCCGCGTTCGCGTCCGCCTTTTGACGGAACTGGCGGCGACGGGCGAACAGTTGGTGGCTACTCACCTGCCGTTCCCTTCCGTCGGCCGGGTGGCAGTCGACGGCGGCGCTTTCCGTTGGGTGCCGGTCTTCTGGGATTACTGACCATTTGTTGGGTTAGGTCGGAATCAGACGACTGCATGTGATCGGACAGCCGGTCGATTGCTGCCCTTTGCGACACCGCCGGTATCTTAGCCAGCCTAGGATCTGGCTCCTCTACCGCGAGCAGGTTAACCTGCTCGCGCCTGTGCCGCACCGGCTTTTGCTCCGGCGTCATGCTGGTACAAGGGCTATGCTCAGGACAGATGCGACATTTCAAGTGGCGCGGTATGGGAGGTCTGTAGGGTGCCCCCACGCCGTTCTGCTTTTCGGCCACAACTCTCTGTCCGACCAATCTCCGGCATCATCTGATATGTCGCTACATGTGCTCACGGCAGCAAGTGGCCCTTCGCGTCGTTGCATGGCGACGCAACAATTAATTTGCTTTCAAAGCGAAGCAGACGTTCATCGAGCCATGCATTCAGAACAGACCTTCTGAGTACGTGCGCTGGTGATGCGACTCACACTTCAGATCAACGTGCGATATGTGTTAGCTGAAACTCTCCGGAGAACACGAAGCCGTCTGTACAGCTAAAGTCGAGAGGGCGGCCTGCTTAACTGACGACTTGGCGATTACAAACAAATTTGCCCGATGTGTAATCCTTTCATTCATCGCCCAGCAGGTGAAAGTCGTGCCATTTGTGCCTCTACAGTGCGGATTTATCCGGTATGTTCAGTGCATCACCCCCCCCACAACCGGAGATCTGAGATTCGGTGCTGATCGTTACGGCGCCCGACCTAAAACGGCGGTTCAGATTATCCATTCGTCATGACAGAGGCTGCTCCTTGCTCATCGGCATGCGGGCTGAGCGATAGCGCTTGGGCGACACTCCCACGATCCTCTTGAAAGCATTGCTGAACGCGCTCTCAGACGTGTAGCCAACAGAGAGCGCAACTGATGAAATCGGCGCGTCACTGTTGAGGAGGGCGCGCTCGGCGAGACGCATGCGCCAGCCCAGAAGATAGGCGACCGGCGCTACCCCGGCCACATTCTTGAACCGCGCCGCAAAGGTCGTTCGCGACATGGCGCTCGCCTGCGCCAGTTCGCCCAAGGTCCAGGCACGGCTGGGCTCACTGTGCATCAGCCGCAAGGCGGGTGCGATCCGGTCATCGGAAAGGGCGCGAATCCAGCCCGCATTGGGCGACTGTGCCGCATCGGCAAGGTGAGCCCGCAGAACCTGGACGAACATCAACTGCGCAAGATGCGAGGCCGCAAGGTGCGATCCCGGCTGGCTGCTGGACAACTCCGCCACCAGTTGCTCCAGCAGCCATCGCAAGGCTCCGGCCTCTGGTGTTGCGGACCTGACATGGATCAACGGTGGCAGGACGTCCATGACGAGGCCACCACGGGCTGCATTGATGGCCACGTGGCCACCGAAGAGGAACACGTCCTCACTGCTCCCGATCCTAGCAACGTTGTCCGGAGCCTCCCGAAATAGCGCCCGTGCATCGACAGGGTTCAGAGTTGGATCGCTGGCCAGCATGAAAGAGCGTTGACCATTCACGACGATCACGTCGCCAGCCTCGAGGCGAACCGGTTTGTGTAAGCCTTGCATGCTGAGCCAGCACGTCCCGCACAGTAGGGCGCTGAACTTGATCCTTTCCGGTGGCGGGAACCACACCGCCCAAGCGCCGCCTGCATGAAGGCGGCCAGACAGGATGCTTCGGGCCTCGACCAAGGTCAGCATGTCGGAGAGAGGATCGCTCATATTAGGACGATTGCGCAGAAATGACGGATTTTCAAGCATTCAAAATCCAGGTCCGCTGGACCATGTTCCCTCCATTCAAGGAGAACAGCATGACCTCACAAGCTCCCTTAAAATCCGGCTTTGGCTCAGCCACTACAGCCGCTGAGGTGATCAAGGGCCGCGACCTGTCGGGACGAGTCGCGATCGTGACGGGCGGCTATGCCGGGATCGGCCTGGAGACAGCCCGCGCGCTCGCGTCAGCAGGCGCCGCCGTGATTGTACCGGCACGCGATTTGGACAGAGCTAAGCAGGCGTTGGAGAACATCCCCAACGCTCGGCCGGAATCCCTCGATCTGATGGATCCTGCCTCCATCGACGCATTCGCCGGTCGTTTCCTGGCCTCGGGACAGGCGCTCCATATCCTCGTGAACAACGCAGGCATTATGGCCAACCCCCTCACCCGCGACAGTCGAGGGTACGAGTCTCAGTTCTCGACAAACCACCTTGGGCATTTCCAACTGACAGTGCGTCTCTGGCCAGCCCTGCGGCAGGCCCACGGAGCCCGTGTGGTGGCTGTCTCCTCGCGCGGTCACCGCATCGCCGGAGTGGATTTTGAGGATCCGAGTTTCGATCGGCGTGCCTACGACCCATGGATCGCGTATGGCCAGTCGAAGACCGCCAATGTCCTGTTCGCGCTAAAGCTGGACGCGCTCGGTCAGGCGCATGGCATCCGCGCCTTTTCGCTTCATCCCGGGGGCATTCTGACCAATCTGTCAAAGCACATGACCCGCGAACAGATCCGGGCTCAGGGCGCCATTGACGACGAAGGCCGGCCCGTTATTGATCCGGCCCGGGGAATCAAGAGCGTGGCGCAAGGCGCGGCAACCAGCGTATGGTGTGCAACGAGCCCTCAGCTCAAGGGCATGGGCGGGGTTTACTGCGACGATTGCGACATCGCGGCTGTGGTCCCTGACGATCACCAGGAGCCGCGTGGAGTGCACCCTTGGGCAGTCAGCCCAGACTTTGCCGATCGCCTGTGGTCGCTGAGCGAGCACCTGACGGGGACTCGTTTAGCTGAGTGATCCATCTGGATCGTGTGATGAGCAGCCAAGCAGCCTAAGAGGCTGACTGAAAAGGTTGAGTGGCCTCAAGTCCCTGTGATTCCGTCGGATCTGCAAAGATTCGATCGAGTTCACGATGGTTTGAACCGCGGCCACTCGCCTGCAGTATCGGCGAGATGGACTGCGCTATGCAAGCAACCTCACCGATGCCGAATGGGTGCTGATCGAGCCGTTCATGCCCGCCGCCCGGCGGATCGGTCGTCCCCGCCTGACCTGCCTGCGGGTCGTGGTCGACGCCATCCTGTATCTCGCCTCGACCGGCTGCCAGTGGCGCCAACCGCGAAAGGAGTTCCCGCCGTACTCGACCGTGCAGGGTTATTTCTACGCCTGGTCGCGGGACGGCACCTTCGAACGGATCAATCACACTCTTCTTGCCGCCTCGCGCGAGAAAGCCGGACACGAGGCAAGCCCATCCGCGGCGCGATAGCCAGTCGGTGAAGACCACGGAGGCCGGTGGACCGCGCGGCTTCGATGCCGGCAAGAAGATCAAGGGCCGCAAGCGCTACATCATCACCGACACGCAGGGCCATCTGGTCGGGCTGCGCGTTCACCCCGCCGACATCCAGGACCGGGATCGCGCCGTGGAGGTGCTGACCTCCATCCGGGCGCTCTACCCGTGGCTGCGCCATGTCTTTGCCGATGGGGGCTATGCTGGCGACAAGCTGCGCGAAGCGACCGCCACTTTCGAGCACTGGAACATTGGAATCATCAAGCGCTCCAACGCGGTCAAAGGCTTTGGGGTTACCAAGCGCCGCTGGGTTGTGGAACGAAAATCCGGCTGGCTTGGACGCTGCTGTCGACTGGCCAAGGACTTCGAAGCCTCCATTGCAAGCGCGGTGGCCTGGATCCTCATCGCCCATATCCGGATGTAGACCAGACGGCTCACAAGCTCCTGAAATCAGGAACGTCTTTCTGAGTCAGACTCTAAGGCGCTGAGCGGATGTTCGCCGATGGAAACCGGCAGTGTAACAGGAGGTAGCCTGCATCGTTCCAAACTTGTGCGCCTCAGTCGATCTCGTCAGATAATCCCTTGGTCGGACCCAGTTGTACGCGGGCGAAGTTCCCGTTCGAGGTAAACGACCATTCAACGCTCCCACCTAGATCGGAAACAAGTGAGCGGATGAGGCGCAGTCCACGTCCCGGTTTCATGTCAACTGGCGGCCGACCGGTATCGCCAACCAGGCAGGTTAACAGGCCTGCACGTTCGACGAACTGCACTGAGATTTCTCCCTCTCTACCCTGCAATCCATGACGCGCGGCATTGCGGATGAGTTCGGCGACCACGAGTCCAATACGCCAGCAGCGCTCGGCAGGAATCACAACATCGATGGTATCAAGGGTCAGCAGAACGCCCCGGTCCTCAAGCGTGGCCTTGGAGAAGGCCCAGCAGATCCGCCCAATATGATCGGCGAGGTTTGCTGTGCCGTCGACTGGTGGAGGCATTAGCGCGCAATGCGATGCCGCGTGATCGCGCAACCGGTCCGCAGCCTTTGTCAACTCGGCTCTTGTTCTGTCGTCACCTGTGCGCAAAGCTGCTAGGGAAAGGGAGGAGATCGCCTCCGAATATTCATTGACGACCCGGTGGTGGATCTCCTCAACCAGATTGACGGTTATCGACGGAACTCTCGGCTCTAAGGCTGTACCATGTGCGAACATCTTGACCTCCCACAGAGTAGCGCCCGGCTAGACCCGAGTGCCGATGTCTGAAATCTGATCGAAGGCGCAAGTGAGTCGCTATTGCACGTTGGTGTTGATGAGACCTAAGTCTCAGCTGGGTCGAAGCAGCGATGGGTTCAACATCGATCTTGTCATCAGGTCCGTCACTCATCCTGGTAATACTAAGGCGCCTAGGCTCAGCGACACGCAGTTCTCCCTTTTCCCGCGTTGAAGATGCTTCTGTTGCGTGTGAGCGCAAGTGACGCTTGCCTCCGGAACTCGTTGCGAGACCGCATGTTGTCTTTTCCCCGGTATGGCGCGAACCCTTCTAAGACCGCCCCTGCGCCAGCGGCAATACTATAGTGCACTTACGCAGTACGGCTGAGAAGGGTATGTTTTCGTTCATCACCGGCAAAGACCGGGTCGATTGGAGGACCACTTAATCTCCCCAGCGCCCTCCTCTCCGCTGGAGTCTGCGGATCATTTTGATCCGCGCGGGCCGTCCCCTCGAGTCGGATGCTGCCTGCCCCTTTGGTTCCGAAGGCGCCTGACCATCGCGCCCCTGTGCGTACCGGCTCTGGCCTTGTCGTGAAAGAGCACAGAACCTTGGAGGCCCTGCTATGACTTCTCCATCTCAGCTCCTGGTGGCGCTTGCCCTCACTCTGTCCTGGTTCTCTGCAATCGCAGTTGCTTCCGCGAGTCCCAATACTACACCGGCGGATGCGGAATCGGTCGATCGGCTGTACCGCTTAGACTGTGGTCACTCTCTTGCCAACGATGAATCCGTGTGGACGCCTGGTGAGAACGTCGGAAAAACCATCGAGTTCTCCTCGACCTGCTACCTGATTCGGCACGGCAGAGACGTACTGATGTGGGATACAGGAGTTCCGGAGCAGACTATCGGAGATCCCAAAGGATGGTCGACGCTTCCAAACCTCATCGTCTATCACCTCGACAAAACTGTCTCGTCGCAACTTGCTGAGATCGGACTATCGACGAGCGACGTCAATTACCTCCTCGTGTCACACACCCATGGGGACCATATCGGCAATGTCAGTCTCTTCCCGAATGCGACGGTGGTCATGCAGAAGGCTGAATACGACTGGATCAACGCGCCACTGCCGTCGGATCCTGACCTGAAGACGCTGGTGACACTCGCCCGGACACTCCTCGGCCGGCCCAACCGGCTGGAGCTAATCTCCGGCGACATCGATCTGTTTCGCGATGGCAGCATGATGCTTCTCTCAACACCTGGACATACGCCCGGCAGCCAATCCCTTATGGTTCATCTGAAAAACACCGGGTATGTCATTCTGTCTGGAGACGTCGCCCATCTCGAAGACAACTTCAACCGTGAGGTTGTTCCTGCATTTAATGTCGACAAGGCGGCCTCCATTGCGTCTATGGAACGCATCAAAGGACTAATGGCAGAGTTCCATGCGAAGCTCTTGATCAATCACGACAAGCGGCAAACCGACCTGCTCAAGCTTTTGCCTGACTACTACGATTAGAACACTGATACAGGGTCAGGAAAAGGCAATGCTCAACCCTGAACCCTCATGCACATCGGCTTACGTGACCGCGCACCAGTTCTGACCAGTGAGATGAGCTATGGGAGAATTTCTCAATCCGGCGCAGTTCGCCGGCGGCTGCGGATCAAGCACCGCGCGAAGGCGATCGTAGGACGTGAAGCCACGTCGATGAGCGAGGACGACACAATTTCACGCAAGCCTGGGCACTCGGTCCGCGTCCATACCGGGTAGCGCCAACGGATAGAACCCAAACCACACGCCGCATCAACCAACTGTACGCATTTCGGCCCCTGCGCCGGCAACGTCGCAGTCAAGCAAAGCGCAAGGCCACCAAGTTGCTCCAGAGCGACGTTTGTCGATGTTCATATCATGGCTTGCTGCAGTCTTGGCGCTCACAGGCTGCAATAGCCACGGCGGGCTCTTTGGCAATCTCCGGCCCGGGGGAATGGCCGAACCAGGGACCTCACCCACACCGTTCCCCTCCAGCCTCCGTCGATACAGAAGCCATCGACGAGCACTAGCTCTGACGATCCAGCTCAGGCTTGAGGACAGCGGCAGCCGCAAGTGCCGAGGAATCCGCCTTGGTCAGAAGATAGGTGAACATCGCCCCCAGGCTATCATCGGTCAGCTTCGCGGGCATGAGAACTCCGGTCGCGTTCATTTCGTCCCGCGTAATCATTGTGTCGGCATCCTGGTCCATCACTCTGCTGTAGTCGACGGTCGGGCGTCCATCCTTGTCGAGGGCAATACCCGGCTTCAGGATCTCGTTAAAGTTCCTGAACTCCTCGCCATTGAGCTTACCATCGCCATTTCGGTCGAACTTCGAGAATGCGTTGTTTAACATCCCTGCCAAAGGGTTTGAGCTACCAACAGACGTCAAGGCCCCCTCCATACTGATTCATGGCAACGGAGCTTCTCCGTTGTCCATTATAAAGAATATATTCTGAAGATTGCCTGAGGCTGTGCAGGATACCCCTGGCATTCAGGAGCTATGATGGCCTCCTAGGCAGGTGGCGATAAGCTGAAATCCGGATCCCGCCGGCGAGAGCTGCCTCAAAGCGGGCACAGCTGCCTCTCATCCCTTGACTCTCTGAGGCTCACGCCTCTCGCGCACTCTTGAGGGCGTTCGCCCACCAGACGAGCTCGTCAAGCATGGCCTTAACATTCGGCTCCAGGTGCGTCAATTCGGACAAACTCTTGCCCTGCTGCAGCGTGCTGATGAAATCAATGCCTTGGATGTGCACGCCCGTGCGTATCGGGGCCATCTGCAACTCAATTGCAATAGACCGTAGATGCTCGATTGCTCGGGCTGCGCCGACACTTCCATAGCCGACCGCAGCGGCGGCCTTTCGGTTCCACTCGAGATATGAGAAGTCGAGCGCGTTCTTCAGCGCCGCCGAAACCGAACGATTATACTCCGGCGTGACGAAAATATAACCATCGAACTCGCCCACCTTACGCTGCCAACGCCGCCCACCTTCACTTTCCGTCGGCACCCATGCATTCGAGGCCGTCTCATTGAAGAAAGGCAGCGGGTAGTCCCGCAGGTCAACAAGCTCCACGTCGATGTCGGCGCGCTGCGAAGCCGTATCATAGATCCATCGGGCGGGCTTGATGCCGTATCGCACGTCACGGGTGCTGCCGATGATGATGGCGATCTTGAGGTTGGCCATAAGATGTCTCCTGGGGCTGGGAAATCGGATTGGGCTCGAGACGACCAAAATCAATGTGCGTCGGCCCCGCTCATGATATCTACATCACCATGCCTATAAAACGGCCTGAGCGGCGCATCCGAGTGGCCGCACAGCGCGGTTCCGGCTTAGGTCCGGAACCCCTGATGCTCACCTTTTTCAGGCTCCCCCTATCTCCTTGGAGAGTGCGAATGCTCTTTGTGGCGAACTTCTCAACCTGGAGTTAGTTGAATTTGCCCTGCGCCGCCGCGTCTCTAGCGCTCGCTGGTTGAACGCATATCTACCTGTCACTTCCAGCGTCTCTGGCACCGGCCTCAGTTCGTTACCGCCGCTCGGCTCGGTTCCATCGATCCGCGCACCGGCAATTTCCAGTTCGGCCGGATGAAGTGACAGGTGTAACCTTCAGGGTATCGTTCAAGATAATTTTGATGTTCTGGCTCGGCCTCCCAAAAGGCACCCGCCGGAGTGACCTCGGTCACCACCTTGCCTGGCCAGAGACCTGATGCATCGACGTCAGCAATCGTATCCTCCGCGATCTGCCTCTGCTCGTCACTTGTAAAAAAGATTGCCGACCGGTAGCTCTCACCGACATCATTACCTTGGCGGTTGACCGTCGTCGGATCATGAATCTGGAAAAAGAACTCTAACAGCTGGCGGTAGCTTATCCGCGATGGATCGAAGGTAATCTCTATGGCTTCGGCATGGGTGCCGTGATTGCGATACGTGGCGTTGGGGACCTCACCACCAGTGTAGCCGACACGCGTGGAGATTACTCCCTCATAGCGCCAGATCAGATCCTGCATGCCCCAGAAGCACCCACCCGCAAGTATCGCGCGTTGCTGTGTCATTGAAACTCCTCCTCTTGAGCGATCCGCTACACCGTGCTTAAGCCTCGCTCCAGCCACCACAGACCATTCTGTGCAAAGCCGAACGGTTGCAATAGCGCGGTTCAACCTCTTTCTCTCAAAACCAGTCGTCCCTGTATATGCGTCGTCCGCGAAGCCAAGCCGCGCGCCGCCGCGACTGCGTACCCATATTATGAATTATTTGATCGGCCCCGGCGCCGGTGCGCCAGCTCACTCGGCGAAACTCGAACCGCCAGGTCCTCCGTGTGGAATCACCATGGCACTTCCTCTCGGACGATCGACCGAGTTTGATGCTGTCGCCGCTTAGAAGATCGTCCGACCATGTGTTAGCCTCTTCCCGTAACTGCTCGTACGCTGATGCTCCATCGATCCCAGCCGTGCCACGTAAATCCGGTTGCCGCGCAGCATATCTGCGGCCACTATGGTCGCAGCGGCGCCTACCACCCACGCTGCCAAGCCCCCTTGGACTGCATAGACATCACGCCGCGCTGGAACCACGCCTGCTGGATTGCATATCGGTTAGCAACTTCAGCAAGGCTTGGGCCCCTGCCGTGGATGAAGCCGGATTCTGTCCTGTGATGAGGCGGCCATCAGTTATGACAAAGCTTTGCCAATTCTCCGCCTTCTCAAAGATTCCGCCAAGGCGCTTCAATTCATCCTCGACCAGAAACGGCACGACGTGCGTTAGTTGGACTTCTTCCTCCTCACTGTTAGCAAAGCCGGTAACGCGCTTGCCTTTAACAAGTGGCGCACCTTGGTACATGACCCGGTGCAGCGCGGCAGGGGCATGGCAAACCGCGGCCACCGGCTTCCCGGAGTTATAGAAAGATTCGATCAGAGCGATAGAGTCTGGGTTGTCGGCAAGGTCCCACATCGGCCCATGACCGCCGGGATAAAAGACTGCGTCATAGTCGGCGGACGACAGCCCCTCGAGCTTTACGGTGTTCGCCAAGTCCTTTTGTGCCGTCGGGTCGTTTTTGAAACGCGCCATTGCAGGCGTCTGGTTCCCAGGGAGATCACTTTTGGGATCGATCGGGGGCTGCCCACCCTTGACAGACGCCAGGGTAAGATCGATGCCCGCGTCGCGGAACACATAATATGGCGCAGCAAACTCCTCAAGCCAGAAGCCGGTCTTTCGGCCAGTGTTACCGAGTTGATCGTGCGATGTGAGCACCATCAGGATCTTCATCTCACTTCTCCTTGGGCCAGCAATTGAGATCCGGGACATTACGCGCGCATCTCTGAAGCATGTCACTTGCACCTTGGTACCGACAATACCTACGTATCAGGCACAGATGCTCTGATGGCGGAGGTATCAATTCCGTCGTACTCGGGGTGCGATTGGTAAGATGCAGTACGGGAGCGAACTCACATCGGCGTAAGATTCCCGCAGATTGAGTGACCAAACGGCCAGGTTCCGCCACGGATCGCCCGCTCTTTCTCACCGGCTACGGCGGACACGAACGTTCAGCAGGACTGATGCCTCGAGTTCGAGCGACGAATTTCCAGGGAGCAATAGAACTCTTTGCCCACTGTCGCGACCTCGGCTCCTGCCGTTCTCTGGGTCCACTTCCGGTAGGATTAGGGCGATGGATGCAAACTATGAAACAACGCCTGATGACACTAAGGTGTCAATTCTGGCGGGTAATGCCCAACTTTGCCGCCATGTTCACTAGGTCAGCTAGTGACTTCGCGCCCATCTTGCGCATGACTTGGCCTCGGTGCGCTTTGACAGTAATCTCACTGATACCGAGCTTGCCGCCGACTTGCTTGTTCATCAAACCGGTAACCACAAGTGACATCACTTCACGCTCCCGCATGCTAAGCGATGCGTGCCGTCTTTGGAGACGTTGCAACTCCGCTTCCTGTCCGAGGGCTGTGGCGCTTCGCTGAATAGCGTCGCGTATGGTGTTCAGTAATGCCTCATCGCCGAACGGTTTCGTCAGGAACTCGATCGCGCCAGCCTTCATCGCGCGAACCGTCATAGGTACATCCCCATATCCGGTTATGAAGATTATTGGCATGTCGTTCCGAGAAGCTGCGAGTTGTTGCTGCAGTTCGAGACCGTTGAGGTCGGGGAGTGACACGTCGAGCACTAAGCAACTCGGCGTCGAAGTTCGTGGATGAGATAGGAACTCCTGCGCCGAAGCAAAAACCCACGGCTGCCAGCCTGATTCGCGTATGAGAGCCTCGAGTGCCTCGCGCACCGAGATGTCATCATCCACGACATACACAATCGGCGCGCTTTCGCCCATTGGATGGGAACCCGCTTTGCCACTCGTTTTGATTGACAGTTGCATGTATAGCTCCACTTGTGCACGCCCGCAAGCGTTAGGGTGATGACTCCGGTCGAAGGACAGCATCAAGCGCATCGTGCAGTGCAGTATCGGCGAACGGCTTCAGGAGGCATTCGACGGACCCACGCTGTCGCAGGCGATGACACACCTGTTCGTCCCCGTGCGCCGTGATGAAGACGATCGGGATTTGCCAGCCCTGGCGGGATAACTCCCGCTGGAGCTCAGTTCCCGACATGCCTGGCATGGCGATGTCGAGCACCAGGCATTTCACCTGATCAATCATGCCCGAAGTCAGGAATTCATTCGCAGACGCGAATGCGACGGCTTTGTGCCCAAATATGCCGATGAGGTCGGGCAGTGACTCACGGACAGATTCGTCATCATCGACTACTGCAATATACTCACGCTGTTGCATGATACTCATCCAATCGCATCCGCCGGACGTGGCGGAAGATGCATAGGGCCTCTGGCAGGCTCGGCCGCTAGTGTTGAGGGTATGGAGAAGCAAAATGTCGAGCCCGGCCCGTCGTTCTGTTCGGCCCAAAGGCGCCCCTGATGCTGTTCAACGATGGTTCGGCTAACAGAAAGGCCGATGCCCATACCATTGCTTTTGGTCGTATAGAATGGGGTGAAGAGTCTCTCTGCCGACGTGGGATCGAAGCCGCTACCTGTATCCTTGACCGCAACTTTAACATGGCCTGTTGCCTCGACCTTGGTTGAAACAACAATCTCCTTTGTTCGATCTTTCTCTCCCGCCATGGATTCGGCCGCATTCAATATAAAGTTGAGAGCCACCTGCTGCAGTTGAACACGGTCTCCCATGACATAAGGCAGATCGGGCGCGAGGGTAAGGCGAATGCCCACGCCATTTCTCTGCAGTTCATTCACCGACAATGCCACGACTTCCTGTACGGCCGCATTCAGGTCGACAATCTCAGATGCTGTGTCTCTCTTGGCGAACAGCGCGCGGAGCCGGGAGATCACTTCCGATGCACGGTTGGCGTCCCTGATCGTTCTACGTGCCGTCTCGCGCGCTCCATCGACGTTCGGGGGTTCTGCAGTCAGCATACGTAAACCTGTGCCGGCGTTCGTCATGATGCCAGCCAACGGTTGATTCAACTCATGCGCAATCGATGCCGTGAGTTGCCCCATGGTCATAACGCGGGTCGCATGTGCAAGCTCGGCTTGCGTTTTGCGGAGTTCGTCCTGAGCCTCCTTCCAGTCGTGCATGTCGACGCAGACGCCGTGCCACTTGAGAATCTTTCCATCATTATCACGGAGCGGGAGTGCGGTCGTCAGACACCAGCGATAGGATTGATTGGCTGAGTGGATGAGACGCGCTTCCACTTGAAAGGGCGTACCGGTTGCGACGCTTGCAACCCACGCACGTGCAGCTTGGCCGAGATCATCTGGATGGACGAGCTTCTTCCAGCCATCGCCCATAATCTCATTCGCATCAAAGCCTGTGAAATCCAGCAAACGAGCGTTGCAGTAATCAATTGCTCCGTCAGGTTCTGCGCTCCACAGCATCTGGGGTATGGTTTCTGTTAGGCGGCGCAGATTCCACTCGCTCGCGCGCAAGTTCTCTTCTGCGCGCATGAGTTCCTCAATGTCGATGGTTACGCCAAACCACTTGATATTGCCGGCATCATCTTGAAGTTGACTGGCACGATTCAGAAACCAGCGGTACTGGCCGTCGAACCGGCGCAGGCGGGTTTTCGATTCACCGGTTCGGCCTGATGTTACAAGCTCGTTCCAGGTCTCGAGGTGCGCTTCAAGGTCGTCTGGGTGCACCACCGTCGCCCACCCCCGATCTCGAACATGGTCTCGCTGGACTCCAAGATAATCGAGGTAGTGCTTGTTCAGGAAGTCGGTACTCCCGTCAGAACGGGCCGACCAGACATAAGCGGGAATGGTATCAATGATCTGGGCAAGGTTTTGCTCACTTGCGGCGATGGCTGCCTCAGCTTCCTTCCGATCATGGATGTCGATGCACGTACCATACCACCGCATGACCCGTCCGAATTCGTTGCAGAGTGGAAGTGCACTGGTCAGAAGCCACCGATACTTGCCATCTGCGGCGTGGATCGTGCGCACTTCGACATGATACGGCGCCCCCGTCTCAATGGATGTGAGCCACACGTTCTTGGCTCGCTCGATGTCATCCGGGTGAAGCATCCTCGTCCAGCCACTACCCATGACCTCGTTCGCTGAGAAGCCAGTGTAGTCAAGCAGTCGGTTGTTACAGTAATCAATTGAGCCGGTCGGTGTGGCGCTCCATAGCATTTGCGGGATGGTTTCCGTCAGCTGGCGGAGCCGCCACTCGCTGGCCCGCAACGCCTCTTCGGTTCGTTTGAGATCTTCGATGTCGGTGTTGACGCCGAACCACTTGGTGACTCGACCTGCTTCGTCACGGAGAGGGTTAGCCCGGAACAGGAACCAGCGATACTCACCATCGAAGCGCCTGAGGCGTGCTTCGGTTTCGCCTGGCCGACCTGTAGCCCTAATCTTGTTCCAGACCGCAAGCAACCCGGTCAGATCATCCGGGTGGACGGCCTGCGCCCACCCTGCCCCGCAGGCTTCCTCCAGGGTGGTCCCAACATAGTCGAGGAAATGCTGATTGAAGAATTCGGCGGATCCATCCGTGTGGGCCGACCATGCAATACCCGGGATCGTGTTTACGATTTGCGCAAGGCTGCGCTCGCTCGCAGCCAGTGCCTCTTCCGCGCGTTTTTGATCCTCGATGTCAATGATAAGATGAAACCAGCGAAGGATTTTCCCTCGTGGATCTCGCAGCGGCAGCCCTAGAACGTTAAACCAACGGTAGCTTCCGTCGAACCGACGGTGCCGGCTTTGAACATTGTAGCTCTGCCCCGCTGTATGTGCCGCAAGCTGAGCGCGGATTGTCCTTTCTAGATCGTTCGGGTGAACAAGATCTGAAACCTTCCACTCTTTCAGCTCTTCGAACGTCTTACCGAAGTATTCCATCGTCGGCCGGTTGACGCCCTCGACTTCTCCTTCCGGTGTTGTCACAGCGACCTGCACCGGAATACTGTCGATCACCAATTGGAGGTCAAGTTCTCTTCGCCGCAATTCCTGGTTGGCTTCGAAGAGCTCCCGGGTTCGCGTGTGGACCCGTTGGTCGAGATCTTGGGCAAGCCGCTTCTGTTCGCTTAACTGCCAAGCCGATTGTAGCCCAATCGCTGCCTGGTTCGCCGCGATATTCAAGAGGAGATTCTCGGTCAGGTTGGGAAAATCGGACCGGCGCGACCCAACCAAGAGCAGTCCAAACTCTCCGAGCAAGCCGAGACGCACAGATTGGACGGCGAGGTTCTGGCTCCCGACCGTGAGCTGCCGCGGCGAGGCGTCGGCCCCAGCAGCGATCCAAGGCTTCAACAGCGATCCAAAAGCCGCCTGAGAGCTACGGCTGCCTGCCCAATTTGATAGGCGTGTCACCTCGAGTGGCCCGTCGCTGTTCACCCTCATGAGATGCAGGTGGGCAACGTCGAGATCCAGCGTGCTAAGAACCGCGTCAAGCAAACTTCCGGCTATCTGAATGGGATCCCGGCCGACCCACATCGCCGGCAATGCCATGAGACTGACCAAGTCGCTGATGCAGCGCTGAAGCCGCTTGTTCTCATTATGGAGAGAGTCAGCGTGCATGGTCATCCTGCTGACTGAGAGCGCCGAGCCTGCTCGGCGCGCCGCTGATACAGCTCTTGAAGGAACTGCTGCGGAGGCATAAAGAAGGGATTCTGCTGAAGAATACCTCCAACGATAATCATGGGATGTGTCCGCATCACGTCCATGACGGTGTCGCCGCTGAACTTTGCAAGATCATAGACGCAGATAACAGCATCGTCGTGCTGGCACCACACATCATTGACCCGTGCCTCAAACTCGATCAGATCATTGATGCACGACGGATGACAGTTCGCCCATTCCATCTGACAAACGATCCGGCTGAGCGGATAGCTCCCGTCAGCCGACCCGCCGGCGATGCTTTTGAACGTCTGGAGCATGCGGTCCTGATCGAACCGACCGTGGGACAGATAGGTTTCGGTGCTGTCGCGAAGCTCCAGTTGACCGCTCACCTGTGCTGTCCCTGCATCAATGCCGACAGCGGCCAAATGGTGGACGTGGCGCTCGCAACGGTCGGGGCTGAGAACATGGACTGCTTTGTGGCCACTGTCGAAGCCGTCCTTAATGAATGGCAGGAGAACACGATACTCTTCGTCTTCGCTATTGAAAAAGGCGCAGACGTGGCGCGCCTGCCTCAGCTCTGCACCTGCAAACGGGATCGGCTGCGTTAGCTTTGCCATGGTATTTCCCTCAAAACGAGCGCCGTTCCCTAGTGAGGGGAGAGAATACGCCGCTCGGCCACCGGAGACGCATAACACCTTGGTATCGGTTTGCTCGGTTTTTGGAGTTGTCAAGCCAGAATCTGGCCGGAGAGGCACCGATATCGGTCGATATCAAGGTATCGGCGATACCATGGTGCAATAGGCTCACGGCCGACCATGACCGAGCATCATCGTGTTGATCAGCCTCACCCAGCCAGATCTTTGGTCTTAGAGGAGAACGATTATGTCGGAAAGCGCGTCATCTTCCACCCGCCGTGACGTCCTTGTAGCCGCCGCCGTCGCAGGCGCTGCCACGATGATGCCTGTGTCGGTCGGGGCAGCATCAAGCGAAATCCGCCCATTTCAGGTTTCGTTTCCTGATGAATCGCTTGCCGATCTTCGCCGTCGGATCGCTGCTACCAAGTGGCCAACGAAGGAGCTGGTTACCGACGCGACGCAGGGCGTTCAGTTAGAGACCATGCGTAAGCTCGCCCAGTACTGGCAGACCGATCACGATTGGCGAAAGGTTGAGGCGCGGCTGAACGCCGTGCCGATGTTCCTTACGCAGATTGATGGACTGGATATCCATTTCATTCATGTCCGCTCGAAACATTCTAATGCTTTGCCCGTCATCATCACGCATGGTTGGCCTGGTTCGGTGATTGAGCAGCTCAAAGTCGTGGGGCCGCTAACGGATCCGACCGCCCATGGTGGAACACCGGACGAAGCCTTCGATGTGGTGATCCCGTCGCTCCCAGGGCATGGATTCTCGGGCAAGCCTACTGCGACCGGCTGGGATCCTCAGCGGATTGCGCGCGCCTGGACGACGCTGATGAAGAGGCTTGGATATACAAAATTTGTCGCCCAGGGAGGTGACTGGGGTGATGCCGTCTCGGAGCAGATGGCGTTGCAGGCCCCACCGGAGTTACTTGCCATTCACACCAATATGCCCGCGACCGTGCCGGACGATATAGCTAAAATCCTCGCCTCCGGTGGCCCTGCACCGGCCGGCCTGTCCCCAGACGAGAAGAGTGCATTTGATCAGCTCGACTTCTTCTACAAGCACGGTCTGGGCTACGCTCAGGAGATGGCCAACCGGCCACAGACTCTGTACGGGCTCGAGGACTCGCCGGTTGGATTGGCAGCCTGGATGCTCGACCACGATGCGCGCAGCTATGCTCTTATATCCCGCGTCTTTGATGGCCACACCGAGGGCCTGTCACGCGATGATATCCTCGACAACATCACGCTCTATTGGCTGACGGGGACAGCGGTCTCTTCGGCCCGACTTTACTGGGAGAATAAGCTCGCTTTCTTTGCGCCAAAACACATCTCGATCCCGGTTGCCGTCAGTGTCTTTCCGGACGAAATCTACGCAGCGCCGAGGAGTTGGGCGGAGAAAGCCTTCCCAAAGCTCATTCACTTCAATCGTCTCCCAAAGGGCGGGCACTTTGCGGCCTGGGAGCAACCCGAGCTCTTCAGCGCCGAACTGCGTGCCGCGTT
>Ga0182736_1001758_pt1 | contig 19205 bp, 16 predicted proteins | sample eDN5th30CKraftBY_FD_128882 | JGI IMG/M metagenome (GOLD analysis project Ga0182736, IMG submission 128882) | Enriched backyard soil microbial communities from Emeryville, California, USA - eDNA 5th pass 30_C Kraft BY (version 2) (version 2) | ecosystem: Environmental > Terrestrial > Soil >... | reverse complement strand
GGCCTCGCGAACGGCTCGGGCCAGGTCGGCCGCAACTACATGCGGCACACGACAGGCTCGGTCTACGGCGTGTTCAACGACAAGGTCGAGATGTTCAAGGGCACGACGATGGCCGGCATCATCGAGGATGAATCCGTGTTCGATCCGAAGCGCGGCTTCGCGGGCGGCTATCACATGGAGACGCTTTCGCTCGGGCTGCCCTTCTATGCGGCGTTTCTCGATCCCGGCTCGTGGGGGCCGAACTTCGCGGCGGCGATGGATCAGTATCAGTACACGGCGGGCATGTGGATCGTCGGCGAGGACATGCCGCGCGAACAGAACCGCATCACGCTCAACACCGACGTGAAGGATCAGTACGGCTTGCCGGTGCCGAACGTCCACTTCGACGATCATCCGAATGACGAAGCGATGCGCCAGCACGCGTACAAGCAGGGCAGCGCGGTGTACGAAGCGGCGGGCGCGAAGGCGACGTATCTCGTGCCGCCGTATCCGTCGACGCACAATCTCGGCACCGCGCGCATGAGCGCGAAAGCCGCCGACGGCGTCTGCAATTCGCATGGCCAGACGCACGAAGTGGCGAACCTGTTCATCTCCGATGGCAGCCAGTTCACGACGGGCGCGGCGGAAAACCCGACGCTCACGATCGTCACGCTGGCGATCCGTCAGGCCGACTACATCGCCGGCCAGATGAAGCAGCGCAGGGTTTGACGTGATTGCCGATGATTGCGTAGCGGAATAGTTTGTTCGGTCGGCCGTCGTGCGACGAGCATGGCGGCCCGTTTCCTGGAGATCAACGTCATGTGTCGGGTGTACATCAACGCCGATCCGATCCTCTATGAATCGCGCACGCGTTCGCTGCGCATTCATGGTGTGATCACTACCGTCCGGCTCGAAAATCTCTTCTGGGACGTGCTGCACGAAATCGCCGGGCGCGAAAATCTCACGACGAGCCAGTTCGCCGTCAAGCTCTACGACGAACTGATCGCGCTGCGCGGCGAAGCGCCGACCAACTTCGCGTCGTTTCTGCGCGTGTGCTGTTTGCGCTATCTGTCGATGCGCGAGGCGAAGCAGGCGGCCGAAGGCGAGGCGGCGGGCGCGGTGGCCCTGCGTGTGCTGAAAGCGGGCTAGTTCGACGCATTCCTCATTGAACGCGAGCGCGCCGGGCTTCGGCGTGCCCCTTTCCGTCAGCCAAAGCGATGGTGACATCGGCCAAGCGCCGCCCGCCGTCCCATTCAGCATCTAGCATCCTGTTCGACCGACAACGAACGACGACGCATCCGCGGTGATGCACGCCCGGACGCCGTTTGCCGCGGAGTCTCGAGCATGCTTTTCAATTCCTATTCGTTCATCTTCGCGTTTCTTCCCGTGGTTTTCGTCGGCGCGTTTCTGCTCGGGCGTTATAGCCATCGGCTCGCTGCGCTCTGGCTCGGGCTGGCGTCGCTTTGGTTTTACGCAATATGGACGCCACGCTTTGTCGTGCTCTTGCTCGGTTCCATCCTGTTCAACTATGCCGCCGCGTGGTGGATCGGCAGGGAAAGCGAAAGGAAAAGCGGCCATCCGAAGCTGATTCTTACCGGCGCCATAACAATCGATCTGGGTCTGCTCGGCTACTATAAATACGCCAACTTTCTCATCGATTCATCGAATCATCTGCTGGGGATGAATCTTGCGGCGCTCGACATCATTCTGCCGTTGGGAATCTCGTTCTTTACGTTCACGCAGATCGCCTTTCTCGTCGATGTCTATCGCGGCATCGCGCGCGAATACAACTTCGTCAACTACTTACTGTTCGTCACGTATTTCCCGCATCTGATCGCAGGACCGGTGCTGCATCACAGTCAGATGATGCCGCAGTTCGGCAATCCGAAAACCTTCCGGATGAATCCGGAGAACATATCCGCCGGATTGACGGTTTTCGTGCTGGGGCTCGCGAAGAAGGTTCTGATTGCAGACACGCTAGCCAAAGGCGCCGTGCCGCTTTTCAGCGCGGCGAGTGCGGGCGTGCAGCTGACTTTCTTCGAAGCCTGGACGGGCGCGCTCGCGTACACGCTCCAGTTGTATTTCGACTTTTCCGGCTATTGCGATATGGCCGTGGGCATCTCACTGCTCTTCAACGTCAAACTTCCGATCAATTTCGATTCGCCCTATAAGGCGGCCAGCATCATCGACTTCTGGCGGCGCTGGCACATGACGTTATCCGCGTTTTTGCGGGATTACCTGTATATACCGCTCGGCGGAAGCAAACACGGCGGCCCGCTGCGCCGCTACGTCAATCTGATGATAACGATGCTATTGGGCGGCTTGTGGCACGGCGCCGGATGGACGTTCATCGCGTGGGGCGGATTGCATGGCGCGTATCTGATCGTGAATCACGGCTGGCGCGCCGTGTCTCCGCGTCTGGGAATAGATGGTTCGAGCCGGTTCGCGCGAATCGCAGGCGTAGCGCTGACCTTTTTAGCCGTCGTCGTGGGATGGGTTTTCTTCAGGGCCGAGAACTTTCAGACCGCCTGGAACATGCTCGCGGGCATGGCGGGCTTTCACGGTGTTTCGCTACCCGCGTCTTTGGAACGGCATATCGCTCCCGTTCTCGGTTCGAAGCTGCGTTTCGACGGCTTTCTGCCATCCGTCGGCATTCCGTCGATGGTGTTCGTCACGCTGCTGTTCGGCTTCGTTCTCGTGTGGGGATTCCCGAACCTGCAGCGTTTGCTGGAGCGCTACAGGTCGGCTGAACTTTCATTCACGCGCGTCCGGAACCGGATATTGCCGCGCCGGGTCGACGCCACGTTATTGGCCGCAAGTCTTTCGGCGTTGCTCTTTTTCGTCGTGGTTCTGGCTATTGGATCAGCGGGTCCATCGGAGTTTCTCTATTTCGAGTTCTGACCATGACGTATCTGAAAATCTTCGCGACGTCGCTGGCCATTATCGCGATCGCCTGGTTCTCGGCGGCATTGATGCTCGCGCCCGCGCCAATTGCCGGCGAGTATTGGGTACGGGAAATGACGGTCGTGAAGCGGAGCATCGCGCAGCATTACAAGGGACAGCGAAAGCTGATCGTAGCGGCCGGATCGAACGTGCTTTTCAGCGTGGACACGACGCAACTGAGCAAGGATCTCGGCATTCCGGTTTTGAATTACGGATTTCACGCGGGACTCGCGCTCGATGAAATCCTTGGCGAAGTGACGTCCGTCGCCGAGAACGACGACACCGTGATTCTCGCACTGGAGCGCGAATACTATTGCGACGATGCCAACAAGGAGAATGCCACCTGGAGAGCGCGAAACGCCATCGCCTGGGATCACGACCGCTGGCGGACGTGGTCGATATTCCGGCGGCTGGACGCAATTACATCGATGGGTCCTGGACTCATCTTCGAACTCGCGCAGGCTCGAATTCGCGAGACATGGTTTCCGAAATCCATCGAAGACAGGCTTCGCGCATTTCACGATCAGGAAATCGTGACGAGATTCATCGATGCGCCGCCGCCGACATCATTCGCCTATTCCGCGTATCACCTCGACGGCCTGGGCAACATGCAGCAGATCGATGGCTCGAATTACACGGGACGTCCGGAATCGGCGGAACAGGAAACGGAAATCTGTCCGGATAGCTTTCTCGTGCTGAAGCGATTCGTCCATGCGATGCACGACAAGGGCGTGTCGGTCTACTTCGCCAATACGCCCTATGTGCAGACGAGCACGACGCGCGCGGACCGGGTCGAAGAAGCATCGAAGCAATTCGCCAGCGCCATTTCTCCGCTCGGAACCGTGCTCGACGACCGGAACCAGCTTCTCTTCAACCGCAAACTGTTTCTGAACACCGACCTCCACATGAACACCGAAGGCAGGACATTGAGAACCGGATTGCTCGAAGACTCGATCAAAAGCCATCCCGCATTGAAGCAATGGCTCGACTTGCGATGAACGCGAAGTTATCGCGAGCGGCTATCGGCAGGCCATAACTTCGTTCCATTTCGAACCAGGAGACAATGCGAAGCGGGGGTATCTGCGAATTTTGCGCGTTGCTGGCACGATTTCCGTCACGCTGCTAGATTACCGTGCAACAGAATCGTTGATCGAGAGACTACGATGCCTGACAAATCCGCTTCCCCGCGTTCGCCTCTTCCCGCGCTGATCCTCATCGCGGCCATCGTCGCCGTGCTGGTCGCGGCCTTCGCCTACACGGCGGGCTGGCTCACGCCGAATCGCCTCACACCGGCGAAGATCGTGGGCAGCCTCGCGCCACCGGGCGGCGCGGTGCCGGGCTTCAGACGCAATCATGCGAAGGGCATCTGCTTCAGCGGCGATTTCGAATCCAACGGCTCGGGCGCGGCAATCTCCAAAGCCAGGATGTTCATGCCGGGTACGTATCCCGTCACGGGGCGCTTCAATCTCGCGACGCCGGACCCGAAAGCATCGGATGCGATGGCGCGCGTGCGCGGCCTGAGCCTGCGCATCGTGATGCCCGACGGCAGCGAGTGGCGCTCCGCGATGATCGATGCGCCGTTCTTCCCCGTTGCGACACCGCAGGCCTTTTTCGACCTGCAACGCGCGCTCGCGAACAAGAGCGATCCCGAGTCGATGCAGAAGTTCGCCGCCGCGCACCCGGAGATCGCTGCGTTCGGCGCGTGGGCCGGCAGTGCGCCGTGGACGGCATCGTATGCGGACGAGCGTTACAACAGCCTCAACAGCTTCGTCTTCACGAACGCGGAGGGACAGGATCAGACGGTGCGCTGGTCCTTCGTTCCCGCCGCGAAGCCCGAGACGCTGACGCCGGACGAATTGAAGCAGAAGGGCGCGAATTTTCTCGATGCCGAGATCACGCAGCGCGTGCAAGGCGCGCCGCAACGCTGGGCGATGGTCGTCACCGTCGCGAATCCCGGCGATCCGACCGCGGACCCGAGCAAGGCGTGGCCGGAAGACCGGCATACGGTCGAAGTGGGCACGCTCGTCGTGAAAGCCATCGAACCGGAGCCGGACGGTCCTTGCCGCGATCTCAACTTCGATCCGACCGTGCTGCCCTCGGGCATGCGCGTATCGGACGATCCGTTTCCTGCCGCGCGCTCGGCTGCCTATTCCGTATCGTTCAATCGACGCACCGCCGAGGACAAGGCCTATCCGCACACGCCTTCGCAAGGAGCGCAGCAATGAACGCGATCAACGAGCGGTTCTCGCCGCTGCAACGCGCCCTGCACTGGATCATGGCGATCTGCATTCTGTCGATGCTGTTCATCGGCGTCGGCATGGTGTCGACGGTGAGGCCGGACTATCTGACGCTCGTGTCGATACACAAGCCGCTCGGCATCGCGATACTCGTGCTCGCGCTGATCCGTCTCGCCGTGCGAATCGCGCGCGGTGCGCCGCCGCTGCCCGCGAACATGCCCGAGCCGATGAAGCTCGCCGCGCATCTATCGCACTATGCGTTCTATGCGTTGATGATCGCGTTGCCATTGCTCGGCTATGGCATGTTGTCGGCGGCGGATTATCCGGTCGTGATAGGCGGCTATCGCCTGCCGTCACTTTTACCGCATAGCAATTCGTTGCACACGCTGCTCTGGAACGCGCATCGGTTCCTCGCGTTGTGCTTCTTCGCGCTGATCGTCGTGCATCTCGCGGCGGCGCTGTTTCATGCGCTCGTGCGTCGCGATGGCGTCTTTCACGCGATGGCGCCGTGGAAATAGACGCGCACGTTCAGGGGCGCCGCTGCTGCACGACTTGGGCGAGCGCCCGCACGCCCGGCTCGATCAGCTCCGCGCGTATCGCTGAAAAACCCATGCGGAAGCATCGCTGACCATCGGCGGGATCGGCGAAGAACACGCTGCCCGGTTCGATGAGCACGCCGAGCGCTTGCGCGTCTTTCGCGAGACGCGTCGCGTCGAGCCACGGCGGACCTTCGACCCAGCACGAAGCGCCGCCCGTCACGTTCGATGCGCGCAATTCCGGCAGATGCGTGGCGAGCGCATCCATCAGCACTTCGGCGCGTTCCTTGTAGACGCGCCCGAGCTTGCGCAATAGCGTGTCGTGATGACCGAGCGCGAGAAAGGTCGCGAATGCGCGCTGGATGTACGCGGCCGGATGACGAATCATCAGACGGCGCAGCGCGCGCAGCTCGCGTATCAGCTCGCGCGGCGCGACGATATAACCGAGCCGCAGTCCTGGCGCGAGCGTCTTCGACAGCGAACCGATATAGACGACGCGCTCTGCCGTATCGAGGCTCTTCAACGCGGGATGCGGCGTGCCCGAGAACGTGTTCTCGCTCTCGTAGTCATCCTCCACGACGATGAAATCATGCTTCACCGACAGGTCGAGCAACTTGCGTCGCCGCTCGATGGGCATCGTGACGGTCGTCGGACATTGATGGCTCGGCGTGACATACACGTAATCGCAAGCCGCGATCACGCTTTCATCGTCGATGACGGCGCCGTCTCCGTCCACTTCGAGCGGCACGATTTGCGCGTTGTGATGCTGGAAGATGTTGCGCGCATCGGGATAGCCGGGGTTCTCCATGCCGACTTTCGTCTGCGTGCCGCACAACAACGCGCCGATGAGATAGAGCGCCTGCTGGCAGCCGTTCGTGACGACGATCTCTTCGGGCATCGCGAAGACACCGCGACGCGGCAGCACGCGCGTGCGTATTTGTTCGACGAGCGTTTCGTCGTCGCGTTCGATGAGATCGGGCGCCCAGTTGCGGATCTCCATCACCGACAAGCCGTGCATGCAGCTCTCGCGCCAGTCGCTCGTCGGGAAGAGTTCGGTGTCGAATTGCCCGTAAATAAAGGGATATTCGTAACTCTGCCAGTTCGACGGCTTGACGATATTGCGTTGATGCGACGGCGCGTGCCGGATGCGCGCGCTCCAGTCGGGATGACCTTGCTGCGTCTCGATGCTCGATGTTTCCGCGACGCCCGCTGCGGTGAAGCCGCGTTGCAACTCGTCGGTCGCAGGATTCACGAAATGGCCGCTGCGCTCGCGCGAGACGAGATAGCCTTCCTCGACGAGTTGCTGATACGCGAGCACGACGGTGTTGCGCGACACGTTGAGCTGATCGGCGAGTTCGCGGCTCGAAGGCAAGGCGGAATCGGGCGCGATATGACCGCTCAGGATCGCATTGACGATCATCTGGCGGATCTGGTTTTGCAGGCTCATCCCCGAGACCCGCGAGCGCTCGAAGAGCTGCGCCCAAAGCATCGCGGTAGGACGGATGGGCATGCATGTCTCCTTGTGGAACGTTTATTGGATGTGTCGATATTACGTGGGGCTTGCCTGTCGCGCCAGTTGAAAAATAGCCCGAAGGCAGACGAGCTGTTAGCCGCGAATCCGTTCGCGCGATGACGCTGAAGTAAAAAATGATCCCGGATAGCGGATGCGGCGCGACGATTGAATAGAATCGCCTGCGTTTTTCACGGATGACGACTTCGTAAGTTGGTTCTATTGACGATATCGGCGGCGCGCTAGCGTGATCTCCAAGCCGAATCGAACAGTCACCCCATCGAGCTTTCCGATAAGTATGCCCAAGGTTCTTGTTCTAAGCGTGAGCGCGGGCGCCGGCCACGTTCGCGCAGCAGAGGCGCTGTGCGCGTATGCAAAGACTCATCCCGCAAGTGTCGAAGCCGTGCATCTCGATGTCATGGACTTCGTTCCCGCAAGTTTCAAGGCGCTTTACGCGGAGTTCTACATCAAACTGGTCGCTCGCCAGCCGGCCCTCTGGAGTTATCTCTATCAGAAGACGGACAGCGCTTCGCCACGATCATTCGGCGAACGTCTTCGACGCGCGGTCGAGCGGCTCAACTGCCGCGCGCTGATAACGGAGATCGAGCGGCATCGCGCCGATGCGATCATTTGCACGCATTTCCTGCCTGCCGAGTTGCTTTCGCGTGAACGTCGTCTCGGCAACATTCATACGCCGGTGTGGGTGCAAGTCACGGACTTCGATCTTCATCGCATGTGGGTCGTGCCGGGCATGCAGGGATATTTCGCCGCAAACGACGAAGTCGCTTGGCGCATGACGAACCGCGGCGTTTCATCGGCATCGGTTCACATCGGCGGGATACCTGTCATGCCCGCCTTCAGCGAGCCTCTCGACCGCGCGGCGTGCGCGGCGCAATGCGGCCTGGACCCTGCGCGCATGACTCTGTTGATGATGTCCGGCGGCGAAGGTCTTGGCGCGCTCGACGCACTCGCCGAACGTCTGCTGAACATGGACGGCGATTTTCAGTTGATCGCTTTGGCGGGTCGCAACGAAGCGATGCGCGCCGCGTTGCGAAAACTGTGCGCGTTCCATCCAGCACGTTTGCACGTTTCCGGCTTCACGCCCAACGTCGAGCGCCTGATGGCGTGTTCCGATCTCGTCATCACGAAGCCTGGCGGGCTGACCACGTCCGAGTGCCTCGCAATGAAACTGCCGATGATCGTCACCTCGCCGATCCCGGGGCAGGAAGAGCGCAATGCGGATTACCTGCTCGAACACGGCGTCGCGCTGAAAGCCGTCGATGCAGTGGCGCTGGAGTATCGCGTTCGCGCGCTGCTCGACGATCCGGCCCGGCTCGATGCGATGCGCGAGCGAATCGCGCCGCTCTCGCGTCCGTATGCAGCACGTTTCGTTCTGGATACGGTGTGCGATGCGCTCGGCAATCCGGATACAAAGGTGGCGGCATGAACGCACGTGCCCTCGTGCCTGGCGGGCGCACGCTCGCGCTCGTCGGCTGGGTCGCGCTGCTGGGCTTCTTGTTCGCCAACGTCGAAATACAGATCGAAGGCAACGCAGGTTGGGCCGCGAGCTTGCCGACATGGCGCATCGAACATCACTGGTTGCTCGACATCTTCTGGGGCGGCAGACCGATGACGGGGTATCACGCGTGGGTCTTTCCATTCGTCGCGTTGTTCTTTCATCTGCCCGTGATCTTTTTCGGTCGATGGTCATGGCGCATCGAGGCGCGCATCGTCGCATGCGTCATGACGTTCTGGCTGATCGAAGACTTTCTCTGGTTCGTTCTCAATCCCGCGTTCGGCATCGATCGCTTCGATGCGCTTCATGTGCCCTGGCACAAGCACTGGATCGGGTTCGCACCAACCGATTACTGGACCATGAGCATTGCAGCGCTCGTGTTGTTTCATCTGTCGCGTGAGCCTGGCACGGGGCGGTCGTCGCATGAATGAAGTCTTCCGCATTTTGTTTTACGGCGCGGGCTTCATCGCTGCGGCATACGTCCTGCAGTCGAAGATGGCGGCAGCGCCCGCTCCGGCCACGTCTGCATCCATGACGGTCGAACGCCCGCTGAACTGGGCCGAACCGATCGTGTACGCAGGCGTCGACAATCTTCATCGCATCACGCCTTCGCTTTATCGGAGCGCGCAGATATCGGCGGCCGATATCGTGCAACTGCGCGCACTGGGTATCCGCAAGATCGTCAGCTTCCGTTCGTTTCATTCCGATGAGGATGTTCTCGAAGGCAGCGGCATCGCGCTGCAGCGCCTCCGTATCAACACATGGAACATCAAGGACGAGGACATGATCGCCGCGCTCAAGGCGCTGCGCGATGTCGACCGCGATGGTCCGATTCTCATTCACTGTCAGCATGGCGCGGATCGCACGGGGCTGGTATCGGCGCTGTATCGCGTGGTGTATCAAGGGTGGACCAGGCAACAGGCCGAAGATGAGTTGCTGCATGGCGGCTATGGATTTCATCCGGTGTGGGGAAACATCAGAAGCTATCTGCAGCACGTCGATGTCGAATGGTTGAGGCGGCAGGTTGGCGTTGCGGGGAGTCCCGCGTGATGCGCGCCTCCATGATTCGCATGGTGCTGATCTGCCTGCGACGTATCACCGTGCCTTTCGAACGCGCCGACGTCGCCGTGGTCTTCCGAAATGCGCTCCAAGATGACGGCACGCCAAAGCCCATTCTCGCGGCGCGGCTCGAGACCGCCTTGAAGTGTCATCGTGCGGGTCTTTGCTCGCTATTTCCACCTTCCACGAGCGCAGCTCGCGTTCGAGAGCCTTGGCGCAACGGTCTTGCCGGGTGCGTTTCCGCGTGAAGTCAGGGCGATGGACGCGTATTCGATTTGGCGCGAAGTGCCCGCATACGCCGTCTATTTCGCCCGGCTCTCGCTCGACGAGCACGCCGAGCCGGTGTCGTTCAGGCCGGTGAAGTTTTTGATCAGTCTCTTCTTCTGAGCTGCAAGTCAACTCGCGCCCCGCACCGAAAACGCCATCTCCCTTCTCTGCCGCAACCCGACCCACGCCGCCGACATCGCACTGACGATGCCCGCTGCGAGGCAGTATCCCGCGATCATCCACGGATCGCCGCCGTTGCGTTGCAAGAGCCACGTCGCGATGATCGGGCTGATGCCGCTCGCGAAGATCCCCGAGAACTGATACACGAACGAGATGCCCGAGTAGCGCACTTTCGCGTCGAAGAGTTCGGAGAAGAGCGCGGCTTCCGGACCATAGATCGATGCATAAACCACGCCGAGCGGAATCACGACCGCGAGCCACGCGAGCATCGTATTGCCGCCGCTATTCTTCATGAGCCAGAAGCCGAGGAACGCGGAAAGCCCGGTCGCAAGCGATCCCCAGAAGTAAATGCGCGCACGCCCAACGCGATCCGACAGCCGTCCGAAGAACGGAATCGTGAAGATCATCACGAACGCGGCGACCATTACGCCGAGCAGCGCGTCCGTGCGTTGCAGATGCAGCGTGCCGGTGAGATAAGAAATCGAAAACACGCCGAACACGTTGAAGAACACGCCATCGATGAAGCGTGCGCCCATGCCCGCAAGCGTATTGCCGGGATACTTCGTGATGACATCGACGATCGGCATGCGCGCTTCGCTGCCCGTCTTCTGGATGCGCGCGAACTCCGGCGTTTCCATCACGTTCAGGCGGATATACATGCCAATGAGCACAAGCGCGAACGACAGGAAGAACGCGATACGCCAGCCCCACGCGAGGAACTGCGCGTCGGTCAGCATGAGCGAGAGCCCCGCGACGACGCCCGACGACAGACACAAGCCGAGCGCGAGGCCGATCTGCGGAATGCTCGCATAGAAGCCGCGCTTGTTCTCGGGTGCGTATTCGAACGCCATCAGCACGGCGCCGCCCCATTCGCCGCCGAGACCGATGCCTTGCAGCACGCGCAGAAACAGCAGCAGCGATGGCGCCCATATGCCGATCTGCGCATACGTCGGCACCATGCCGATCAACACCGTCGCGACGCCCATGATCGTCAGCGTCATCACGAGCATGCTCTTTCTGCCGACGCGATCGCCGAAGTGCCCGAAGATCACGCCGCCCAGCGGCCGGCTGAGAAAGCCGACGGCGAAGGTGCCGTAAGCGAGCATCGTCGAGATGAGCGGATCGCTGCCTGGAAAATAGAGCTTGTTGAAGACGATGCCGGCGACCACGCCGTATAGAAAGAAGTCGTACCACTCGATCGTCGCGCCGATCAGACTCGCGACGACGACCTTTCTCATCTGTTTGCCATCGGTTCGGGGCAGTGCGTTCATGGTTTGTCTCCGTGATGGGTTCGAGACTTGTGCTCAGTCTCTTTGGCCTGCATGGGCCATGGGCTTTTCCGCAACGACCTGGGTTACGTCTTCCACATGCGTGACGTGCTGATAGCGCTGGTCTTCGAGAATCATGTCGGCCGCCTTCTCCGCGATCATGATGACAGGCGCATTCGTGTTGCCCGATACGAGCTCCGGCATGATCGACGCATCGACCACACGCAGTCGTCCGATGCCGCGCACCTTCAGGCGCTCATCGACGACCGCGGATGCATCGTTGCCCATCTTGCAGGTGCCCGCCGGGTGATAGATCGACTGACTGAACTTGCGCGCGACGTCGAGCAGATCGGCATCGGTTCGATACTCCGAACCAGGAATGAACTCCGACACGATGTGCTTCGCGAGCGAAGGCGCCGCCGCGATGCGTCGCGCCACCTTGATGCCGCCGATCACGACGGGATGATCGCGTTCGTCGGAAAGATAATTCGCATGAATCGCGGGATATTGCAGCGGATCGTTCGAGCGAATCTCGACGCTGCCGCGGCTGTACGGCCGCAACTGACACACCGAAGACGTGAACGCCGAGAACGGATGCGCGCCTTGTCCGGGCTTGTCGGCGGAAAGTGGTTGCATGTGAAACTGGATGTCGGGACGCGCGACATCCGGCGACGAACGCGTGAAGATCGCGACCTGGCTCGCCGCGAGCGTCAGCGGCCCGGTGCGCGAGATAACGTATTGCAAGCCGATGAGCGCTTTCTTCAGCGGATTGTTGACCTCGTCGTTCAACGTCCGCTCGCGCGTCTTGAACACAAGCCGCACTTGCAGATGATCCTGCAGATTCCGGCCCACGCCCGGCAGGTCGTGCCTCACTTGCACGCCTGCGCCGTTCAACACGCTCGAAGGCCCGACGCCCGAGTTCTGCAGAATCTGCGGCGAGCCGATCGCGCCAGCCGCGAGAATCACTTCGACACGCGCGCGAACTTTCTTCACGACGCCTTCATGCATGTACTCGATGCCGACCGCTTCCTTGCCGTTGAACAGTACCCTGCGCGTTTGCGCCCGCGTCTCGACGATAAGATTGCGCCGGTCGCGCACCGGCTTGAGAAAGCCCTTCGCGGTGCTCCAACGAAAGCCCTTGTAGGCCGTCTGCTGAAAATAGCCGACGCCTTCTTGCGTCGCGCCGTTGTAATCCTCGTTGAACGGGATGCCGATTTCCTGCGCCGCCGCGATGAAGTGATCGGCGATCGGACGGCGCAAGCGCAAATCCGATACTTTCAACGGCCCGCCCGCGCCGTGATATTCGCTCGCGCCGTGCTCCTGATCTTCCGATTTCCTGAAGTAGGGCAGCACGTCCTTGTAACTCCATCCCGCGTTGCCGAGTTCGGCCCAGCGATCGTAGTCCTCGCGCTGACCGCGCACATAGAGCAGCCCGTTGAGCGAACTGCAGCCGCCCAGCACCTTGCCGCGCGGCCAGTCGATGCTGCGTCCTGCGACGGCATCGTCCGGTTCCGTGCGATAGCACCAGTCGAGCTCGGGATCGTGCATGGTCTTGAAGTAGCCGACGGGGATATGAATCCACGGGCTCGCATCGGGCCCGCCCGCTTCGAGCAGCAGCACGGTGTTGGACGGATCGGCGCTCAGACGGTTGGCGAGCACGCAACCTGCCGAGCCCGCACCGACGATGACGTAATCGACTTCCTGCTGCATGACACCTGTCTCCTGAGGTCTTCTTTTGGAACGAATCGTTTCGCTTGCGTTTCGTTCAATGTGGAAGAAGCGGGCAAGGAAGCCAAGAGAAAAGCGCGGAAGCTCGCGAAAGTGAAACGGAAAGTGCGAATTCCGATTCAGAAGCGGAAGGGGGATTGGGGTAGTCCCTGAGCCGCGATTTATTGATTCGCCATCCGAAGTAACGATGCTGCGGCGCGTCAGAAAGTGGCCGTGAGCTCGGCGGCGGCTTCCTGCAGGCGCGGCACGAACGTCAGCGCACGGGACAGCGCCATGCGCGAGACCGGCCCATGCACGGCGATGGCCGCGATGCACTTGCCGCGCGAGTCGAAAACCGGCACGGCGACGCAGGCGATGCCCAACACGAACTCTTCGTTATCGACGGCGATGCCCTTGTTCGCGATGCGATCCAGTTCCGCTTCGAGCAGGTTCGGATCGTCGAGCGTGTTGGGCGTGAAGCGTTCGAGCCGCATCGCGCGAACGAGCGCGCTGCGTTCGTCGCGCGGCATCATCGAAAGAAGCAGCTTGCCGCTCGCGCTGCAATGCGCGGGAACATGCGATCCGGGCTTGAGCTCCAGTCGCAGCGCCCACGGCGATTCGCAGCGGTCGAGATAAAGCACTTGCGTGTCGTGCAGCGTGCTCAGGTTGCACGTTTCGCCGAGATCGGCGACGAGACGCTCCAGAATCGCATGACGCTGGCGCCGCGCGCCGCTGTGCATCATCACGTCGACGCCGAGCCGTTCGAGGCGCGGGCCGATCACGTAAGCGTTCTTCTGGCCCGGCTCGCGCGCGACGAAGCCGCCCGCTTCGAGCGATTGCAACATGCGATGCAGCGATGCCTTCGGTTGCTCGATGATGTTCGCCAGCTCCGCGAGCGACAGCGCGCCCTTCGCCGCGACCAGATGTTCGAGCACGCTGAATGCGCGCAGCGTAGGCGTTTCGTTGCGCGCGGCGCTTTCGGCGAGCGGCGCGCCATCCGTCGATTCAGGGTGAGCGAAGGCTTCCGTATCGGCTCGCGTGTCCATGATGCGCGCTCACGCCGGGTGATGCCGCGCTGCCTGCGCCTGCACGCAAGTCACGGCGATTACGTGAAAGATATCGTCCGCGCTGCAGCCGCGCGACAGATCGTTGGCGGGCTTCGCCAGCCCTTGCAACAACGGGCCGATAGCCTTCGCACCGCCGATGCGCTCCGCGAGCTTGTAGCCGATGTTGCCCGCTTCCAGACTCGGGAAGATCAGCGTGTTGGCGTGTCCTTCGATCTGCGAGTGATGCACCTTGCGCATCGCGATTTCGGCGACGATCGCGGCGTCGAGCTGCACGTCGCCATCGATGGCGAGGCCGGGGCGCGCTTCCTTCACGCGCCGCGTCGCATCGATGACCTTGTCGACGGCCGCATGATGCGCGCTGCCGCTCGTCGAAAACGACAGCATCGCGACGCGCGGGTCTTCCATCAGCAGACTGCGTGCGCTGTCGGCCGCGGCCATCGCGATTTCGGCGAGTTGCTCCGCATTCGGCTCGACGACGAGCGCGCAATCGGAAAAGACGAGGCCGCCTTTCATCGTATGAAAGGGCTCGCAGAGCATCATCAGAAAGAAGCTGGAAACGAGCTTGAATGAAGGGCGAACGCCGATGATCTGAATCGCGTTACGCACGACATCCGCCGTCGTGTTGACCGCGCCGGAGACCGATCCGTCGGCCTCGCCCATACGCACCATGAGGTTCGCGAAGCACAGCGGATCGCGCACGGCGGCGCGCGCCTGATCGGGCGTCATGCCCTTTTTCTCGCGCAACGCGAAAAGCTCTTCCGCAAAGCGTTCGCCAAGCGATGATTGAGAAGGATCGATCACCTCGATGCCTTCGAGATCGATGCCCGCGCCATCCGCGACCTGATACGCGCGCGCTTTCGCACCCGCGAGCACAATGCGCGCGATACCTTCCCTGTGCGCGCGTTGCGCCGCCTGAAGGACGCGCGTGTCTTCGGCTTCGGAGAGGACGACGCGCATCGGCAGGTCGCGAGCCTGATCGATGATGCGATGCATGGCTTTCATGGCGGGCTCTCGATGGTCGGTCGGAAAACGCCGCTGCGCGGGCGCGCAGCGGCGTGAGGCAGGACTTAGACGTAGTCCTTGTACTTGTCCAGCATGCGTACCGGCTTCGAGAGCGCATCGCGGCGGAACGGATCGCCGAGCTCACGCGTGCACATGATTTCGATGATCGTCGTCTTGCCATGATTCATCTGCAGATCGATGGCCTTCTTCAGCGCCGGGCCCACATCCTCCAGCTTGTCGACGACGATGCCTTCCGCGCCCATCGCCTTCGCGATCTCGGCGAAGCTTTGATTGTCGAGCTCGCCCGCGACGAAGCGGCGGTTATAGAAGTCCACCTGATTCTTCTTCTCCGCGCCCCATTGACGGTTATGGAAGACGACGGCCGTCACCGGAATGTTGTGGCGCACGCATGTCATGGTCTCCATCAGGCTCATGCCCCACGCGCCATCGCCCGCATACGACACGGCCGGACGATGCGGCGCCGCGACCTTCGCGCCGATGATCGTCGGGAACGCATAGCCGCAATTACCCCAGCTCATCGCCGCGAAGAAGCTGCGCGGTTTGTTGAAGCGCAGATAGCTGTTCGCGACCGAGTTGATGTTGCCGATGTCCGTCGAGACCATCACGTCTTCCGGCATCGCCTTTTCGAGTTCGCGCAACACCTGACGCGGATGCAGATATTGGCCGCCGCTGAAGGGCTTCTCGCCCTTCTGCTCTTCGATCATGTCGAGGCTGTACGGATCGCGCTCGTGCGTCCACTCGTCGAGCTCCTTCTCCCACGCGGCTTTTTCAGAAGCGATGGTTTTCGCGCGGGCATCCTTCGTCGCATCGCAATCGAGCTTGCGGTCCGCGAGACGTTGCGTGAGCGCGATGGCAGTCGCCTTCGCATCGCCGCAAATGCCGACGGAAATCTTCTTCACGAGGCCGAGCATCTTGTGATCCGCATCGATCTGGATGACCTTCGCTTCCTTCGGCCAGTAGTCGAGACCGTGCTGCGGCAGCGTGCCGAACGGTCCGAGGCGCGAACCGAGCGCGATGACGACATCGGCCTGACTGAGCAGCTTCATCGCCGCCTTCGAGCCTTGATAACCGAGCGGGCCGCACCACAACGGATGATTCGCCGGGAACGAGTCGTTATGCAGATAGCTGTTGACGACCGGCGCGCCCAGACGTTCCGCGAGCGCCTTGCACTCTTCGATGGCATCGGACATCACCACGCCGCCGCCCGAGATGATGACGGGGAATTTCGCTTGCGCGAGCAGATCGGCCGCTTCGTTCAGGCTCTGGTCGCCACCGGGGCCGCGATCGAGACGCTGCGGCTTCGGAATCTCGACCTTCACCTGGCCGTAAAAATAGTCGCGCGGAATATTGAGCTGCGTCGGTCCCATTTCGGACATCGCGCGATCGAAGCAGCGCGCGGTGAATTCGGCCATCCGCGCCGGATGCGTGACGTGGCCCTGATACTTCGTGAATTCCTGGAACATCGGCAGTTGCTTCGCTTCCTGGAAACCGCCGAGGCCGATGCCCATCGTGCCGGCTTCCGGCGTGACGATCACGACCGGGCTGTGCGCCCAGTACGCCGCAGCGATGGCCGTCACCGCATTGCTGATGCCCGGACCATTCTGACCAATGACGACGCCGTGACGACCGGACACGCGCGAATAGCCGTCGGCCATATGACCCGCGCCCTGCTCGTGCACGACCGGAATGAGACGGATGCCGGCGGGCGCGAAGATGTCCATCGCGTCCATGAATGCCGAACCCATGATGCCGAACATCTCGGTCACGCCATTGGCGGCGAGCGTTTCGACGAATGCTTCGGACGGGGTCATCGCCTGCGGACCGCTGGGCGCCGCGCCGGTGGCGGCGAGGGTGGTCTTGGACGGACGTGCTTGGTCGTGCTCGCTCATGAATGTCTCCGGGTGAAATAAAACGGAACGTTCGGTTCCGGAATTCGTATCGTGAAGACATCGTAGGACAGGCCGATTCCGCGGTCAACCTGTTTTTCGAATAAACGGAATGATTCGTCTCTAAAAGAATCGGAATGAAGTCGTTCAAAAGAAGGGCGAATCGCCGCCGATGCCCGTGCGGCGGGCTTCGGCGGGAAGTTCGGCGGCAAGTTCGGCGAAAAGCGGAGTCAGCGTGCGGCGGGGCGTTGACGCGTCATGAGCGTCAGTCCGTCGGACGTATCGATGAGCGTTGCGAGTTTCACGGCGGTTTCGCGCAACTGCGGAACCGCCTGCAGCAGATCGTTCAGATTCGCGCGCGCGGTCGGCGCATGCGCGGCGAGGCACGCGAGCGCGCGCCCGGTGGAGGCGTCGGTGATGGGCACCGCGACCGCGACCATGCCGAGCACGAACTCCTCGTTATCGATGCCGATCCCGCGCGCCGCGAGCCGGTCGAGCTCGGCTTCGAGCAACGACCGGTCAGTCAGCGTGCGATGCGTCTTCTTGGTGAGCGTGAGGCGTCCGAGAATCTGGCGGCGCTCGGCCAGCGGCATCTGCGAAAGAAACAGCTTGCCGCTCGCCGTGCAATGCAGCGGCACGCGCATGCCGGCCTGCATGTGCAAGCGCAGCGGCTCGGCCGTTTCGACGCGCTCGATGTAAAGGACGGTATCGCCGTCGAGCGCGGTGAGATTGCAGCTTTCGCCGATCACGTCGACGAGCGAGCGCAGGATCGACCGGCATGCGCGCGTGAACGAATTGTTGGCGAGCGTGGCGAGTGCAAGCTGGGCGGCGCGCGGCCCGAGCGCGATGCCGCGATCGGTGCCGCGCGAGTCGGGCATGTGCGTGACATAGCCCTGCGCTTCGAGCGAATCGATCAGCCGGAGCAATGTGGCCTTGGGAATGCGTACGCGCGCCGCCAGTTGCGACAGCGTGTAGGCGTGGCCGGCGGCCGCCAGTTGTTCGAGCACGGCAAGCGGGCGAAGCGTCCGTGCTTCATCGCCGGCGTGTTCGGAAGGATCGAGATGTGTGACGTCGCGCATGAATCGGAAACGGAACGGTTGGTTTCGGATTACGACTACTTTACGCCGGGAAGCGGCGGCGACGCCACGATTTTCAGAACGTCCGGTTGCGTTTTTTTATACGGCTGATCCGGAACGGGCCTTTAGAATGTCTTGCCCAACTCCACCGCGGCTTCCTTCAGACGCGGCACCATTTCCAGCGCGCGCGAGAGCGGCGTGCGCGACACAGGCGCGTGAACGGCGATCGCCGCGATACATGTGCCGTGCGCGTCGGCGATGGGCGCGGCCGCGCACACGATGCCCTGCACGAACTCCTCGTTGTCGATCGCCACGCCCTTCTTCGCGATGCGGTCCAATTCCGCTTCCAGCATTTCCGTGTCGGTGATCGTGTTTGCGGTGTAGCGCTCGAGTTTCATCGCGCGCACGAGCGCATTGCGTTCCTCGCGCGGTTGCAGCGCGAGTAGCAGCTTGCCGCTCGCGCTGCACCAGACGGGTACATGCGAGCCGGGCTTCAGATCGAGCCTGAGCGGCCACGGCGCTTCCACGCGATCCAGATACAGCACTTCGTTTTCATGCAGCATCGTCAGATTGCAGGTCTCGCCGAGATCGGAGACGAGCCGGGTGAGGATCGCATGACGCAAACGCCGTGCGCCCGCGTGCGTCATCACGTTGAGACCGAGTTGCGCGAGACGCGGGCCGACGACATACGCGTTTCGGTCGCCGGGCTCGCGAATCACGAGTCCGCCCGCTTCGAGCGACGCGAGCATGCGATGCAGCGAAGGCTTCGGCATACCCATGTCGTCGGCCATGTCCGTCAGCGACACGGGGTTGCCCGCCTGGACCAGATATTCCAGCAGCGCGAAGGCGCGCAGCGTGGGCGTGTCGGGCTTGTCCATCGGCATGATTTCCATATCAATTTGTCGACATTATTTTAAATGAGGTGCCGATCGCCGCCTCATACGCCGTTTG
>Ga0182736_1001757_pt1 | contig 19205 bp, 16 predicted proteins | sample eDN5th30CKraftBY_FD_128882 | JGI IMG/M metagenome (GOLD analysis project Ga0182736, IMG submission 128882) | Enriched backyard soil microbial communities from Emeryville, California, USA - eDNA 5th pass 30_C Kraft BY (version 2) (version 2) | ecosystem: Environmental > Terrestrial > Soil >... | reverse complement strand
GCGGTGCGAAAGATCGTTGAACGGAATTTTCCTTCCAGCAACTCGCCTTTTTCCAGGTCCGGAAAAAGCGCCGACAGCACACGCACCTCTCCGTTGGCGATGCGTTTGACGATATGATGCGGGCGCAGTTCGCCTGGATGCCTCAGCCCGGCGGCGCCCAGCAGCTCGGACAGCGCCCCCAATGTATTGGCATGAAAGTTCCTGACCCGTATGGACTTGTCGGCCACGACCAGCGCTTTCTGGCGCTTGGGGTCTTGCGTCGTAACGCCTGTGGGGCACTTGCCGGTATGGCATGCCTGTGCCTGGATGCAGCCTACAGCAAACATGAAGCCGCGCGCGCTGTTGCACCAGTCCGCGCCCAACGCGAACGTGCGCGCCATATCGAACGCAGTGATGATTTTTCCCGAGGCGCCCAGCTTGATCTGGTCGCGCAGGCCAATGCCCACCAACGTATTGTGAACCAGCCGCAGGCCTTCGCGCAACGGGGTTCCGACATGATCCACGAACTCGATGGGAGCGGCGCCCGTACCGCCCTCGGCCCCATCAATCACGATAAAGTCGGGCGTAATGCCGGTTTTGAGCATCGCCTTGGCAATGGCGAACCATTCCCACGCGTGGCCAATACACAGCTTGAAGCCCACCGGCTTGCCGCCCGATAACTTGCGCAGCCGGGCCACGAAGTGCATCAACTCGACAGGCGTGGTGAACGCCGAATGTTTGGCGGGCGAGATACAGTCCACTCCAATCGGTATGCCCCGCGCCGCCGCTATTTCGGCGCTGACCTTGGCGCCGGGCAATACACCGCCGTGACCCGGCTTGGCGCCCTGCGAAAGCTTGATCTCTATCATTTTCACATTGTCGAGCTGCGCACGCCGGGAAAATTCTTCTTCCGAAAAATTGCCCTTGCCATCGTTGCAGCCAAAATATCCGGACCCGATATTCCAGATCAGCGCGCCGCCATGCTCCAGGTGATAGCGGCTGACGCCACCCTCGCCCGTATCGTGCGCGAAGCGTCCCAGCGCCGCGCCCTTGTTCAGGGCCAGTACGGCGTTGCCCGACAGAGCGCCAAAACTCATGGCCGATATGTTCAAGACCGAGAGGCTGCAGGGTTGCGCGCAATCGGGGCCGCCCACGCTGATGCGGAACTCGCTCGCGTCCGGATGTACGGGTTCCATCGAATGATTGATCCACTCGAAATCCGTTTTATAGACATCGCCTTGTGTTCCAAAAGGCCGCTTGTCGACCTGCTGCTTGGCGCGCTGATACACCAGCGAGCGGTCCGTGCGCGAGAAAGGGGATTTGTCGTTGTCGTTCTCGAAGAAATACTGGCGCATTTCTGGACGAATCATCTCGAAGAAATAGCGCAAATTCCCGATGACCGGATAATTTCGCCTGATTGCCTGCCGCGTCTGGACGAGATCGCCGACTCCCACCAAAGAAAGAGCGCCAAATATCACGGCAGGGGCGAACCACCATGCGTCGTTGTACATACCCAGGAAGACAGAGACGGCCGCCGCGAGAATGACTGCGTAAAAGGCAAAATGGCGTGTAATCAGTTTTTCCATGCGATTCCTTCCGGGTTCCAAAGATTCTGCGACGCTGGACGGTTGCCAGAGACCGCCGCCCTCGAGCCATCGATCTTAACCCTGCGTGACGCATCCGCGTCAACCGACCAGCCGCGGGTCTCCATCGACAGCGCCGCAATGAACCTGGTCCTGTACAGCTTCGACCTCTCAAGCACGATCCCGGCCCGTACACGCCCTGCTGGACGTCGATGGGACGCTGGTGATCGTGGGACAGATCGGCCCGCCTGCGAAATGATCCGCATGGACCAAATCAACGAAGCTTTCGAAAGAGCGGGGCGCCGACGTGCGCTATCGCTCCGCCATTAACATGGCCTCGCTGGCCGGCGCTGAATGTATTTCATATTGGTAAGATGCCATCCTACAAGCGGCGCCCCTCTTGACACACATATATCACCGCGCCATAATTAGATTCACTATGGATCTAATTGCTCAAGCTGTAAATTCACACACTGAAGATCTCGCGCATAACCGAATCTACGTCTCGGTGAAAGAGGCCATTATTACACTCCAGTTTCTGCCTGGACAGCGCCTTCCCATAGGAAAAATCGCGGATCAGCTCAAGGTCAGCCGAACTCCGGTGCGAGAAGCGTTGAATCGGTTGGTGCAAGAAGGATTGGTCGAGCGCGAGGGTGGATGGGGCTATGTCATCAAGCAGATCACTCTCAAGGACATTATGGACCTCTATAGTGTGCGTGAAGCGCTGGAGGTTCAGGCGGCGAAGACCGTGATCCCCCATCTCAATGCGGAATCCATCGCTCGCCTTGTCGCGATCAACAAACAGGCGGAAGATGCGTTCGAGGAAAAACGTTATCCCGACTTCCTGGCCCACAACCGCAATTTCCATAGGCTTCTTGCGCACATTGCGGACAATAAACTGCTCGAGGGCATGCTCGGCATTATCCATGACCGGGTGCGTCAGCTCGGTTCTTTAGTCGTGCATCTCTACGAGACGAGAGCCGACGAGTTATTGATGGAGAATCGCCAGATCCTCGAGGCGATCCGTGCGCGCGACGAAACTGCGCTCGTCACGGCCATAAGGCGGCACATAGAACGAGGACGGGAGCATATTTTCCGCCTCACCGAAAATCCGATCGGCCAATTCACATTTCCCATGAGCGACACACCCTTTTCCGGCTAAGTTGGAAGAACGGCGCACGCGGCCGAAAGCGCTTTGGGTCCCCATGGCCTGGTCGCCGATCAAACGATATCTTCGTCGGTTCACTACGAGAGCACTGAATCATGAAACCTTCCGGCTATGGACCTTTTCCCTACGTCCCGCTGCCCGAGCGGCCTCGTCTGGTGTGGCCTGAGGGAGCGCGCGTTGCACTCTGGATTGCTGTCAATATCGAGTTCTTCGGCCTGGATTCCAATCTTCCCGGCAAAGACAACGAACGCCTCCCGGCCGACAAGGCATGGCGCCCGGCGGTGCGCAGCTGGGCGGTGCGCGACTACGGCAACCGGATCGGAATATGGCGCATCTTCGACGTCATGGAGAAATACGGTCTTAGAGGCACCGCACCGCTTAACAGCCAGATCTGCGACATGCACCCGCAAATCATCACCAAAGCAATGGGGTTGAATTGGGAGTTCATGGGTCACAATCAGACGAACAGCGTACGTTGCGTCGATGTCCCCCCGGAAGACGAACGCAAGGAAATCCAGGCGTCCTTGGATCGGATCGCAACGGCGACCGGGCGGCGGCCGGCGGGTTGGCTGGGCGCCGGCACCGCTGAAACATGGGACACCGTCGACCACCTCGTAGCCGAAGGCTGCTCCTATGTGGGCGATTGGACCAACGATGAGCAGCCCTATGTGATGACTATTGGCGAAAAGAGTCTGGTGTCCTTACCGTACACGTCCGACATCAATGACGTGACATGCTATTTCAACCACAAGTACGATCCCGAACAGTACGAGAAAGCGTTGAAGCGCCACTTCGACGTACTGTATCGTGATGGCGCTGAAAACGGCAGGGTGCTGGGAATTCCTGTCCACCCTTTCATTACTGGAACGCCGCAACGAATCGACGCGTTTGAATCAGCACTTGCATACATGCTGTCCCACGCCGGAGTTTGGCGTGCCACCGGCAGCGAAATTGTCGATTGGTACCTGGCATCGGATGCAGTGATAAAGTAGGCCTCCTGTTTCATACCCGCTATCGTCAATGGCGCAAGGGCCGATCAGCCTTTCGATTGCCACAGATCCGTAACGTCAAAGCGCATCCAGATCGGGGCGCCGATTGTGCCATTGGGTGGCGCGCTCGTAAGCAGCCGCGACTCGATAAATCAAGTCCTCCCGCAGGGGCGGCCCGGCAAGCTGCAGCGCCAGAGGGAGGCCCTGGGAGGAAAAGCCCATGGGCTGAACCATCGCCGGATTTCCGGTGACACTGTGGATGCGCAATGCGCCGCTGCGTTTTCCCAGCGGATCGGCATAGAGTTCTTTCATTGTCTGGGCAGGCCGCTCCCGCCCCGGGTTAATGATCAAATCGATTCCGGACTCATGGATTTTGGCCATGGACCGGCGAACCAGATTCATGCAGGCCTTCGCCTCCTCGTAATCGCGTCCGGAGATTTTTTCCGCACCGATAAACCTGGCTCTCATGTTCTCACCATAATTTTCGGGTTTGCGGTCGAGCTGCTCGCGATGGTACCGATACCCCTCGTAGCGGATGATGAGAGTGCCGGCGTCGAATGCGTCGACCAGGCCTTCCGGATCAACCTCGGCGAACGTTGCGCCCAAATCACCGAGCACGGCCTTGGCCGCGTCGAAGGCAGCCAGGACTTCGGGCTCGTGCGGGATCGATTTAATAAACCTCCCCGGGATGCCGAGATGCATGCCTTGCAAACCCCGTCCAATCTGTAAGGCAAAACAGGGAGCCTTCATCTTCAGCGAAGCGGGATCTTTGGGATCGAAGCCGGCCATCGCCTGCAACATCAAGGCATTATCAAAAACAGAGCGTGTGAGCGGCCCGACATGGTCCATTGAATGCGCGAGAGGCAGGACACCGTAGCAGCTGACGCGACCATAGGTCGGCTTCATGCCCACAATGCCGCAAGCCGCCGCGGGATGGCGTACCGATCCCCCCGTGTCCGTGCCTGTGGCCCCCCATACGAAACCCGACGCTACGGCGGTTGCCGAGCCACTGCTGGAACTGCCGGGCATATGCTCCGGATTCCACGGATTTCGTGCCGGCGGAAAAGCTTCGTCGACGCCAGGGGATCCGATCCCGAATTCGTGCAAAGATGTCTTTCCAAGCGAAATGGCTCCTGCCTCGCGCAGTCGCTCCACCACCGTCGCGTTTTCCGAAGGCACCCAATCGATCAAGGATCTCGAATGGGCGGTGGTTCGAACACCCTCGGTCGACACGATATCCTTGTGGGCGATCGGAATGCCGTGCAAGGGCCCCCTGTATCGGCCGCGTGCCAGTTCGGATTCGGCGGCCTTCGCTTGCGCCAGGGCGGAATCGGGCGTCAAAGTAATAAAAGCATGCAGCCTGGGGTCAAGCACGCTGATTCGATCAAGCGCCGCAGCCACCAGGTCGACCGGCGACAGTTGTCTCGACGCGATCAGCGCCGCAACCTCGGAGAGATCAAGCGCGTGGAGTTGGGAGTGGAGTGACATATCATGAAGCCTGTATCTCTACGTCATAGCCTGCTTCTGGGATGAGGCAGCCTGGACGCCTCCTTCCGCTGTATGGGCGCGTCGCCTTTGCACTGGAGCCGTTGCATGATCCGGCGCGTGGACGGGTCGAAAGGCTCGCGTCGATGCATGACGCATCGGTTGTCCCATAAAACGATGTCGCCCACTTCCCACTGGTGGAACCACGCCGGTCTCGACGTGGCATGCGACCATAGCATATTCAATAGTTTTTCCGACTCGTCCACATCGAGACCGTTTATGTACGCGTTCGGCCTTCTTCCCAAGTACAGGGCATTATGGTTCGTTTCCGGGTGCGTTCGGACAGCGGGATGCGTCACCCCGGGAGATGTCCTGACGTCGGTGACTGGATTCATTCCGCGCCGGATCTGTCCCGCGGAATTGTAGGTCGCGTCATTTTTTATACTTAATGCGCGCACTCTCTCCTGCTCCTGCTCCGGCAACGACTCGAGGGCTTCGTACATGTTCACGAAGCCTGTTCGTCCCCCTACTTCCGGTACTTCAATGGCGTAAAGAATGCTTGCCGATATGGGGGCCTCGTGGTACGACATGTCGGTATGCCAAACGACTTCGCCATCTCCGAGCGTACCTATCGGCATTCCGTCCTCCTTTACGTTGGAAACCATTGAAATGTATGGGTTCGGACGCTCTTTCACGCCCGCCGGAAGCTCGGATACGGGGGTTGCCAGATCCACTTCGCCGAATGTCTTTGCAAATCCGATTAAATCGTCCGCTGAAAGGGTCTGCCCCCGCACCAGCAGTACGAGATGATCCAGCCAGGCCTGCCTGACCATTTCCAGATCGGCGGGGCTGAGCCTGTTCACATTCCCGCAAATCACTTCGGCTCCCAGGGCAGTGGCGAAAGGCTTGACCTGGACAGTCGCCTGCTTCTCGATTGGGGTTTCTTTAAGATGGGCCATGATGACCTCCGCATTAAGGACTCTGTGCGAACGCCTTTTCAACGTTCCCGATATTCGAATCTATTTCCGTACCATCCCGGCGCTGTCCACCACTTTTGCCCACTTGCCGATGTCCTGTGCAATAAATTTTTGAAACTCATCGGGGCTGGTCGTGCGCACTTCGGCGTTGAGGCGCTTCAGGCTCGATTGTGTTTCCGCTTGGTGCATGGCCTCGGAAATCTTGGCGTTCAGAGCGGAAACAACCGGTTCCGGAGTACCCGCCGGAGCGCTTATCCCAAACCAGATCGCATATTCAAAACCGGGCATCCCCGCTTCGGCTGTCGTTTTTACGTCAGGAAGAATTTCGGTCCGGTGATCGCTGATAACGGCCAATGCGTCGACGCGGCCGGTACTGATGAAAGGAAGGAATTGCCCCACGTTGTCGAACATGACCTGAATCCGGCCTTGAATGAGGTCCTGAAGCGCCAGCTGACCGACTTTATAAGGGACATGCGTAATGCTCACGTTTGCCAGGCTTTGGAAGAGTTCCCCGGCCAAATGCGCAGTTGTGCCCACCCCCGGCGAACCGAAGTTGAGCTTTCCCGGGGCCGCCCTGGCCGCGGCAATCAACTCTTCGAGGCTCGATATGCCCAGAGAGGGGTTCACGGCCACAATAGACGGCTGCGTGGTCAGCATGGAGACATGCGAGAAGCTCTTTATGGGGTCATACGGAAGATTCGCATAGATGCTTGGTGCGACCGCATTGGGGCCGGTCGCGGAAAAAAGCACCGTGTATCCATCCGGAGCGGCCCGTGCGACCGACGATGCGCCGATGGTTCCGCCGGCCCCCGGCACATTCGAGACAACCACGGGCTGGCCCAGGACTTCCCCCAGCGGCTTGGCGATCAGACGCGCAATAAGATCAGAAGACCCCCCTGCGGCAAATGGGACGACCAGCTTGAGCGGCTGGCTCGGATAAGTTTCCGCGGAAGCGGAGCTCAGGACTCCCAAAAAAAGCACGGCAATGCAGGCAGTTTTTAATCCGGGCATCGACTTTCTCCGGTTGTACCCGCCGGATCGAGCATGGCGCTGAACCGGCAGGCTGGGTCTTTTGATGGACTTGCAGGACTTGTTTGCGAAGTAACGGCGTGTAAAAGGCGGCCCATGAGAATGGTATATCTCGTAAGGATCCATATTGGATATGTATTGGATCTAATTATCAGCGGCACTTAATTGGATGTCAAGCATTAGTCGTGTCTCGATATATGTGACGGGTATACGGCGCATGCGCGACGCGGGAGATGTCCTTCTATTGCCGGGAAAAGCGCTTTGCCCGACTGCGCAATGATCCGCATGGATCAAGTCGACGAAGCTTCCGAAAGAAGGGAGCGTGCCGGCCTGCGGTACCGGTTCGTCATTGGTATGGCGTCGCTGGCCGCGTCTGGCGGGCGTACAGTTCGGCAGATCCCGGCTCGATCACGAGCGCCGCGATGGCGCACCGGGCCGCGGGCGCCCTGCGCCTTGCCCGTCAAAATTCACGCATCGGGCGGGCGAAAGAGAAAGACCAATCCCGAATCAAAGTTCAACGGCAAGATTGAACAGACAGTCCCCACGCGTCGCCAGCGTCGGAAAACGGCGGCAGGAAACGATCCCGTCCGCGACGAAACGCAGGCTCAGTGGTTCCTGCAGCGGCTTGGCATGGCTGTGCAAATAGCCCGCCAATTGGCCGGTTGACACTTCCTGGCCAACGGCGGCCAGGGGCTCGAAGAGCCCATCCTCAGTGGCGTAGATCGCGCGCGCTACGCCGCCGGAAGCCAGCAGGCGCAGCGGCGCGCCCGGCTCAACGCTTAGGTTGGGAGCAATACCGTAGTGCTTCAACACACGCCGCGTCCCCTGCTCGGCGATCGACAGCCCGGGCTGTGTAAGTGTGGCGCCGCCGCCCAATTCAGTGGTGATGGCCGGAATGCCGCGCTCTGTCGCAGCGGCGTAAAGCGTGGTGGCGGCGCCCCCGCCGGCGCCGTCGGTAAGGATGCTGACCGGCGCGCCAAACACCTTCAGCAAATCGCCGACGCGCTTGTTGTGCGCTTCGTCGGCGCTGTGCCGAGCCAATGCGCAAGGCGTATATTCGAGCGACCTGCCTCCGGAATGCAAATCAATCACCAGGTCGCACAGCGCGAACAGGACCGAATCGACATAGTGCGCGATCATCTCTGTGGGACTGCCGTTCGCAAGCCCGGGAAAGGCACGGTTCAGATTGCCATCGTCGATCGGCGACACGCGACGGCCAGCGTTGACGGCCGGGAAATTCAGAGCCGGGATGATGATGACCCTGCCACGGACATCCTCGGGCCGCAGGTCGCGCGCCAGCCTGATCAAAGCCACCTGGCCTTCATATTCGTCCCCGTGATTGCCGGCGGTCAACAACGCCGTAGGGCCCTCGCCATTTCTGATGCAAACCACCGGAATGGGAATACAGCCATAGGCCGATGTATCGGAAGAATGCGATACCCACAGGAAATCGCTGCTCTTGCCATCGGCATCGAAATCCATCCGTGTCCAGACGCGGCTTTTATTTGACATGGGAAACTCAATCCGTAAAGGTATGTCGTTAAAGAATCTGGTTCAGAAACAATCGGCTGCGCTCGTGCTGCGGCGCCGAGAAAAATTGCTCGGGCGGCGCCTGCTCGATGATCCGCCCTTCATCCATGAATACAATACGGTTGGCCACTGTTCGGGCAAAGCCCATTTCATGAGTCACGCACAGCATTGTCATTCCGCCATTGGCCAGGCCGACCATTACCTCCAGTACTTCCTTGATCATTTCAGGATCCAGGGCCGAGGTGGGCTCGTCGAACAGCATGACTTTCGGGTTCATGCACAATGCCCTCGCTATGGCCACCCGCTGCTGCTGGCCGCCTGATAGCTGGCCCGGGTACTTGTCGGACTGCTCGGGAATGCGAACGCTCTTCAAATAGCCATGCGCTATCTCTTCGGCTTTTTTGCGATCCATCTTGCGCGCGCGCGTCAAGGCCAGCGTGCAGTTCCGCAGTACCGTCAGATGCGGGAAAAGATTGAAATGCTGGAACACCATGCCAATGTCGCGACGCACTTCGTGGATGCGGGGCGTTGCCTTGCCGATTTCACGTCCATTGACAATGATGGAGCCGCTCTGGTGCTCTTCCAGCTGATTAATGCAACGTATCAACGTCGACTTGCCTGAACCCGAGGGGCCGCAGATAACGATCTGTTCGCCATCGCGCACCCGAAGGTTGATATCCTTGAGCGCATGATACTTGCCGTACCACTTGTTCAGTCCGACGATTTCCACAGCGGTATCGCCGGGTGGGGCTGACTTCAAGTCCGGTATTGTCTGATGTAAGGATGTCATGAAGTGGCTTATATATGTGCGCGGCTTTGACGTCTCGACGCGCGAAGTTGGATTACCGCTGGGCCGAGGCCATCAGCCTGGCTTCAAGCAGACGCACGAGTTGAGCGATCGATACAGCCAAAACAAGAAAAATGATCCCGACGGCAATCACGGGTTCGGCATAGCGGAATGTATCGGAGCCCACCTCCATGGCCAGGCCGAACATTTCGGGCACTGAAATCACCGCCAGATAGGGCGTGGCCTTCAAGGCGGAAACGAAGTAGTTGCCCATGGGCGCGGCGATATTGCGCAGCATTTGCGGCAGAATCACAAAGAGCACGGCATCCAGGCGGGTCAGCCCGACCGCTTTGGCCGCCTCGAACTGCCCTGTTGGAATCCCGTCGATACCGGCCTTGAACACTTCCGCCAGATAGCCGCTGTAATAGACACTGAGCCCCAGGACGCCGACGACGATGGCCGGGAGCGTCAACCCATAATGAGGCAACACGAAATACAAAAAATACAATTGCACCAACAACGGCGTTGCCCGGATAAAGTCTATGACAAAGCGCATCGCGTAGCCGAGCCCGCGATTTGATCTGCGCAGCGCCTCCCAGATAAAGCCCAGGATGGCGGAGCCCAGGCATGCGGCAACCGCGATCCACAATGTGGTGCCGAGCCCCGAAAGTATGGTGGGTACAATCGATAACGCGAACTCGAGGTCAAAAGTCACGATTGCCCCTTTGGCCCGCGCTCAGCCAGTTTTCGATTCTGCGTCCGATAATGGTTGCCGGATAGCAGATGATGAAATAAGCAAACAGCAGCGCCGTATAGATACCGACCGGGTTATATTCGAGCTGGGCGATTTCCTTGGCCCGGAATGTCATGTCCGTCAGGCTGATCAGCGATACCAGGGCGGTGCCCTTGACCAGCTGAATGAACTGATTGATGAATGTGGGTGTCATGGCCACAAAGGCCTGGGGAAGCTCGATCAGGCTCAATACATCAAGGCGGGTCAGGCCCAGCGCCTTGCCCGCCTCGACCTGCCCCCGGTCCAACGCCTGCAGGGCCGCGCGCACCGACTGGCTGCCATACCCGCCGATGTTCAGGCCCAAGGCCATTGAGCCCACGGTCACGCTGGACAGGTTGACACCGAAACTGGGCAGCGCGTAATACAACAAGAACAGCAGGACGAGTACCGGCGAACTACGCCAGAATTCAATGACGGCGGTCACCATCCATTGAACGGTGCCGCGGGTAAAATACTGCAGCACGCCGAATACCAACGCGAAGGGCACCGCATACAGCATGCCATACAGCGTAACGATGCCGGTAACACGCAGGCCTTCAAAAATGCCGCCGAGTATGGATGTGAAGTCCATCGCCGGAATCCCGCCGCTTAAGCCAGTGGACCGGTTTTCATTCCGAGCAGACCTGTTCCGTCGTTACGCTCGAGGGCACTTCCTCTTCATCGGTAAAACCGTATTTTTCCATGATTTTCTTTACCGTTCCGTCACCCTTCAGTTTTATCAACTGCGCGTTGTAAGTATCGCGCAACCCGACATCGGCGGCGCGGAACGCAATGGCCGTATACATCGCGGCGGGATTGCCATTGCGGACCAGACCCCTGAACGGAACGGCGCGCTCCACGCCCTTTATGTTCCGATCCTGCAAGGCGGATATGACGCTGGGCGCGGACAGGGTCGCCGCATCCACGCGCCCTGCAATAACGGCCGATATCAGCGACTCGGTATCCTGGAAAAGCACCATTTGCGATTCGGGCACGCCCGCGTCGATGGCATTCTTGGTGTTCAGCGTGCCGCGTCCGCCGCCCAGCCTGATCTTGCTATTGGCGGCAACATCGGCATAGCTGTGAATATTGTAGGGATTTCCCTGCGCGACGATCAGACTGTCGCCCACGGCCAAGTCGGGCTCGCTGAATATCACGGCCTTGCAGCGGGCCGGGGTGATGGCTATTCCCGACGCGATCATATCGAAGCGATTGGCGATCAGCCCCGGCATCAGGGCGCCGAAATCGGAAATGACAAACTCAATGTCCTTGACTCCCAGTGGGGCGAATGCCGCGCGGACCAGATCGGGATGGAACCCCGCCGCCTGGCCGTCGGCATCGCGAAAGCCCCACGGCGAGCGGTTGTGAATGCCGATCGTGAGCTTTCCCTTTTCTTTGATTACATCGGCTGTCGTAGCCATTGCCGGGGTATGGGCCAGGCCTGCCAACGCCATGACGAGGCCCGGCAGCAGACCGCGAAGAATTCCGAACTTGCTGATGTGTTGCATGGTTGTCTTCTCCTGTTGTTATAGGGCGATGATGCTTTTGAATAAAAACCGGCGAGCCGGCTTTGGGCTACGCCGGGCACTGGTTACGCATGCGAGGCCGGCCGGCCGGATGTGGCGCCGCTGCATGCGTCCAGGTGCGCGAGAAACGCGTCCAGGTCAGCCAGCAGGTCGGTCTCCGCTTCCAGACCGACGCTCACGCGCAAAATCAGGTCGGTGCCTTGCCACGGGCTGGCAGTACGATGCGCGGCGACCGACATGGGCGCCACAATGCTGCGTGTGCCGCCCCAGGACGCGCCAATGGCGAAGGTCTTGAAACAGTCCAGCGCCTGCGCCACATACGGGCTTGCCGCAGCGGTGAAAACCAGGCTGAACACGCCGCTCGCGCCTTTGAAGTCGCGCCGCCACAATTCGTAGCCCGGCGAGTCGGGCACAGCCGGATATAAAACCTGCCTGACCGCCGGATGCTTGGCGATGCGCGATATCAGGCGGGACGCGACATCAGCGCTGTGCCGCAGCCGCACCGCCATGGTTTCGATTCCGCGCAGCACCAAAGAACAGTCATCGGGCGACACGCCTATGCCAAAGCGGCCCAGACCTTTCCCCAACTGCTTGGCCAAGTCCTGGTCCCGCACGGTGATGGAACCCATCAACACGTCGGAGTGGCCGGAAAAATATTTCGTCAAGGCTTCGACGACAATGTCGGCGCCATGCGCCAGCGGCTTGAAATAAAGCGGGGTCGCCCAGGTGTTGTCGCATCCGACCAGCGCGCCATGTCGATGCGCGATCTGCGTAACGCATGCAATGTCCTGAACTTCCATTGTCGTGGACCCTGGAGACTCGGCCCATACCAGCCTGGTCCTCGCCCCCATCAGTGTCTCCAGCGCAACGAGATCCTGCGGATCGTAGAACGTGACATCTATGCCCAGCCTGCGTAGATCGCGATTGGCAAAATCGCGAACCGGTGGATAGACCGTGTCCGGAATCAGCACGTGGTCGCCCCGCTCGAGCAGAATCAGCATCGTCAACGTAATGGCCGCCTGGCCGGAGGCGACCAGGAATGTGCGTGTTCCTTGCTCCAGCTGGGTTATCTTGCGTTCGAGAGTCCGGGTGGTCGGAGTGCCATATAGTCCGTAGCTATACCCGTCGTCGCCACGCTCATGGCGGTTCGCGTAGCTTTGCGCGCTATCGAACGGAATAGTCGATGCGCGATAAACGGGGACGCCCAGGCTGGCAAACCCTTCGGTATTGACAGAGGGTGAAACGACACATTGGGTCCAGTCATGCATTAGATGTTCCTTCATGTTCAAAAAATTACAACATGCGGAAGGTATCCAGTCTAATGCTATTATTCACTTTGACTATTCTTCCAGGTTATGGATTATCTAGGCGTTTACGAGCAATCGACCGCCTCCTCGCCTCTGTGCATATCGCCGCGGCCACGCCATGAATCAAAGACAAATCGAAGTGTTCCATGCGGTGATGGTGCACCACACCGCATCCCGCGCCGCGGAAGTGCTCTTCATGTCCCAGCCCGCCGTCAGCAAAACAATTCAGCAATTGGAGCGCTCGGTGGGATTTCCCCTGTTTGACCGCATCAAGGGGCGTATGGTGCCCACCCCCGAGGGGCAACTATTGCATCAGGAGGTCGCACGATCGTTTACAGGCATGGCGCACCTCAAGAGCGCGGCATCGCGCATCCGCGACTTCGGTTCGGGAAAGCTGCGCATCGCCTCGCTTTCGGCGTTGAGCACGAGCATCGTTCCGCTGGCCTTGAAGGCCTTTCAGGAACAGCACCCGAATGTTGCGATTACCTATCAGGCAAGGTTGTCATCCGAAGTGCGCGACTTGGTCGCATCGGGGCAATTCGACTTGGGATTGGCGGCCGATGAAATTGATATCACGGGCGTGGATGCCGTCCCTTACTGTAAATATCGGGCGGTCATTGCTCTTCCGGCGGGCCACCCACTCGCCAAATCGGACGTGGTGCGGCCGGCGGACCTGCATGGGGTTTCCTTTATCGCTCTCGCCCCCGAGGACACCACACGGCAGGAGGCCGATGTCATTCTGCGCGCGCACGGAGCGGAACCCCGCGTGGTTCTGGAGACGCCGTTTTCCACCACGGTTTGCGCCATGGTGCTTGCCGGCCTGGGCTGCGGTCTTGTGAATCCATTGACAATTGCAAATTACCCGGCCCAGGGGCTGATCCTCAAACCCTTTAGCGTCGCGGTGTACTTCCGCACCCTGATGCTGTTTCCCAGCAGCCGCAGGCAGTCCCGCATCGTGCGGGATTGTGTGCGCGCATTCAACAAAGTCCTGGATTCATCTGTGCTGGACACGCTGACCAGAACGGGCATGCCGTCAAAGAAATCAGCCCCGGTCGACTGAACGGACGGTCACGATTTCCGGATATCCCGTTCAAGGCGCCGGATTCCAGTCAATCAGATCGCTCGAAGCGACGGTTCTCCAACTGCCGACGCACTTGAAACGATCAAACGGTCCAGTCGAGAATCACTTTCCCGCTTTCGCCCGATAGAGCCGTGGCAAACGCTTTCTCATAGTCATTGATGGGAAAGTGATGCGTGAGCACCGGTGAAAGATCGAGCCCGCTTTGCAACATCGCAACCATTTTGTACCAGGTCTCGAACATCTCGCGGCCATAAATCCCCTTTAATTCGAGCCCTTTGAAAATCACCTGGTTCCAGTCGATCGCGGTATGCGCGGGCGGAATGCCCAGCAGAGCGACCTTGCCGCCATGGTTCATCATTTCCAGCATGCTCGTGAATGCGCTCGGCACGCCGGACATCTCGAGCCCGACATCGAAGCCTTCCCTCATGTTCAAATCGGCCATCGCATCGCGCAACGAATCCCGGCACACATTCACCGCGCGCGTGGCACCCATTTTCCGGGCAAGGCGGAGCCGGTAGTCATTGATGTCGGTAATTACGACGTTGCGCGCGCCCACATGCTTCGCGATCGCCACCGCCATGACGCCGATGGGGCCCGCGCCGGTGATCAGGACATCCTCACCGACAAGATCGAAGGACAACGCGGTATGCGCCGCATTGCCGAATGGATCGAGAATGGCGGCGACGTCATCGGAGATGTCCGATGGAATCTTGAATGCGTTGTAGGCCGGTATCACGAGGTACTCGGCAAACGCGCCCTCTCTGTTCACGCCCACGCCCACCGTGTTCCGGCACAAATGCCGCCGGCCGGCGCGACAGTTCCGGCAAAATCCGCAAGTGATATGGCCCTCTCCCGATACGCGATCGCCGATCGAAAAGCCCCGGACTTCCTGCCCCATCTCGACAATTTCGCCGACATACTCATGACCGACGTGCATTGGCACCGGAATGGTGTTTTGCGCCCAGTCGTCCCATTTCCAGATATGAAGATCTGTGCCGCAGATAGCCGTGCGGGCGATGCGTATCATCACATCGTTATGTCCGACTTCAGGCTTCTTCACACCTGTAAGCGTGAGTCCCGCCGCTCGTTCAAGTTTTACAAGCGCCTTCATATCGTTCCCATTCAAATGTCCCCGGCGAGCGGCCGGCGCGCCGGGGCCTCCGCGGCCCGATCGACCTGCAAACACCCTCTCGCACTGGCGCATCGGGCGGACATGAATCATTTTTAGAACCCGTCGGCGCAGATTCGTTCGAGCGTATTACATACATGGACAACATAACGGCCACCCATGATGCGGCCCCTGGAAGCGGCGGCAACCAGCCCGGACCAGCGATTGACAAGGCCGGAGGCCCATCAATTTTTTATGAAGCCCGGGCCGGGCGCCAATGAATTATTCCACTTTAACGAATATAAATCCTATATATTGAACAAATTTAAAGGATGTCCTGGAAAATGGCAAGTCGAAAATGAGGGCATCGGCCCCATAGCGGGGGGCGCCGAATTCGGCATGGAGGAATTCCTTGACGACCCGGCCGCCGGCGATCATCGATAAAGAACGACGACAACTCCTTTTGCGTGCTTGGTCGTCGTATTGGTAATGCGATGACGCACATCGGCCGGATAGCGCGCTGTCTCACCCGCCTTCAACATCTGGGTTGCAGTCCCGCTCGTGACCTGCAAGCCTGGAGTGAACGCGGTGAAGTGTTCCATGGCTCCCCGAGGATGCGCCTCGCTATCGAGGCTGCCCAAAGGTTCGATGTCCACCTCGTACCACTCCGTGTCGCCGGCAAGTTGCGGGGGGCCGAGAATGCGCAGTCGGCATAAGCCATCCGGACTTTTTATTTCGGGCGTATAGGCTGCTGTGACGAGTTCGATCGTGCCGACGTGGGGCACTGTCGAACCTTCGAGCAGATCGGACAGCTCGATTTTGAGCGCACGGGTCAGGCTCCAGAGGACGCCGAATGTCGGGTTCGCCTGCCCTCGCTCGATTTGCGAGAGCATCGATTTCGACACGCCCGAAACCGCGGCGAGTTGTTCGAGTGTCAGTCCGCGGCTTTTCCGATGACGCTGGATGATTGGACCGATTTGAGGTGTATTGACGGATTCCATTTTACCGAATAGCATTCCAATATAAAGGAAATTGTATTGGCTTCTTGTGCATATTAAACGGGCATTAGATGATCCAGACTATAAAGCATACCTTGCGGGAGCGGTTGCGCAACTCGTTTCGAAAGTGCTTGCGGCGGGAGCCGCGCCTGACGGCTGCACCATCATGATTAGGGCCACGCCCAAAGAATTTACTGCCTCGGTAAAAGAAGACACCAGGAAATGGGCGGCGCTGATCAAGCAACTGAATATCTCCCTGCAATAGCGGCACACGCCATGGACGGCGTTGTCGCGGAGTCCGGCGCCGCGACATAAAGCTCAAAGGAGCGAACGAGATGGCTGAAGCACGTGTACCACAATCGATTGCCTGGCGGCCAACTGTCGTGGGAAGCCATTACGCGGTAGCGTGCGGGCATCCGCTGGCGGCGTCGGCGGCGGAGCATGTGCTTGCACGGGGCGGCAACGCCGTCGATGCGGGCGTCACGATGGCCATGGCGATGGCCGTGCTGCAACCGGACATCGTGTCGTTCGCGGGTGTGGCCCCGACGTTGATCTATCTGAAATCCGAGCGCAAAGTGGTGAGCCTTGCCGGGCTGGGAAGTTGGCCCAAGGCGACCGACGTGGCGCGGCTGGCCCGTGAGGGCGGCGGCGCCATCCCGGAAGGGATCCTGCGCCAGGTGATACCTGCCGCGCCCGCCACACATCTGCGGGCCTTGCATGAATTCGGCACGATCTCGTTCGAAGAAGCGGTCGCTCCCGCCCTGAGTCTGGCGCGCGACGGCTTTGCCATGTATCCGGAACTGCGCGATGGACTGGAAATCTTTGGGGCCAATATCACCCGCTATCCTGAAAACGCCGATATTTATCGACCAGGCGGTAAATATCCAGAAGTGGGGGACCGATTCAAGCAATTGAATCTGGCGCGCACCATAACGCGTATGATCGAAGCCGAACGCTCGGCAAAGGGCGATAGAAAGTCCAGGCTGCGAGCAGCGCATGATTATTTCTATCGCGGCGAGATCGCCCGGGAAATCGACCAATTCCATCGGAAAAATGGCGGCTTCATGCGATTCGAGGATCTCGCCGAATTCGAAGTCCTGCCCGAAGAGCCGATCTCATGCGGCTTCCAGGGATTGCAGGTGTACTCCTGCGACGTCTGGTGCCAAGGTATTGTTCTGCTCGAAGCGCTGAAGATTCTGGAACCCCTGGATCTCGCCGCGCTCGGACACAATACGGTCGCGTATATCCACACGGTCGCAAGCGCGCTCAATCTCGCCTTTGGCGATCGTGAAGCCTACGTGGGCGACCCGAAATTCGTCGACGTCCCCACCCCCAGGCTGCTATCCGATGAGTATGCGGCGCAGCAGCGGGCGAGAATCCTGCCCGATGCGGCATTTCCGGGCCTCGTTGAGGCGGGAAGGATCCCGGGATACGCCGCGCCCCCGGTATCGAAACTGGTGTCAGCCCGCGGAGATGTGCCCTTGGCATCCGACACCATCTACGGTTGCGTCGTGGATGCGCAGGGCAACGCCTACTCGATTACGCCCTCGGACAACACCTGGGACTCCCCGATGATCGAGGGGCTGGGACTGTCGGTTTCGTCCCGCGGCAGCCAGGGGCGCCTGGATCGGGGTCATCCGGCATTCGTGGAGCCTGGGAAGCGGCCGCGCCTGACACCGACCCCAGCCCTCGCGCTGCACACCGGAGAATTCGAGATGGCCTGGGGCACGCCGGGCGGCGACGTGCAATGCGCCTCGATGCTGCAGGTGCTGCTCAATATTACCCAGTTCGGGATGACGGTGCAGCAGGCAATCGAGGCGCCGCGGATCGCGCCCTTCAATTTTCCAAATTCGTTTTCGCCCAACACCTATCTTCCGGCGCGCCTATGCCTGGAAGAACCCATCGACGCACCGACCCTGCAAGCATTGGCAAATATGGGATACGACATTCAACACTGGCCGGAGCGTGCATTCTTCGCGGGCGCCGTCTGCGCGATCCGGCGGGATGCGCGAACCGGAATGCTTCATGCCGGCGCGGACCCTCGGCGGTCTACCTATGCCCTGGCATGGTAGGGATATGGGGGATAGCCGGGCCATCGCCCGGCGCCGTTCAATTCGATACGATCCCGGCTTCTTTTATCACCTTCCCCCATTTGTCGTATTCCGTTTTGATCAGTTGCCCGAACACGGATGGCGATCCACCCACCACGTCCATCGCGGCGCTTTCAAGCTGCTTTCTCACCTCGGGTTTGTCGAGCGCGGTATTGAATGCCGTGTTCAATTTCTCGATGATGTCGGCGGGAACCCCGGCCGGGACGACAAAGCCGTACCATCCCGACAAGTCAAAGCCTGCGACACCCGATTCCTCGACCGTGGGCAAGGCAGGGAGGATTTTTGACCGCGTGCGCGTCGTAACGGCGATGGCACGGATCTTCCCGCTATTTATCAATGGCAGCGCCTCCGCGATGTAGGGGAACATAAGTTGCGTTTGTCCGCCCACCAGGTCCGTCAGCGCCGAAGCGCCTCCCTTGTAGGGGACATTGGTGATGTTGACGCCGAGCATGCGCTTGTAGAGTTCCACGCCAAGATGGGAAGGGGTCCCGTTTCCGCCCGACGCATAGTTGACCTTTCCTGAATTACTTTTCAGATAGCCTTCGAGCTCCTTCATTGAATGGACATTCAGCGACGGATGCACAACCACGACGGCCGGCAGATAGGTTGCAAGGATGACGGGAGCAAAGTCCTGCAATGGCTTATAGCTCAAATTATTGTACAGATGCGGATTGACCGCGAGTGTCGTGCCGGCGCCCAGCAACAGCGTGTACCCGTCGGCGGGCGACGAGGCAACGTGGGCGGCGCCGATGCTGCCGCTCGCACCCGCCCTATT
>Ga0182736_1001756_pt1 | contig 19211 bp, 28 predicted proteins | sample eDN5th30CKraftBY_FD_128882 | JGI IMG/M metagenome (GOLD analysis project Ga0182736, IMG submission 128882) | Enriched backyard soil microbial communities from Emeryville, California, USA - eDNA 5th pass 30_C Kraft BY (version 2) (version 2) | ecosystem: Environmental > Terrestrial > Soil >... | reverse complement strand
CCGCCGCCCCCTGCAATGAGGAAAGCAGCACCCGGCGAAGCGCGTTGCCCAGCGTCAGGCCGAAGCCGCGCTCAAGCGGCTCGGCGACGAAGGTCGCGCGGCGCTTCGGGTCGCCCCCGGCCTTGATCTCAAGGCTGTTGGGCTTCTTCAATTCCTGCCAGTTCTTGATGTTGACAGTCATGTATTTCCCCTGGGAGTTGGGCGGAGGTCGGTGAGGTGAGCAGCTGGTCCCCGGCCCCGGCCATACAAAATGTTCCGAACGACGAACGGTTCACCAGCGTGTCGATGAACCGTTCCAGATCGGCAGCTCCGTCAGACGCGGCGGCGCTTGGACGGCCGCACGCCATTGTGCGGGATCGGCGTCACGTCGCGAATGGAAGTGATGGTGAAGCCAACGGCCTGCAGCGCCCGCAGCGCGGACTCGCGGCCCGAACCCGGCCCCTTCACTTCCACCTCAAGGGTGCGGACGCCGTGCTCGGCAGCCTTGCGGCCTGCGTCCTCGGCACAGACCTGCGCCGCATAAGGGGTCGACTTGCGCGAGCCTTTGAAGCCCATCATGCCGGCCGAAGACCAGCTGATCGCATTGCCCTGGGCGTCGGTGATGGTGATCATCGTGTTGTTGAAGCTGGCGTTCACATGCGCGACGCCGGCCGAGATGTTCTTGCGTTCGCGCCTGCGAATACGCTGCGGTTCCCGTGCCATCTGCTGATATCCCTATTCGAAACTGGTTGAGCGGGAGGCGACGCCTGGCGGCATGCCGTCCCCGGCGGCGAAGAAGCCTATCTTACTTCTTCTTGCCTGCGATCGGCTTGGCCTTGCCCTTGCGGGTGCGCGCATTGGTGTGCGTGCGCTGACCGCGAACAGGCAGGCCCTTGCGGTGACGCAGGCCGCGATAGCAGGCCAGGTCCATCAGGCGCTTGATGTTCATCGCGGTCTGCCGGCGCAGGTCGCCCTCGACCGTCAGGTCGGCGTCGATCGCTTCGCGAATCTGCAGCACCTCGGCATCGCTGAGGTCTTGCACGCGGCGGCTGCGGTCGATGCCCAGTTTGTCGGCGATGGTCACGGCCGTCTTGGGGCCGATACCGTGAATATAGGTGAGCGCGACGATCACGCGCTTGTTGGTCGGGATATTGACGCCCGCAATACGTGCCATATTGACTGTTTCTCCATGCTCCACAGGGTGTTGGCGGACACCCCATCTCGACGCTTTTGTCCCTGGACGCAAAAAGGACGGCGGGCGCTCGCACGCGCTGCCGTTTGACTTGGCGTCTCGGGATCGGCGGCGGATACCGCGAGTCGACGGATGAGTCAATGGCAGCCGCGCCGGAGCGATCATATCGAACCGCGCTGCCATCGCCCACCCCCCGGTGGATCGGGACACCGCCCTTGCCGGTTCAGACCTGCCAATCGCGATTGCCGCGACGACATGCGATGTCCCGTGCGGGCAGCGCATCGCCTGAAATTGCAAGCGACACCGTCACATCCTCAGTCGAATGCAGACAACCACTGGCAGGGCTTACGCTCCGCTAGCGGTCCAGAATATCCGCAACAGCCTGCGAAACCGCATCAATATCCGCCATGCCGTCGACCCGGCTGACGATGCCACGCGCCTCGTAGATCGGGAGGATCGGCGCGGTCTTGGCGCGATATTCAGCCATGCGGGTGCGCACCGTTTCCTCATTGTCGTCCGGCCGGCGCTTGAATTCGGTGCCGCCGCAGCTGTCGCACACGCCGGCGACCTTGGGCTGCTTGTAGCGGTCGTGATACCCTGTGCCGCAGGTAGCGCAGGTGTAGCGGCCGGTGATGCGGTCGACCAGCGCCTCCTCATCGACCTCCAGCTCGATGACATGATCGAGCCGGCGGTCGCGCGCGGCGAGCAGCGCGTCCAGACTCTCGGCCTGCGGAGCGGTGCGGGGATAGCCGTCGAAGATCACGCCCGTCTCCGGCGCAAGCTGGTCCAGCGCCTCGCCGATGATACCCGAGACGATCTCATCGGAGACCAGTTCGCCCGCTTCCATCACCGCCTTGGCCTTGAGTCCGGTCGGCGTGCCTGCCTTCACGGCCGCGCGCAGCATGTCGCCGGTCGAAAGCTGGATCATGCCGCGTTCCGCGACGAGCCGCTGCGCCTGCGTTCCCTTGCCTGCACCGGGCGGCCCCAGCAGGATGATGTTCATGTCACTCCCCCCAACTGGCGGCGAGGCGGCCCGTGCCGCGTCACCGCAACTTGACTAGACGCCTCAGCGCGTGCGGCCCTTGAGCTTGGCCTTGGTAATGAGATCGCGATACTGGTGCGCGATCAGATGGCTCTGGATCTGCGTCACCGTGTCCACCGTCACATTCACCACGATCAGCAGGCTGGTGCCGCCCAGATAGAAGGGGATGCCCGCCTTCGCGATCATATATTCCGGGATGAGGCAGACCAGGGTCAGGTAGATCGCGCCGATCACCGTGATGCGGGTAAGGACATAGTCCAGATACATCTCGGTGTTCTTGCCGGGGCGGATGCCGGGGATGAAGCCGCCATTGCGCTTCAGATTGTCCGCCGTCTCCTCCGGGTTGAACACCACGGCCGTGTAGAAGAAGCAGAAGAAGATCACCAGCACGCCATAGAGGCTCATGTAGAGCGGCGTGCCATGCGCGAGATACTGGTTGATGCTCAGCACCAGCCCGCCCCAGGTCGATTCGCTGTTCACATTATTGCCGGCGAACTGGGTGATGGTGAGCGGCAGCAGCAACAGCGACGACGCGAAGATCGGCGGGATCACGTTCGCCATATTGATCTTGAGCGGCAGATGGCTCCGGTCCGCCTGCATGACGCCCTGGCGCGTCTGTCGCTTGGGATACTGGATCAGCACGCGGCGCTGCGCCTGCTCCATGAAGCAGATCACGTAGATCAGGCCCAGTCCGATCACGATCGTGCCCAGAATGAGCATGCCGGAGATCGCGCCCGTGCGGCCCGATTCGAACAGGTTGCTGATCGTCACCGGAAGCTGGGCCACGATGCCCGCGGTGATGATGAGCGACGCGCCGTTGCCGACGCCCCGGCTCGTCACCTGCTCGCCCAGCCACATCAGGAACATGGTGCCGCCGATCAGCGAGATCACGGCCGTCATGCGGAACAGCATGCCCGGCTCCACCACCGCCTGCAGGCCGGACTGCGCGCCATAACCTTCCAGCCCGACCGCGATGAAATAGCCCTGCACGGCGGTGAGGCCGACGGTGCCGTAGCGCGTATATTGGTTGAGCTTCTTGCGGCCGGCCTCGCCTTCCTTCTTGAGCGCCGCCATTTTGGGCGAAAGGGAAGAGGCCATCTGCACCACGATCGACGCCGTGATGTAGGGCATGATGCCGAGCGCGATGAGGCTCATGCGCTCCAGGCTACCGCCCGAGAAGGTGTTGAAAATGTCGAGAATGCCGCCTTGGGTCTGTGCATAAAGCTGCGCCAGCACGGTGGGGTCGACCCCCGGTAGCGGCACGAACGACAGAAAACGAAAGACGATGAGCACCCCGAGGGTGAACCACAGACGCTTCTTGAGTTCAGTTGCCTGGCTAAAATTGGCGAGGCTCAAACTGGCTGCCATTTGGTCGGCGCGTGATGCCATGGTCGCTTGCAATCCCGAAACATATCATGCGCCCGCGGGTGCGGGGCGCGTGATCCTTAGAGCATTTCCCGGCCGGATGGAAACATCCCTGACACCAGAAAATGCCGCGAAACAAAAGCCGGAGCATGGTGACGCTCCCTACCCGGCCAGCGCGCTCCAGTCGCGCATCCGGGCGGTCGCGAAGATCGGCTGCATGCCCACATCATCACCAACGCAATCGACCCCGCCCGTCCATATTGGCGGGAGGGGTCGTTTATGCAAGCAGGCAATCACAGGCAGGCTTGGCTGGCAGCCTTATTCGGCGGCCGCAGCCGCTGCCTTCGGCGCCACGATCTCCACCTTGCCGCCTGCCTTTTCCACAGCGGCGACGGCCGAAGCGGATGCGCCGGCGACGGAGAAGCTCACCTTGGCCGTCAGTTCACCCTTGGCGAGTAGCCGCACACCGTGCTTGCCGCCGCGCGACAGGCCGACAGCGCGCAGCGCCGCCTGATCGACCACCGCCTTGGCGTCCAGCTTGCCGGCGTCGATCGCCTTCTGGACCATGCCGAGGTTCACCACCGCATAATCCTTGCGGAAGATGTTGTTGAAGCCGCGCTTCGGCAACCGCATGTGGAGCGGCATCTGGCCGCCCTCGAAACCGTTGATGCTGACGCCCGAGCGCGCCTTGGCGCCCTTCTGGCCGCGCCCGGCGGTCTTGCCCTTGCCCGAGCCGATACCGCGGCCGACACGCATCCGGCCCTTGCGGGCGCCGGCATTATCCTTGAGTTCGTTCAGTTTCATGATCTGCACTCGCTTTCGCTTTTGTCGCGCTATGAATGGAAGGCGCGCCTTTAGCCGGTGCATATCGGTTTGTCACCCCCCGGCGCCATCCACTGTCCTGTTACCGCGCAACCGGCCTCGTGGGCCGGGCCGGGCAATTTCCCCGGCGGGCAGTGCCATATCGGGATTTTTCAGAATTCATTTCCCGTCATCTTGTGGTTCAATGCCTCACTATAAGGATCGCACTCCCCGCCGCGCGAACGATCGGGGGAAATAGGGGAGAAACTGATTCGGCGATTCCGCCACCGAACAGACTGAAACGGGGCGTGCATGAGGGATGGCACGCACAAACGCCTCCAGACCGCTCAAGCGGCGGGCCGCAAAACCCCCTCAGCCCAGACCGAGAGTAACGAAGCCATGTGGGAGACAGGACGGCCCGGCCGGATAAGCGATCCGGGCCGCAGTTCGATTGAAGAGATCAGGATCATCGCCACGATCCTGCTCGTCATCTATCATGTCATCGGCCGGTCCGACAGCGGGCTGCGTCTGGACTATCCACATGAGTTGCGCTTCCTGGCGGATCTGCTCGCGAATTTCCGCATGCCGGCCTTTGCCGTCATTGCCGGCTTCTTCTTCTGCTTGCGGCCGCTCACCCTGCCTGCCTTCGGCAAATTCCTTGTCGGCAAGGCCCGACGCCTGGCCGTGCCGGGCCTCATCGCGGCCATCATATTTGCCAGCACAGCGAACCTGCTGAATCTGCGCTTTGCTCTCCCGCCCGCCGAATTCTGGCGACTGCTGGTCTTCCCTTATGCCCATTATTGGTTCCTGCAGGCCATCCTCGTCCTGTTCGTGGTCGTGGGGTTCGTGGACGCCCTGATGCGCAACCGGAGCGAATTCCTGCTTCTCGGCACTGCCCTGGCGCTGTCATTCGCCGGCATTGTCGACACGGCCTTCTTCTCGATCAATCGGGCGGTTGCCCTCGCACCCTGTTTTGCGCTCGGCATGTGCATCTATCGTCATGGTCGCTGGATCGAGCGCTATGCGCGCCTCCTGACCGCCGTAGCCGCACTGCTCGCCCTTCTGTCTCTGGGATCAGCGCTGGTGCGCCATGCCACCGATCCATTCACCCCGCCGCCGACCGGCCCGCTGCACATCATGATCCTCGGCATGCCTTTATGCCTCCTCATGCTGCTCCACCTGCCGCACAATCCCTACGCCCGGCGCCTGGGGCAGTATAGTTTCACCATCTATCTCTATCATGTCTTCGCCACAGCGAGCATGCGCACCTTGCTGCTCCACCTCGGTATCGTCTCGATTCCCGTTCATGTGGTGCTGGGGACCGCGGCGGGCGTTACCCTGCCGATCATGCTGCACCTGACACTCCAGCGTATTCCGGGGCTAGGCGCGCCGATGCTCGGTCTTCGCCCGCCGGCACGCAACACGCCCCGCACGGAAGATGCTACCCCGCTCATCAAGGAAAAATCGGTCAACGGCGCCTGACATCGCAAGCAACCGGACCTCCAAACCATCGCCCCGCCTGAGCCATGCTGACGCTCTGGACATTCTGTCGGCATGCTTCCGGATCAAGCCGCCCGATCCTGCCCAAGCGCCCACATCGGCGAATTGAAGCAGACCAGCCCTTCGACGCATCGGCGCGCGCGGAGCCGGTTCATCGCTACCTCGCCCGTTCACACTACCGCAGCGCCACGCAAAAGAGCCTGCCCCGATCCCAAAGGGCCGGAACAGGCTCTCATGTTCGTTTCTGCATATTTCCCGAAGCCGGGCGAACGCCCGGCGGGAAATATCCTTAACCCTCGACCACCTGCACCATGTGCGGCAGCTTGGCGATGGCGCCCCGCACTTCCGCCGTGTCGTCAAGCTCGACGACCTTGTGCATCTTGCCGAGGCCCAGGCCGATCAGAATCTTCTTCTGATGCTCGGGACGGCGAATCGGGGAACCGATCTGCTTGATCTTGATCTTGGCCATCGGTGTTTACTCCGCAATCGCTTCGGCATCCGCCTGCGCGGCCTCGGCAGAGGCGCCACCGCGGCGGAGCAGATCGGCCACCTTCTTGCCGCGACGCTGAGCGACCGACTTGGGGCTGGTCTGCTCGGTCAACGCGGCGAAGGTCGCCCGGATCATGTTGTAAGGGTTCGACGTGCCGACCGACTTGGTCACGACGTCGGCAACGCCCAGGCTCTCGAACACGGCGCGCATCGGGCCGCCCGCGATGATGCCGGTACCGGCCGGAGCCGACCGCAGCGTCACCTTGCCGGCACCGAAATGGCCCTTGCCATCATGGTGCAGCGTGCGCCCTTCCTTGAGGGCGACGCGGACCATCGCCTTCTTGGCAGCGGCGGTCGCCTTGCTGATCGCCTCTGGCACCTCGCGCGCCTTGCCGTGGCCGAAACCGGCCCGGCCCTTGCCGTCGCCCACGACGACGAGCGCCGCGAAGCCGAAGCGCTTGCCGCCCTTCACCGTCTTGGAAACGCGATTGATGTGGACGAGCTTCTCGACGAACTCCTCGCCGCCATCATCGTCGTGGCCACGGCCACGCCGATCGTCACGACGGCCACGCCCGCCCCGATCACCGCGGTCTCCGCCCCGGCCACGACCACGGCCACGCGGTGCGTCAGCCGCCGCCGGCGCGGCTGCCTCGGCACCGGCCTCAACGGGAGCCGCCCCGGTCTGGATCTCGGTTTCGTCTGCCATACTCAGAACTCCAGTCCGCCCTCACGGGCGGCATCGGCCAACGCCTTCACGCGGCCATGAAAAAGGAAGCCACCACGGTCGAACACGACCTGGGTGACGCCAGCCTTGGTCGCCGCGGCGGCGACGCGCTTGCCGACCTCGGCCGCGGCCTCGGCCGTGGCGCCGGTCTTGCCGCGCACGTCCTTGTCCAGCGTCGAAGCGGCAGCCACCGTGCGACCGGCCGCATCGTCAATGACCTGGGCATAGATATGCCGGCCGGAGCGATGGACGGACAAGCGCGGCTTGCCGCCGGCGCGGGCCTTGATGGCGGTGCGAACCCGGCGCGCACGCCGGTCAAAGAGAGAGAGTTTCGCCATGGCTTACTTCTTCTTGCCTTCTTTGCGGAAGATGAACTCGCCGCGATACTTGATGCCCTTGCCCTTGTAAGGCTCCGGCTTGCGCCAGCGGCGGATCTCGGCAGCGACCTGCCCGACCTTCTGCTTGTCGATGCCGCTGATCTCGACCGTGGTGTTATCCGGGGTCTTGATCTCGATGCCGGCCGGGACCGCATAATCGACATCATGGCTGTAGCCGAGCTGCAGCTTGAGCGTCTTGCCCTGCGAATTGGCACGGTAGCCAACGCCGGTGATCTCGAGCACCTTGGTGTAGCCCTCGGTCACGCCGGTGACGAGGTTCTGCACCAGCGTGCGCTGCATGCCCCAGAACGCCCGCGCCGCCTTGGTCGCGTTGGCCGGCTTGACGATGATCGCACCGTCTTCCAGCGCATAGCTGATCTCGTCGCGCAGTTGCAGCGCGAGGGTGCCCTTCGGCCCCTTCACGGAAAGCTGCCCGTTCTCGATGGTCGCCGTCACCCCGCTCGGGATCGCGACCGGCTTCTTGCCGATACGGCTCATCAGAACACCTCCGCCAGCACTTCGCCGCCGACATTCTGCGCCCGCGCCTCGGCATCCGAGAGCACGCCGCGCGGCGTCGACACGATGGTGATACCCAGGCCGTTGCGCACCACCGGCAGCTCCTTGGAGCCCGAATAGATGCGGCGGCCGGGCTTCGAGACGCGCGCGACATGCTTGATCGCGGGTTCGCCCTCGAAATATTTCAGTTCGATACGCAGGCCGGGGTGGTCGCCCAGTGCCTCCTCGCTATAGCCACGAATGTAGCCTTCGCGCTGGAGAACGTCGAGCACGCGGGCACGCAGCTTGGACGCGGGGGAAACCACGCTGTCCTTGCGCGCACGCTGGCCGTTGCGAATACGGGTGAGCAGATCACCCAGGGGATCGGTCAGTGCCATCTCTCTAAATCCTTACCAGCTCGACTTGACCACGCCGGGGATCAGGCCCTTGTTGGCCAGATCACGCAGCTGAATACGGCACAGCCGGAACTTGCGGTAATAAGCGCGCGGGCGCCCCGTCAGCTCGCAACGGTTGCGAACGCGGGTCGGGTTGGCGTTGCGGGGCAGTTCCGCCATCTTGAGGCGGGCGATCAGCCGCTCGGTATCGTCGAGCGCCTTGTCGTTCGCGGTTGCCTTCAACTTCGCATATTTGCCGGCATATTTCTTCACCAGCTTCTTGCGACGCTCATTCTTGTTGATCGAACTCAGTTTCGCCATGGACTTAAGCTCTCTTCCTTAAAATTGCTGTCCGGCCACGTCAGGCGGCCTCTTTTTCCGCCTCGGCGGGGAACGGGAAACCGAAGAGACGCAGCAGTTCGCGCGCTTCCTCGTCCGTCCGGGCCGTGGTGGTCACGATCACATCCATGCCCCGCACCTTGTCGACGCGGTCATAGCTGATCTCGGGGAAAATGATCTGCTCCTTGATGCCGAAGGCATAGTTGCCGCGGCCGTCAAAGCTCTTCGGGTTGAGACCACGGAAGTCGCGGATGCGCGGCATCGCCACCGTCACCAGACGGTCGAGAAACTCATACATCCGCTCGCGACGCAGCGTCACCTTGGCGCCGATCGGCATGCCTTCGCGCAGCTTGAACTGGGCGATGGACTTCTTGGCCTTGGTGATGACCGCCTTCTGCCCGGCGATCAACTCCATTTCCTCGGCGGCAGACGTGACCTTCTTCTTGTCCTGCGTCGCCTCACCCACGCCCATGTTGAGCACGATCTTCTCGATCTTGGGCACTTCCATCCGGTTCTTGTAACCGAACTTCTCGGTCATCGCCTTGACGATCGTCTCGTCATAAAGCGTCTTGGAACGCGGGATATACTTGTCAGCCATTGATGACCTCCCCGGTCTTCACCGCGACGCGGACCTTCTTCCCGTCGCGCTCCTCGAAGCGCACGCGGGTGGCCTTGCCATCAACGGCAATCGCGACATTGGAGATGTGCAGCGGCGCGGGCTTGCGCTCGATGCCGCCCTGCGGGTTCGCCTGGTCGGGCTTGCGATGGCGCGCGTGGACGTTGATGCCGTCGACCAGCACCTTGTCCTCCTTGGGCATCACCTGCAGGACCGAGCCGGTGCGGCCCTTGTCCTTGCCAGCGAGCACGACGACCGTGTCACCCTTCTTGATGCGTGCGGCGCTCATTACAGCACCTCCGGCGCGAGGCTGATGATCTTCATGAAGTTCTTCGCGCGCAGTTCGCGGACCACCGGGCCGAAGATGCGCGTGCCAATCGGCTCCGCATTCTTGTTGACCAGCACCGCGGCATTGCCGTCGAAGCGAATGACACTGCCGTCGGGACGGCGCACGTCCTTGGCGGTGCGAACGATCACGGCGCGGTGCACGTCGCCCTTCTTGACGCGACCACGCGGGGCGGCGTCCTTGACGGAGACGACGATGATGTCGCCCACGCCGGCAAAGCGACGCTTCGACCCGCCGAGCACCTTGATGCACTGAACGCGCTTGGCGCCGCTGTTGTCAGCGACATCAAGATTGGATTGCATCTGGATCATTGATCCGGTTCCTTCTCAATTGGCTTGCCGGGTCCGTTCTCGGCCCGGTAGTTCCGTTAATTGCTGCTAGTCCGCTCGCTCAGGCCGCCGCTTCCGGCGCCTTGTGCACGTTGACACGCTCGATCACCGTCCAGGTCTTGAGCTTGGAGATCGGTGCCGTCTCCTCGATCCGCACCGTCTCGCCGGCATGACAGGCATTGGCCTCGTCATGAGCATGGTACTTCTTCGAGCGGCGAATGATCTTGCCGTAGAGCGGGTGCTTCACCTTGCGCTCCACCAGCACGACCACCGTCTTGTCACCCTTGTCGGAAACCACCGTTCCCGTCAGCACGCGCTTGGGCATGGTCCGTTTCCTTCCTTACTTGGCGCCCGAGCGGGCACGCTCGGTCTGCAACGTCTTGATCCGGGCGATGTCGCGGCGCACTTCCAGCATCCGGCTCGGCTTCTCGAGCTGATTGGTCGCGGCCTGGAAGCGCAGGTTGAACTGCTCGCGCTTCAATTCGCTCAGCTGGGTCGCCAGCTCGTCATCGGTCCTCGCCTTGAAATCAGCAATCTTGGTCATGGCCATCATGCTCCCAGATGCGAGGTGTCGCCGAGACGCGCCACCACCTTGGTCTTGATCGGCAGCTTCATCGCTGCGCGCTCGAACGCTTCCGCCGCGAGCGGACCGGGCACGCCGTCCAGCTCGAACAGGATGCGGCCGGGCTTCACGCGGGCCGCCCAATATTCGACGGAACCCTTGCCCTTGCCCTGACGGACTTCGGCCGGCTTTTTCGACACCGGAACGTCGGGGAAGATGCGGATCCACAAACGGCCCTGACGGCGAATGTGGCGCGTGATCGCGCGGCGAGCCGCCTCGATCTGCCGCGCAGTGACCCGCTCCGGTTCCATGGCCTTCAGGCCATAGGAGCCGAAGTTGAGATCCGTACCGCCCTTCGCATCACCCTTGATGCGGCCCTTGAAGGCCTTGCGGAACTTGGTTTTCTTCGGTTGCAGCATGATGCTCTACCTTATTCTCAGCGCGCCGGCCGGACACCGGAGGTCTGAGCCTCCAGCATCAGGCGGTCGGTCGCCATCGGATCGTGGCCGAGAATCTCGCCCTTGAAGATCCAGACCTTGATGCCGCAAACGCCATAGGCGGTGTGCGCCTCGGCCTCGGCATAATCGACGTTGGCCCGCAGCGTATGCAGCGGCACCCGGCCCTCGCGATACCATTCGACGCGCGCGATCTCCGCGCCGCCGAGACGGCCGCCGCAGGTGATCCTGATACCCTCGGCACCCAGGCGCAGCGCGCTCTGCACCGCACGCTTCATCGCGCGGCGGAAGGCGATACGACGCTCGAGCTGATCAGCGACACCCTGCGCGACGAGCTTGGAGTCGATCTCCGGTTTGCGGATTTCGACGATGTTCAGGCTCACGTCGCTGGCGGTCATCTCACCGAGCTTCTTGCGAAGCTTCTCGATGTCCGCGCCCTTCTTGCCGATGATGACACCGGGACGGGCCGCATAGATCGACACGCGGCACAGCTTGGCCGGACGCTCGATCACCACCTTCGAGATCGCGGCCTGCGGCAGCGTTTTGACGATATACTTGCGAATCTCGAGATCTTCGAGAAGCAGACGACCATAGTCCTTGCCCTCGGCGAACCAACGGCTGTCCCAAGTGCGGTTGATCTGCAGACGCAGGCCAATCGGATTGCTCTTATGACCCATGGATCAGGCCTCCTCGGCAACTTCGCGAACGACGATGCGCACGCGGCTGTAGGGCTTCAGGATGCGGGTCGACTTGCCACGGCCACGCGCATGGAAGCGCTTGAGCGTGAACGCCTTGCCGACCGACGCCTCAGCGACGACCAGTGCATCGACATCCAGATTGTGGTTGTTCTCGGCGTTCGCCACGGCGCTGGCGAGCACCTGGCGAACGTCGACCGCCATGGCGCGCTTGGAGAAAGCGAGCACATTGAGCGCGTCCTCGACCTTGCGGCCACGGATCAGCGCGGCAACCAGGTTCAGCTTCTGGGCCGAGCCGCGGATCTGCGTGCCGACGGCGAGCGCCTCATTCTCGGCGACGCGACGGGGAGCCTTTGCCTTGCCCATTAGCGCTTGCCCTTCTTGTCAGCGGCGTGGCCGGGGAAATAGCGCGTCGGCGCGAATTCACCCAGCTTGTGGCCGACCATGTCCTCGTTCACCGAGACGGGAACGTGCTTGCGGCCGTTATAGACGTTGAACGTCAGGCCAACGAACTGCGGAAGAATGGTGGAACGACGCGACCAGGTCTTGATCGGACCTCCGCGGCCCGCATTCTCCTGCGCGGTTTCTGCCTTCTTGAGCAGATGCAGGTCCACGAAAGGACCTTTCCAGACGGAGCGAGCCATCGCTTACCTCTTCTTCTTCGCGTGACGCGACCGGATGATGAACTTGTCGGTCGCCTTGTTGTGGCGGGTGCGCGCACCCTTGGTCGGCTTGCCCCATGGCGTCACCGGATGGCGGCCACCGGAGGTCCGGCCCTCACCACCGCCGTGCGGGTGGTCGACCGGGTTCTTGGCGACACCGCGGGTCAGCGGACGCCGGCCCATCCAACGGGTGCGGCCAGCCTTGGCGAAGTTCTGGTTGGCGTTGTCCGGGTTGGACACCGCCCCCACCGTCGCCATGCAATCCGCCCGGATGTAGCGCTGCTCACCCGAACCCAGACGCACGATCACCATGCCGCGATCACGACCGACCAGCTGCGCATATGTGCCTGCCGAACGGGCGATCTGGCCGCCCTTGCCCGGCTTCATCTCGATATTGTGGATGATGGTGCCGACCGGCATCTGCCCCAGTTCCATCGCGTTGCCCGGCTTCACGTCGGTCTTCTTGCCGGCGATCACCTTGTCGCCCGGCGCCAGACGCTGCGGCGCGAGGATGTAGGCCTGCTCACCATCGCTGTAGGTGACGAGCGCGAGAAACGCCGTGCGGTTGGGGTCATATTCCATCCGCTCCACCGTGCCCTCGACGTCCCACTTGCGACGCTTGAAGTCGATGATGCGATAGCGCTGCTTGTGACCGCCGGCGATACCGCGCGAAGTCACATGGCCCTTGTTGTTCCGGCCGCCAGTCTTGCGCTTGCCTTCGGTCAGCGCTTTCACCGGCTTGCCCTTGTGGAGCGCCGAGCGGTCGACAAGGATCAGGCCACGCCGGGCCGGGCTTGTCGGGTTGTAATGCTTGAGTGCCATTGTCTATTCCGCCCTCAAATGCCCGTGGTGACGTCGATCGACTGGCCCTCGGCCAGCGTCACAACCGCCTTCTTCACATCCGAGCGCGTGTAGGGCTTGCCCTTCCAGCGCTTCGTCTTGCCCTTCTGGACGATCGTGTTGACCGCCTTGACGGAGACGCCGAACAGCGCCTCGATCGCAGCCTTGATCTCGGGCTTGGACGCATCGCGCGCGACCTTGAAGACCACGGCGTTGTTCTCGGAGACCAACGTCGCCTTCTCGGTGATATGCGGTGCGACGATCACGTCATAATGACGGTTCGACGGTGCCGCCGCCTGTGCCTGCTTCTTAGCCATTGAAGCGCGCCTCCAGTTGCTCGACAGCCGCCCGCGTCAGCACCAGGCTGTCCGCGCGGAGGATGTCGTAAACGTTGGCGCCGATGGCTGGGAGCACATCCACACCGACAAGATTGGACGACGCCTTGGCGAACGAGACGTTGATCGCCTCGCCGTCGATGAACAGCGCCCGATTACCATTTGCGTTGAGATTGAGCTTGGCGAGCTGGCCGACCAATGCCTTGGTCTTGCCGTCCTTGACATCAAGATTGTCGAGCACGGTGAGCGCACCGCCCTTGGCCTTGGCCGAGAGCGCCATTTTAAGGCCGAGCGCACGGACCTTCTTGTTCAGCGAGTGGCCGAACAGGCGGGCACGCTGGCCATGCGCCTTACCACCGCCAATGAAGATCGGCGCGCGCCGATCGCCGTGACGCGCCGTGCCGCCGCCCTTCTGGCGACCGAACTTCTTGCCCGTGCGGGCAACGTCCGAACGCTCGCGGGTCGCGGCCGCGGGAGCGCGACGCTTCTCGAGCTGCCAGGTGACGACGCGATGCAGAATGTCCGCGCGCGGCTCGAGGCCGAACACCGCGTCATTCAGCTCGACATCGCCGGACGCCTTGCCGCCGTCGAGGGTGAGAACCTTGACCTTCATCGCTTAGCCCTCCTGGCCTTCGGTCGCCTCAGGCGCCGCGACGTCCTGCGCAGGCGTATCGGCCGGTGCATTGTCACTGTTGCTGCTGGCGGCACTCTTGATGCTGGCCGGATAGGGCACGTCGCTCGGACGATCGACCTTCACCGCATCCTTGACGAGCAGCCAGGTGCCCTTGGAACCCGGCACGCTGCCCTTGACGAACAGCAGACCGCGCTCGACGTCCGTGCGGACGATCTCGAGGTTCTGCTGGGTGCGCTGACGGTCGCCCATGTGGCCGGCCATCTTCTTGTTCTTGAACACGCGGCCCGGGTCCTGGCGGTTGCCGGTCGAGCCGTGCGAGCGGTGCGAGAGCGACACGCCGTGGGTCGCGCGCAAACCGCCGAAACCCCAACGCTTCATCGCACCGGCAAACCCCTTGCCCTGCGTGTGGCCGGTCACGTCGACCAGCTGGCCGGCGATGAAATGGTCGGCAGCGATTTCCGCGCCAACATCGAGCAGGGCGTCCTCAGCCACGCGGAATTCCGCGACGAGCGCCTTCGGCTCGACCTGAGCCTTTGCAAAATGCTCACGCTGCGGCTTGGCGACATTCTTCACCTTCGCAACGCCCGCACCCAATTGCACGGCAATGTAACCGTCCCTGTCTTTTTCGCGACGGGCGATGACCTGATTGCCTTCGAGCGCCAGAACGGTGACCGGCACATGGCGGCCATCTTCCTGGAACAGGCGGGTCATACCCACTTTCTTCGCGATCACGCCGGTACGCATGATCAATCTCCCAATAGAGGCCCACACCGGAACGGCACGGGCTTATCCAACGAAAAATCCGCTCGTGGCCTAATGCCCCAAGCGGCCAACCCAAAGTGTCGATGCGTGCACCCCGTCCGGGCTGGATGTTCTCGGCACCAACCAGGCCCGGAGAACGACGGAGGACGCAGCCCGGACAATGCCGGCGGTATCCAATGTCAAGGCAAGGCGCCCCACAGGAGCGCCTTCGCCATGGCCATCAGGCCAATTTGATCTCGACGTTCACGCCGGCAGCCAGATCGAGCTTCATCAGCGCGTCCACCGTCTGCGGCGTCGGCTGCACGATATCAAGCATGCGCTTGTAGGTGCGAACCTCGAACTGCTCCCGACTCTTCTTGTCGACGTGCGGACCGCGGTTCACCGTGAACTTTTCGATCCGCGTGGGAAGCGGAATGGGACCCCGAATGAGAGCGCCGGTACGACGCGCCGTGTCGGCGATGTCGCCGGTCGCCTGGTCGAGCACGCGATGATCGAATGCCTTCAGGCGAATGCGAATATTCTGGGTTTCCATGTCCACTACCGATGTGAAAGAGCCAAGACAAAACCGCTTCGCTCTGGCGACCGGGGCGCCAAGCGCTCACCAGCCCATGCGAAGCAGCAAAAACGACGGGCCATCCGAATCAAACCGATCCGGATGGCCCGCCGCCTATATTACTTCGTGATCGCCGAGACAACCCCGGAACCGACCGTGCGACCACCTTCGCGGATGGAAAAACGCAGGCCCTGCTCCATCGCGATCGGGGCGATGAGCTTGACGCCGAGCTGCACGTTGTCGCCAGGCATGACCATCTCGGTCCCCTCCGGCAGAACCACCTCGCCGGTCACGTCCGTGGTGCGGAAGTAGAACTGCGGACGATAGTTCGCGAAGAACGGCGTGTGACGGCCACCCTCGTCCTTCGAGAGGACGTAGACCTCAGAGCTGAACTCGGTGTGCGGCGTGATGGAACCCGGCTTGGCCAGAACCTGACCACGCTCCACTTCCTCGCGGCCAACGCCACGGATCAGCGCACCGATGTTATCGCCAGCCTCGCCCTGATCGAGCAGCTTGCGGAACATTTCGACGCCGGTGACGGTCGTCTTCTTGGTGTCCTTGAGGCCGACGATCTCGACTTCCTCACCAACCTTGATGACGCCAGTCTCGACGCGGCCGGTCACGACGGTGCCGCGGCCCGAAATCGAGAACACGTCCTCGATCGGCATCAGGAACGGCTTGTCGACCGGACGCTCCGGCTGCGGAATCCACTCATCGACAGCAGCCATCAGCTTGAGGACAGCCTCGCGACCGATCGCATCGTCCGTGCCCTCAAGCGCCTTGACGGCCGAACCCTGGATGACGGGAATGTTGTCGCCGTCGAAATCATAGCTCGACAGCAGTTCGCGAATCTCCAGCTCGACCAGCTCGAGAATCTCGGGATCGTCCACCAGGTCGACCTTGTTCATGAACACGACCATCTGCGGCACGCCGACCTGACGGGCGAGCAGGATGTGCTCGCGGGTCTGCGGCATCGGGCCGTCCGTCGCCGAAACGACGAGGATCGCGCCGTCCATCTGGGCAGCACCGGTGATCATGTTCTTCACATAGTCGGCGTGACCCGGGCAGTCGACGTGCGCATAGTGGCGCTTCTCGGTCTCATACTCGACGTGGCTGGTCGCGATGGTGATACCACGCTCGCGCTCCTCGGGAGCCTTGTCGATGTTGGCATAGTCGGTGAAGGTCGCGCCGCCGGTTTCGGCCAGCACCTTCGTGATGGCAGCCGTCAGCGACGTCTTGCCGTGGTCAACGTGGCCGATGGTGCCGATATTGCAGTGCGGCTTCGTCCGCTCAAATTTAGCCTTAGCCATTTCCTACCTCTTCTCGTCCAAATAGCTTGGGTTCGACCGCTCGGGGAAGCCTCGCGAAGGCGCCCCCATAGCAGCATATTTCCAGAAATCCACCCTGATCTGGCGATCAGGCCAGCTTCGCCTTCACCTCTTCGGCGACATTCTGCGGCACCTCGTCATAATGCGAGAACTGCATGGAGTATTGTGCACGGCCCTGCGTGAAGGAACGCAACTGGTTCACATAGCCGAACATGTTGGCAAGCGGCACCATGGCCTCGACAACCTGGGCATTACCGCGCGAGTCGGTGCCCTGGATCTGGCCACGGCGGCTGTTCATGTCGCCGATGACGTCACCCAGATATTCCTCGGGGGAGACGACCTCGACCTTCATGATCGGTTCGAGCAGCTTGATACCGGCCTTCTGCGCCGCTTCGCGCATCGCGCCGCGCGCGCAGATTTCGAAGGCAAGGGCCGACGAGTCGACGTCGTGATAGGCGCCGTCCGTCAGGTGAACCTCGAAGTCGATGATCGGGAAGCCGATGAGGCTCCCGCCCTCCGCAGTCTCCCGGAAGCCCTTTTCCACCGACGGAATATATTCGCGCGGGATATTACCGCCCTTGATCTCGTCGAAGAACTGGAAGCCGGAGCCGCGCTCGCCGGGAATGACCGTCACCTTGACGCGACCGAACTGACCCGAACCACCCGACTGCTTCTTGTGGGTGTAGTCGATATCGACCTTCTTGCCGAGATATTCGCGATAGGCGACCTGCGGCGCGCCGACATTGGCCTCGACCTTGAACTCGCGCTTCATGCGATCGACGAGAATGTCGAGGTGAAGCTCGCCCATGCCCTTGATGATCGTCTGACCCGATTCGTGATCGGTCGAGACACGGAAGGACGGGTCCTCGGCGGCCAGGCGGTTGAGCGCGATGCCCATCTTCTCCTGGTCGGCCTTGGTCTTCGGCTCGACGGACAGCTCGATGACCGGCTCCGGGAACTCCATGCGCTCCAGAACGATCGGCGCCTTCTCCGCGCACAGCGTGTCGCCCGTAGTGGTCTCCTTGAGACCGGCCAGCGCAACGATGTCGCCCGCAAATGCTTCTTCGACGTCTTCGCGGCTGTTCGCATGCATCAGCAGCATACGGCCGACCTTTTCCTTCTTCCCCTTCACGGAGTTGAGGTAGCTCCCCTTGCTCAGCGTGCCTGAATAGACGCGCAGGAAGGTGAGCGAGCCGACGAACGGATCGTTCATGATCTTGAACGCCAGACCCGCGAAAGGCGCGCTATCGCTCGTCGGGCGGGAATCCGGCTCATCCGTGTCGGGATTGACACCCTGCACGTCGGCAATGTCGAGCGGGCTGGGCAGATAATCCACCACCGCGTCGAGCAGCGCCTGCACACCCTTGTTCTTGAAGGAGGAGCCGCACAGCACGGGCACGAAGCTCTGGTTGAGCGTGCCCTTGCGGATTAGCGCCTTGAGGGTCGCGGTATCCGGCAGATTGCCTTCGAGATAGGCCTCCATCGCCTCGTCGTCCTGCTCGACGGCAAGCTCGATCAGCTTCTCGCGATATTCGGCAGTCTTGTCGGCGAGATCGGCGGGAACCTCTTCATAGAAGAATTCGGCGCCCAGGCTCTCATCCTTCCAGATGATCGCCCGGTTCTCGACGAGATCGACCAGGCCCTTGAACTCGCTCTCCGCGCCGATGGGCAGATAGAGGACGGCCGGCACCGCGCCGAGACGGTCGATGATCGTCTGCACGCAATAATAGAAGTTGGCGCCCGTGCGATCGAGCTTGTTGATGTAGCACATGCGCGGCACGTGATACTTCTCTGCCTGACGCCACACCGTTTCGGACTGCGGCTCCACACCGGCCACGCCATCGAATGCGGCAACCGCGCCATCGAGCACGCGGAGCGAGCGCTCCACCTCGATGGTGAAGTCGACGTGGCCCGGCGTATCGATGATGTTCAGGCGATGGTCGCGCCAGAAGCAGGTCGTCGCAGCCGACGTGATGGTGATCCCGCGCTCCTGCTCCTGCTCCATCCAGTCCATCGTGGCGGCGCCCTCATGGACCTCGCCGATCTTGTAGGACTTGCCGGTGTAATAGAGGATACGCTCGGTCGTCGTGGTCTTGCCGGCGTCGATATGCGCCATGATGCCGAAATTGCGATATCGCTCGAGCGGGTGGCTGCGGGCCATGATGTTCACTCCGTTGCCGCACTGCGCGGCGGTTGGCGAGTTTGATTGAGATTAGGGCAGCCGGGGCACGCTTATTCTCGCGCCCCGGCACCCGATAAGCGATCTTACCAGCGGTAGTGCGAGAAGGCGCGGTTCGCTTCCGCCATGCGGTGCGTATCCTCGCGCTTCTTCACGGCATTGCCGCGATTGTTGGCCGCATCCAGCAGCTCGCCGGAGAGGCGGGCCGCCATGGTGG
>Ga0182736_1001755_pt1 | contig 19222 bp, 20 predicted proteins | sample eDN5th30CKraftBY_FD_128882 | JGI IMG/M metagenome (GOLD analysis project Ga0182736, IMG submission 128882) | Enriched backyard soil microbial communities from Emeryville, California, USA - eDNA 5th pass 30_C Kraft BY (version 2) (version 2) | ecosystem: Environmental > Terrestrial > Soil >... | reverse complement strand
GCCGCCGACGACCGCCATCGGTGATAACCTCATATCCAGGCATAAGCATATGCTTGAGGGATATCCCCAAGCCTCCTTTTTATGCCTGAAGGTGTCCAGTCAAAACGGGGGCCAGATCAACCGGCGATGAATCGGAAGTCCACACACGCGTCACTGCGTGTCAGACGACCGTTACCAATATCCGCGCGATTGCGGACTATCAGCGCAGCGAAGATGCATCGCTCGTAACCAGTGGATGGCGAGCTACAAACCTAACTATAACGTCACCGAGCGGCTCTACATCTTCAGCCTCGCCAAGCATGAGAAGAATCACTTTCAGGTGATGACGCTTCTGCCAAAGAGCGCGGCTTATCGCGCCCAGTACCGCTCACCTGCTGGCGATTCGCGCAAAAATGCGGTGAAGCAACTCGGCGCATTGCTCCAGTTCCTCTTCGTCAAGATCGGCGAGCACCGTAGCGCGCTCCTCATCGAGGATCGGCTGGATCTTCTCCACCATCGCTCGCCCAGCCGGCGTGAGGGATACCAGCTTGGAACGACCATCACGCGGATTTTCGACGCGCGTAACGAGTCCGTCAGCGACCAGCCCATCAATGACGCGCACCAGCGTTGGCCATTGTACGAACTGGCGCTGGCCGATGTCAGTCAAAGTGGCTGGCTGCGGACCGAAGGCGATGGTGAACAGTGCCTGCCAGCGTGCGCGGGACTGCCCCGTCGCCGCGCGCAGACGGTTGTCGATATGGGTAATCCATGACCGGCCGGACATAACCAGCAGCCGGGAAAGGCGATATTCGCGATCCAGCCGGCTCCCTGCCGGATAAAAATCGTCATAATGCTCGGCCCAACTTGCAAATTCGCCGACCCGGCCACCCGTGATGCGCTCTTCACCCGTATCGTCCGCTCGCGCAGTCATGTCGTATCTTCTGCCCCGCATGGTCGCCTTGCTTGTAGCCGGTTGCGGCCGGATTGAAACCATAGTCGCAAACCATCGTCTCCTCACAACGGGTGACAGCTCCGCCCGACCAACCTATGCTTACCACCAGCCTACGGTCTAAAACAGGCTCGCGAAAACAGGAGAGATGGCCATGCACAAGATTATGCTCGACCCCGATCTGATCGCGCGTCTCACCGCCGAACGCGGCGGCAAGCTCCATGTGATCGACAAACTTGATCCGGCCCGCACAGCCCATCTCATCATCGATATGCAAAATGGCTTTCTGGAAGAGGGTGGCCCAGTCGAAGTGCCGATGGCTCGCCGGATTGTGCCTGCCGTCAACCGCATCAGCCAAGCTGTGCGCGCAGCCGGCGGCCAGAATTATTTCGTTCAGTTCACTACGCCGGTGGAGGATCTTTCATCCTGGTCGGCCTTCTATTCGCGCTTCTCGCCTGAAACCGCCAAAAGCCATCAGGATGCCTTCACGCCCGGCGCACATTACTGGCAGCTCTGGTCAGGCCTCGATGTGGACGAAAACGCCGACGAGGTCATTGAGAAGCGTCGTTTCGGTGCGTTCATTCCCGGCACCTGCGATCTCGATGCGGAACTGCGCGCGCGCGGAATCGATACGCTCATCATCAGCGGCACACTCACCAATTGCTGCTGCGAATCCACCGCGCGCGACGCGATGCAACTCAATTATCGCGTGATCTTCACTACGGACTCCAATGCCGCGCTGACCGACACCGAGCATAATATGACATTGCACAATATGCTGTTTCTCGTCGCCGACGTGCGTTCATCACAAGAAGTGGCCGCGCTACTCGAACCGGCGATGATGCCGGTAGGCTAAAATGGAAGGTCAGACTCTGCTAACCGGCTTTATACAGCTCTTTGAGCCGCGCTGCACAGGTCGATCAGCCGTTCTCAAGGCCCATCAATTTTCGTACCGCTTGCAAGCCTCATCCCGTCCAATGGGGAACGGACGCGATGCGGCGCATGCCCGTGCCTTCCGGCATGATATGGGCCAATCATACACTCTCCGGCATGTACCCAGCCTGCTTGGAAGGCATCCGTCGAGACAAAGCGCCGGGCGGACGCGACATCAAGAAAAGCGCCTTCATACGGCGTTTCTCGTCCGCCGGGGTACCAATCCTGCTCGATGATCTCGATCGTCTACAGGTCGAGGGCACTACCAGTTGGTGCTGCCAGGCCATGAACTGCCACATCGTGTCAGGTGACGTGGCGATACAGGTGGTGACGCTGAGCGTCCCGCCGACTTGATCTTCCATGAAGATATCCTTTCGTCTCGTTCGATCAGTCGCGCACCGGTGCGCCGGGCGGGAAATAGCTTCGATAGGGCCGCGCCTCCTCGATACAGCGCGCTACAGATGGGCGGGCATTGAGCACGGCACGATAAGCTTTGAGCGCAAGCAGAGATGCCGGAATCGGCCGCACCCAATCCGCGTAAAACAGCGCCGGTGCCGCGGCGCAATCGGCTAGGGAAAAACTCTGCCCGCTGGCCCAGCGCTGCCCGGTCAGCCGCGTATCAAGCCAGCCATAGATGAGGTCCAGTGCTTCTTCCGCTCGCTCGATCCGTCCCTTATCCGGCGCTTCGCGATCAATAAGATATTCCTGCACGATTGCATTCATCGGCGTCATTACATGATTGTCGAATATTCGGTCCATGAACCGCACGTCGAGCGCATCCGTCGCATTGGCCGGGATAAGGGGCGCACGATCATAATGGTGCAGATCGAGATATTCGATGATGGCGGTTGACTCGAGAACGGGCACCGGCCCCGTTTCCCCTTCATCCACCAGCACAGGGAATTTACCGAGCGGCCAATAAGCGCGTAACTGCGCCATCACCTCCACATCTTCGACCATGCGATAATCGAACGATAGTTCCTTCTCATGGAGCGCGATCAGAACCTTCCAGCAATAGGCAGAGAAGGGGTGGGCAAACAGCGCATAGCTCATGCGGCAGCCCCCCCGACAAATGTCGCTTCGAGTGTCGCAAGATCGAGCTTGTGCATCGTCATGAGTGCCTGCGACATGCGGGCGACCTGTTCGGGGCTGCCTTCTGCCTGCATTGTCAGCAAAGCACGCGGGATCACTTGCCAGAAGACGCCATAGCGATCCTTGCACCAGCCACACATGCTCTCCGATCCGCCATTGGCGGTCAGCCCCGCCCATAGGTGGTCTACCGCTGCCTGATCATCGACGGGCACAACGAAGGACACGGCTTCGGTCTGGGGGAAATCCGGCCCACCGTTTAGCGTTGCGAACGGCCGCCCGGCGAGGGTGAAAGTAACGAGCAGCGGCGTGCCCGCCTTGAAATGTGGCGGAAAGGGCGATTCTGCCGGATAGCGGCTGATCTGATTGATCTCCGAATCGGGAAAGAGCGAGACATAGAATTGCGCGGCCTCCTCAGCCGTGCCGTCCATCCAGATGCAGGGAGTGATTGGGTCAATCATGGCACTTTCTCCTCAAGGCCGGCCGGCAAGCGCGAACCGCGCGCCCTGCGGATCGGTACCGATGATGATGTGACTGCCGCCGGGCACCTCGTGTGGGCCATGATCCACTGTGCCATCATGGGCCTCCACCGCGTCTATCGCTGCAGCAATAGATGGCACGGTGAAATAGGGTTGCCAGCGCGGCCGGCCTTCCTGTTGCATGGAGGCCCCGATGCGAACATCTCCGGCATCGAGAAATCTATAATCTCCTGCCGGACCCATTGGCATGGACTCGGTACTGGTCCAGCCAAAGATCGCGGCATAAAAGGCATCCGCCGCCGCTTGATCGGGGGTTCTCAATTCATTCCAGCTGCAATGCCCAATAGCATCAGGCGAGAAAGCGGCACTGATCCCATCCATGGCGCCGCGCATCACATAGAAGGGCGCGCCCTGCGGATCGCTCGCCATCGCGAAGCGCCCGATACCGGGAATATCGCTTGGCGGAACATGAATATGACCACCGTGGGCCTCGATAGCCGCTGCCGTTGCATCGACATCGTCCACGCCGATATAGCCGAGCCATAAAGGTCTGCCGCCCTGCGCCGCCATCTCCGTATCGATCGCAATCATGCCGCCCACACTCGCATCCGGCGCATCGATCAGGCGATAGGCCATGCCCGGTTCGCCGGCCGGCGTCCCACCTGTCGTACCAATTTCCCAGCCGACCACCGGTTCATAGAAAGCACGAGCCGCGTCCACGTCGATCGTCATCAATTCATACCAGATGAACTCACCTTGCCTGTTGGTCATATCCTCTCTCCGTCGTCATGGCCGGGACACTGGACGGGCGACCATCCGGCTGGCCGAAACGACCCGTGCGCGAACCATGCAGTGCCAGCACAGGATTTGCCTAACTCATACTCAGGCTTTCTGATCCAGAATGACGGTGTAGCCGCCATAGATCATGCGTGCGCCAGCCATCGGATTATCCTCTGGCCCCTTCATGCGTGGATCGGCCATGCACTTCTGCCAACCGGCATCCCGCGCCGCTTTGTCTGGCCATTCGATCCACGAAAAAACGACATCTTCGCTATCCTCAGCGATCACCGCCGTGCGGAAATCATTGGTCTTGCCGACCATCAAATCATCATTCCACGTTTCCACGACACGCAGCGCACCATGATCGATGAAGACCGGGGCGGCAGCTCTGGCCATCGCGATATAATCGTCCTTACGGCCGGGCTTTACCGGACAGATAAACCCATCAATATAAGTCATATCGACATTCCTTTCCGTTTAAACTCGAAAATCGCCCGTCTGCCTCACAGGTGCGGCGTGCAATGCCGAAGGCGCTTATCCGCACGTTAAACCGATGAGATTTTGCGGCATGAACAGGCGGCGGGCCTCAAGGTCCGGGTGATGCGACCATCGTAGCCTCCACAGCGAAGCGCTCCTCAGCCCGTCCGCACCCGTCCGAAATCCGCAAACTCGATGATATCGCCGACTCAGTATACCGCCGTTACCCTGTCGCTATGGCGGCCATGTCCATCCACACCGGCTCCCAGATATGGCCATCCGGATCCGCGAAGCTACGGCCATACATGAAGCCATGATCCTGCGGCGGATTAGGGTCGGCGGCACCGCCCGTTGCCGCCGCACGTGCCACCATCGCATCAACCGCCTCGCGGCTCTCCTGCGAGAGAGCGAGAAGCATCTGCGCCGTCTGTTTCGCATCGGGAATTTTGCGATTCGTAAAGCTATTGAAGCGCGCATGGGTCAGCAGCATCACGCTAATCGTTTCAGAAAAGCGCATCATCGCCGTGTCGTCATTACTGAAGTCCATATTCTGCACACCCCCGATCGCTTGATAGAAGGCGACCGACTGCATGAGCTCTCGCACCGGCAAATTGACGAAAATCATCGTTTCCACGACAGGCTTCTCCTTCTCCCTTCAGGCCCAGCGACTCGCCAACCTTGTTATACCTTCCATATAGATTATATTATGAAACCATGTCGTTAGAAAAAACAACCAAACGGTCTTCAGTTGCGATGAGCCGTCGTTATGACGACGCTTGCGGGACCGCGCTTGGCCTTGAACTGCTGGGTGATCGCTGGGCGATGTTCATCGTGCGCGAACTGATGCTAGGGCCGCGCCGGTTCAGCGATCTGCGGAGTGATCTACCGGGACTCAGCGCAAATGTGCTCACTCAGCGCCTCACCGAACTGGAGGCACGCGGGATCGTTGAAAAGACCATGATGCCACCGCCCGCTCAGGTACAGGTCTACGGCCTTTCCGACTGGGGCTATGAGGCGGAGATCATCATCCGCGAACTAGGCCGCTGGGCCGTGCGCTCGCCGATGCACGACTCCACCCTGCCGATCAGTCCGGTCTCGATCATGCTTTCGCTACGCACACTCATTCTACCCGAGCGGACCCGGCACCTTGATGTCGTTGTCGGCTTCCGCTTCGGCGCACTCGCCTTTCGCGCTCATGTGAAGGATGGCTGGATCACCATCAGCCGCTCCGAACCGGATGACGCGGCGGCCATCTTTGCCGGCACCGCCCCCGGACTCGGTGCCTATGTCCATGGTGGGGTGCCAATCACTGAACTGGCGCAAGCCGGCCTACTACATGCGCACGGAGACCCTGCACTCATCGCACTTTTCCCCAGCTTATTTCAGTTGCCGCCAAAGCTTCGGCCTAAAAAATAGGCTCGACTTTCCCCTACACGCCCGCCTAACCATGGCACGGGGGAGAACGAATAGTGATCGCAACGGTGGCGACAGTGGCGTTCCTTGGACTTGAGGCGCGTCCCGTCGAAGTACAATGCCAGCTCGTAGCGGGCTTGCCGAACTTCATCGTGGTCGGATTGGCCGACAAAGCCGTGGCGGAGAGCCGCGAACGCGTGCGCAACGCGATCGCCGCCATCGGCCTATCGTTGCCGCCCAAGCGCATCACCATCAATCTCTCACCAGCCGATCTACCCAAAGAGGGCTCGCATTATGACCTGCCGATCGCGCTGGCGTTGCTCGCTGCGATGGGCATAGTCGATGTCGAGCATCTGGGGGACTATCTTATCGTCGGCGAATTGGGGCTGGATGGCCGGCTCGCACCCGTACCCGGCGTGCTACTTGCCGCGCTCCATGCCGCATCGCGCGATCTCACGCTCATCTGCCCCGCCACGCAGGGCGCCGAAGCAGCCTGGGCGGGAACCGACGGCGTGCTCGCCGCGCCGGATCTGCTTTCCCTCATCAATCATCTGAAAGGCACGACCATTCTGCCTCGCCCTGCTCCTGGCGAAGCGGAACCCCTCGTCACCGCGCCCGATCTCGCACTGGTGAAAGGTCAGGAGACTGCCCGGCGGGCGCTGGAGATTGCGGCGGCCGGCGGCCATAATCTGCTGATGATCGGCCCGCCAGGCGCAGGCAAATCGCTAATGGCGAGTTGCCTGCCAGGCATTCTGCCGCCACTCGCCCCGTCCGAAGCACTGGAAGTCTCGATGGTTGCCAGCATCGCCGGCGCGCTGCCAGGTGGACGGATCAGCCAGACCCGCCCCTATCGCGCGCCGCACCACAGTGCTTCTATGCCCGCGCTGGTCGGCGGCGGACAACGGGTGAAGCCTGGCGAGGTCAGCCTTGCGCATCTTGGCGTGTTATTTCTGGATGAACTGCCCGAATTCCAGCGCGCAGCGCTCGATAGCTTGCGGCAGCCGCTCGAAACCGGAATGGTGAGCGTCGCCCGCGCCAATGCCCATGTCACCTTTCCGGCCCAGGTCCAGCTCATCGCGGCGATGAATCCCTGTCGCTGCGGTCATCTTGCCGATCCAGCGCTTGCCTGTTCGCGCGCGCCGCGTTGTGCCGCCGATTATCAGGCGAAGGTTTCAGGTCCGCTACTCGATAGAATTGACCTGCATGTCGAGGTCGCCGCACTTTCCGCAACCGATCTCGTCAACCCGATCCCGGTTGAGGACTCGGCGCAAGTTGCTACCCGCGTCGCCGCTGCCCGTGCCATGCAGACCGCGCGCGCGCCTGTCTGTGACGATGCCCGCACCAACGCGGAGCTTGGCGGTGCGGCACTGGAGATGATCGCCACGCCGGATGATGCGGGCCGCGCCCTGCTTGCCGAAGCCGCCGCCGCCATGAAGCTCTCCGCCCGCGGCTATACTCGCGTTTTGCGGGTCGCCCGCACCATCGCGGATCTGGCCGACACCGAACAGATCAGCCGCCTCCACATCGCCGAGGCACTGAGCTACCGGCGACGACCACCGGTGAGTTAAGGAAAGCTGTTGTCGTCCTATTTACTGCTTTGGCGAGCTTCATATTCCGCTTTCCTATTCGCTTAATCGCCTCAAACCATAACCTCCGTTTCCCGATGGAACCCGGATGCTCTTGCTAAGTTTCCCCAAAGAACGCCCAGTTCGGTTCACCCTGAAGGAAAGACGTTATGAAACTATTTTTGACTGCCGTCACAATCGGTGGTGCTACCCTCATCGCCGCACCGGCTCTGGCCGATCGCCCGCCGAACGCCAGCGAACGCGCTGCGGTTGAGGCTGTATTGAAGGCCAATGGTTTCGTCAGTTGGGAAGAAATCGAACTGGACGATGACGGCCCGCACTGGGAAGTCGATGACGCCCGCACGGCGAACAAAAGCGATGGCAAATTCGATATCAAGATCGACCCGACAACGATGAAGATCGTAAAACGGGAGCGGGATGATTAGAACGGCCTACGAGCGAGCCGACCAGAGAACAGAAACCTTGCCACGATATACGGGCATCCGGTGAGTGCAACCGGTCACGCGACGGGATCATAACACGTCTATCACTTTATGTGCGACAGCGCGACGGCCGCCCTTCACTCACACTCCATGCCCGTCGTCTTGTCTTGGACGACGCCTGAGCGTTCCGCTGGCCTCGTCAATCACGTAGCTTCACCCATACCGGCGCATGGTCGCTCGCCCGTTCCCGTCCGCGATAATCCTTGTCCACCTGTGCATCCATCAGCCGATCGGCAGCAGCGGGGGACAGCAGAAGATGATCGATGCGGAACCCCGCATCACGCGGCCAGGCGGCGGCCTGATAATCCCAATAAGTCCACACGCCGCCCTGCGGATGGCGAACTGCTAATGCGTCCGTCCAACCGTCGCCCAGCATTGCTTTATATGCGGCGCGGCTTTCCGGTTGCATCAACGCATCATCCGCCATAGCGGCGGGTTTCCAAACGTCGCGATCAAAGGGAATGACATTATAATCACCAGCTAACACTGCCGGCACCTCTTCCGCCCAGATTTGTGCAGCGCGCTGGCGCAGCCGTGCCATCCAGCGTATCTTGTAATCGAATTTGGGGCCGGGCTGCGGATTACCATTAGGCAGGTAAATAGTCGCGATACGTACCCCATTCACATCCGCTTCGAGATAGCGACTATGATCGTCCTCCATCTCGCCTTCCAATCCGCGCGCAATCTCGGTCGGGATCATGCCTCTGGCAAGAACAGCAACACCATTGAAGCCTTTCTGACCATGCCAGATGGCACCATAACCAGCCGCCTCGATATCCTTGATCGGGAAACCTTCATCCTGCGTCTTGATTTCTTGCAAGCAGGCGACATCTGGCCGCGTCTCCGTCAGCCATTCGATCAAACGCGGAAGACGCGCCTTGATGCCATTGATGTTGAAAGTCGCGATGCGCATTGGAGAACAACCTCGATGTTCGGATGGGCCGCTATCCCTCATAATGGACGGCGGGGCAGCGGCAAGCATCGACGCAGCACTAACGCGGTCGTTCGTCAGCGAACGGCGTAGAGCCCTGGTAGAATGGCCATTGCTGCGCTAGCATTCCTAAACTGAGAAACTTGTCCCGCAACCGCAGCCCGCTGTAGCATTGGGATTCTCGACCTTGAACGAAGCGCCGCCCAGATTATCCACAAAGTCCACTACGCCGCCACGTACCAGATCGAGACTCATTGCATCGACCACGAGCGTTACGCCATCGGTCTGGACGCTGATGTCATCATCCTCGGCGGCGTCGGCCAATCCGAAACGATATTGGAAGCCTGAGCAGCCGCCACCTTCCACTGCAAGACGAAGAATGGCCGGCTTATGCTGCCGCGCCGCTATCTGCGCGACACGAGCAGCAGCTGAAGGAGAAAAACCTATGTCCATGCCATCCAAGATAAGGGTCGGGCGTCGCGAGGGCAAGGCGCCGTGCTACCAATCGCCTCATGAACATCTACAAAACAGGAAACAGGCGCGCTACGAAGCCCGGCAAGCATTCCCTACTAGCGATCCCGGTTGTCGGTGCTCTTGCGGGCTTCGGGACCGCCCATTGCAATCTGCTGCGCATTATGAGCCTTCGCCTCGGCGAGGGCCAGTTCGTAATTGGTGCCATCGATATAAGGTATCGGGTTCACGGCATTGCCGGCAATGCGCACTTCATAATGGAGGTGACTACCAGTGGAGCGACCGGTCGAACCCATCAGGCCGATCAACTGCCCCCGCCGCACGCGCTCATTGGGCTGGGCGATCAGCTTTGAAAGATGGCCATAGCGGGTTTCAAGACCATTGCCATGGCTGATCTCTACAAGATTGCCATAACCATTGGCCCATTGTGCGCGGCGCACAACACCATCAGCCGTGGCATAGATGGGCGTGCCGATTGGACCAGGAATATCAATACCCTGATGCAGGCGGCGCTTGCCGTTAAACGGGTCCGAGCGGCTGCCGAAATTACTGCTGAGCGAGACATCCTCGACCGGCTGACGGGACGGGATTGACGCCTTGGTGCGCGTATCCTGCTCAGTCGGCGCTTCCATCTTCTGCCAAGCTGCGAACAGCGAGGAGAATTGTGCGTCATTCGCCCGGTCGGCGGCAATCGCCGGCGCACCGATCAACAAGGCTGTAGCGACAATTGCGCGACCTGCGAATTTCACAATACCGCCCATGGTCGATGCGGCGGCAGAAAAATGGCTCATGCGGACCCCATATCGAGCCCGTCGAAAGGGCTCCTGGATATTTTTGTTGCGGCACAAATATACCGGCGGGAACTTTCCAGCGAAAAAAGGGTTAAGTCGCAAGAGGGATGTAAAATTCCCGCGTCAAACCGGCCTGACTTCGCGCTGAGTCGTTGAACGGTGGCTTCAGGCTGCCCCGAAAATGCTCCCGGACCAGTTTTTGGTAGGTTTTCTGCGGGTTCTGGCCCGCTCTGCTCGTCGACCACAAAAACCATTTTGTCCCGGCCGCAACATGCCGAATTTCGTCGTCAACGATTCGGCTGAGCATGCGTACTGTGGTGTGATCGCCGAACGCCGCAAAGCGCTCAACTGTCTGTGGCGTGATATCGAGCGCGCGTGCCTCCAGCACCATCGGCACGATTGCGATGCGCGCCTGTGCATCGTGCGCTGTCTTCTCTGCCGCTTCCCATAATCCATCATGCGCCGGCAGTGCGCCATAATGACTGCCAAGCTCAGCCAATCGCCTGGAAAGTAGAGCGAAGTGCATCGCCTCATCCGCGCCGACGCGTAACCAATCATCGGCAAATTCCGGCGGAAACTCTGCGCCGAACCGTGCCACCAGATCAAAGGCAAGATCAATCGCCACGAACTCGATGTGGGCAAGCGCATGGATCATAGCAGTGCGCGCCCGCTGCGATCCGCCTTTGCCGCGCCGGGGCATTTGCGTCGGCGGCAACAGGATGGGCTGCTCAGGCCGGGCAGGCCGATCTGGCAGAGACACATCGAAGCGATGCGCAAGACGACCCAGTCGCCAGTCACGTGCGACCCTGCGCGCTATCATCAGCTTTGTGCGCGGATCGCTGCATTGCAACACCTCCGCGCAGGCAGCTCCGAGGCTGCCGGCCTGCTGCGTTGCTCGGATCATGCTCATCAGCCACGTTCAATGTATATGGCTGTCATTGTACTGTTCTTGCAGTTGCTTCCAGCACCTGCGCAGCATGACCTTTCACCCTTACCTTCGGCCAGACATGCAGGATTTTTCCTTGTGCATCTGCGAGAAAAGTCGCGCGAGCGATTCCCATATATTTGCGGCCATAAAGATTTTTCTCAATCCAGGTACCGAAGGCCGCGCAAACGCTGCCGTCCTCGTCCGAAGCAAGGGTGATGGCGAGATTGTGCTTCTCGGCGAAGCGCTCCAGCTTGCTCACCGGATCTTTCGATATCGCAACCACCGGCACGCCGAGCGCGCCGAACTCATCGATCAGCCCGGTGAAATCGATCGCCTCGGTGGTACAGCCGGGGGTATCCGCTTTAGGATAGAAATAGACCACGAGCGGCTTGCCTCGATAATCGGCAAGCCGGATCGGCGCCCCGTCCGAGCCCATCAGAGTGACGTCGGGCAGCATATCGCCTTCCCTGAGCATGAACCTATCCTTCCGCTTGATCGGACGGCGCGACCCGATCGGCCAGCGCATGCCAATTTGTGCCAATGATCTGCCGTGCCTTCTCGATTCTGGCAAGCATGTCTGCCCAATCCTGCGCTCCGCATGCTTTGGCGACCAGCCAACGACTCTCCTCAGCAGGCTCGGTTGACTGCGGTGTGATGAGGCGTGAAACGATAAGATAGCGCGCTAGCAACGCATGCGCCTCCGCCAGCGCCGGATCGAGCAATCCTTCCCCGATCAGCGCTGCCAGCGCATGGTTGAGATTGGGCGAAAAACCGGTGTGATGCAGGAGTTGCGTCACATGGATGAGGAATTCCAGATCTATGAGGCCGCCCGGCACCAGCTTCACATCGAGCGGACCAGCAGACGGCTTATGCACGGCGATATCGCGCCGCATCTTCACCGCCTCGCTCAGCATCGTCTCGGGATCGCGTGAGGCAGTCAGTGTCGCCATGATGATGGCCTCCAACGTCGCACGAGCATCAGGTGATCCGTAGACTGGCCGCGCCCGCGTGAGCGCCAGATGCTCCCACACCCACGCCGATTCCGCCTGATAGCGCGCAAAACTGTCGAAGCTGACTGCCAGCGGCCCCTGATTGCCGGAAGGACGCAGGCGCGTATCTACGTCGTAAAGCGCGCCTGCTGCTGTTGGTACTGAGAGCGCATTGATGACCCGCTGCGCCAGCCGATTGAAATAAAGTGTTGCGCCAAGCGGCCGGCGTCCATCCGAATCCGCCTCAAACCCGCCGGTGAACAGGAAAATAAGGTCGAGATCCGAGGCATGGGTAAGCAACTCGCCGCCAAACCGACCCAGCGCTAGGATCACCAGTTCACTGCCTGGCACCCGGCCATGCACCTCTTCAAACTCAGCGACCGCAGCGCTCGCCAGTACGTCCACGGCCGCTTCCGCTACCCGTGCATACCCTTTGCCGATTTCGACCGGATCAACCTCCCCGCTCAATATCTGCACCCCGAGCGCAAATCGTCGCTCGCCCACCACATGGCGCACATGATCGAGCCGACCCTGAAAATCCTCGCTGGTATCGTGCCGCTTCATATCTGCTACCAGGTCGGACACCGATGGCGGCAGATCGAGCGCACTCTGATCGATCAAGCCATCAAACAGCGCCGGGCGGCGGCCGAGCGCTTCAGCCAGCACGGGAGTGTGAGCAAGGATCAGCACCAGCGTCTCGGCCAGCGCCGGCCGGGCGACCAGCAACCGCAGCAGATTGACCGCACTAGGCAGTCCCGCGATCACCTTGTCCAGCCGGTTGAGCGCGTTGACCGGCGCGGGGGCGCGAGCAATTTCACGCATCAGACCGGGCAGCAATTCCTCCAGCGCCTCGCGCGCCGGCGCGCTGCGCAGCGGCCGTAAGCTGCCGTCCCGCCAATGGACGATGCGCGCGATGAATGGCTCGGGATCATCAATGCCAATATCACGCAGTCGCGCGGCGAGCCCGTCCGCTTGCTCGGGCAAGCGATCCGCCTCCCCCTCATCCTCACCGAGCAGCGTTTCAAAAATCCGCCCGGTAGCTTCCACATGCGGCGCGAGCGCGGCAATCAGCGCTGCGCTATCGGCATAGCCGCCCAATCGTGCGATATTATCGAGCGCCGCCGGATCAGCAGGCAGACTATGAATCTGCCGATCATCGACCATCTGCAGCCGGTGCTCAATGGTGCGCAACATGACATAAGCCGCATCGAGCCGCGCTTCCATCTCTGGCGCGATCAGCCCCGCCGCCCCAAGGACACGCAGCGCATCGCGCGTCGCCGGCGCGCGCAGTCCTGGATTGCGGCCGCCATGGATGAGTTGCTGCGCCTGCGCAAAAAACTCCACCTCGCGAATGCCGCCGCGCCCGCGCTTCAAATCATATTGGGGGCCAAAGCGTTGTCCGCTGGCATAATGCGACCGGATGCGCCGGCTCACATCGCGGATTGCGTCGATCGCGCCGAAATCAAGGTTGCGCCGCCACACGAAAGGTCGGATCGCGGAGAGGAAGAACTGGCCCAGCGCCAGATCCCCCGCCGCCGCGCGTGCGCGGACGAATGCCGCCTGCTCCCAGCCTACCGCCGCGCTTTCATAATAGGTGATCGCCGCACCGATAGGCAGGATGATCGGCGAGACTTCCGGCGAGGGCCGCAGCCGCAGATCGACCCGGAAGACATAACCATCCCCCGTCCGCTCGGAAAGTAGGGCGACCATCCGCCGCGCGAGGCGCAGCGCCGCCTCCTGCGGCTCCTCCTTGCCGCGCGTCGGGATGGTCGCCGGATCGAAAATCAGGATCGGGTCGATATCCGAGCTATAATTCAGTTCCCGGCTGCCATGTTTGCCCAGCGCGATCACCGCCACGCCGCGCGGTTCCTCATCGGGGTAGCGCTCCGCAAACGCCGCCGTCAGCGCCGCCTCGACCGCCTCGTCGGCAAAATCCGAAAGCCGCTGCGTGACGCGATCGAAACCCCACAGCCCCGCCAGATCGGCGATGGCGGCCACCAGCGCGACGCCGCCGCGCCGAATGCGCAGTCGTTGCTCGACCGGATCGTCCGCCGCCAATCCGCGCGCCGCTTCCCACGCGGCTTCCGCCTCGCCGACCTCCAGCAAAGCGACCAGTTCGGGATAGATCTCGATCTGCCGGGCGAGGAAGGGCGAATAATGCCGGGCGCGGTCAAGGGCGTCGGCAGTCGGGTTGCGGGTCAGGCTCTCCATGGTCGCCTCTTAGCGTGCAACGGCGGGAAGACCAACGGGCCTGACATGGTTCGGGATAGAGAGTATCAGGAGGAACGAGGCCGAAATAGCTGGAGAGGATCGATGCCGGACGCACCGCCCGCCATTATCATCCTGACGCCGGGCGTACCGCCTGCCTTCCGTATCGAGACGATCGATCCGGCCGCGCTCGCCACGCGGGATTTCATGCTTGTCCAACCGGGCTGTCCGCCGTCGGATTTCGGCGACATTGTCGTTTGCGGGCAGCGCACCGTGAGAAGAAGCTACAGGATAGAGGCACAAATGCCTGCGCCTCCAACGACCATGGAAGACATTAATGAAGCCCTGACTCTGCGCTGGGGCTCGGCCGAGATTAGCCTCAGCGGCCTGAAGCTAAAATTTTAAGATTGCGGGTGGCCGTTCCCGACCAATGCCTAGAACGTCTTTGACGCATAATCCCGCCGAAACGCACCGGCGAATGCCGTCAGCCGACCCTCGCCAATCGCGCCGCGCAGCCCTGCCATCAGCGCCTGATAGAAATGCAGGTTATGCTGCGTCATCAGCATGGCGCCTAGCATTTCGCCGGCCTTCACCAGATGATGCAGATAGGCGCGGCTGACGCCGGTGCATACGGGACAGGCGCAACGTGAATCGAGCGGGCCGTGATCTTCGGCGAAGCGGGCGTTGCGGATGTTGAGCGGGCCGCTCCAGGTGAAGGCCTGCCCATTGCGGCCAGAGCGAGTCGGCAACACACAATCGAACATGTCGATACCCCGCTCCACTGCGCCGACGATATCGTCCGGCTTGCCGACGCCCATCAGATAGCGCGGCCTGTCCACCGGCAGATGGTCCACGCAATGATCGAGGCAGGCGAACATCGCCTCCTGCCCCTCGCCCACCGCGAGGCCGCCGACCGCATAGCCATCGAAGCCGATGTCGACGAGCGCCTGCGCGGATTGCCGGCGCAGGTCTCTATCCAATGCGCCCTGCTGGATGCCGAAAAGCGCCGCTTGCGTGGCATGCTCCCCGCCCGCGTCGAACCCTGCACGTGAACGGGCCGCCCAGCGCATCGAGCGCTCCATGGCGCGGGCCTGTTCGTCACGCGTTGTCGTGGTCGGCACCAGTTCATCAAACGCCATGACGATGTCGCTGCCCAACAGTCGCTGGATCTCCATCGAGCGTTCAGGGCTCAGCATATGCCGCGATCCATCGAGATGACTGGCGAAGGCAACACCCTCTTCAGTCACCTTGGCAAGCTTCGAGAGGCTCATCACCTGATAGCCGCCACTGTCCGTCAGGATTGGCCTCTCCCAGCCGGAGAGCGCATGCAGTCCGCCTAATCTGGCCACTCGTTCGGCACCCGGGCGCAGCATCAGATGATAAGTATTGCCAAGGATGATGTCCGCGCCACTGGCACGCACTTCAGGAGGGCGCATGGCTTTGACGGTAGCCGCGGTGCCCACCGGCATGAAAGCAGGCGTGCGGATGGCGCCGCGCTGCATCGCGATCATGCCGGTGCGCGCCTTGCCGGCCGTGGCGGCGATGGTGAAGGCGAAGCGCTGGTCGCCCGGCGTCGCGGGCACGCGGAAAGCGGGGGCAGTCAGGAGCGGATCGGTCATGCTCCGCGCCATAGCGCGGTGCCGCACAATTGTAAGCCCGCCGCGAGCGCAAAGCGCGCCCTCCATCCTCTCCTATATTTAACCCGCTCGAGATCGACTGGCGCAAGTTCACAATCGAATGTGCGTCACAAGCGTTGAGAGCTGTCCCGTTTGCGTTGGATCGAGTCGCTCATCGTTGCGCCGCGCGGGGCCATGTGGTCCAAGCCGACGTTCTGGCTATCTCAGCCTCCACCCGTCCGGGCGCAACCAACATTGCTCTGAATCGTTGACCTTCCATATGACCATATCATTCCGCACGCTGCTCCTTACCCTTCCTCTCTTTCTATGGCCTGCCACCGCCCATGCGCAGGAGCAGGACAGTTCGGTGTTTGACGGGGATTATCTCACCGTCGGTGCTGGCCTTGCCTATGGTCCGAGCTTCGAAGGTGCGGATGAGAATAGCGTGTTTCCGCTGGGAGGCGTGATGGGTCGAATCGGCCCGGTCACCATCAATCCACGCGTCGCGGGCATCGCGCTGGATTTCATTCCCGATGTCGGCAAGAAGCTAAATTTCACGCTTGGCCCCGTTGCTCGAGCCCGTTTCGAGCGCACGCGGAACATCAAGGATCCCGTCATCGCCGCGCTCGGAAAGCGCAACACTGCAGTCGAGCTTGGCGGTACTGCCGGGGTCAGCATCAATCGTGTCACCAACCCTTATGATATGCTCTCGTTCGGCGTCGATATCCGCTGGGACGTCGCCAAAGCACATCGCGGCACCGTTATCGTACCTTCTATGACCTATCTGACACCGCTTAGCCGTGGCACCGCCATAGTGCTCAACCTCTCGGCCGAGCATGTCGATACGGCTTATGCCCGCTATTATTTCGATGTGTCTCCCGCTGGCGCCATCGCTTCGGGCCTGCCGGGTTATACGGCACGAGGCGGCTGGAAAAACGTCGGCGCCATGCTGATGGGCGTAGTCGATCTGGATGGAGAGCTGCTGAACGGCGGCTTCGCGCTGGTCGGTGGGGTGGCCTATACGCGCCTGCTGGGCAGTGTGCGGGAGTCGCCCATCGTCTCCGAGCGCGGGTCGGCTGGCCAACTCGTCGGCGCACTGGGGGTCGCTTTCACCTTCTGAGCAAGAACAGCAGACCATAGCGGCGCTGGACTGACCCGCCACCGCCCGTCTTGTCCGTCATGGCTGGACTTCCACGCCGGAATGTCTAACATCCGTCCTACCCCGGGGAGCTCGCTTGAGCTGAGAGGGATGGGTAGCGCCATCCGACCCGTTGAACCTGAACCGGCTCATACCGGCGGAGGGAGTGGACCGGGCGCCCTCTGAAAAGCCCCCTGCCCATCCTCCACCGCGCGAGCCGGTTCGTCGCACCAATAGCGTGCGATGAGGAAGGACGCCGGTCATGATGACGACTATTCCCACACTGACGCTGACGCTGGCCCAGGCGATGGGGCTTTATCTCATCCTTGTCGGCCTTTCCGGCCTTGCCGGGCCGCGCCGCTGGGACGCGCTGATGGCGGAACTCACCGCCTCCCCTGCGCTCCAGATGCTGATGGGCATCATGGTCTTCGCCATCGGTGTTGCGCTCGCCATCTCGCATAGTCATCTGACCGATCCGCTCGCCATCATCGTTACGATTATCGGTTGGGCAGCGCTGATCGAAGGCGCGCTGCTCATCGCCGTACCCGGTCCGCTGCTACGCATCGGCCACTGGTCGCTCCGTTTTACCCGTATCTGGGCGATCGCCTCGCTCATTCTCGGGATTCTCCTGGGCCTGGCTGGCCTCACCGGCACAGCCAGCACCACCTATTTCGTATAGAAAGGTCTTTCATCCATGGCCGACATTCCCGCCAAAGCCGAGATCGGCGTCACCACAGGCCCCATCCGTGGCAGCCGCAAAGTCCATATCGCCGCCAAATCCGGCAGCGGCATCCGTGTCGCGATGCGCGAGATCGATCTGGAGCCATCTTCAGGCGAACCGAGCCTGCGCGTCTATGACACTTCCGGCCCCTATACTGACCCGGCAGCCAATATCGACATCATGGCCGGTCTGCCGGCGCTGCGCCGCGACTGGATTCTCGGCCGCGGCGATGTCGAAGCCTATGACGGCCGCGCTATCAAGCCTGAGGATAATGGCCAGCTCGGTCCAGATCGCTCGGGCGGCGTGCGCCCCTTCCCCAACGTCGTGAAGCGGCCGCTGCGAGCCAAGGCAGGCATGAACGTCAGCCAGATGCACTATGCCAGGCGCGGCATCATCACGCCCGAGATGGAATATGTCGCGGAGCGCGAAAACCTCGGCCGTGAGCAGATTATCGGCCAGATTCGCGACGGGCAGGATTGGGGCGCCTCAATCCCTGATTATGTGACGCCGGAATTCGTGCGCGACGAGGTTGCGCGCGGCCGTGCCATCATCCCGAACAACATCAACCACCCGGAAAGCGAGCCAATGGCGATTGGCCGCAACTTCCTCGTCAAGATCAACGCCAATATCGGCAACTCGGCCGTCGCCTCCGATGTCGCGGCGGAAGTCGACAAGATGGTCTGGTCGATCCGCTGGGGCGCGGACACGGTGATGGACCTTTCCACCGGCCGCAACATCCACGACACGCGCGAATGGATCCTGCGCAACAGCCCGGTGCCGATCGGCACGGTGCCGATCTATCAGGCGCTGGAGAAAGTCGGTGGCATTGCCGAGGAGCTGACATGGGAGATTTTCCGCGATACGCTCATCGAGCAGGCCGAACAGGGCGTCGACTATTTCACCATCCATGCCGGCGTGCGGCTGGCTTATATTCCGATGACGGCCAAGCGCGTCACTGGCATCGTCTCGCGCGGCGGCTCGATCATGGCTAAATGGTGCCTCTCCCATCACAAGGAGAGCTTCCTTTACGAGCATTTCGATGAAATCACCGAGATTATGAAGGCTTATGACATCGCCTATTCGCTGGGTGATGGGCTGCGCCCCGGCTCTATCGCGGATGCCAATGACGAGGCGCAATTCTCCGAACTATACACGCTGGGCGAACTGACCAAGCGCGCCTGGGCGCAGGACGTGCAAGTGATGATCGAGGGGCCGGGCCATGTGCCCATGCACAAGATCAAGGAGAATATGGACAAGCAGCT
>Ga0182736_1001753_pt1 | contig 19229 bp, 24 predicted proteins | sample eDN5th30CKraftBY_FD_128882 | JGI IMG/M metagenome (GOLD analysis project Ga0182736, IMG submission 128882) | Enriched backyard soil microbial communities from Emeryville, California, USA - eDNA 5th pass 30_C Kraft BY (version 2) (version 2) | ecosystem: Environmental > Terrestrial > Soil >... | reverse complement strand
TGTTGACAGGAGGAGTCCCCTCTTCTAACTGCCCGGCACACACCAAGCGGGTGTAGCTCAGTTGGTTAGAGCGCCGGCCTGTCACGCCGGAGGTCGCGGGTTCGAGTCCCGTCACTCGCGCCACCTTTCTCAAGGTGGATTGGCTATGATAGCCATTGTTTTTCAATCATAATCAAATGGTTTCAGGCAGGCGGATTCGTCGCTTGATCGCGCCATGTGCGCGTCAAAGCGAGCGGGCGCGGACGAGATCGCCAGCTATCGGAGTTGTTCTTCGGCATGGATGAGCCGGACCGGCCGCATGCAACTACTCGCAGGCAGGTTTGGGCGGCCATGCGGCTATATTCTGTCCCTGAGCAGCTCAGTCAGAGCTACACGCTTAGGGGCGCCAGCGGCCGGTTTCCATCCACTGGAGCAGTGGGCGCGTCGGGAAGATCCAGATGATGCCGGCGACGACGTAGGTGACCAGCTGGAGCATACGCGGCCAGGTGGCGATAATCGTGGAAAAGCTGGCGACGATGACGGCCCAGATGGCGATGATGGCCAGGATCGCGAACATGCCGGCGGGTTTGCGCCATGAGGGACGATGTTCCATCAACGATCTTCCCGCGCGAAGATGCGCTGTTCTGTGACGATCAGGTCCAACGGCACATCCCAGGCTTCGGCGGGGATGTGATCGACTTGCTGAACTGACCAGGCGAGGCCGATCTTGATTGTGTCAGGCAATTTTTCCAGCGCACGGTCATAATGGCCCGCACCTTGTCCCAGACGATTAAGCGCGGCGTCGAAACCGACCAACGGCACAAACGCCACATCAGGAATGACGGCCTCCGCGTCGAAGCCCGGCTGCGGAATGCGGCCGGGACCGGGAAATAATTTATCCTCCGGTGCCCATGCTGCAAAATCCATGAAATGCGCGTCTCGCGGATCGCCACCAAGGCGAGGCAGGCACAGTGGAAAAGCAAGATCTGCCAGATTTTGCGCGATGGCGGCCGTTGGAGCCTCGCTGCCGATCGGACGGTACAGCGCGATCCGCGCGCCAGGATCAAGCAGCGCCATGACAGGCGAGGGCAAAACGCGGAATGCGAGAATGCGCGCGGATGGCGGCAACGCGGCGACAAATGCCTTGCGGCGGGCGCGCAGGCTAGAGCGCAATTGTTGGCGGTCGGGCCGGGCTTGGGTCATGGCGCGTGGATCATCGCTCTTGTTATCGCCCGGGCGGGGCGGTGGGCAGGGTGACGGGACCGCCATGGCCGTTTGCTGGAATATCCTCTGACGCCTCAACGTCAGGTGGGGACCATGTAACGCGGACCTGAATCCGGCCAGAGACAGCCCCCTTGGATGTGTTTATCGCCTCAGGGATGTTCGCTAAAGCGCGCACCGGGCAGTACCCGTCTCCCCCTATCTATGCGTTCGGGAGCTGTGCCGCAAGGCTGTCGCCCAGTGCTTCGATCCGTTCAGCGACGCGAGACAATGCAGTCAACGCTTCGGTCTCGTCGGGTGGCGGCAGGGTAGCGGCTTTCGGCGTGGCGCTGCCCTTCTCGGAGAGTGCATCGGCGAGCAGCAGCCCGGCAAATAATAATTGCCGCACTTCGGTGAGGTTCTGGGTGCCGGTCTTCACCTGCGTGACCTTATCGGACATGACGCCGGCGAGGTGACGCAGCCGGTCCTCATCGCCATCGCGACATGAGACCGTATATTGGCGGCCACCCACCATGATTTTGACTTCAGCCATATCAGGCTTCGCTCCGGGCCTTCTGGAGATCACCGATCAGCGCATCGAGTGACTTTAGTGCGGCAATTGCCTTGTCCCGCGAAAATGGGTCGATATCGACTGTGTTGCCAGCCACATTCGGCGCGGTGTCGCCGGACAATTGCGCTTCTATGACGCGGGCATGCTCCTCGGCCACCTGCTTTGTCAAAGTTTCCGCGCGCGCTACCGCACGCTCCAGTCGCCCAATTGCCTGCATCATCGCATCGCTTGCCATGCGCAATCCTTTAACATGCTCCCGGCTGATTGCAAAAGCCAGTTGGCAGCGCCTTACGGAGGTCCCGTCGGGACGCCTGGCGGCCGATCTTCCGGGGCGCACAGGTTGACGCTTGCGACGCGAACAGACAATGGAGAGCCCGCGACGACTCGGTTCATCCATTGCCTGGTTCGTCAACCCGTTCAGCGGTCGGGCCTGATCGCCGAACGCTAAAATTCCATGCGCCTCAGGGCCGATTAACAGGAAAGGGGCGCTCGCCCATGTCAGTCTCCGAGAAGCGTCTTGCCGACACCATCCGCGTGCTGGCGATGGATGCCGTGCAGGCGGCCAATAGCGGACACCCCGGCATGCCGATGGGCATGGCCGATGTCGCCACCGTGCTGTTTCGCGATTATCTGAAGTTCGATCCGGCCGCGCCTAAATGGGCGGACCGCGATCGCTTCGTGCTCTCCGCCGGACATGGCTCGATGCTGATCTATGCGCTGCTGCACCTGACCGGCTATGATAAGCCGACGATGGCGGACATCGCCAATTTCCGCCAGATGGGCTCGCCCTGCGCCGGCCATCCGGAAAACTTCGAAATTCCGGGCGTCGAGGCGACCACCGGCCCGCTGGGGCAGGGGCTGGCGATGGCGGTCGGCATGGCGATGGCCGAGCGGCACCTCAACGCGACGTTCGGCGATGCGCTGGTCGATCACCGCACCTGGGTGATTGCGGGCGACGGCTGCCTGATGGAAGGCATCAACCATGAGGCGATCGGCCTTGCCGGTCATCTCGGTCTCGGCAAGCTCAAAGTGTTGTGGGACGACAACAAGATCACCATCGACGGCGCGGTGAACCTCTCCTCCAGCGAGGATGTGAAGGCGCGCTATGCTGCGACCGGCTGGCATGTGGTGAGCTGTAACGGCCATGATTTCGCGGATATCCGACGCGCGCTGGATGAAGCGATTGCTGACCCGCGCCCCTCGCTCATCGCCTGCGCTACGACGATTGGCGAGGGTGCGCCCAATATGGCGGGCACCAACAAGGTGCATGGCGCCGCGCTTGGCGTGGACGAAGTGGCCGCTGCCCGCATCAAGCTGGGTTGGGATCTGGCGCCTTTCACGCTACCGGAGGATGTCCGCGCGGCATGGCTGGAGATCGGTAAGGGCTCGAAGCAGGTGCATGCGGATTGGGAAGCACGTCTCGCCAGCAGCGCGGACAAGGTGGAATTTGCGCGCCGGATGAGCGGCAAGCTGCCCGCCAGCTATTCGATCCAGCCCTATATTGATGGCCTGCTCGCAAGCCCGCAGAAGGTGGCGACGCGCAAAGCCAGCGAGATGACGCTCGATGCCATCAACCCGCAACTGCCGGAAATGTTCGGCGGCTCGGCGGATCTGACTGGCTCGAACAACACCAAGTCGAAGGATCAGAAAACCGCCTTCAGCCGCGACGATTATTCCGGCCGCTATGCCTATTATGGCATTCGCGAGTTCGGCATGGCCGCGGCGATGAATGGCATGGCGTTGCATGGCGGCGTCATTCCCTATGGCGGCACATTCCTCGTCTTCTCCGACTATTGCCGCAATGCTATCCGCATGTCGGCGATCCAGCAGATCCGCGTCGTCTATGTGATGACGCATGACAGCATCGGTCTTGGCGAAGATGGCCCGACGCACCAGCCGATCGAGCATGTCATGTCGCTGCGGATGATCCCCAATCTGGAGGTCTTCCGCCCCGCCGACACGATCGAGACGGCTGAATGCTGGCAGCTCGCGCTGGAAAATGAGAGCACGCCCTCGGTGCTGGCGCTTAGCCGGCAGAATCTTCCCCAACTGCGCAGCGACGGGGCAGAAAATCGCTCTGCACGTGGCGGCTATACGCTGATCGACAGCGGCAAGGCGCCGCGCGTGGTGCTGATCGGCACCGGCTCGGAAGTGGAGATTGCAGTCAAGACGGCGGAATTGCTCGCCGCAAAGGGCATTGCGGCCAATGTGGTCTCCATGCCCAGCATGACGCGCTTCCGCGCGCAGGATGCCGGCTATCGCGCCGCCGTGCTGCCGGCGGACGCGCTCAAGGTTTCCATCGAGGCCGGAACGACCTTCGGTTGGGAAGCGCTCACCGGACCCGACGGGATCAACATCGGCATCGACAGCTTCGGGCTTTCTGCGCCGGCCCCGGTTCTCTACGAGCATTTCGGATTGGACGCAGAGGCGATCGCGGCACGCATCGTCGCGGCCCTGAACTGACGTCAGCAAGGAGTTTCGACCATGGTAACCAAGGTAGCAATTAATGGCTTCGGGCGCATTGGGCGGCTTGTGGCCCGCGCACTGCTGGAGCGCACGGATCATGATCTCGAACTGGTCGCGATCAACGATCTGGGCGATGCGAAGGCCAATGCGCTGCTCTTCAAGCGCGACAGCGTGCACGGACCGTTCGCTGGCGAGGTGTCGGTCGATGGCAATGATCTGATCGTCAACGGCAAACGTATCCATGTGACGGCAGAGCGTGATCCGGCCAATCTGCCGCACGCCAGGCTGGGCGTTGATCTGGCGCTGGAGTGCACCGGCTTTTTCGCGGACAAGGCGAATGCCAGCAAGCATCTTCAGGCAGGTGCGAAGCGTGTGCTGATCTCGGCGCCGGCCAAGAATGTCGACAAGACGATCGTCTTCGGCGTCAACCATGATCTGCTGACCAAGGATGATGTGATCGTCTCCAATGCAAGCTGCACCACCAATTGCCTCGCCCCGCTCGCCAAGGTGCTGAACGACAGCATCGGCATCGAGCGCGGCCTGATGACCACGGTGCATGCCTATACCAACGATCAGCGTATTCTGGACCAGATCCACCCGGACATGCGCCGGGCGCGCGCTGCCGGCATGTCGATGATCCCGACGACGACCGGGGCGGCCCGTGCCGTCGCCGAGGTGCTGCCGGAGCTGAAGGGCAAGCTGGATGGCTCCTCCATCCGCGTGCCGACGCCGGACGTGTCGGTGGTCGACCTGACGTTTACGCCATCGCGCGAGACCAGCGTCGAGGAGGTGAACGCCGCGCTCAAGGCGGCGGCCGAGAGCGGTCCGCTCAAGGGCGTGCTCGAATATGTCACCGACCCGCTCGTCTCGATCGACTTCATGGGCAATCCACACTCCTCATCGGTCGACAGCCTTGAGACGGCGGTGCTGGACGGCAAGCTGGTGCGCGTGCTCTCCTGGTATGACAATGAGTGGGGCTTCTCGAACCGTATGGTCGACACCAGCAAGGTGATTGCTGGCCTGATCTGACCGCTGCCGGGCCGGCTGCTCGCATGTGCGACGGCCGGCCCGGACGCGCGCCCGGCCCGGATGAAATAAAGGATGATCGCGGTGGCAAAAGCCTTCAAGACGCTCGACGATATGGGCGATATCGCCGGCAAGACGGTGCTGGTCCGTGAGGATCTGAATGTGCCGATGCAGGCCGGGGCGATTACCGACGACACCAGGCTGCGCGCGGCGCTGCCGACCATATTGGAACTGGCGGACCGGGGCGCGAAAGTGCTCATCCTCTCGCATTTCGGCCGGCCGAAAGGGCGCAAGTCGCCGGAGCTGTCGCTCTCGCTGATGACGCGCACATTCTCGCTGCTGGTCGGCCGGGACTTGCAGTTCATTCCAGATTGTCAGGGTGAGGCGGCGGCAGCAGGCGTCGCGGTGATGCGCGGGGGCGATATCGCGATCCTTGAAAATACGCGCTTCCATCCGGGCGAAGAGACGAACGACCCGGCGCTGGCCGATGCCATGGCGGCGCTGGCGGATTTTTATGTGAATGATGCGTTCTCCGCCGCGCATCGCGCTCACGCCTCGACCGAGGGCGTTGCGCACCGGCTGCCATCCTTCGCCGGGCGAGCGATGGAGCGCGAGCTGGATGCGCTGGAGGCCGCGCTGGGCCAGCCGCAACGGCCGGTCGCCGCCGTGGTGGGCGGCGCCAAGGTTTCGACCAAGCTGGCGGTGCTCGAAAATCTGGTCGCCAGGGTCCATCATCTCATCATCGGCGGCGGGATGGCCAACACCTTTCTTGCCGCGCGCGGGGTTGCTGTCGGCAAATCGCTGTGCGAGCATGAGCTGGTGCCGACCGCCGAAGGGATTTTCGACAAGGCGGAAGCGGCGGGCTGCACTATCCACCTGCCTTATGATGTGGCGGTGGCGAAAGAGTTTGCAGCCAATCCGCCATCTTACCGCTTGTGCAATGTCAATGAAGTCGCGCCGGACGAGATGATCCTCGATGTGGGCCCCGCGGCGGTCGAGGCGCTGGCGGACGTGCTCAAGACCTGCCGCACGCTGGTGTGGAACGGCCCGCTCGGCGCATTCGAGCTGGCACCGTTCGACAAGGCGACGGTGGCGCTGGCGCGGACGGCGGCGGCGCTGACCGCCGAGGGCTCGCTGGTCTCCGTCGCGGGCGGGGGCGACACGGTGGCGGCGCTCAACCATGCCGGGGTGGCGGAGGATTTCTCCTTCGTATCGACGGCCGGCGGGGCGTTTCTGGAATGGATGGAAGGCAGGCAACTGCCCGGCGTGGCGGCGCTGATGACCGCCTGAGCATCTCGTGCGCGGCCGACCGGACGGGCCGGCGGCGCATGGCTGGCGGAGGGCGTTAGCGGACGGTTCCGGTCTATTGAATGCGGGTTGCGGGCGTGGCGGCCTGCGCCGGGTGGCTGTGGCGCTGTGATGATGACGTCATGTGCCGGGTCTCCTGTGGCGCTGAATTCGCGCGCTTGTTTCTATGTGCCGGCGATATGGATAAAGTCATCCACGGGCATGACTTGACCGATGCAACTATAGCGGGCCAACTTGCTTTGGCGGCGCAGCCATGATTTAAGACTGTATCGGGCTAAATTCCGGGGTTTTGTGCAGCAGCCACTGATGCTGTTGTTCATTGAGAAAGGAATTCCATGCAGGCGACTGATATGACGGTGCGTATGGCATCGGGCAAAGGCTTTATTGCGGCGCTGGACCAGAGCGGCGGCTCCACGCCCAAGGCGCTGGCGGGCTATGGCATCGAGGCCGGGGCCTATGCGAACGACGAGGAGATGTTCGCGCTCATCCATGCGATGCGCACGCGGATCATCACATCACCGGCGTTCACCGGCGAGAAATTGCTCGGCGCGATCCTGTTCGAACGGACGATGGATGGCGAGATAGCGGGCAAGCCGGTGCCGACCGTGCTGATCGAGCGCGGCGTGCTGCCGTTCATCAAGATCGACAAGGGGCTGGAGGATGAGGCGAACGGCGTCCAGCTGATGAAGCCGATGCCGGACCTTGACGCCCTGCTGCGGCGGGCCAAGGGGCTGGGCGTCTATGGCACCAAGGAACGCTCCGTGGTGCAGCGGGCCGACCGGGCCGGCATCGCGGCGATCGTCGCGCAGCAGGTCGAGGTGGGCCGGCAGGTGCTGGCGGCCGGGCTGATGCCGATCCTTGAGCCGGAAGTGAACATCAAGAGCGCGGACCGGGCGCAATCCGACCAGATATTGCTGGAAGAGCTGGTGAAGGCACTCGATGCGATGCCCGGCGACGACAAGGTGATGCTCAAGATCAGCCTGCCGCAGGAGGCGGGGCTGTTCGATCCGCTGGTGGACCATCCGCGCGTGCTGCGGGTGGTGGCGCTCTCGGGCGGCTATTCGCGCACGGAGGCATGCCGGGAACTGGCGCGCAACCGCGGGATGATCGCCAGCTTCAGCCGCGCGCTGCTGGAGGGCCTGCGCCACCAGATGGACGACGCGCAGTTCAATGCCGAACTGGCCGGGGCGATCGACGAGATTTACGCCGCTTCGACCAGCAAGGTTGCACCCGGATCCTGCCGCTGGCGGCCGCCCCATTGCGGGGTCGGCCGCCGCCAGCATCGCGCGGATGAGGAAAGATGCACGGCGCTGTTTCGCCGGGCCGGCTCATGTCTGCGCTCAATGATTGTCCCGGTTGCCGGATGCCTTGGAGCTTCCGTCCAACGTGGCGAGAGGGTGGGCTGCCCGTCTGCTTTCGAGCCCGCCGCACAGCCTGACGGATGATTCAAGCCAAGCGATATTGGATTTCCTCCCGCAAGCTCGCATAGTCTTCCGGGCGGAGCAGCGCGAAAGCGGTTAACGACATAACGCCGCCGTTGCGGCCTCCAACCGGGAGGAAAAACGCTTGCGAACCGTTTATCATGTCTTTCGTGTGTTGCTTGGCGCCTGGTTCCTGTTCTCCGGACTATGGCATTTTCTGTGGCCGTGGCTCCAGCCGATGGGTAACGAGCCGGCAGCCATTGCGTTCACAAAAGCGATGCTGGCCAGCGGCTTGTTCGACTGGGTCAAGGCAATCGAGGTCGTTACGGGCGTCACCATGCTGTTGAACCGCGCCATGCCATTGACGATTGTCGCTATCGTGCCCCTGAACATCGTCATCGTTTACTGGAACTTCGTGCTGGACCGAGGGGTGATTGAATGGTCGTTTGGCGCTTTCACGATCATTGCCAACGCCGCGTTGGCCTGGCCCTGGCGCAGCTATTTCTGGCAGTTGTTCATCTGGCGCGGGGCACCGGACTATTCGCTTGAACCAAACTTGCCGCAACGCCGGAAGGAGCGCGAACCCAGCGGGAGCGAATGACCGCTCCCATGGCGTGATGGACCTGCGCGGGCGGTGGCCGGTGGTCAGCTATGTGCTTTGCCGCCGGCGCGGACATCCGGACACTTTTGTCCCGGCGCGCAGTGGCCTATGGTGATGGCATGACATATGATGATGACGATGCGCTTTCGCTCGACCCCGATTTCGCCCTGCGGCTTCAGCGGGATGACCAGCAGCCGCCCTGCCAGCTTTATCTGATTTCGCCGCCGGCGATCGACGCGACATTCGCCGATGCGCTTGCGGCCGCTTTCGACGGCGGACCGGTGGCGGCGTTCCAGTTGCGGCTCAAGGGCGTGACGGAGGATGAGATTGCCCGGCTGGCCGAGCCGTTGCAGCGGCTCTGCGCGCAGCGGGAGGTGGCGTTCATCATCAATGACAGCATCGCGCTGGCCAGGAAGCTGGGCGCGGATGGCGTGCATCTGGGGCAGGGCGATGGCGACCCCCGTGAGGCGCGCCGGATATTGGGCCCCGACGTACAGATCGGCGTGACCTGCAATGACAGCCGCCATCTGGCCATGGAGGCGGGGGAGGCCGGAGCGGACTATGTCGCGTTCGGCGCATTCTTCCCGACGACGACCAAGGAGACGATCCACCACGCCGAGCCGGTGCTGCTGCGCTGGTGGTCATCCGTGTTCGAGCTGCCCTGCGTGGCGATTGGCGGCATCACGGCCGAAAATGGCGGCGTGCTGGTGGAGGCGGGCGCGGACTTTCTGGCCGTCAGCAGCGCGGTGTGGGCGCATGAGGGCGGCCCCGGCGCGGGCGTGGCGGCGTTTCGCGGCGTGCTGCGCTAGGGCGGATCGCTATCCGGCTCCGACCGAGGGCCTGAAAATGGCGTCGTTGCGCGCGCTTCCGGTGCTCACATGCCGTCAGCCCGCTGCGCGCCGGATCGCGAAAATCCACCATGTTCGGCGCGTCATCTTCTGAATGTCGATCGGCCCTGAGGCTGGCGCGTTACATCAGAATCTGGGGGCGGGGATCAGACCCCGCTCTCGAACATCGAATTGGGATTGACCGGATTCTCCGCAATTTCCTGCACTACGTCCCAATGCTCGACGACCTTGCCATGTTCGATGCGGAAAATATCCATCACCGCAAAGCCGGGATCGCCGGGCCAGCGGGTGACATGCTGATGGCTGGTGACATAATCATCCTGCGTGAGGATGCGGTAGATTTTCTGCGTGGCCTGCGGCGTCTCCTTGCGGACGAAGTCGAGCCAGCGCTTGAGCGCCTCGCGCCCCGGCTCGGCCAGCGAACTATGCTGGAGATAATCTTCCGCGATGAAATCATCGACCAGCGTCTTGTCCATCGGGATGAGGACCTTGTTGAACAGGTCCAGGATCAGCTGGGCATTGGCTTCTTCCTGCGGTGTGCGCGGCACGCCTCTCTCTCCCTCCGGTTGCTTATCGGCCGAGCATTGCGGGATCGCCGCGCGGGGGCAAGGGAAATTTGCGCATAAGGGCGGACAGGCGGGCGCGCGGGACGCTTGCCGATTTCGGTCAATATGCTAGAGGCGCTGTCCGGCTCTTTCCATCATATCGAGACAGACAGGCGCGACCCCATGAAGATCAGCGGCGTGGACATTCGTCCCGGCAACAATATCGAGTATGAAGGCGGCCTCTGGCGCGCCGTCAAGATTCAACATACCCAGCCCGGCAAGGGCGGGGCCTATATGCAGGTCGAACTCAAGAACCTGATCGACGGGCGCAAGAATAATGTGCGCTTCCGGTCGGCCGAGACGGTCGAGCGCATCCGGCTGGACACAAAGGACTTCCAGTATCTCTATGCCGAGGGCGACATGCTCGTCTTCATGGATACGGAGACCTATGACCAGATCAACCTGCCCGCCGACCTGGTGGGTGACGCTACGGCCTTCCTGCAGGACGGCATGATGGTGCTGCTCGAAATGTATGACGAGCGGCCGATCAGCGTGCAACTGCCCGAAACGGTGGAGGCCACGGTGGTCGAGGCGGACGCGGTGGTGAAGGGGCAGACGGCATCGGCCAGCTACAAGCCCGCCATCCTGGACAATGGCGTACGCGTCATGGTGCCGCCGCACATCACATCCGGCACGCGCATCATCGTGGATGTGTATGAGCGCGCCTATGTGAAGCGCGCGGAGTGAGAGCGCGCCTGCCCATCCTGCTGGCTTGCGCGCTGGCCGGGGCGATCCCGGCGAGCGCGCTGGCGCAGGCGAAATCCCCGGCCCCGGCCGCTGCGCCGGACAAGGCGGACATCGAGCGGGCGGCGAGTAATTTCCGCGTGTTTCTGAGCGCCCTGCAATCAGACCAGATCCCCCAGGTGGTGAAATCGGCGCTGTTTGCCTGCGTCTATTCCAACTCGTTCAGCCAGATCAGCACGAGCACGGACAAATTGCTCGCCGAGCGGAAGCTGAACAAGACGGATCATAATCAGGTGATCAGCGCCATGGCGGCGGTTTGTGGCGTTCGGCCCGGACAGGCGCCAGCGAAGAAATAACCCTTTCGTTCAAGGAACTCTTCCGCGCGGAAGAGGAGAAAAACATATGGTATCCCATTCAGGCCTGCTCACCGTGGTCGAGCGCGCCGCCCGCAAGGTGGCACCGCAGTTGCGCCGCGACTTCGGCGAGGTTCAGCATCTTCAGGTGAGCCGCAAGGGGCCGGCGGACTTCGTCTCCGTCGCCGATCGCAAGGCCGAGCAGACGCTCGTCACCGAGTTGCAGCGGGCCCGGCCGGACTGGGGCTTCCTGCTGGAGGAAGGCGGCGAGATTGCCGGCGACCCCGACAAGCCGCGCTGGGTGATCGATCCGCTGGACGGCACCACCAATTTCCTCCACGGCATCCCGCATTTCGCCATCTCCATTGCGGTGCAGGAGCCACGGCGCGACGGTAATGGCTGGGGCGAGGTGACGACCGGCCTCGTCTATCAGCCGATCACCGACGAGAGCTATTGGGCGGAAAAATCGCGCGGCGCCTGGCGGCACGATCAGCGACTGCGCGTCTCCGCGCGGCGCGACCTGGGCGAGGCGGTGATCGCGACGGGCATTCCCTTTCTCGGCCATGGCGATATGGCGCAGTGGAGCCGCATCTTCGGCGCGGTGGCGCCCTCTGTGGCGGGCATCCGCCGCTTCGGCTCGGCCGCGCTCGATCTCGCCTGGGTCGCCTCGGGCCGCTATGACGGCTTCTGGGAAAGCGGCCTCCAGCCATGGGACGTGCAGGCCGGCATATTGCTGGTGCGCGAGGCCGGCGGCTTCGTCACGGATTTCCGGGGCGGCAACGAGCCGGTCGAGCGGCGCGAGGTGCTGGCCGGCAACGACGTGATCCACAGCAGGCTGCATAAGCTGGTGGCCGGGGCACTACGCTGATCGCCGGATAACGGGAGGGCCGGATGATGGCGCTCCCGGGACCGGGGCGGTGCGGGCATGGCGCTGGCCAGGGTCGATCATCGCGTGAATGATAGAGGGGCGCCGCTGCATATTGAGCCGGGCGGCAGTCGGCGCGCCGGGGTGACCGCGTGCTACGGCCGATCGACATTCAGAAGGCGGCGTGCTGAAAATGGTGGGTTTTCGCGACCCGGTGCGCAGTGTGCTGACGGCACGTGAGCACCGGAAGTGCGGAAAGACGCTATTGGAGCAGATTCCGATCCGACTGCATCGGACCGGCTGCTCCGGATCCTTGTTTTACCGCGCTTTCCGAGCCAGCAGGTGAATCCACCTGCTTCGAAAACGCTCTAGAGCGGGATGAGATCGATCTGAATCGAAAGAGGATTCCCAAAAGGGCTGGGATCTGATTCACCGTGCCTGCCGGGAGGAGGTCGGCCTGGGTGACGCGAGCTTATTCGCTGGATTTGCGGGAGCGTGTGGTTCCGGCGGTTGAGCGGGACGGGTTGTCCCGGCACGCAGCGGCGGCCCGTTTTGGGGTGGCGCCGTCGAGTGCGATCAAATGGGTGCGCCGGTTTCGTGAGACGGGCCACGTGGCCCCCGGCCAGATTGGCGGCCACAAGCCGCGGGTTCTGCGCGGTGAGCACCGCGACTGGCTTTTGGAGCGGACGAAGCACGATTTCACGCTGCGGGGCTGGTGGTCGAGTTGGCCGAGCGCGGCGTGAAGGTCGACTACCGGCAGGTGTGGGAGTTCGTCCACACCGAGGGACTGAGCTTCAAAAAAAAGCGTGCTGCCCGCCGAGCAACTGCGGCCCAGGGTGGCGCGTCGGCGCGAGCAGTGGAGAAATACCAGGGTCGGCTTGACCCGCGCCGCCTCGTCTTTGTCGATGAGACCTGGGCCAAGACCAATATGGCGCCGCTCAGGGGCTGGGCGCCGCGCGGTCAGCGCCTGCATGCCAAGGTGCCCTTCGGCCACTGGCGCACCATGACCTTCATCGCAGGCTTACGCTGCGATCGGATCGACGCGCCCCACGTGCTCGACGGCCCGATCAACGGCCAGAGCTTCACCGCATGGGTCGAGCAATGCCTGGTCCCGACACTCTCGCCCGGCGACATCGTCATCCTCGACAATCTTGGCAGCCATAAAGGCAAGGCTGCACGGCAAGCCATCCGGGCGACCGGCGCCAGGCTCCTGTTCCTCCCACCCTACAGCCCTGATCTCAACCCCATCGAACAGCTCTTCGCCAAGCTCAAACACGCGCTCCGAAAGGCCGCCGAGCGTTCCCTCGAGGCCACGTGGAAGCGCATCGGTGCGCTGCTCGACACCTTCACTCCCAGTGAATGCGCCAATTATCTACGAAATAGCGGATATGCGTCAGTCTAATCTCATCAAACTCTAGCAGGCCGTCAGGGCTGAAGGGCGACCCGTCCTAACGAGCGGCCTGCGAGGGCGGACAAGGAGCCGGCGGGTGGGATAGGGCTGCGGCTATCCATGCGACCGGACGGAACCGTGGCTGATCGGTGCAGGCAGCGGACATGGTCGCAATGCGATTGCCGGGTGATCGCCGGGGTTTGCTTGGGTTAGTTATCCGTTCTGGTGTTTGTGAGGCGCTGTTTTGGCCGTCCGTTCCGGCCGGCGGCAAAGCGCTGTGCCGCATGTCCGGGCGGTTCATGCCCGGAGCGGGCGGGAGCGGCGGGGCCGGAGCCCCGCTGTCGCTCAGCTTTCGGCCGGCTCGCTGTTGAGCTGCACGTAATTTTGCAGGCCCATGCGCTCGATCATCTCGAACTGGGTTTCCAGCGTATCGACATGCTCTTCCTCGCTGTCGAGAATCTCCTGGAAGAGATCGCGGCTGACATAGTCGCGGACGGACTCGCAATAGGCGATGGCGTCGCGCAGCGGCGGCAGCGCCTCCATTTCCAGCTCCAGATCGGCCTTGAGAATCTCCTCCACCGTCTGGCCGACGCGCAGGCGGCCGAGCAGCTGGAAATTGGGCAGGCCATCGAGAAACAGGATTCGCTCGGCGAGCTTGTCCGCATGCTTCATCTCATCGATGGACTCTTCATACTCAAATTTGGCGAGCCGGGTGATGCCCCAGTGATGAAGAATGCGATAGTGCAGGAAATACTGGTTGATTGCCGTCAACTCATTCTTGAGGGCAATATTGAGAAATTCGATGACCTTGTCGTCACCCTTCATGGCACATACTCCGCACGGATCGAAACACGGATGGACTATAGCCGATCCGGCCGCGCTATTCACGCGCGAACGTCTCGCAAATCCGGCGGAGAATGGCTCTTAATTGCAGCTTGATTGGGCGCGCGTGCGAAGCAGGCGCAGCAATGCCCCAACGGCGGCGGCAGGGTGCCGCGTGCGGGGCGCTCAGGCGCTGATGAAAGTGGGGGCGGGCGGTGTCGCCGGCGCGTGCGCGCTACCCTGACGCCGTTGTTCGGCGAACAATATATCATCGGCATGATCGAGGCAGGTGCCGCAATTGGGGCGCTTGCCGAGGGCGGCAAAGGCCGCTTCCGGCTCATTGATGCCCTGACGCGCGATATCGCGCAGCTCATCTTCCGATATGGCGTTGCAGATACAGACTAGCATGCGTGCGAGATACCGCTGTTGCGAGGCATTTGCAAGATGGGTTTCCGCCGAAAAGTGGATTTTCCCAAACGACTCGTCGCAAAAACCGGTGCCGGGCGGGTGGCCTCGCATAACGCCCGCATAAGGATGGCCAGCAATCTGTTGCGATTCATTCTCACCGCGCCAAGGCTTGCTTCGCGGGGGCCGCAGTCCTAAAGCCCGCCCACACGAGTTAGCGATCCTTGAGGACGAAAATTGGCTGATCTGTCGGAATATTTGCCGATCCTGCTGTTCCTGGCGGTAGCGCTGGCGCTCTCCTGCGCGTTCCTGTTTCTGCCGATGGCCGTTGGCCGGCTGACGGGCACGCACAAGCCCGACGCCGAGAAGCTGAGCGAATATGAATGCGGCTTCCCCGCGTTTGAGGATGCGCGCAGCCAGTTCGACATACGTTTCTATCTCGTGGCGATTTTGTTCATCATTTTCGATCTTGAGGCGGCCTTCCTGTATCCATGGTCGGTGAGCCTCGGTGAGATTGGCTGGCTGGGCTGGGGCACCATGATGGTGTTCATCGGCGAGCTTGTGCTCGGCCTTGCCTATGCCTGGAAGAAGGGAGCCCTCGATTGGGAGTAGAGCTTGAGCGGCCCGGCGTGCTCGGCATGCCGGCGGCCGGAACCCAGCCCGACCCTGAATTTTTCAGTGCGCTGACCGGCGAGGTCGGCGACAAGGGCTTTCTCGTCACCTCGACGGAGGAATTGTTCCAGTGGGCGCGCACCGGCTCGCTCTGGTGGATGACCTTCGGCCTCGCCTGCTGTGCGGTAGAGATGATCCATGTGAACATGCCGCGTTATGACATGGAGCGCTTCGGCGCCGCGCCGCGCGCATCGCCGCGCCAGAGCGACGTGATGATCGTCGCCGGCACGCTGTGCAACAAGATGGCCCCGGCGCTGCGCAAGGTCTATGACCAGATGAGCGAGCCGAAATATGTGATTTCGATGGGTTCATGCGCCAATGGCGGTGGCTATTATCATTATAGCTACAGCGTCGTGCGCGGCTGCGACCGGATCGTGCCGGTCGACATCTATGTGCCGGGCTGCCCGCCAACCGCCGAGGCGCTGCTTTATGGCGTGATGCAGTTGCAGCGGAAAATCCGCCGGATCGGGACGGTCGAGAGATGAGCGAGCCAATGTTGCATAGCGCGCCCCGGATCGCTGAGATCGACGGGTTGGCCGACGTCATCCGGGATTTGCTCGGCCGCGACGTGATCGAGATTGTCGATGCCTATGGCGAATTGTCCGTCACGGTGGTGCGCGAGGCGCTGGCCGGCGCGATGGAGACGCTGCGCGACAGGCTTGCCTATCAGCAGCTGATGGAGATTGCCGGGGTCGATTATCCCGAGCGGGCCGAGCGTTTCGAGGTCTGCTATCATTTGCTGAGCATCACAAAAAATCACCGGCTGCGCGTGAAGGTGCAGACCGATGAGGATCATCCGGTGCCGACCGTCACGCATTTGTGGCCGGTCGCGGGCTGGCTGGAGCGCGAGGTGTTCGACCTTTATGGCGTGCTGTTCGCCGGCAATACCGACCTGCGCCGCATCCTCACCGATTATGGCTTCCGCGGCCATCCGTTCCGCAAGGATTTCCCGCTCACCGGCTATGTCGAACTGCGCTATTCCGAAGAGCAGAAGCGGGTGGTCTATGAGCCGGTGCGGCTCGCGCAGGATTTCCGCACATTCGATTTCATGAGCCCGTGGGAAGGCGCGAAATATGTGCTGCCGGGCGACGAGAAGGCGCCGCCACCGGGCGCGCCCACACCGCCGGCACCACCGCCGCCACCCCCTGCGTCGCCCCCGACCAATACGCCCAAAGTGACGGAAAAGCCGGCCGATACGGGCGCCGGTGAGCCGGCCAACAAGGATGCCGCCAAGCGCAGCCGGGCGAAGAAGGCGGACGCCGAGGCGGTGAAGCCCGCCGGGAGCGACTCGCCGACGAAACCGAAGGCGACCCGTGCGCGCAAGCCCAAGTCGACCGAGGGTGAAGCCTGATGTCCGATTATCTCGAAAAGCTGGACCATGTGACCGACGCGGCCGACCCCGCGCCGGGCGACCTCACCATCCAGAATTATACGGTGAATTTCGGCCCGCAGCACCCTGCGGCGCACGGCGTGCTGCGCCTCGTGATGGAGCTGGAGGGCGAGATCGTCGAGCGGTGCGATCCGCATATCGGCCTGCTGCATCGCGGCACCGAGAAGTTGATCGAGCATAAGACCTATTTGCAGGCGCTGCCCTATTTCGACCGGCTCGATTACTGCTCGCCGCTGGCGCAGGAGCATAGCTATGTGCTCGCCATCGAGAAGCTGCTGAACCTTGAGGTTCCGCTGCGCGGGCAGTATCTGCGCGTGTTTTTCGCGGAGCTGACCCGCATCGCCAATCATATGCTGAACCTTGGCGCGCATATGATGGACGTGGGCGCGATGACGCCGAACCTGTGGGTGTTCGAGATTCGCGAGGATTGCCTCAACTTTTTCGAGCGGGCTTCCGGCGCGCGCATGCACAGCGCCTATTTCCGGCCGGGCGGCGTGCATCAGGATGTTCCGCTCAAGCTGCTGACGGACATTGGCGACTGGCTGGATACGCGCCTGCCGCGCCTGTTCGAGGACGCGATCAGCCTGGTGGCGGACAACCGCATCTTCAAGCAGCGCAATGTCGATATCGCCGTCTGCTCCAAGGAAGACGCGCTGAAATGGGGCTTCTCCGGCCCGATGATCCGCGCCTCGGGCATCCCCTGGGATATCCGCAAGTCGCAGCCCTATGATGTATATGACCGCATGGAGTTCGACGTGCCGGTGGGCACGCGGTTCGACTGCTATGACCGGTTCATGGTGCGCGTGGAGGAAGTCCGCCAGTCCGCCCGGATCATGCGGCAATGCCTGAACGAAATGCCGGGCGGGCCGGTTTCCAGCCTCGATCGCAAGGTGGTGCCGCCCAAGCGCGGCGAGATGAAGCAATCGATGGAAGCGCTCATCCATCACTTCAAACTCTATACCGAGGGCTTCCATGTGCCCGCCGGCGAGGTCTATGTCGCGACCGAGAGCCCCAAGGGGGAGTTTGGCGTCTATCTGGTGAGCGACGGCTCCAACAAGCCCTATCGCTGCAAGATCCGGCCGACCGCGTTCAGCCACCTGCAGGCGACGGATTTTCTGATGAAGGGGCATATGCTCGCCGACATCACCGCCGTGCTGAGCGCCATGGACATCGTGTTCGGGGAGTCCGACCGGTGATGACCGATACCCTGCTCACCGCCGACCAGCGCATCGCCATCGCGTATGAGATGATCGCGCGCTATAACCGGCAGGATGCCGACGCCTATGTCGCGCTGATGACGCCGGAAGCCTGCGAGGCGGGCTATCGCGGCGCGGTGCTGCGCGAGGGCCGGGAGGGGGTTCGCACAGGGCTAGCGGCCATGTTCGCGCAATATCCGCAGAACAGGGTCACGGTGCTGGACAGCAAATGCCTCGGGCAGACGGTGGTGCTGCACGAGGCCGTGGCACGGGCGCCGGATGGCGAGCGCTTCGAGGTGCTGGCAATCTATTCATTCGAGGGCGACAAGGTGTCGCGCGTGGAGTTCATTCGATAAATGGCTGACGCACCCCAGATTCCAGACGAGGCGGCGGTCCGCGCGCAGTGGGGCGATTTCGCCTTCACGGCGGCAAATATGGCGCGCGCGAAAGAGCTGATCTCGCATTATCCCGAAGGCCGGCAGGCAAGCGCCGTGCTCGGCCTGCTCGACCTGGCCCAGCGGCAGGTGGGCGAGCAGACGCAGACGCAAGGCTGGCTGCCCGTGCCGGTGATCGAATATGTCGCGGCGCAGCTCGCCATGCCCTATATGCGCGTCTATGAGGTCGTGACCTTCTTCAGCATGTTCAACATGGTGCCGGTGGGTCGCTTCCATGTGCAGGTGTGCGGCACGACGCCATGCATGCTGCGCGGCTCGGACGATCTGCTCGATGCCTGCTACAAGCGCGGCATGAAGAAGGGCGCGACGACGGCCGACGGGCTGTTCACGCTCAGCGAGATCGAATGTATCGGCAATTGCGCGTCCGGCGCCGTCGTGCAGATCAACGACCATAATTATGAGGATCTGACCGCCGAGCGGCTCGACCATATCCTCGATGAGCTGGCGGCGGGCCGTCAGCCCAAGACCGGCACGCAGGAGCCGGGCCGCCACACCGTCGAGCCGGTCGGCGAGCCGACCAACCTGGCCGCGATGGTGACCGAAAATCACGATTATCGGGGGGAATGGTAATGGCCGACGCGACCACGCCATCCACACCGCCGGCCTTTGTCGGCCCGCTTGCGGACAAGGACCGCATCTTCACCAATCTCTATGGCTATCAGCCGTGGAACCTCGACGCCGCCCGCCAGCGCGGCGACTGGGACGAGACGAAGAAGCTGCTCGAAATCGGGCAGGACCAGATCATCGAGACGATGAAGGCCTCCGGCCTGCGCGGCCGCGGCGGCGCAGGCTTCCCGACCGGGATGAAGTGGAGCTTCATGCCCAAGGAAAGCCGCGACGGACGGCCGAGCTTCCTCGTCATCAATGCCGATGAATCCGAGCCGGGCTCGTGCAAGGACCGCGAGATCATCCGCCACGATCCGCACAAGCTGATCGAGGGCGCGCTGGTCGCCGGCTTCGCGATGCGCGCGC
>Ga0182736_1001750_pt1 | contig 19257 bp, 20 predicted proteins | sample eDN5th30CKraftBY_FD_128882 | JGI IMG/M metagenome (GOLD analysis project Ga0182736, IMG submission 128882) | Enriched backyard soil microbial communities from Emeryville, California, USA - eDNA 5th pass 30_C Kraft BY (version 2) (version 2) | ecosystem: Environmental > Terrestrial > Soil >... | reverse complement strand
TGTTGAAGTGGCGGAAGGGTATCGCCTCACATTCCGAATGCCGGCCCAGGGAGGCGAGAAGGTGGCCGCGCGGGTCGCCGATCTCATGAGAATGGGCGGCCTTACCAACAAGGCCGACCGTATCGCGGGCGAACTCTCGCACGGCGACCAGCGTGCGACCGAGATCATGATGGCGATTGCGCTCAACCCGAAGCTGCTGCTGCTCGACGAGCCGACCGCAGGTATGGGCGATCAGGAAACCTACGATGTCACTCAGTTGATCCGGAAACTGCATCGCGACGAGAAGCTCACCATCGTGCTGATCGAGCACGATATGCGTGTTGTCTTCCATCTGGCCGACCGCATCACCGTACTGGCCGAAGGCAAGATGCTGGCGGAAGGCACGCCGCCGGAGATTGCCGCCAACGAGATCGTGCAGGCAGCCTATCTCGGAAAGGGCGCGGCATGACCAGCGTAGTGCTCGAGGCCGAGGGGCTTCACACTTATTATGGCAAGAGTCACATCCTGCGCGGTGTCAGCCTCGAGGTGAGGGAAGGCGAGATCGTCTCGCTGCTTGGCCGCAACGGTGCGGGCAAAAGCACCACCATGCGCAGCCTGATGGGCCTGACGAAGGCGCGCGAGGGAACGGTGCGGATTTTTGGCCAGACCACGACGCAGTTCAATCCCTATCGCATCGCGGCACTGGGGGTGGGGTTCGTGCCAGAGGGGCGAAAGATCTTCCCGAACCTGACGGTCGAGGAAAATCTGAAAGTGCCCGCCGAGCGGCCCGGCCCGTGGACGATCGAGCGTGTGTTCGAGTTGTTCCCGCGGCTTGCGGAACGCAAGGCCAACAAGGGCGGGCAGCTCTCGGGCGGCGAGCAGGAGATGCTGGCGATTGCGCGCGCGCTGCTGCTCAATCCGAAATTGATCCTGCTCGACGAGCCGTCGCAGGGGCTTGCGCCTTTGATCGTGCAGGAAGTCTTCCGGGTGATCCAGAGCGCGCGGGAGCAGGGCATCTCGGTGCTGCTGGTCGAGCAGAACGTGCGTGCGGCTGTCGAGATTTCAGACCGCGCTTACGTGCTCGATGATGGCCGCGTGGTGTATTCGGGAATAGCCTCGGAGTTCGCCCGCGACGAAGAACGGGTCCGGGCGCTGGCCGGTGCGAGTGCGGAGAACTGGGAACCGCAGCCCGGCACGTAATTCTGCGGGTCAAACCGCAGAAGGAGGGACGGCTTAGTTGCCGACCTTGCTCCAGGTTTCGCCGCCGCACAGTGCGCCGACGCACCCCTCCACGCGCAGCCGCGTCGGACCCTCCTGCATGACCTTGCTGGCGTAGAACTGGCCGTCTTCCGCATTGTAGATGCGGCCTGCCCAACTGGCGGGGCCGGTCGCGCGCATGTCGTTGAAGAGATTGAGCCCGATGACCGGGCGCTGGGCGAGGGCCGGGTTCGGATTTTTATTGTCGGTCGCGGGTTTGCCGGTTTCCGGGTCGTTCGGTTCGCGTAAGGCGATGACCTTGCCACAAATACCGGCGCCGCAGGTCGTGATCCGAACCCTGGCATCGCCCTTTTCCGTGACCCAGATTCCGGTCACGGCGTTTTTATCCTGCGCCTTGCCGGGAAGCGAGGTGGCGGCGATCGTGACGATGCTTGCGAGACCGGCGAGCAGAAGTCGAGTGACGGGCAGAGTCATGAGGTTCGCGCAGATGACCGATGATTTAAAGGAATGAGCTGCGGCGAAAGCGGCCGAGCTTCTGTTCTGGATATGAGCGATCGGACGCCGATGTTCAATGCGTCAAATGGTAGGCTGTGAACAGAGTCTATGAAAAATCTACGGAATTCCAATTGTACCATTCGAACCGGATGGGTAAGGATTCGTTGATACGCAGCCGTTGCGCGAGGCGTCAGGGTGCGTCATACGATCCATCGAATCGCGCCAGAGAACCGTAAAATGCCGAATTCCATTCCCGAAGTCCTGAAGGCTTTTGCCGCGGGTGAGATCGTTGTGGTGACCGACGATGAAGATCGTGAGGGCGAGGGCGATCTGATCGTCGCCGCCAGCCTCTGCACTTCGGAAAAGATGGCGTTCATCATCCGCCACACCTCGGGCATCGTCTGTGCGCCGTTGACGGTCGAGGATGCGCGACGGCTGCGGCTCGATCCGATGGTCGCCCATAACGACTCCAATCACACCACGGCCTTTACGGTCTCCATCGACTACAAGCCTGGCATGACGACCGGCATTTCCGCCGACGAGCGGGTTGCGTGTTGCCGTGCATTGGCCAATCCGAACGCGGGCGCAGCCGACTTCGCGCGGCCGGGGCATATTTTTCCGTTGATCGCGCGCGAGGGCGGAGTGCTGCTGCGCTCCGGCCATACTGAGGCGGCCGTCGACCTGTGCAAGCTCACCGACCTGCCGCCTGTCGGCGTCATCAGCGAACTGATGAACGACGACGGCACGGTGATGAAGGGCCAGCAGGTGGCGGACTTTGCCAGGAAACATAACCTGAAACACGTCACCATCGCGGACATGATTGCTTATCGGCAGGCGCGCGAGAAGCTGATCGAGCGGGTGTCGACCTTCACGACGGATTCTCCGATCGGTCCCCTGAAGGGTTACGCCTATCGTTCGCCGTTCGACCCCGTCTATCACGCGGCATTCGTCTATAACGGGGTTGGCGACGGCAAGGGCGTGCTCACCCGCATTCACAAGCCGAACGTCATCAAAGATATTTTCTTTAGTTCCCGTCGCCTGGAGAAGGTGCTGGAGCGGTTCAAGGCGAATGGCAGCGGCGTTCTCGTCTATCTGCGCGACGGTGTCGTCGGCGTGCCGGTGGCGCCACTGGAACAGCAGCATCACTCCACCGAGGAGGATCGGCATCGCCAGTGGCGCGAAGTCGGCATCGGTGCGCAAATCCTGCGCGATCTCGGGGTGACGTCGATCCGTCATCTGACGTCGGCAGTCCATGCCTACAAGGGCCTGTCGGGCTACGGCATCGAAATCGTCGGCAACGAGCCGTTCGAGAGCTGACGACTATATCGTAGAGCGGCTGGTATACGGCCGGCGCAATGGCATGCTAGAATTTTCAGGACCGTAGAAACGAGAGATCGATCATGAGCGCGCGTTCCCAGGCGAAGGACAAACCCGTATTCAAATGGGACGATCCGTTTCTGCTCGACGATCAATTGACCGAAGACGAGCGGATGATCCGCGATACCGCGCATGCCTACGCGCAGGAAAAACTGTTGCCGCGCGTGCGCGAGGCTTACGAAGGCGAGACGGCGGATCGCGATATCTTCCGCGAGATGGGCGAGCTTGGTTTGATTGGCATTACGCTGCCTGAGGAATATGGCTGCGCCAATGCGAGTTATGTCGCCTACGGTCTTGTCGCCCGCGAGGTTGAGCGGGTCGACTCCGGCTATCGCTCGATGAACAGCGTGCAGTCGTCGCTGGTGATGTATCCAATCTATGCCTACGGCGACGAGGCGCAGCGCAAGAAGTATCTGCCGAAGCTCGCGAGCGGCGAGTGGGTCGGCTGCTTCGGTCTCACCGAGCCTGACGCCGGGTCCGACGTCGACAGCATGAAGACGCGCGCCGAGAAAGTGTCGGACGGTTATCGGCTCACCGGCTCGAAGATGTGGATTTCCAACGCGCCGATCGCCGATGTGTTCGTGATCTGGGCGAAGTCGCAGGCGCACGACAACAAGATCCGCGGCTTTATTCTCGAAAAGGGAATGAAGGGTCTGTCGGCGCCGAAGATTTCCGGCAAGCTGTCGCTGCGCGCCTCGATCACCGGCGAAGTCGTGATGGACGGCGTGGTGGTGCCGGAAAGCGCGCTCCTGCCCAACGTCTCGGGTCTTTCCGGCCCGTTCGGTTGCCTCAATCGTGCGCGTTACGGCATTTCGTGGGGCGTGATGGGCGCGGCCGAGGATTGCTTCCAGCGCGCTCGCCAATATGTGCTCGACCGCAAGCAGTTCGGCCGGCCGCTCGCCGCCACCCAGTTGATGCAGAAAAAGCTTGCCGACATGGAGACCGAGATCACGCTCGGCCTGCAAGGCTCATTGCGGGTCGGTCGCCTGATGGATGAGGGCAAGTTCGCGCCTGAAATGATTTCGCTCATGAAGCGCAACAATTGCGGCAAGGCGCTCGACATCGCCCGCGTCGCGCGCGACATGCACGGAGGCAACGGCATTTCCAGCGAATTCCATGTCATGCGCCATGCGCAGAATCTGGAAAGCGTGAATACGTATGAGGGCACGCACGACGTACACGCGTTGATCCTGGGCCGCGCCATCACCGGCATTCAGGCCTTCATGTAAGGCGGGCAGCGGTCAACGCGCATGTCCGCCGATGACGACATTCCGTTCAATCGCAACTTTCCGCTGAAACCCGGAATTGTCGATCGCCCCGTGCCGGGTGTGCGGCGCGTGTTGTGCAATAATCCCGGTCCTTTCACCTTCACCGGCACGGTGAGCTACATCGTGGGCGAGGGGCGTGTCGCGATCATCGATCCGGGGCCGGACGATGACGCGCATGTCGCCGCAGTTCTCGATGCGGTTCGCGGCGAGACCGTGACGCATATTTTTGTCACCCACACCCATCGCGACCACTCTCCCGCCGTGCCGCGGCTCAAGCAGGCGACCGGCGCCACGGTCTATGCGGAAGGGCCGCATCGCCCCGCGCGCCCGATGCATGAGGACGAACCGCCTCGCAAGGAATCCAACGATGTGGATTTCAGTCCCGACGTTCAGTTGAAGGATGGCGAGACGGTTCAGGGTGACGGATGGGCCTTGCAGGCCGTTGCCACGCCGGGTCACACCGCAAACCACATGGCATTCGCCTGGCGCGAACGATCGCTCATGTTCGTCGGCGATCACGTCATGGGTTGGTCCACCACTATCGTTGTTCCGCCGGACGGTGCGATGATTGATTACATGGAGTCGCTTGAGAAACTCGCGGCGCGGCCCGAGCGGCTTTATTTTCCGGGGCACGGGCCTGAAATCCCCGAAGGCCCGCGGTTCACCCAGTTCATGATCCGCCACCGCAGGGCGCGCGAAGCATCGATCCTGCATCGTCTTGCGAAGGGCGAAGCGGATATTCCGAGTATCGTGCGCGCGAGCTATATCGGCATCGATCCGCGGCTCGTGAATGCGGCAGGTTATTCGGTGCTAGCGCATCTGGAGGACTTGGTCGAGCGCGGCATCGTCGCGACCGACGGCGCGCCAACTATCGACAAGACTTATCGCTTCTTGGTGCCCTTGGGCTGAGGCTGCTGCTTGGCCGGCGCGAAAATCTTTTTTTCAGGCTTGGCGTTGTCGGCTGCGTCGTTGAGGTCGCTCGCGAAGGCGCTGATGCGCGCGGCGTTGCTGCCGAAATCGTGCTCGAAATAGCGTGAGGACGAGCGCATATCGACACGCGATCCATCGTCGTCGGGCGTGATGCGGATCGATACGTCCTCGCGCAGCCCCATGACGAGCGTGCGCGCCACGGCTTCGATCCGTCCGATCCGCTGTGGCGGCACGGGTGGACGGTCGTCGATAATCAGCCACTTACGGCGCGTGACGAGGTGCAACGCCATCTCGTAGGCCCGCTGCGGCGATAAATCGAGCAGGATCGGCTCGATGTTCGGGTAGGCCTTGCGCTGCTGTTCGGCGGAATAGAGCCCGGCATAGGCAGCAGGATTGGCGCCGTCGGCCGCGCGCAGGCGGGCAAGCGCATCGAAGCGGGGCGGATCGATCGGATCGGTCGAGATGTCGTAAAGGCGCGGCAGGCGTTGATACTGGATTGCGAGATAGGCCGGATAGGCGAGGATGAGGGCGTTGATCAGCAGCGCTAGCAAAACGCGCGTCATGCCGCGCGATCCGTTCTGCCAGATGGCGGCGAACGCGGCGAAGCACAGAAGAATGGAAATGCCGGCAAGCGCGAGCGCGCCGAAGAAGGTCGCGAGCGCCGGACGGAAATCGAGAAAGCCGAAACGCACCACCAACACCGAAGCGAGGGTGGCGACCAGAGAGAAGATCGCCATCCGCCGCGCCCAGGAGGCGAGGGCGGAGATCGGCTCCTTCTGATAGGCGGCGGAAAAGCGGCGGGCCATTCGACGATCCACGGGCGCTATGGGATGCGCCGATGGCCTGACCTAGCGCATTTCCGTGCGGTGAGGGAAGCCGCAGAACGGCGAATTCACGCCGCAAATACCGCATTCCAGATCATGGTCAGGCCCGAGATCAGCATCAGGCCGTCCATGATATGGCGGAAGGTATCCGGCGAGAGGCGCAGCACGAACGGTTTGGCGATGAACGTGCCTGCCATGATCGAAAAGCCGGTGATGAGCCCCTTCAGCGCGAGGTCCCACGGCAGCGCGCCGCTTGTCTGGAAGGTCAGCACCTTGACGACGTAGATCACAAGCGAGGAGGCGGCCTCCGTCGCGAGAAAGGCCCCCTTCACCAGCCCGTAGCCGAGGAACACCGGAACGGAAATCGGCCCGGTGGAGACCACGATCCCGGTCAGGAAACCGATCACCGCACCCGCGATCGCCAGGTGCCACAGCTTCAGCCGGACCATGCGTTTGGCGAGCCAATGCCGGATCGGAATCATCGAGATCAGGAACAGTCCGATGGTGAGATCGACGGCGCGGCTCGGCAGGATCAGCAGCGTCTGCGCGCCGAAATATGCAGCCGGTCCGCCAGTGATGCCGTAAGCGACGAAGGCGCGCCAATCGACCGTGCGCCACCACACCAGAATGCGGGAGAGATTCGCCATCAACGCCGCGACGGCCATGATCGGAACGGCCGCCTTCGGGCCGTAGATCGTGGCTAGAACCGGCACCAGCATGATGGAGGAGCCGGTTCCGACGATCCCGCTGAGGATACCGGCCGCAAGCCCCACGATAAGAACAAGAATCAGCCCCATGTTGCCGTTCTATCGTATCGATGCGGCGGCCGGAATTGGTAGCGGCCGCATAGCATTCTATGCTTGTGTGAAAGGGCGCGGTTGCGCCGCCGTTTTTATCGTTCTGCAGGAATTCGAATTCCGGAATGCGTTGCCCGCCGATGCCGTATTGCCGAAGTCATCGCGCGGGACTGCGCTGGAGCGCAGGCGTTGCGGTTCTTACGTTAGGCCTGTCGTGCGCCATTTCAAATGAAGCAATGGCGTCCACGCCATTGCCGCGGCCCCGCCCTGCGGAGGCTCCAGCAGCCGAAGTACCGAACGCTGCGCCCACTCCGGAGCAGGACAAGACCGTCACTCCCGCACCGCCGCCCGCACCCGAGCTCTCGGCTTGCCGTCGCGCATTGACCGATGACATTGCCATCGCACCGTCGATCGCGCCGATTCATGAGGCCAGTGGATGTGGTGGGGACGATCTGGTGAAACTCGAGGCGGTGGTGTTGCGGGGCGGCCAGCGCGTCAGCCTCAAACCGGCGGCGACGCTGCGCTGTGAGATGGCGAAGGCTGTGGCGGACTGGGTGCGCGACGATGCCGCGCCGCTCGCGGAAGGGCTCGGCTCCATTCTCAACGGCCTCGACAATTTCGATTCCTACGAGTGCCGCGGGCGCAACCGGGTGAAGGGAGCCAAGCTGTCGGAGCACGGCAAGGCGAATGCGATTGATGTCCGCAGCCTCGACCTTGCCAATGGCACCAAGCTGTCACTGACTGACCGTACGCTGTCGCGCGAGATTCGCGAGAAGGTGCTGTGGTCGGTGTGTACCCGCTTCACCACCGTGCTTGGGCCGGGCTCAGACTGGTATCACGAGGACCACATCCACCTCGATCTCGCGCAGCGCCGTAACAACTTCAAACTGTGTCAGTGGAATGTGTACGATCCGCTGCCGGAGACGGCACCACTCCTGCCTGTGGAGCGGCCAGAGGAAGCGCCGCGCGCCGAAGGGCAGGGACAGGGCGCTGCGGCTTCCGGTGATGCTGCGGAAAAACAGAGCGACATGCCCGCGCGTTAGCGGCCATATACGCTCAATGAAAAACGCCGCCCGTGGGGCGGCGTTTTGTTCTTCGGATGGATTGCAGAACTTACTGATAAGTCGAACCGCCGCCCTGCAGCGCCATCTTCGAATTGTAAGGCGAGTCGCCCTGCTTGGGATCGAGCACGACGACGATCGCACCCATCTTGACCTTGTTGTACAGGTCGATGACGTCCTCGTTGGTCATGCGGATGCAGCCTGAGGAAATCGACGCTCCGATATATTCCGGCTGGTTGGTGCCGTGAATGCGGAACAGCGTGTCCTTGCCGCCGGAGTACAGATAGATCGCGCGCGAACCCATCGGATTGTCCGGGCCGCCCTTGACGAAGGTCGGAACGCCGAGGCGCTTGATCTCGCCCGGGGTGGGGTGCCAATCCGGCCATTCGGTCATGGCGCCGACCTTGGCGATGCCGGACCAGGCCATGGCTTCTTCGCCGACGGTGATGCCGTAGCGGATCGCCTTGCCGCCATCGAGGACGTAATAAAGGTAGTGGTTGTCGGAATCGACCACGATGGAACCGGGCGCTTCCTTGCGGTGGTATTCAACGATGGCGCGGCGGAACGGCTCAGCAACCGGCGTTTTGACGTAGGAAACCTTGGCCAGATATTCCTTGTCGCGCGGCTTGAGCAGGTTTTCGTTCATAGCCTCGTAATGGGCTGTCTGCATGCAGCCCGCCAGCATCAGGCCGGCGGCGAGGACGGCAAACTTGGAAACGATCGACGGCATCGATGTAAATCCCGGTGGCGGCGAAAGATCAAAAACGGCTCTAAGGAGCGACGCGCCGCCGCAGTATCGCTTCAGTTTATAAACATCAGGTTTTCGCCCAATTCCAGAGATTCGGCGCGCGTTTTGCTACGCAGCATCCGACCTGTGACATTGGTGCCGCACTTCTGTGCGACAAGCGTCCTTGAGGGGCACTCCCTAATCACGGAATTGGCATTTCCCGGGCCTTTCGCTTCTCCCCGGCTTGCCCGAATCGAACGAATTTGCGTTCTGGCGAGGTGACATCCCGCCGCAGCCAGGGGCCATTTTTATGCTGTCCGTATTCGCACCTTCGGCAGGCTCGCTGAAAAAACTGGACACCGTCGACCTCGCTGCGCTGCCCGAGAATGCCGTCTGGCTGGACCTCAAGGCGCCGGTTCCCGGTGAGGACAAGGCGGTGGAGAAGCTGGTCGGCATCGAAATCCCGACCCGCGAGGACATGCAGGAGATCGAAATCTCCTCGCGTCTCTATGTCGAGAACGGCGCGCGTTACATGACTGCGACCCTGATGTGCGGCACGGATGGCAGCAATCCGCGCACCGCGCCGGTGTCCTTCATCCTGACCGCGCATCGCCTCGTCACCGTGCGCTACGACGAACCGAAGCCTTTCATGCTGGTCGCTGCCAAGCTCGGACGATCATGTCCGTCCGGCGTTACGGGCGACACCATCTTGCTCGATCTGCTTGATGCGATCATCGATCGCTCCGCCGATATTCTCGAACGCCTCGGATCGGACGTCGATACCGTGAGCAACGATATTTTCGAGCCCTCGGCGGATCGCGGCCACGCCCGCAAATACTCCCAGATCCTTCTCACCATCGGCCGCAAGGGCGATTTGACCTCGAAGGTTCGCGAAAGCCTGGTTTCGATCGGGCGCGTCATTTCCTTCGTCACCGTCGAGCTCGATCAGAACGGGCGCTGGAGCAAAGAGCAGAAGGCGCAGTTCAAGACCATGCAGCGTGACGTGCAGTCGCTCACCGACCATGCGTCCTATTTGTCCAACAAGATCACCTTCGTGCTCGACGCAATGCTCGGTGTCGTCAACCTCGAGCAGAACAACATCATCAAGCTGTTCTCGGTGATGGCGGTGGTGCTGATGCCGCCAACGCTGATCGCCTCGATCTACGGCATGAATTTCAAGATCATGCCGGAACTGGAATGGCAGCACGGCTATTCGCTGGCGCTGATTGCGATGTTGTTCGCCGCGGTGTTGCCTTACATGTTCTTCAAGTGGAAGAAGTGGCTGTAGCTTCGAGACGTTGAGCGCGATTTGCGATGACCAACAACGTTTGCATCGTGATGACCACTGTGGCCGGCGCGGAGCAGGCGAAAGAGCTAGCGCGAGCTGTGATCGAGGCTCGTCTCGCAGCCTGCGCGCAGACTCTTCCGATCTCGAGTTGCTATCGCTGGGAGGGCAAGATCGTCGAGGATGGCGAACAGATGATCCTGTTCAAGACGCTGGCCGCTCAATATTCCGCGCTCGAAACGTTTCTTCTCGATCATCACCCTTACGATACGCCGGAGATCGTCCGGCTGCCGGTCGATGGTGTCAGTGGGAAATATCGAGATTGGCTCCTGCGCGAAGTCGGCTAGCTTACCTTCCGATCTTCTTGATTGCGCTTTTGAGCGAACGTGCTGCGCGGTCGTAATCCGCCCAAGCCTTGGATTTCTTTACAAGCGACGGCACGGTGCGCAGCGTGAATTTCAACGGGTCGAGACCGGGACGCACTTGCGTCCATGTCAGCGGCATCGAAACCGGTGCAAATTTTCTCCCACGCGGCGAGAACGGCGCGACCGCTGTCGACATCCGATCGTTGCGCAGATAGTCGAGGAAGATCTTTCCCTCGCGCTTCGCCTTCGACATGTTGAGCAGATAGCGCTTCGGGTCGTCCGCGGCCATTGCCTGACAGACCGCGTGCGCGAACGCCTTCGCCGTTTTCCAGTCGATGCGATCCTTCTTTGTGTCTTTCAGCGGCGTGACGACGTGCAATCCCTTGCCGCCGGTGGTCTTGCAGAAACTCTCAAGCCCGAGCGACGAGAGACGATCATGCATGTCGCGCGCGGCCTTGATGACTTCGGTGAAGGCGACATCGGGGGCGGGATCGAGATCGAACACGAGACGGCCCGGCACTTCGGGTTCGCCTTCTGCACAATTCCAGGGGTGAAACTCGACGCCGCCGATCTGGGCTGCAGCCACAAGTCCTTCAATGCGGTCGATCTGGATATACGGTTTTCTGTCGCCGGAGACGCGGACTTCGTCGATCAGGTTCGACATTCCGGCCATGGCGTGGCGCTGGAAGAATGTCTCACCCTCGATGCCGTCCGGCGCGCGGATGATAGAGCAGGGCCGTCCCTCGATATGCGGCAGCAGATATTCGCCGATGTCTTCCATGTAGCGGGCAAGGTCGAGCTTGGTGATCGGCTCGCCCTTGCCGTCGTCGGGCCATAGCGGTTTGTCCGGCTTTGAGATGGTCAGGCCCATCACGACGGCGTTGCTTTTCGACGATACCGCGCTGCCTTTCGATGATGTGCTGGTTGATTTTTTCGCGCGGGTCTTGCGTGGCGCGGGTTCGGCGACTGTTGTGGCGACCGGCTCGTCCACTTGCACTTCGCCCGCCGACTTGTCCTTGCGAAGTCCCTTGAACGCGGCCTGACGCACCATGTTGTCACCGGTCCAGCCCGCGAATTCGATCTCGGCGATGAGTTCGGGCTTCACCCAATGTATGCCGGTCGTTTTCCTAGGCGCGTTCTTGCCGCCGAACGGATTGGTCGTCGAGGCGACTTTCTTCAACTCCGGCATGATCTGCTTGACGACAGCCTGACCATATCCCGTACCGACGATGCCGACATAGGCGAGGTGGTTATCATGCGGGACGCCGACCATCAGCGAGCGGAATTTGCCGGCAGTGGTCTTCCAGCCGCCGATGACGACTTCATGCCCAGAACGGCATTTGGCCTTCACCCAGCTTTCGGCGCGGCCGGAGTGATAGAGTGCATCGGTGCGTTTCGAGATAATTCCTTCCAGCGACAGGCGGCAGGCGGACTTCAAAACCGCGTCGCCTCCGGTCTCGAAGTGTTCGACATAGCGGATCACACCACTGCCGATGCTGTTCTCCAGAAGCGATTTCAGGCGTACTTTGCGTTCGCTCAAAGGAAGCCGCCGCAAATCAGCATCTCCTTCGAACAGGAGATCGAATGCAAAGAAGATCAAATGGTCAGTGGCGCCATCGGACAACGCAGCCTGCAGCGATGCGAAGCTCGGATGGCCGTTGTGATCGAGCGCCACGATCTCGCCGTCGAGGATGCCGTTGGGTAGTTTGGCGGCGGCGTTGGCGATGGCCGGGAATTTATCCGTCCAGTCAAGACCCTTGCGCGTGCGCAGCGTAGCTTCCTTGTCTTCTATGCGCAGTTGCATCCGGTAGCCATCGAATTTGATTTCGTGAATCCATTCGCTTCCATTTGGCGGGCGCGATACCGATTTGCACAGTTGCGGCGCGATGAAGTCGGGCAGGCGCTCGACCCTACGTGCAGCCTTTGCCTGCGGTCCGCGTTTGGATGGCGTGAGCGTTTTCGTTTCGGACCTGGCCCGCAGGTTCGCGGCCATGCCGTGGCTCGATTGCCAGACACGGTCGGCCTTCGCTCGGCCGGATTTGGCTGTCATGAATGGCGTCGGTCCGCGGCCCTTGCCTTGCGCGATCTGTTCCATCGTACGGCCGGAGGCGACCGAACGATCCTCGTCGAGAATGTCGTTTTCGTCGCTCTCGCGCGCATAGTCGTCGCGGTGCTTGATGAGAAGCCAGTTGGTGCGTTTGCCGCCGCTGCGATCATGACGCATGCGCACCAGCACCCACTCGCCATGCAGCTTCTCACCCTCAAGCGCGAATTTGAGATCGCCTTTCCTGAAGCCTGCTTCCGGATTGTCGCTGTACCAATAGCCGCGATCCCACAGCATCACCGTGCCGCCGCCGTATTGCCCTTTCGGGATCGTGCCTTCGAAATCGCCGTAGTCGAGCGGATGATCTTCGACCTCGACGGCAAGGCGTTTCTCTTTTGGGTCGAGCGAAGGGCCGCGCGTCACTGCCCATGATTTGAAGACGCCGTTGAATTCGAGCCGCAGGTCGTAATGCAACCGGGTCGCGTCATGCTTTTGAATGACGAAGCGTGGCAGTTTTCCACGCGCGACTTTTGCCGACCCGCTTGGCTCCGCGGTTTTCGTGAAGTCGCGTTTGGTGCGATAAACCGAGAGCTTTTTGCGTGCCACGGGGAGCGCCTTGCGAGGGATGAAGACAAACCCGCAAGGCTGCGTTTGGGTTCCCGCCTTGCCTAGACGTGCTGTCCGCCGTTGATGTGGATTTCCGCGCCGTTCACGTAGGACGAGGTCTCGGTGCACAGCACGTAGATGATCTTCGCCACTTCGTCGGGCGTGCCGAGCCGCTGCAGCGGGATTTGCTGCTCAACGATCTTTTCCGTGCCAGGCGAAAGGATCGAGGTGTCGATCTCGCCGGGTGCTATGGCGTTGACGCGCACGCCGACCTTGCCGAAATCGTACGCCATCTCGCGAGTCAGCGCGGCGAGTGCTGCCTTCGATGTCGCATAGGCCGCGCCGGCAAACGGATGCACGCGCGAGCCAGCAATCGAGGTGACGTTCACCACCGAACCCTTGGTGGCTTTCAATTCCTCGATCAAGCCGCGCGCGAGAAATACCGGCGCGAGAAAATTCACGCGGAAGACCTTCGCCCAGGTCTCGTTGTCGGTCTTGATGGTGCCGAGCCGGCCGCCGCCCTCGGCCTTCGGGGAGATTGCCGCGTTGTTCACCAGCGCATGCAACTGGCCGCCTTCCAGACGGCTGCGGATTTCCTGAATCGCGCGCTCGGTGTCGGCGACATCGGAAAGATCGACCTGAATGTGATCTTCAGGTCCGGCGTCCCACGGGCACTGCTCGGGAAACGGATGGCGCGAACAGGTGATGACCCGCCAGCCCGCGCTGGAGAAGCGGATGACGGTTGCATGGCCGATGCCACGGCTCGCGCCGGTGAGCAGCAGTGTCCGGCGTGGCTGATTGGAGGTTGGTGCGGTCATGACAGGATTGTTCACTTACAAAAAGAGAGACGCCAGTGGAATCGTTCAAGGATAGAGCCGGGTCTTGATCCAGCCGTTACCTTCGCGCTGGAACACGATGCGGTCGTGCAGGCGGAAGGGACGGTCGTGCCAGAACTCGATCGTTTGCGGGACGATCCGCCATCCGCTCCAGCCCGGCGGACGAGGGACTTCACCGATCGCATATTTCGCCGCATTGAGCGCAATAGCCTTCTCGAAGGCGAGGCGGCTCTCGAGCGGCTGGCTTTGCTTGCTCGCCCACGCGCCGATCTGCGCCTGCTTCGGACGAGTGGCGAAATAGGTGTCGGCCTCAGCATCGCTGACGGGGCTGACAGGCCCACGGACGCGCACCTGCCGGCGTAGCGATTTCCAGTGAAACAGCAAAGCTGCGTTCGGGTTTGCGGCCAGCTCGCGCCCCTTGGCACTGTTGATGTGGCTGTAGAACACAAACCCCTCGGGGCTGATGCCGTTCATCAGCACCATGCGGACGTCCGGTATCCCGTCCGCGTCGGCAGTGGCCAGCGCCATAGCATTGGGATCGTTGGGCTCAGAGGCTCTCGCCTCCTGAAACCAGGCCGAAAAAAGCTCAAAAGGCTCCGTGCTTTCCGTAAAATCACCGGATGTTAACGGAGTTTGTTGTTGGATGCTGTCTGGACCGTTCATGTCTGGAGTACCGCGTTGCGTCCGACCGCGCTTTTCGATTGCGCGCCCAATCCCCCTTATACGGCATGCCGTCGCGGGGGGATATCGCCGATCCGCCGGATCGCGGTAGTGGTGCTATTGGCCGGATTCGGCACTTGCGCGGCAGGATGCAGCTACCGGCTCGGCGATATGTTCGGGGGCGACAAGGCGAAGGAAACGCCTGTGGTGGCCGCCGACGACATCACCGGCTCGATTGTCCCGATCCGTCTGACAGACGACACCAATCTGACCGACGGTGACCTCGCCGCTGCGCGCAATGCCGCCTCTGACGTGCTGACGCGCGGCACCAAGGATGCGAGCCAGCCGTGGGAAAATCCGCAGACCGGCGCGCGCGGTTCGGTGACACCTTTGGCATCCGCCTATACCGGTGAGGGAGGCCGCACCTGCCGGGATTTCCTCGCAAGCTATGTCCGCGGCACCAATGAGGGCTGGCTGCAGGGCGAAGCTTGCAAATCCACCGCGGGGGCGTGGGAAATCCGTAACATGAAGCCCTGGAAGCGGTCATAAAACGGTTGCAACGGGGCTGGAGCGTTCCCATTTAATAACCGGGCCGTTCGGCCCGATCGTATTGCTCAAAGGAGAGACCACGGATGCGCGACCCCTATGAGGTCCTGGGGGTGCAGCGAAGCGCAAGCGCTGCCGAGATCAAAAGCGCATTTCGCAAGCTCGCCAAGAAACACCATCCCGACGCCAACAAGAACGACGCGAAAGCGGCGGCGCGTTTTGCCGAGATCAATTCGGCGAACGAGATTTTGGGCGACGAGACCAAGCGCAAGCAGTTTGACCGTGGCGAGATCGACGCCGAAGGCAAACAACGTTTTCAAGGCTTCGAAGGTGCAGGGTCGCCGTTCGGTGCGCGCGGCGCTCAGGGGCGCGCGGGGCCCGGTGGGTTCGAATACTCCTTCACCGGCGGTGGCCCCGGCGGCGCTGCAGGCGCGAACAGTTTCGAGGATATTCTCTCCAGCATGTTCGGCGGTCGCGCCGGTGCTGCCGGCATGGGCGGAGGTCCGCGCGGCGGCCGCGGCGGCTTTGAATTCGATTCCGGTGTCGGCGTCGATCTCGATGTCGCGGCCACAATGAGCGTGTCGCTGGAAGAAGCCGCAAACGGCGCCAACAAGCGCATTCGTTTGCCAAACGGCAAAGAACTCAACGTCAAGATTCCGGCAGGCGTCACGTCAGGCCAACAGATCCGGTTGAAGGGGCAGGGCGACACTGCACCCGGTCATCCGCCCGGTGATGTGCTGCTGACGATCAACATCGCGCCGCATCCGTTCTTCAAGATTGAAGGTAACGATCTGCGTGTGGAGTTGCCGGTCACGCTGTATGAAGCGGTGCTTGGCGGCAAGGTGCGCGTACCGACGCTGAAGGGCGCGGTCGAACTGACGATTCCGAAGAACACCTCCAGCGGCCGCACATTCCGGCTGAAGGGCAAGGGTTTGCCGGCCAAGGGGGCCGGCGGCGATCTCTATGTCACGGTTCGTATCGTGCTGCCGGATGGCAACGACGCGGAACTTGAAGCGTTGATGGAAAAGTGGCGCACCAGCCACGTCTACAATCCGCGCAGCGGGCTCGGCTAAAGCCGTTTTCCAAAAAAGGCAAAAATGAGTCTTTTGTCGTCCCGCCACGGGTGGAAACCTGTGGGTTCCTCCCTATATTCAAGGGATGAGCAAAACAGCCAAATCCCAAACTCCCGAACAGATCGCCCGCGCGGAGAAGCAGCGCATCGCCCGTATCGAGGGTGACAAGGCGCTCGCCGATTTCGAACGCGAGGCAATTGCCGTCCGCAAGAACATGGAAAGGCTGCGTGCCCTGCGCCTCGCGAAGGAGGCCGAGGAGGCCGCGAGCGCTCCGCCGGTCGTGAAGAAGACGAAAGCGAAGGCCGTGAAGGACACGCGCAGCAAGGCGCAGAAGTTGTCCGATTTTCTCGCGGCTCAGCGCGAAGCGGGACGTAGCACTTAAAACGAGTGCAGCCTGCAAAACAGCAATTTGTCATCGTCATTGATGCATCATGGCCGGAGCCTGCTCCACCCTCACGATGCTGGAACCACGCCGCCGGTGCGGACGTTAACTCCTTGTTGTGACAAGGAGTATTGGCCATGCCGACCGACCTCAACCGCTCGACATCGACGTTGATCGGAAGCGACCGCGTGCAGGGCACCTCGGTGTTCGACGCCAATTGCGAAAAGATCGGTGTGATCGAGCGCGTGATGATCGAGAAGGTCAGCGGCCGCGTTTCGTTTGCGGTCCTGAGCTTCGGTGGCTTTCTCGGTATCGGCGATGAGCATTATCCGCTGCCGTGGCCTGCGCTGAAATACAATGTCGAGCTTGGTGGCTATCAGATCATGATCCCGGTCGAGAAGTTGAAGGCCGGGCCGAAATACGAGGCAGGCACCGAATGGGATTGGGCAGCGGGCACCAAGTCCGTCGGTGAGTATTACGGGGCGTGACGAATTAATTTAAATCGTCGTCATTGCGAGGAGGCAGGGCCGACGAAGCAATCCAGCTTTGAGACTTCTGGATTGCTTCGCTGTGCTCGCAATGACGTTTGATTAAAGCTTCTGTCCCGCCGGGTCGGTCTGGTCGAATACGAGACGTGCGACCTGCGTCAGCTTCTGCTTGTCGACCGGCCCCGCCACCACATAGCCGACGCCCTTGTCGGCCCAGTACATCGCGCCATCCTTATCCTTGGCCGCATAACGCATGTTGGTGGTCTCGTCGGTCGCGCGCGAGGCGTAGATTGTGAAGCGCTCGCCCGCCGCATTCTCGTACATGAAGAACGAAGCCGGGCCGGTGGGGCCGGGGAGCAGCCGTCCGCCGACGAGCTTCAACCCCTGCGCGTCGAGTTCGGGCGCGCGCACCTGCCACCCGCAGCGATTGGTCAGCCATTGCTGCAGATGGGCGCGTTCGCTGGCCTGAATTTCGACCGGATGACGCACATCCACCACGTAAAGCCGGTGCGCCTCCAGCGCGTCGCCGGTGAGGCTCGCGACGGCAGACGGCTGCGCGGTGAGGCCTCGCAGCGCATAGCCTGCGCCGCCGCCGATAACGAACGCAGCGAGCGTTGCGGCGACGGCCATAGAAACCCATTGTCGCGGGCGGGTATCGAGCCGGTCGAGATTGAGGCGCGCAGGAATCGGCTCGTCGGCAACGCCGTCATATTTCTCATGCAGCATGTCGCTCATCACGCGCCACTGATGGACTCGCGCAGCATCGTCGGGGTGCGCGTCAAGCCACGCCTCCACGGCCTCACGCCGCTCGGGCGGCAGTTCGCCGTCCACATAGGCGTGGAGTTCGTCTTCGGTGATGGGAGTATCGTGAATCATCGCTGTGTCTTTTCCACGAGGTTCATTTGACGCGGCGAAGCACGGGGCGTTCGCCTTCAAGGATGGATCGGATCTGGGCGCGGGCGCGGGCGAGGCGTGACATCACGGTGCCCATCGGCACGCCCTGGATGTCGGCCACATCGCGATAGCTCAGGCCCTCCAGCGCGACCAAAAGCAAAACCGCGCGCTGTTCTTCCGGCAGCGTCGCAAGCGCGCGGGCGATGTCGCGGCCCTCCGCCTCGGTGCCGGACGGCTCGGGTGTATCATGCAACTCGGTCAGAACCGGCCGGCGCGCCAGCGAGCGGCGGCGGTTGCGGTTGAGGTTTGTCAGGATCGTATAGAGCCACGCACGCAGGTCGCCGCCCAGAAACAATTTCTCCGAGCGCAGCGCCCGCACCAGCGTGTCCTGCACGAGGTCATCGGCCATATCGGTGTCGCGCGTCAGGGCGCGCGCATAGCGGCGCAGCGCGGGGATCATGGTTTCGACGCTGTCGCGGAAGCTGGTCATGTGAAGCTGGTCATGGACCTGTCTTGGGCCTGCAAGCGGTTCGCCGGGCAGCAGAATTGCGTTGTCAGCTATAACACCGTGAAAACACGTCTATTCCCGCCCCGTCGGCCGGGAATGAAGGCGTGGGCGTGAACCGCCAGCCGTGCCCCAGTCTGGCCGATTCCCGCCTTGCCCGGCCAGACCGCCTATGCCAAGACGGGCCTCCATTTTTTCAGCCAAAACGGACAGCTTTCATGGCGGACAATATCGGCCTGATGCGCGGCAAGCGGGGGATTATCCTTGGCGTCGCCAACAATCGCTCGATTGCCTACGGCATCGCCAAATCCTGCCGCGACCAGGGCGCGGAGCTTGCGCTGACCTGGCAGGGCGACGCGTTGAAGAAGCGCGTCGAACCGCTCGCCAAGGAGCTTGGCGCGATCACGCTCGGCCATTGCGACGTGACCGATGGCGCGAGCATCGACGCCGTGTTCGCCGAGGCCAAGAAGCAATGGGGCAAGATCGATTTCGTCGTCCATGCCATCGCGTTTTCCGACAAGGATGAACTCGACGGCCGCTACCTCGACACGAGCGAAGCTAACTTTTCGAAGTCGATGCTGATCTCCTGCTACTCGCTGACCGCGATCGCCCAACGCGCTGAACACCTGATGACCGAGGGTGGCTCGATCCTGACTCTGTCCTATTACGGCGCCGAGAAGTGGATGCCGCACTACAACGTCATGGGCGTGGCGAAGGCCGCGCTCGAGGCAAGCGTGCGCTATCTCGCCGCCGACCTCGGCGAGAAGAACATCCGCGTCAATGCGATTTCCGCCGGGCCGATCAAGACGCTCGCGGCATCGGGAATCGGCGATTTCCGCTACATCTTGAAGTGGAACGAATACAATTCACCGCTGCGCCGGACCGTGACGCAGGAGG
>Ga0182736_1001749_pt1 | contig 19262 bp, 15 predicted proteins | sample eDN5th30CKraftBY_FD_128882 | JGI IMG/M metagenome (GOLD analysis project Ga0182736, IMG submission 128882) | Enriched backyard soil microbial communities from Emeryville, California, USA - eDNA 5th pass 30_C Kraft BY (version 2) (version 2) | ecosystem: Environmental > Terrestrial > Soil >... | reverse complement strand
TTGACCCATTCGGCGAGTTCGACGACGCGGCGCGCGCTTGCGAGGATCAGCGCGAAGACCGTGTCGGCGGTGGATTCGGTGAGCACGTCCGGCGTGTGCGTAAGCATGATGCCGCGGCGGGTGAGGTCTTGCACGTCGAACTGGTCGAAGCCTACGGAGATCGTCGACAGTGCTTTCAGGCGGTGGGCGCCTTCGATCATGTCGGGGGAGATCTTTATGCTCGCACCGATGGCGCCGTCGGCGGTTTTTAGCGCTTGCACGAATGCGGCGTGGTTTTTCGGATCGATGTTCACCACTTCCGCGTGGGCGCGGAGATAGGCTTCTACGTCGCTTGGCAACGCCTTGTAGGCTACGATTTTTTTGGTCATGGTTTGCTTTGTCTGGGTTGGTTGGCTCGGGCTTCTGATCCGGCGAAACCGAAAGCAAAAGCAAAAAGCAAAAGCAAAAACCTCAAGGCCTCACAACAACCCCAGCCCGAACCGCCGCCTGCGGCTTAACCGCCAGCGTAAGCCAAACAGCCATCAACAACGCGGCGCTCATGAAAACGTAAGAGGCAGAGGGCGATCCAGTAGCCCCATTCAAATACCCCACAAAATACGACCCGACGAACGACCCCAACGCCCCCATGCTATTGATGAGCGCCATCGCCCCCCCGGCGACATTCTTCGGCAGCAACTCCGGCACGATCGCAAAGAACGGCCCATAGGGCGCATACATCGCAGCCCCTGCGATCACGAGCAACGCATAAGAAGCCCAGAAGTTCGTCGACCCGAGAAGGTAGGAACCTGCAAACGCCACCGCGCCGATCAGCAGAAACGGCCACACAAAAGCCTTGCGTGCCTGAAGCTTGTCTGAGGCCCACGAAGCCAGCAGCATCGCGATGGTCGCCGCAAGATACGGCACCGCCGACAGCCAGCCCGTCTCGACCATCCCGAGCGTCGATCCGCTCTTGAGAATCGAAGGCAGCCACAACACGAACCCATACACGCCGATGCTCCAGCAGAAATACTGCGCACACAGCTTGATCACCGCCGGCGACTTGAACGCCTCGCGATAGTTCTTCACCGGCTTGATCGCGGCCTGCTCGGCGCGCAAGGTCGCATCGAGATCGTTCTTTTCCTGATCCGTGAGCCAGCTCACCTGTGCGGGCTTGTCCTTCACGATGAACCACCAGATCACCGCCCACACCACCGCCGGCAAACCTTCCGCGATGAACATGTGGCGCCAGCCGAACGAGTTCACGAGATAACCGGATACGACCGACATCCACAGCACCGTCACCGGATTGCCGAGAATCAGAAACGTATTCGCACGCGAGCGCTCCGACTTCGTGAACCAGTTCGCGATGAAGACGAGCATCGCCGGCATGACCGCAGCCTCGACGACGCCGAGCACGAAGCGGATCGCCATCAACGAAGGGATATTGCTCACCATGCCCGTGAGCGTCGCGCAGCCGCCCCACAGCACGAGACTCCAGAACACGAGCTTCTTCACGCTGCGCCGTTCGGCATAGATCGCGCCCGGAATCTGGAAGAAGAAATAGCCGAGAAAAAACAGCGCGCCGATCAGCGAGGACAGTCCCTTGCTGATGCCCAAATCCTGATTGATGCCCGCCGCCGCCGCGAAACCGTAGTTGGCGCGGTCGAGATACGCGAGGCTGTACGTGATGAAGACGATCGGCATGATCGCCCACCAGCGGCGCACGGCCAGCGTGGGATTGGAAGAACTTTGCATGGTTGTCTCCGAACGCAATTCGGTTGAGTCTCGGTTGGTGGCTTTCAAGCCAGATCGAACGCGGCTTTGGCCGTCTTGTCGTTGGAATCCTGTGCTTCGAGCAGATCGAGCGCGGCGCGCGTCGGCAGTCCTTCGCTGTCGCCGATCACCTGAATCGCCAGCGCGCCGATGCGATTGCCGCGCGCGATCGCGTGACGCACATCGCGTCCCTCGAGCAGCGCGCTCACGACGCCGACCGCGAAGCCATCGCCCGCGCCGACCGTATCGACGACCTTCTCGACCGGCACGCCCGGCACGATGCCCTGCTCGCCGTCCGCCGTGCGGAAATACGCGCCGTGCGCGCCCAGCTTCACGACGACGCCCTTCGCTCCCCGATCGAGATAAAACGCGGCGATGTCCTCGGGCTTCGCATAGCCCGTCAGCGTCAATCCTTCGGACACCCCCGGCAGCACCCAGTCGGCGAGCGCGGCGAGCGCATTGAGCGATTCGGCCATCGCCTCGCGCGACGGCCACAGCGTCGGACGCAGATTCGGATCGAACGAGATCGTCTTGCCCGCTGCCCGCATTTCGCGGGCCATGTGGAACGCAAGCTCACGCGAGGTCGCCGAGATCGCGGGCGCCACGCCCGTCAGATGCAGATGACGCGCGCCGAGCACGTAATCGGCGGCGTAGTCGTCGAGCGACAAATGGCTCGCGGCCGAACCCTTGCGGAAATACTCGACGGCCGGATCGCTGCCGTCGTCGCACTTGCCTTTGAGCTGAAAGCCCGTCGGATAACGCTCGTCGATCGTCACACGGCGCGCGTCGATGCCTTCGGATGCGAGTACGTCGAGCACATAGCGCCCGAACGAATCGTTGCCGACGCGGCTCATCCAGCCCACCTTGAAACCAAGGCGCGACAAACCGATCGCGACGTTCAGATCCGCGCCCGCGACGCGCTTCGTGAATTGACCGGCCTTCGCGAGATCGCCGGTAACGGCGGCGACGAACATCGTCATCGCTTCGCCGTAAGTGACGACGTCGAGGACTTCAGGCTTGGCTTGCATGTCGGGTTCCTTTGCAGATGAATGCTGAATGCAAACTGCGTAATTCAAAGTGGCATTCAAAATGCCGCGATTCGTGCGACCTGGCGCGCCGCGTCGGCGTCGAGCGAACCGTCCGCGCCCGGAATGAACGGATATTCGATGCCGCGCGGCACATCGCCCGGCAACTGCGCGAGCAGCGTCGCGAAACGCGCGTCGCCGTTCGCGGGCGCGGCGGCAAAACGGCGCGCGCCCTCGCCCATCACCGCCTTGCAGTGCACATACGCGACGTGCGGCGCGAGGCGCTGCGCCGCGTCGAGCGGATCCTGCTCCGCCCAGTGCCAGTTTCCGGTGTCGAAAGTCATCGCGAGGCCGCTTCGCTCGGGCAGCGCGGCAAAGAGCGCATCGAACGCGCCGATCGTGCCGCCTGCCTTCAGCTGTCCGTTTTCGACGACCACGCGCGCTTTCGACGCGGCGATCGCCGACATCAGGCGATCGAGCGTGGCCGGATCGGTCGCGACACCACGCTCCGTGCCGCCCAGTTGCAGCTTGACGATGCGCGCGTCCATCGCCGCTGCCTCGTCGATGGCGAGCCGCAGCGAATCGAGATCGAGCGCGCCGTCGTCGCGGAACAGCGTCGCGGGCGTCGAATGGACCGCCCACAAGCCGTGCGCGCGAATCCGTGCGCCGAGCTGCGCGAGTGCATCGGGCTGCGAATCGGCGTCATCGGCGAACAACTCGCGACGCACTTCGAAGCCATCCGCACCCGCGCGCGCCGCGACCGCCGCCCACGCGGCGTGGCCATCGCGACGGATCGCATCGGCGCCGAACGCGCTCGCTACGATCACGACCTCTGCGCGCTTTTCATCGATGCGGGATTTTTGATTCACTCGCTTCTCACTATGGGGTTTGGCCTCGAAATTCCTCGGTGGAACCGGTTCCATAAACGGTTTTCGAAAAGGACGCCGCAGCGCCCCTGTTGAGAACGAATGGTGCGTCAGACCGCCATCGACGCGCCATAGTGGAATTCCCTAGCCGATGAGACCCGGTTCCTCGCACAACTCCAGGAAACGCGCCGCGACGCGTGACGGCGTTGCCGCGTGCGGCAGCAGAATCGAAAAACGCCGCGTGAGCGGTCGCGGCGCGATACGCACGCGACGCAACGCGCTGTCCTCGTGGCGGATCGACATCGCCGATACGAAGCCGATGCCCATGCCCGCGCGCACCGCCTCCTTCACGCCCTCGACGCCCGCGATTTCCAGCGCGACGCGCATGGGCGCATCGCAATCGGCGAACGCGCGCTCGATGATCTGCCGCACGCCCGAGCCGGGCTCGCGCAGCACGAGCGGATGCTCGCTCAACTGATCGAGCGTGGCGGCATCGCGCCCGTCGGCAAGCGGATGACCATTCGGCAGGATCGCGACGATTTCGTCCTCGCGCCATGGTGTGACGGTGGTGCCGAGCGGCAGATCGTGTCCCGGCGCGCCTTCGACGAGCGCGATATCGAGCGAGCCGAGCGCAGCGACGATGTCGGCGGTATTGCCGTCGATGGTCGTCACGACGACTTCCGGAAAGCGCTTGTGAAACGCAGCGATCAGATACGGCAGCAAATAACTCGCGGGCGTCGTGCTCGCGCCGATGCGCAGCGTGCCGCGCTCCAGCCCGCGCAATGCGTCGCGCAGCGCGTGCGCCGCGCGAAATGTCTCGCGCAGGCGTTCCGCATGGCCGAGCAACTGCTCGCCGGCTGCGGTCAGGCGCACGCCGCGGCCATCACGCTGATAAAGCGGCTCGCCGAATTCCTCCTGGAGCAGGCGCAGCTGCCCCGACACGGCGGGCTGCGACAAATGCAAGGCCACCGCCGCCCGGCTGATGTTGCCGTGCTCTGCGACCGTTGCGAACGTTATCAGTTGTTCCGGGGTCATCTGTTTCAAATATAAGGTGGTCCGATACTTCCCATTCTAAATCACGATTTTTCATATTCATATATCGAGAATAGGATTAGCCCATCGAGTCATCATCATCAAACGGGTTCATCCATGTCCACGGTTCAGTCCGCCCAAACGCTCGCGCCGGCCGCATCATCCAGACGCGGGCAACTCAACGGCATTCTCTTCGTCGCCTTGTTCGCCGCCGCCGTCACGCGCCTCGCTTCGCTGCCCGCTATCGCCGGGCTCGGCATCAGCCCGCTGATCGTCGGCATCGTCGCGGGCGCGATCTACGGCAATGCGCTGCGTCACGGCATGCCGGAAAGCTGGGCGGCCGGCGTCAACTTCTCCGCGCGCAAGCTGCTGCGCATCGCGGTCGCGTTCTTCGGGCTGCGCATCAGCCTTCAGGAAATCGCGCAAGTCGGCGTGTCGGGTTTCACGGTGTCGGTGCTGGTCGTGGTCAGCACGCTCGTCATCGGTACGTGGGCCGGCATGAAGCTGATGAAGCTCGATCGCGATACCGCACTCCTCACGGCAGCCGGCAGCGCGATTTGCGGCGCGGCCGCGGTGCTCGCGTTCGAATCGACGTTGCAATCGAAGCCGCACAAGAGCGCGATGGCGGTGGGCAGCGTCGTACTGTTCGGCACGCTCTCGATGTTCCTCTACCCGCTCGCGTTCAACGCCGGCTGGCTGCATCTCGATACGCTCGGCGCGGGCCTCTTTTTCGGCGGCACGATTCACGAAGTGGCGCAGGTCGTCGGTGCGGCGAGCAACGTCAGCCCGGAAGCGACGCATATCGCGACCATCGTCAAGATGACGCGCGTGATGCTGCTCGTGCCCGTGCTGCTCGTCATCGGTTTCTGGATCAGCCGCTCGCGCAACACGGCGGACGGCGCGGCGCAAGGCAACGGCAAGATCGCGGTGCCCTGGTTCGCGCTCGGCTTTCTCGCGCTCGTCGTCGTGAATTCGCTGCACGTTCTGCCCGATGCCGCCACGAGCACGATCAACACGCTCGACACCTTCGCGCTCACGATGGCCATGACCGCGCTCGGCATGGAGACGCGCATCGCGCAGATCCGTCAGGCCGGCCCGCGTGCGCTTGCAACCGGCGCGATCCTGTATGCGTGGCTGGTCGGCGGCGGCCTCGCGATCACGCTCGGCGTCGAACGCCTCTTCGGCTGATCGATCGCCGATGCAGTGAAGTACCGAATCGCGCGAACGTCCCCGTCGCGCGATAACGCTTTAGAAGGAGCACTCATGGAACACGGCGCTCGTACCCAGAACGAGAAGCTCGATGTCAAGACCACGACGTGCTACATGTGCGCGTGCCGTTGCGGCATCCGCGTGCATCTGCGCGACGGCGAAGTCAGATACATCGACGGCAATCCGAACCATCCGCTCAATCAAGGCGTGATCTGCGCGAAAGGCGCGTCGGGCATCATGAAGCAGTATTCGCCCGCACGCCTCACGCAGCCGCTGATGCGAAAACCCGGCGCACTGCGCGGCGAAGCGCAGTTCGAGCCGGTCTCGTGGGAGGTCGCGCTCGATACGCTCGAAAAGCGTCTCGCACACCTGCGCGCCACCGATCCGAAAAAATTCGCGCTCTTCACCGGACGCGACCAGATGCAGGCGCTGACCGGCCTCTTCGCGAAGAACTTCGGCACGCCCAACTACGCGGCCCACGGCGGCTTCTGCTCGGCGAACATGGCCGCGGGCATGATTTATACGATCGGCGGCTCGTTCTGGGAATTCGGCGGCCCGGATCTCGACCGCGCGAAGCTCTTCTTCATGATTGGCACGGCGGAGGATCATCACTCGAATCCGCTCAAGATCGCGATATCGAAATTCAAGCGCGCGGGCGGACGCTTCATCGCGATCAATCCGGTCCGCACGGGCTACGCGGCCATCGCCGACGAATGGGTGCCGATCCGCCCCGGCACAGACGGCGCGCTTTTCATGGCGCTGATCCACGAACTGATCGCCGCCGACGCCTACGATCACGAATTCGTCACGCGCTATACGAACGCGGCCGAACTGCTCGATATGAACGAAGCGAGCGACACGTTCGGCCTTTTCGTGAAGGACGAAAGCGCGGCCGAATCGAATCCGCTCTTTCCGCAGAATCATCTTTGGTGGGACACGAAGACGAATCGCGCCGTCGCGCATCATGCCGACGATGCCGCGCCCGCGCTCGATGGCCGCTACACGCTCGACGACGGCACGAGCGTCGCGCCCTCCTTCGCGTTGCTGCGCGAGCAGGTCGCAACGTGCACGCCGGAATGGGCCGCCGAGATCACCGGTATTCCCGCCGCGACGATCGAACGCCTCGCCGCCGAAATGATCCAGACGAGCCGCGATCACAAGATCACGCTGCCGATTCAATGGACCGATTGTTGGGGCAGGAAGCACGACACCGTGACGGGCAACCCGATCGCCTTTCACGCGATGCGCGGTCTCGCCGCGCACTCGAACGGCTTCCAGTCGATCCGCGCGCTCGCCGTGCTGATGTCGCTGCTCGGCACGATTGACCGTCCGGGCGGTTTCCGTCACAAGTCGCCGTTTCCGCGCGCGGTGCCGCCATCGGCGAAACCGCCGAATCACCCGGATCAGGTGAAGCCGAACACGCCGCTCGCGAGCGGGCCGCTCGGCTGGCCCGCCGCGCCGGAGGACCTCTTCATCCACGACGACGGCACGCCGGTTCGCATCGACAAGGCGTTCTCGTGGGAATATCCGCTCGCGGTGCACGGCGTGATGCACAGCGTCATCACGAACGCATGGCGCGGCGATCCGTACCCCATCGACACGCTGATGATCTTCATGGCCAACATGGCATGGAACTCGTCGATGAACACGATGGAAGTGCGCAACATGCTCGCCGACAAGCACGTCAACGGCGAATACAAGATTCCGTTCATCGTCGTGTGCGATGCGTTCCAGTCGGAGATGACCGCATTCGCCGATCTCATCCTGCCCGACACGACCTACCTCGAACGACACGACGCAATGTCGATGCTGGACCGCCCGATCTCCGAGTTCGACGGTCCCGTCGATTCCGTGCGCGTGCCGGTCGTGCCGCGCACCGGCGAATGCCGTCCGTTCCAGGAAGTGCTCGTCGAGCTCGGCAGCCGCCTGAAGCTGCCCGCGTTCACGACGCCCGAAGGCACGCGCAAGTATCGCGACTATCCGGATTTCATCGTCAATCATCAGACGGCGCCGGGGTCGGGCGTGGGCTTTCTGATCGGCTGGCGCGGCAAGGACGGCAAGGACGCGCTCGTCGGCGAGCCGAATCCGAATCAATGGGAAGAGTACGCAAAGCACGATTGCGTCTACCACTACACGCTGGCCCAAGAGCTGCAATACATGCGCGGCCAGAACGGGCCGTACCTGCAATTCGCCGTCGATAAAGGTTTTCGCAAGTTCAACGAGCCGATCCTGATCCAGCTCTATTCCGACGTGATGCAGAAGTTCCGCCTCGCCGCGCAGGGTCGCACGAAAGGCCGGCAGCCGCCGGAACACTTGCGCGCGCGCATCGAGGAATATTTCGATCCGCTGCCCTTTTGGTACGCGCCGCTGGAACTCGATACGACCGATCTCGCGCAGTATCCGCTCGCGGCCGTCACGCAGCGCCCGATGGCGATGTATCACTCGTGGGACTCGCAGAACGCGTGGCTGCGGCAGATTCACGGCGAGAACCTGTTGTACATGAATCCGCGCATGGCGAAGGCGAACGGCATCGAGGACGGCGGCTGGATTTACGTCGAATCGCAATGGGGCAAGGTGCGCTGCATGGCGCGCTATAGCGAAGCCGTCGAGCCCGGAACGGTGTGGACGTGGAACGCGATCGGCAAGGCATCGGGCGCGTGGAGCCTCGGTCCCGACGCGAACGAATCGCAGCGGGGCTTTTTGCTCAATCACCTCATCACGGATGAGCTTCCTGCGTCCGCGCGCGAAGGCCTGCGCTTTTCGAACTCCGATCCGATCACCGGACAAGCCGCGTGGTACGACGTGCGCGTGCGCGTCTATCCCGCCGAAAGCGATGCCGACCACACGCTGCCGCAATTCGCGCCGATGCGTCCATCGCCCGGCATGACGGGATCGGTTCAACGCGTCGTGCAGACGTACTTCGCCGGACGCGGCGAGTTCGCGGCGCGCTTGCGCAACGCCATCAAGCGCGACGTAAAAAACTGAAGGAGACCGGCATGACTCAAATGGCCCTGGTGATCGATCTGAACGTCTGCGTCGGCTGCCACGCCTGCGTGACGAGCTGCAAGGAATGGAACACGTCCGGCGAAGCTGGCAGTCTCGCGGATCAGCGCCCGTACGACGCCGATCCGTCCGGCACCTTCTTCAACCGCGTGCAGACGTATGAAGCCGGCGAATTTCCGCTCGCCGATACGATCCACTTTCCGAAGTCGTGCCTGCACTGCGAGGATCCGCCGTGCGTGCCCGTCTGTCCGACCGGCGCGAGCTACAAGCGCAAGGAAGACGGACTCGTGCTCGTGGACTTCGACAAGTGCATCGGCTGCAAGTACTGCGCGTGGGCGTGTCCGTACGGCGCGCGCGAGCTCGACGAAGCGCGCAAGGAGATGACGAAGTGCACGCTGTGCGCCGATCGCATCTACAACGAGGCGCTGCCCGAACGCGATCGCAAGCCGGCGTGCGTGCTCGCGTGTCCGACGTCGGCGCGGCTCTTCGGCGATATCCACGATCCCGAGTCGGTCGTGTCGAAGGCGATCGAGGAGCGCGGCGGCTATCAGTTGATGCCCGAATGGGACACGAAGCCCGCGAATCATTATTTGCCGCGTCGTCCCGTGAATGCGTGCAGCAGCGGCGGCGGCTCGTGCGGCTGTCAGTCTCAAGGCGCCGAAGCGCCGGACGCACCCGGAGCGCACGGCGAACTCAATCTCGCGTCGATGGCCGTGCGCGTCTGACTTTCATCGGAGCTCGAACATGAAACCCGCGTTTTCCGTCGTGTTTCTCACGACATTGAGCGGCGCCGCGCAAGGCTTGCTGATTGCGCTCGTCGGTGTCGAAGCGTGCGCGAAGCTCGGTCTGATCGACGCGCCTTCGCAACTGTTCTTCATCCTCGGCGCGGCGTTGTCGGTCGTGCTCGGCGGGCTGGGCCTCGTCGCATCGTTTTTCCATCTCGGGCATCCCGAGCGGGCGTGGCGCGCCATCGCGATGTGGCGTACGTCGTGGCTGTCGCGCGAATGCCTGTGCCTGCCCGCGTTCCTCGGATGCGCCGCGTTGTACGGCTTCGCGCACTGGCTCGGCGCGCCGTGGTCGCTTGCCGTCGGCGTGATCGGCGTGATCGCGTCGGCGGCGCTTTTCGTCTGCACCGCGATGATCTACGCATGCCTGCGCTTCCTGCAGGAATGGGCGACGCCGCTCACGATGGTCAACTTCGTGCTGCTCGGCTGCGCATCGGGATTCACGCTGGCGACCGCGTGCGCCGCGTGGCTCGCGCCGTCACTGGCGGCGGGTCTCGCCGCTTGTGCGTGCACGTTGACGCTCGCGGGCTGCGCGACGCGCGTCGCCGCGCTCAAGCGCAATGCGAAGCTGCGGCCGAAATCGACCGTGCAGAGCGCGACCGGCATCAAGAGGCCGAACGTCGTGCAGAAGTCGCGGGGCTTCACGGCGGGCGCGTTCAATCTGCGCGAGTTCTTTCACGGACGCTCGGCGCAAGCGATCGCGCGCATCAAGTGGACGTTTCTCGTCGGCGCGTTCGCCGTGCCCTTCGTGCTGATGCTGCTCGGGATCGGTGCGCAATCGGTCGCGCTCTTCTGCCTCGCGTGCGTCACGCAGTATCTCGGGCTCGTCGCCGAGCGATGGTTCTTCTTCGCCGAAGCGCGCCATCCGCAGAATATTTACTACGCGCGCGCCTCGTAGTGCGCGAGGCGCGCACCAAGGTCATGCCGCGAGCTTGAGCGCCTGCTCGAAATCGGCGATCAGATCGTCGATATCTTCGATGCCCGCCGAAAGCCGCAGCATGCCGTCGGAAATGCCCATCGACTTGCGCACTTCGGGGCCGGCTTCGAAGAAGATCGTCGGCGCAACGGGAATGATGAGCGTGCGCGTGTCGCCGAGGCCCGTCGCCTTGACCGGCAACTGCAGCGCGTTGACGACATCGATCATGCGGTCTGCGCGGCGCAACTCGAACGACAGCAGCCACGACGCACCCTTGAACAGCGCCTGAGCGATCTCGTATTGCGGATGACTCTTCAATCCCGGATAAAACACGCGCCCGATGGCCTCGTGCTTCTCCAGATACTGGGCGAGCGCGAGCGCGTTCTCGCTGCACTTCGCGACGCGCAGGGCGAGCGTTTCCGCGCCCATCGCGATGGAATGCGCCTGCTCAGACGACAGCGACGCGCCCATGTCGCGCAGCCCTTTCTTGCGGACTTGCAGCAAGCCCTGCTCTTTGGATGGCGATTTGCGGTAATCATCGGCGATGTTCGGATAGGCGCTCCAGTCGAAGAGACCCGTGTCCGTCACCGCACCGCCGAGCGCCGCGCCATGACCCGCGATGGTCTTCGTCAGCGAATTGACGACGAGGCTCGCGCCGACCGCCTTGGGCCGGAACAGCGCCGGCGACGTGATCGTGTTGTCGACGACATACGCTAGGCCGCGCTCGCGGCACAACGCGCCGATGCCTTCGAGATCGGGAATCTGCGTGCCGGGGTTCGCGATGGTCTCGACGAACACCATGCGCGTATTCGGCTTGATCGCGTTCGCGACGTTCTCGGCGGAAGTTGCATCGACCATCGTCACTTCGATGCCGAGCGTGCGCAGCGTGCCGAACAGGCTGTTGGTGTTGCCGAAGACGTAGCGGCTCGATACGAGATGATCGCCCGCGCGCAGCAAGGTCAGGAAAATGGCGGTGATTCCCGCCATGCCGGTGCCGAAGCAGATCGAGCCGATGCCGTCTTCGAGGCTCGTGATCTTGCGTTCGAGCGCGGCGGTGGTCGGCGTGCCCTGACGCGCGTAGTTGAAACCGCCTTTCTTCGTGCCCTGGAAGACGCCGATCAGATCTTCCACGCGCTCGAATCCGTACTGAACCGATGTGTGGATCGGCTGGCGCACGCCGCCGTGCTCGCCGCCCGCGTTTCTGTCGCCGTGAACGATGCCTGTGGTGAAGCCTTGCTTGTTCATCTCTTCTCCGCTACTCGAAAACGCAAAACATCGATTTTGCACGATTCGCGACGAGTCATGGCATCGCCGCGCGACGGGAACGCGTGTTGCTCGTCCGCCTCTTCGTTCGCGCGTTTCCCGCCGAACGTCAAAAACGCGCACACTCACGCTTCGCCGCCGATGCGGCATGCCCCGACGAGGAGCCCTTTCTCATGGCTTACGAACTCTACTATTGGGACGGATTGCAGGGCCGAGGCGAATTCGTCCGGCTCGCGCTCGAAGATGCGGGCGCCGAATATATCGACGTCGCGCGCGAATCGAAGAAAAGCGGCTACGGCATGGACGCGATGATGAAAGTCCTGAACAGCAAGACTGAGCCGCATATTCCGTTTGCGCCGCCGTTTCTCAGGGACGGCGAGCTGATCGTCCCGCACGTCGCGAACATTCTTCTTTATCTCGGGCCGAAACTGAACCTCGCGCCGAAGGACGAGGGCCTGCGCTACGTCGCGCACGGCCTGCAACTGACGATCGCGGATTTCGTCGCCGAAGTGCACGACACGCATCATCCGCTCGCGACCGATCTCTATTACGAAGATCAAAAGGACGCGGCGAAAATCCGCACGCAGAATTTTCTGGACAAGCGCGTGCCGAAGTTCATGAAGTACTTCGAGCGCGTGCTTGCGCAGAACCCGCACGGCGATACGCAGATGATCGGCGATACGGCGACTTACGTGGATCTGTCCATCTTCCAGATCGTCGATGGCCTGCATTACGCCTTTCCGCGCGCGATGAAGGAGTTCGGCGCGCAGTATCCGCGCGTGGCCGCGATTCATGATGCGGTGCTGCAACGGCCGAACATCGCGGCTTACGTCGATTCGGAACGGCGCATCCCGTTCAACGAATCGGGCATTTTCAGGCACTATCCCGAACTCGATCAGGACGCTTGAAACCTCGACACTCACCAGGAGCCAGCATGGTAGAAACGATTCCTTCATTCGGTCTCGGCACGTTTCGCGTCGATGCCGCGAAGACCACGAACGCGGTGAAGAGCGCATTGCAGCTTGGTTATCGCCATATCGACACCGCGCAGTACTACAACAACGAAGCGGCCGTCGGTCAGGGCGTGCGCGAATCGGGCGTGGCGCGCGACGCTATCTGGGTAACGACGAAAGTCTGGTGGGAACGGCTCTCGCACGACGCGCTCGTCGCGAGCCTCACGGACAGTCACGCGAAGCTCGACATCGGCACGATCGATCTCGCGCTCGTGCACTGGCCGTCGCCCGACGGCGCGGTGCCGATCGCCGAAACGCTCGCGGCGATGCAGGAAGCGCAGAAGCTCGGGCTGATTCGCCATTACGGCGTGTCGAATTTCACCGCGCCGTTGCTCGAAGAAGCGCTGAAGGCGCCGGGCGGCGACGCGATCGTCACCAACCAGATTGAAGTGAGCCCGTTTCTCGCGAACCGCGCGCTCGTCGATGCGACGCAAAAGCTCGGCGTGAAAGTGACCGCGTACATGCCGCTCGGCGAAGGGCGCGCGCATACGGACGCGACGCTCAAGGCGATCGCCGGGAAGCATGGCGCGACGCCCGCGCAGGTGACGTTCGCGTGGCTGCTTTCGCGCGATATCGTGGTGCTGTCGGCATCGACGAATCCGGAGCATCAGAAAGCCAACTGGGACGCGCAGAAACTGAAGCTCGACGCCGACGACATCGCGAAAATCGATGCGCTCGACGAAGGCAAGCGCAATGCGAATCCGCCGTTCGCGCCGAAGTGGTGACGCGCGATTGCTCCGACGAAGCCCGGCCAGGCGTGTGCCGGGCTTTTTTTCGACCCTGACGAACGCGTTTCGACGTCCGCAGCGCCGCCCTGCAATGCTATCCTTGCGAGTCCCTTATTCCATTTGCTTCTAAGCATTCCACGATTTCGCAAAAGTGCTCTCCTTTCTGCTCAAGCTCCGTACACGGGCCCAACGGCTTTTCCGTTTGTCGGACTCGCATACGATGCTCGTCTGGGCGGTGGTCGTCGGCGTGGCCGGTGCTTTCGCCACCTCCGTCTTTCGCGAAGGCATTGAGATCCTTCAGCGGCTCCTCGGCAATCATTCGGAAGGTCTCGTCGCGCTCGCGCAAAGCCTGCCCTGGCCCGTGCGCGTGCTGTTGCCCGCCGTGGGGGGTCTCATCGCGGGCGTCTGCCTGCTGATCGCCCGCAAGCGCGCGAGCAAGAATGCGAGCACGGACTACATGGAAGCCGTCACCATTGGCGATGGCGTCGTGCCCGTCTGGCAAAGCGTATGGCGCAGTTTGTCGTCGCTCATCACGATTTCGAGCGGCGGCTCGATCGGTCGCGAAGGGTCGATGGTGCAACTCGCCGCCCTCGTCTCGTCGCTGATCGGGCGCTGGGTGCACTTCGATCCGCCGCGCCTGCGTCTGCTCGTCGCGTGCGGCGCGGCGGCCGGAATCACGTCGGCGTACAACGCGCCTATCGCCGGCGCGTTCTTCGTCACCGAACTCGTGCTCGGCTCGATGGCGATGGAAAGCTTCGGCCCGATCGTCGTCTCGTCGGTCGTCGCCAACATCACGATGCGCGAGTTCGCCGGCTACAGGCCGCCGTACGAGATGCCGGTGTTCCCGACCGTCACCGGCATCGAAGTGCTGCTCTTCGTCGTGCTCGGACTGCTCTGCGGCACGCTCGCGCCGCACTTCCTGCGGCTGCTCGCCGAATCGAAAAAACGCTTCTCGACCTTGCCCCTGCCCTTGCCCGTGCGCCTCGCGCTGGGCGGGCTGATCGTCGGCGTGATATCGATCTGGTGGCCCGAAGTCTGGGGCAACGGTTACGAAGTCGTGAACTCGCTGCTGCACGAACCGTGGACCTGGACCGCGCTGCTCACCGTGCTCGTCTTCAAGATCATCGCGACGGCGGCCACCGCCGGTTCGGGCGCGGTCGGCGGCATCTTCACGCCGACGCTCTTCGTCGGCGCGGTGCTCGGCTGTCTTTACGGCATCGGCGTGCATTCGATCTGGCCGGACTCCACGTCCGCGCCCTTCGCCTACGCGATGGTCGGCATGGGCGCGTTTCTCGCCGCGGCCACGCACGCGCCGCTCATGGCCATCCTGATGATCTTCGAGATGACGCTGTCGTATCAGGTCATGCTGCCGCTAATGGTTTCGTGCGTGATCGCGTACTTCATCGCGCGCACGTCCGAGCAGACGTCGATGTACGAAGTCACGCTGCGGCGCACGCGTGAAGAGAAAGAGCGCCTGCGTCTAGCCGCGACGCAGATGCGCGAGCTCGTCAAGCCCGCCGATACCGTCGTGCCGCTGTCCGCGAACATCAAGGACATGACGCGCGTGTTCCTCGAATATCCGGTGAAGTATCTGTACGTCGTCGATGACGCCGGGCGCTTTCAGGGCGTGGTGGCGCTGAAGAACATCACGTCGGATCTGCTCGACGACAAGACCTGCGCATCCAAAACCGCCGCGGATTATCTTCAGCCGGAATTCGACGTGCTCACGCCCGACATGTCGCTCGGCGAAGCACTGCAGCACTTCCTCGCGTTCCAGGGCGAACGCCTGCCGGTCATCGAAAAAAAGACGCAGCCGTTGCTGCTCGGCGTCGTGTACAAAACCTCACTTCTGGACGCATACTTCCGTCTGAACCCGACGTCGCGCTGAAACTGCGCAGCCGTGCAATTTCGCGGCGCGTCACGCTTCGCGTGCGCGCGTTTCGCGCGGGTCGGATCGACTTCACAATTCACTCGAAGTATGTCTGCGCGACGCCCACTCGTCGCGCCCGTGTGCGCGGCGCTGTCATGGTCCGAGCGCACGGCGGGTGGCGGAAATATCCATCGGCATAGGCTTTGCTTGGTCTTTTCTGCTGCCTACGTGAGGAGGGGTTGCCCGATGAAGACCTCAACGTTGTTGTCGATGGCTCTGGTTTCCGTCTCGTGCTATGCCGCGCCGCTGCACACGAGTTCAACCGACGAATCCACCGCCGCCATTGCCGCGACGCGCGCCGCGCTGCGCGTGAACGCCGCGCCCGTATCGCCGCCCGCGCCCGAAGTCGCGGCGCAGGATCTCGATCACGCGCGCTGGCGTCATGTGCCGCTGCCGAAATCGCGCACGCCGAGTCACGGCATGGCGAGCCAGACGATTCAGGTCCAGACCTGACGCGCCTCCTCATTCACTGACTCGACACCGGACCTCGGAATGACCGACACGCACGCAAAGCACGCCTTGAACAACGAGCCGATCGACAACGAGATCGCCCAGGTATTACGTCTCGTGAAGTACCCCGCCAACAAGGACGCGATCGTCGATGCGGCGCGCGAGGCGGGCGTATCCAACGACGTCATCACCGTGTTCGACGGCCTGCCCGAGCAGGACTACACGGACGCGAATTCGGTCGAACAACTGCTGGGCAGCAACGGCGGTCCCGGCATTTCGATCTGAGCCTGCCGCGCGGCACGATCGCGATGCACGCGCTCGCCCGTCTTCGATCAGGTCGTACAAATCTTTATTCATCAAAGACTTAACGCGTCTACGCGAGGCTTTTCAACACTGCTGTCCACAGAAATTGTGGATAAGTCGGGCATCGCATCGATGTCGCGCGCGCGAGCGAAAAAGTGGCGCGATGCGCGTCGCGCGGGGATTTCAGCGCGAAATCAAGAAACTAGATGAGTCGCCAAGCGGTTTTCCACAGCCCTTTCCCCGTGCGCTGGGGATAAGTTATGCAAAGCCCGATTCGCATTGATGCAACCTGAAGCGCGCATGACTTTTCCTTCGGCGTCAGTCATTTAGCAGACTTTTAGGCGCGTTTTCAACAGGGTGCTCCCCAATCGATGGGGACAACATGTCCGCGCGCTGATGGCTAAAATTTATGTCCGCTTTGCTTTGTAATACAAAGTAAGCGGGTGGCATAATCCCGCCACTCGGGATTTGCAAATCTTCGTCCTCATGCGCAGTCGCTTCCATCAACGAACGGGTTCACTGCTGGCATTGCTCGCAATGCTGCTGATCACGTTCGCGCCGATGGTCTCGCAACTGATCGCCGCCAGCGCGCATGCGGACGAACTCACCGCCGAGCTCTGTTCGGCGCATGCGTCGACAGTCGAGCGTTCGGGCGGTCATCATTCGACGCATTCGACAGACACGCTCGCGCATCTCGACGACCAGGCTTGCGGCTACTGTCACTTCTTCGCGCACGCGCCCGCCATCTCCGATGCACGCGCCCCCGCAGCGCTCGACGTTCCTGCACGCCGCAGCGTCGCGGTCGCGCGGATTCGCATCGAGCGTCCCGCGCCTCCTTTCACCACTGCGCAGCCTCGCGCCCCTCCGGTTCTCGTCTGATTTCGTTCTAACGGATCGATTGCCTTTCGCGGCATCGAACGGCGCCGCGCGTCCATCGCGTCGCGCCGCGCTCATTCATCACGAATTCGAAGAAGAACCATGCTCACTTTCAGCAAGGGGCGGCGTCGTGCCGTCCGCACACGCAGAAGCGAGGACGCTGCCATGAAGCGACTCGCCCGACAACGCGCCCTCATGACGGGCCTCACCGCGCTCGCCGCGACCCGCGCATTCGCGCAGGCCGAACCCGCGACGCTTCCCGCCGTCATCGTTCAAGGACAGGCGCAACATTCGCTGACATCGCAAAACGTCGCCGATCAGAAGCGCACGCTCGACGCGACGGTCGGCTCGGTCGGCTTCGTCGATAGCGCCGATTACCAGAACACCTACGCCTTCACGTTGCGCGACGTCCTCAAGAACGTGCCCGGCGTGTTCGTGCAGAACCGCTACGGCCAGGAGTTGCGCCTCTCGATTCGCGGCTCGGGCCTCGCGCGCGGCTATCACACGCGCGGGCTGGAGATACTGCAGGACGGCATCCCGACCAATCTCGCCGATGGCAGCGGCGACTACTATCAGATCGACCCGCTCGCGCTGCAATCCGTCGATGTCTACAAGGGCGGCAACGGCCTCGCGTACGGCTCGTCGATGATGGGCGGCGCGATCGATTTCGTCACGCCTTCCGCCTACACCGCCGATGCGCCGAACATCGTGCGGCTCGAAGGCGGCAGCTTCGGCACGATCCGGGGCAGCGCGCAGTTTTCGCGCGTGATGGGTCCGCTGGATTTCATCGGCACGTTCTCGGTGAATCATGCGGACGGTTATCGCGATCACGAGCGCGGCCAGTACGAGCAGTTCAACGCGAATATCGGCTATCGATTCTCGCCGGATGTGGAGACGCGCTTCTATCTCGGCGCGTATGTCGTCGATCAGCAGCTTCCCGGCACGCTCTCGCTTTCCGACGCGCTCAACAATCCGACGAAGGCATCCGCGAGCGCGCTGGCGGGCGATCAGGCGCGCGATACGCGCACCGAGCGCATCGCCAACAAGACGACCGTCAAGCTCGATGTCGGCCAGCTCGATATCGTCACGTGGGCAATCCACAAGAGTCTGTATCACCCGATCTTCCAGGTCATCGATCAGGACGGCTGGACCTACGGCATCGCGCCGCGCTATACCGCGACGTTCAACGTGAGCGGGATGCGCAACGATGTCATCGCGGGCGCGCGTTTCTTCGGCGGCAACACGCAGGCGCGGCAGTACGTGAACGTGTCGGGCAACGAAGGCGCGCAAACGCTCGATTCGACGCAAAGCGCCTACAACTACGAGGCGTACGTCGAAGACCGTCTGTTCTTCCTGCCGACCGTCGCGCTGATGGCCGGCTTCAAGGCGTTGCGCGACGTGCGCAAGTATGTCGATCACGGCGGGCTCGCGGCCGATCCGAACTACAAGTCGGCTAGCGAGACCTTCAGCGGCGTGAATCCGAAGCTCGGATTGATGTGGCAGCCGAATCGCGACATCCAGGCGTATGTGGACATTACGCGCAGCCAGGACGTGCCGGATTTCGGCGATCTCACGCAGACCTTTTCGAGCACGACGCAATTCACGCCGCTCACGTCGCAGCATGCGTGGACGCTCGAGCTCGGCACGCGCGGCACGCGCGATCGCGTGAGCTGGGACGTCACCGCGTATCGCTCGCTCGTGCGCGACCAGTTGCTTCAGTACACGACGAATCCCGACATACCGGCATCGACGTTCAATGCGAACAAGACGGTGCTGCAGGGCATCGAAGCCGGCGTATCGGTCGATGTGTGGCGCGACGTCACGCACGCGGGCGCGGGCGACAGGATCACGCTGTCGGGCTTGTGGAACCTGAGCGATTTCCGCTTCAAGGACGATCCGCAGTACGGCAACAACCGCATCGCGGGCGTGCCGGTGAACGTGTTGCGCGCCGTGCTCGGCTATGCGCGGCCGAACGGCTTTCACATTTCCGCATCCGTCGACTGGGTGCCGGCGGGCGCGTGGGCCGACGACGCCAACACGTTGCGCGTGCCGGGCTATACGCTCATCGGCGTGCAGGCGGGGATGGATTTTCGCAACGGCCTCTCGGTGTT
>Ga0182736_1001748_pt1 | contig 19266 bp, 16 predicted proteins | sample eDN5th30CKraftBY_FD_128882 | JGI IMG/M metagenome (GOLD analysis project Ga0182736, IMG submission 128882) | Enriched backyard soil microbial communities from Emeryville, California, USA - eDNA 5th pass 30_C Kraft BY (version 2) (version 2) | ecosystem: Environmental > Terrestrial > Soil >... | reverse complement strand
GTACTATATTATGGAAGGCGTCTGCAGTACCAAATACCACATCCTCCATGCCGTTATATCTTCCTACAAGTATTCCCCATGCTGTTTGTATAAATGTACGTTCTGTTATCTCGAGTTCCCGGCAGCGCTTCTCCATTGCCTCCTGTATGGGTGTAGGTAGCCTAAAGGCTCTTTGTGGCGGTATGCACTCTTCAGCTGTCTCTTTGGTAGTTCCCAGAAGCCTGCAAACCGTATTGTAATCTTTTAAGTAATCGCGCCAGTAAGCCCGCGAGTGCTCAAGCTGTTGCAGATAAAGTAGCCGTTGCTCCATTAGTTCTTATGTATGACCAGATTAGGAATAAATCGATGTTTTGTGAATAAAACGAATATCTTTTTCAAAGTTAAGCAATTAGGCCATTATTGGTGAAATTATTAAGGAAATGAATGCCGAATTTATTGCAGGAGCAATTCTTTATTTTTGATTGTGGGTGATTGGAGCCATTTTACTAACTTTTTTGATTGAAAAACTTCGTTTATCAGGCCGTATTCATTGGCATTACCGATGCCTGTACCCGCATAGTTTACTAAATCTTCTCTAAAAAGTTTTTCTGCCAAGCGTTTGGCATCAGGGCCATGGTAACCTGTTAGCGAGAGCATATCGGCCTCCAATAAGCAGCCTTGTTGCATGATATGTTTTAGGTTACGGTAATTATCCTGTAGGCATTCATATCGTTCTGTTTTAGATAAAATCGGCAGGTATCCTTTTTTCCTAACCTGCGCAATCCCATCCTCCAGATGGAAAATGGGGATATCCAAATCGGCTTTTATCAAAATACAGCTTTCCCTCAGCGTAAGTAGCGAATCACTGCTTAAGATTTCATCAAGTTCTAACTCAATGTCGTAAATACGAACCGTTCGCACTTGTATGGGAGTTTCCGTTAAAATCAGATTTGGTACATGCTGGTTACAGGAAGTGCCGATGACGCAGTTGTAACCGGTTTCTTTCAGGCTATCTATTACTTCTTTACTCGGCTGTTTTCCATTGGTATCGGTTAACAGCTCTATATTAAGATCTATTTCCAAAATTTTACCAATAGCATATGTTGGTTGCCGCTGTAAAAATGCAAACATCTTTTTTTTCTTTATATTTAGTGTATTTTGGTTTAAAAATAAAGTACTTTCTGCTGAAAGAGACAGTTTTACACTAGGTATGTGTTTGAACGGGCTTTTTTTGTGTATCAACGGTGGCATATTTCGCGCTGTTGCGTAGATTTCTCCGCTTCCGTCATATTAAATTACATTTAGTAAATTTTTAATCTCCACAAGGTAGGTTCGACCTATAGGGATGCTGGTATTATCGGTAAGCTTCAACTCGATCTGTGAATAAGAGCTCACCCGCAAACGGTTTACCAGAAAGGACTTATGTACGCGAATAAAAGGATGACCAGTGGGTAGCTTGCTTTCAAATTCCTTCAGGTTTTTTCTCAGGGCAACCCGCTGGTTGCCTATCTTCAGTTCAACATAATTGCCATTTGCCTGAATATAGAAAATTTCCCTAATGTCTATTCGTTTTTTGTTTTTGCCTATTGGCAAATAGAGGTTATGGGTATTTTCACTGCGTTGATTACTTAATGCAATCTCGATACAGGCATATAAATCGTTTTGTGTAAAAGGCTTGATTAGATAGCTTAGCGGGCGCGTTCTTTTGACAGATTCAATGGTATATTTATCTGCATGCGAGGTGGCAAATATAAAAGGTATGCCCATATTTTGCAGTACAATTGCCAGGTCAACACCACTCTTCTCTTCGTTTAAGTTAATGTCTAAGATAAAGAGATCCGGCTGTTCCTGTTCTGCTATTTCGAGTGCTTCGGCATAAGAAATGGCTATGCCGCAGACTTCATAGCCAAAGGCCAGGAGCATATCCTGTATATCACCGGCAATGATCATTTCATCTTCAGCAATGGCTATTCTAAAGGTTGACATGATGATTTGGTTTTTTAAAGTAAATGAAAAAAGTTGTCGTACCATCGTACTGGTAATTCAATGTACCTTTTAGTTGTTTGGTGAGGTCACGAATTAAACGCATACCCATGGATTTGGTATTCTTAATGTCTAGTGTTGGGGGTAAGCCGTTTCCGTTATCATTGTAATATAAGCCATAGTGCTCTTCGTCTTTTTCATATAATTCAATGCCAATATGTAATAGCTTATCGTCCGGTTGGGCGTACTTCAATGAATTTGTTATCAGCTCGGTTAAAATAAGCCCTAGCGGAATGGCCATACTGAGATTTAGGTTAATCTGATCAATATAAATTGTATGCTGTATTTTATATTCCTTTTTGGTATATCCCTTTAATAAAAATTCGGTTAGATTTTCGGTATAATCCCGCATATTTACCAAGCCTAAATTATCTCTATCATAAAGTTCCTGATGTACCAGGAGCATAGATTGCAGTCGGCTAACACTATCCCCCAGCGCGATAACGGCTTCTTTATTGGATGTACTACGCAGCTGCATGTTCAGTAAAGAGCTGGCCAGTTGCAGGTTGTTTTTTACCCGGTGATGAATTTCGCGGAGTAATAGTTCGTTTTGGGCATTTGTTTTTTGTAGCTCTTGGTTCTGCGTTTCAATTTCCAGGTTTTTATGGTTAAGGAGCAGGCTGTTTCGTTGATTGTCGCGATACCGTTTATAGTAAATGGTAAAACAAGCAATAAGCAAGAATAAAGCCACCATTAATACCATACGTTGCTGGGTAACCAGATGAAGATTCTTTTCTTTTAAGTTCAATTCCCGTTCGCGTTGCGCACTGTTATATTTTTGACGCATTTCGGCATCATATCGGGCAATCTGGTCGGCATAATTACTATCGGTAGCATGGCTTAAAAGACTTAGCAAACTATCCCCTTTTTGTCTTTTGCCCTGCAAAAGATAGCTATGGCCCAATAAGGTTTTTACTGCCAATTGATTTTGCAAATCTCCACTATTATAAAATGCCTGCAATGCGGTATCGGCCAAATTTACTGCTGCACTATATTCGTTTTTTAGGTAGTGGTATTGGGCATAAATAAATGCTACTGTTCCCTTTATCTGCCAATTATTGGCCTTATTTGCCAAAGGCGCTATCTTTTTCAGTAAGCGTTTAAGCTCGGGCAAGCGCTGTTGGTCGGTATAAATCCCTCCCTGTATTAAGTAGGCTCTTAAGGCATTAAGTGGGCTATTTTGGTTTTCAAAAGCCGTTGCAGCCAAAAGGCTATATTTCAAGGCGGTATCAAATTCCTGTTTATATCGGTAACTCACACTATATTGAAGGTAAATATGAGCAAGGCACTTCGGCTCGTCCAATTTACGGGCAAGCCCTTGTGCTTCCTTTAAATAATCCAATGCCCGTGCGATGTTTTTGGTATAATCATTATTGTGCATAGCCAGCACAATCAGCAAGTGCAAGCGCTCTTTTGGCTGCTGTTGCTTTTCGGCCAATGCTAGACCTTTTAATAAATAGTTCAACGCGATATTGCTTGCTCCTTTTTTGTTGTGCAAGAGGCCTAAACGGCCATAGGTTTCAATGAGGTAAAGTTGATGGTTAGGTTGTTGCAGGTAACGATTGAGTGCTTGGGTTAAACTTTCGATAGCCTGATCATTTTCTGCACGGTAGTCATATAAACAGCCCTGCAAAAACAAGCCATCCGTAATACCATCGGGATAAGCGAGTTTTTTTGCGTAATAGAGCCCCTGTTTAACCAAGGAATCTGCTAATCTGGTATCCTGCCCTTGCTGCAATGTTTCATAAGCCTGCTTATACCAGGTCTGGATCTGCAGGGTATCTACGGTTTGTTGCGGTGTGCCCGCAAATGCCGTTTTGCTGCCAAAAGACATCAGGGTTAGCAGCAGAAAAAAATAAGCAACCGCTATTTTAAAACTGTTATTTTTATGTTTAAGCAAGTGGTTTGAGTGTTGACTTAATCAATTTAGACTGCTAAAATACAAAATAATACCGAGAATTGTTCTTATATTTGCAATGGTTAAAGCAAGGTATTGCCAACCTAAATCAATCTCCTTTGCAACGTTGGATACAGTACCGTTTAGTATAAGATTATGAATCTGGATAATCGAAATTTTTTTCATTTTACCCATATATTAACCGATTTTGGTATTATTACCTGTTCATTCATTATAGCGATACAGATTTATAATCCTCATTTTGGTGGATTTGGCTTTTTTGAGCTTGGGTTTTTAGTGTTTTTACTTTGCGGCTGGTATTTTACGGCCCGTTCTAACCATTTATATGATCATAAGACTAAGGAGAACCTGATCCGCGAATTATTCAAAACGGCCAATGCCCTTTTATGGCAGGTTATGTTGGCCATCCTATTCATTTTTGTTTTAAAAGAAAAAATGTACAGCCGCATTTTTGTGTTGAGTTATGCTGTGCTGTTGAGCTTTTTTTTGCCCTTAAGCAAGGTTATCCTGAAACGCATTCACCTGCTGTTTTATCGGCACGGGTACCTTCGCAGGCGTGCTTTGGTTATTGGTGGTGGGGAGAATGGCCAGTTATTTTGCCGGTACCTGCGCGACAACAAGTTTCACGGCTACGAACTGGTGCGTTATGTGCACGGCAGGCTTAATTTAACCAGCGATGAGCATTCGACGTTTGGCATGCGCAACCTCATGCTAGACAACAAACCTTTGGGCGATATTGAGGATATTGATGAAGTCTTCATCACCGAAGAGCCCGAAGCCCTGTATAACACTCGGGAAATTGCTTCCGTATTGAGCACGCATGCGGTGCGTTTACGTATTATTCCCAATATATTTAATTTGAGCAATTCTGGTAGTTACAGTTTCAGTATGCTGGGTAATATACCCTTATTAAGCTTGCGGAATGAGCCTTTAGAAGATGTCTATAATCGGCTGGTCAAGCGGGTTTTCGATGCCTCATTCAGCTTTTTGGTATTACTGTTTATTTGTTCCTGGCTATTTCCGATACTGGCTTTAGCCATCAAACTCAGTTCTGCCGGGCCAGTGTTTTACCAGCAGGAGCGTTGGGGAAAACGTAACCGCCGGTTTATTTGCTATAAATTCCGATCGATGGTTGCGCAAGCGCCAGAAACCAATCCGAGCGGAAAATTTCAGCAAGCCAAGAAAGGAGATGCCCGGATTACCGCCGTGGGGCGCTTTTTACGAAAAACCAGTTTAGACGAATTCCCCCAGTTTTTTAATGTGTTGATGGGCGATATGTCGGTGGTAGGGCCAAGACCTCATGCATCCTTAATGAATGTAGAATCTACCCATACTGTTAAAAACTATTTGGTGAGGCATCAAGTTAATCCAGGAATTACCGGTTGGGCGCAGGTAAACGGCTTGCGGGGCGAGTTAACCGATCCTAAGCTACTTATGGCCCGTATTGAGCATGATATCTGGTATATCGAACATTGGACTTTTGTACTCGATCTGAAGATCATGTTTTTAACCTTCTGGAAAATAATAATAGGCGATAAACGGGCTTATTAGGCTAGGCTTCATTGCTATTTACATCCTATCGAGGTGCATATTTCTGAATTTTCGAGGTGTTAACCCCGTAAAATCCTTAAACCTGATATAGAACGTATTCGGGTTTCCAAATCCGCAGCGATCGGCAATATGTTCTACCGTAAGGTGCAGCAAAGCCGGGTCAAGTAGGAGTTTCTTAGCCGTGTTGATCCGGTAGAAGTTCAGTAATCGGTTAAAATTCATTCCTCCCATTTGGTTAATGGCTTGGGATACATATCTTTCGTTGGTATGCAATGCTGTAGCCACATCGCCCACCCCAAAGTTCGGATTAGTTAAGTTTACCGGTTGTTTAACTAAATCTACAATCTGTTGGAACAGCTGTTCCATTCTTTTCTGTTCGATGGCATTGGCCGATGGATTGGCTGCTTCTGGGCTATCGGTCGTTGTTTGCTTGTCTAGGATATCCGTCAGTACGATCTGTTGTTTATTAATGCTAAAGAGCGATTGGTTAGCTTTTTTTAGCGTGCTGTTTAATCGCCAGGCAAAGGCGGTGGCGCTCGCAAATACCATTGCCAGCAGCATCCAAAAAAACTTCATTTTTTTCTGAACGGTAATCAAGGTAGCTTGATGACTTATTTTATCTTCTTGTTTTTCGCTATCGTACCACACTTTCAGTTTAGCAATATTTTCATTATTTGTTTGCTGAAAGAGTTTGGTGTTTTCCCGCTCTGCCTCATTAATATATTTTTCAAATAGATTAAAATTTCCCATCCGTCCGTATACCGATGCCAATTTAATGAGCAAGGAATTAACGCGTTGCCGGTCGCCCTGTTTCAGCAGTTCTTCCTTTGCGCTTAAATAGTTATCGCGGGCAGCGGTATATTGCTTTTGCGCCATTAAGATGCTGCCTTTAATAATGGATAAGCGGGTATCTAGGGCGGGGTCCCGGAGCTGCAGGTTCAGGGCCTGCGCCTTATCGTAGTAAATTTGGATCTCGCTTGGTAATGCGGCATTATCTGCCAGGTCGCAATAAATATCTGCTTCCTGTTTTTGATAATTTAGGGCATGGAATAGTGTTGCGGCTTTTAGGCTTTGTGCTTTAAAATGGTCATAGTCTCCGTTATCAAGTGCGCTGATGGCCAGGTTTTGATAGCAAAGGGCGAGGTTGGCGGTATCCCGGTGATTTTCAAAATATGCTCGGGCCTGCTGGAAGCGCTTTATACTTTCTACGGTATCCCCTAATTTATAATGCAGCAGGCCTACGTTGATCCAAGACATGGCAATACTGCTTGAGTCGCGCTGTTGTTCACTGATCCGTAAAGATTTATAATAAGCATCCAGTGCTTCCTGGTACAGCATGTTGAATTCGAGGTTTATACCCAAGTTGTTCCAGAGGGCACCACTGAAAACCTTATGGTTCTTAGCATAATCACTTGCTAGGGCCTGCTTATATAATTGCGTAGATTTACGGTATTCCGACCGGTAATAGCAAGTAATTCCGTATAAATATGCAGACTTGGCTATGAGCGAGTCTATCGCTAAAGCCTCACTTTCCGCTAGGGTGGTACGGGCCAGTGTGTCGGCGCGGTTTAAATCTTTCGGTATGAGTGAACGGATGGTTTCTTGTTGTTTAATGATTTTCGCAATGGGCGTATCTGCATATACGGTAGTGAGGTAGAGAAAAAAAGGAAAAAATAAAAGTAGAGGTTTAACGCTAGTCATAGGATGATAAATTGTGTCTTCCTGCAAATATATCCACCCTTAGTTATTAAGAAAAATAAAAGTGCTTTTAAATATTTTGAAAATCAGTATTAAGGAAGTATGGAGATGTAACTAAGGTATAAGTAAATTAGTGTCAAAAACATGTCTTTTGCGAGGATCTGCGTTTTTTATGCAATTTAATTGCATGGCATATAAAAGACGACGACTGTTATTTTTGGGTAGGAACCGAGCTGAACAGCTGCAGTAATTTCTCCGTATAATCTATCATAAATAAGGGGATATTTAGCAAACCATCATCTGCTTTCAGGTTTTTAAGCGAATACCGAATACGTATAGGAGGATGATACCGTTCGTTGTAAATAGCAAGGCTGCGGCTGCAAACATTTTCATCGGCCTTCACTTCTATTGGGATGACATCGTTCTTCACTTGTACCAAAAAATCAACTTCTGCCTGGTTTAATCCATAGTTAAATATGTAAAGATATTAATATTCACATAATAACTATCGAAAATGTGATTTTTTTCACATAATTGGCAGTTAACTTGTGATTACTTAATAATCTATAATGAACAATCTGTTGTAAAATAAATTCATATTAACTCCGTACTTTCTTCGAAGGTTTATCAGGTATTTTACAGGTTTTTATCAGGTTTTTACCAGGTATACCTGATAAAAACCTGACGAAACCTGATGAAAATCTGATCAATCACCGAAGATGATAGGAAGAACGCACGGTTTTGTTACCTACCTGCGTGCACTTTTCTTCGACCCGGCTTCGACAGTTCTTCGGGAATTTCCCGAAGAACTGTCGAAGCCGGGTCGAAGCATTGCCGAAGCAGATCCGGTCAATCACCTGGATAAGCTCCTGGAAAGGCCAGCGTTATAGCGGAATAGTTTGAGTCTGACTTAGGCGGTTTAAGTGGTTTTTCTGCTGTTGTTTTTCTGCCTAGACTAGCAAAAGTAAGCAAGCCTATTAACAGTATACCTACTACAATAACGAGTCTAATCAGGCTGGATTGTTTCATCAATGGATTATTTATTTAGCAGAGTAAAGCTATTTCATTCTTTCCAAAGAATATAGAAATAAACCTCAACATTGCTGCATAACAACCAGTCATTATTTTCCGTTTTCGTTCTTCTCGTATAAATTGCTTTTTGTTTTGGTATAGTTTTTGAAATTTAATTTTAACGGACATAACGCTTTCTACATCTTCCTATATGAACGAATTTTTGAGTGATCAGGGAAAAATTAATACGCCTGATGGGGTGGCAGCGACTAGGGCAAGCTTGCCGGTGTTTGATTCGGACATGGCTTATCAGGCCTCAGACGGACATCAGGGGATGGAAATCTTTGATGATTTCGATGTGAGCGATGGTTTTTTGATATTATATACCTTATCATAATTGCCGAATTGCTTAAACGGTTAAAATTTTTTTAGGGAACCATATTTTAAATGACCACGTCCTTTTCAACAATCTGTTGATACAAATTCTTGGGTGCTATGGTGTTGCAAGTCTGAATTTAGCGGTATCCCAATCTCTTTTATACACAATTATCTGTCGTTTGTGTACAAATATGTAATTTCTTTTGTTAAATGTCTTGGCTATTCTCATCTTTACGATGGGGAATAATTATGTGTTGAAAATACTTCATTCAAATTATTTGTTCCTCAGTTAAGAAAACTATGAAAATGCAATCTAAACCAGAACTAATCTGTTAATTCTGGTAAATGTGAAAAAAACTCATTCGTATTCGGTTAATGAACTGCTTAGATCAGGTATTCTAATGCAAAGCCTTTATTCTAGATCAACTTTGACAGTCCATGCAGATGCATGCCAAGACATATGGAGCAGGTATGCCATTTTTATAAATACAGACAACAAGAGAAGGGATATTTGATGAAGACCGCATTAATTACTGGTGTAAACGGGCAAGATGGCGCTTATTTGGCCGAATTATTATTATCAAAAGGTTATATGGTTCATGGGGTCAAGCGGCGTTCTTCCTTGATCAACACCGACAGGATTGACCATTTGTATCAGGATCCCCATAGTACGGAAGTACGTTTCAAGTTGCATTATGGCGATATGACCGATAGCACTAACTTGATCCGGATTATACAGGAAACCCAGCCCGATGAAATTTACAACCTGGCGGCTATGAGCCATGTAAAGGTTAGTTTCGATACTCCCGAATATACCGCTAATGCCGACGGCATCGGTACGTTGCGAATTCTGGAAGCCATTCGTATCCTTGGATTGGAAAAGAAAACGCGGATTTACCAAGCCTCTACTTCCGAATTATATGGCTTAGTACAAGAAGTGCCTCAATCGGAAAGAACACCCTTTTATCCCCGTAGCCCTTATGCTGTAGCCAAGCTATATGCCTATTGGATTACAGTGAACTACCGGGAGGCTTACGACATGTTTGCCTGCAATGGCATTTTGTTTAATCACGAAAGCCCTTTGCGTGGCGAAACTTTTGTTACCCGTAAGATTACCCGAGCGGTAGCCGCTATTGCTTTAGGTTTACAAGATAAAGTGTATCTGGGAAATTTAGATGCGCGGCGCGATTGGGGACATGCGAAGGATTATGTAAGAGCTATGTGGTTGATTTTGCAGCAAGAGCAAGCTGAAGATTACGTGATCGCTACCGGTATTACCACGCCCGTGCGTGAATTTGTGCGGATGGCCTTTGCAGAGGTTGGTGCAGAGATTGAATTTCGCGGGACCGGTGTAGAAGAGAAAGGATATATTCAATCGGTGAGTAATAACGAATATTCTTTGCAAGTCGGACAGGAAGTAGTCGCCGTAGATGCTGCTTATTTTAGGCCAACAGAGGTGGAGTTACTGATTGGCGATCCAACCAAGTCAAATACCAAATTGGGTTGGGAGCCGGGGTATGATTTGGCAAGCCTTTGTAAAGAAATGGTGGCTTCTGATTTGGAAATTTTTAGGAAAAATAATAAAACGCAGTGGGAGCATTTGGTAGGGTAAAGATATTAAAAGTAATATCAGCGCTTCCCTATCGTCAAATGAAACGGTTCGTCAGATTAATTGAACATATATAGCAGATTGTTAATATTTTTAAGGTGGATAGAACAAAATTTATAGTGTTAACACTCAATTGTCCAGCGAAATGAAAGCGGACTTGAAACATACCCCCTTAGGCTACTTCATCTTCTTCTATAGGGAGATGGGAAATAAACTTATTTTCAACATATTTCTAGCCACGACATTGGGACTTCTTGACGGAGTTGGTTTGGCTCTGTTCATTCCCTTACTTCAGTTTGTCAATGATGCCCCTGGTATTGCAACAGGGGAAAGCATGGGAGGGCTACGTTTTATTTTCGATGGGTTTAGCAGAATAGGCATACCCATTAATCTCTTTAGTGTATTGATTTTCATGGTGTTCATCTTTTCCATAAAAGGCTTACTTAATTATTGGTTAAGTATGGAGCAAGTTGATTTAAGACAAAAATATATGGTCAAATTGCGTTTAGGTCAAATTAAGCAATTACAACAGTTAAGCTACCAGGGTTTCCTCACATTAGATGCAGGAAAGATTCAAAATGCGATTACAGCTGAAGTGGGAAAGAACCTGCAGGCTATGATTCAATTTTTGGCTACGACTAAAGCCGCTATCGTCTTGGTTGCCTATATCATGTTAGCCTTTTTAGCCAACTGGCAATTTGCCTTGTTCATCATGGTCGGCTGCATCTTGTCAAATCTTATCTATCGCAGAATTATTGAGTCTGTAAAAATTTCTTCTATCGAGATTTCGAAAAGGGGAAATCTATTCAATGGATTTATGATCCAATGCCTTCATCACTTCAAGTACTTAAGAGCAACTGGCTATTTTAAGCAATATGCAGTGAAACTTCAAAGTGTAATCAACGAAGTAGAAAACTTAAACCGGAAGATCGGAAGAAATCAAGCAATAACAGCCAGCACACGGGAACCGATAATCATTTTTATTGTTGCTGTTGTTATCTTGGTCCAAATCACATATTTAGGAGCAAGTCTTGGGTCCATTTTACTCAGTCTATTACTTTTTTATCGTGCTTTAAATGGATTAGTGGTGGTGCAAAACACCTGGCAAGGCTTTATGCAAAATGTCGGGGGATTACAAGCTGTCTATGATCTCTCCGATTCGCTGCAGCAGTTTAAAGAACAAGAAATAACAACACTAATGCCTAAATTCCATTCCCAGATAACATTAAATGACCTTTATTTTGCCTACGGGAAGAAATTCGCTTTAAAAGGCATTAATTTAAGCATACAAAAAAACGAAACAATTGCACTTGTGGGGGAAAGCGGATCTGGAAAATCGACTTTAGTCAATATTATGTGCGCTTTGATAGCACCCACAAAAGGCCAACTCTTAGTGGATGGCTATTCCCCTGATGCTTACAATATTAATTCGTATAGGGCACAAATCGGCTATGTTACACAAGAGCCAATTATCTTTAATGATAGTGTATTCAATAATGTTACTTTTTGGGCACCGGTCACAGCGGAGAATATTTTCAGGTTTTGGGAAGTAATAGAAAAAGTAGCGATGAGGGATACTGTTGACAATATGACCCAAAAAGAGAACACCTTATTAGGGGATAATGGTATGCTGATTTCCGGCGGACAAAAACAACGGATTTCCATTGCCCGAGAGTTGTATAAGGATGTAGAGTTGTTAATCATGGATGAGGCGACCTCAGCGTTGGATTCCGAAACAGAAAATTATGTTCAAGAGAATATCAATCAACTACGAGGTGCATACACCATAATCATTATCGCTCACCGCCTATCAACTATTAAAAACGCGGATAGGATTTATTTGTTGGAAAAAGGTGAAATTAAGGGAGAAGGAAAGTTTGAAGAATTAATCGAGCAGTCTAAACGGTTTGGTCGAATGGTGTCTTTACAAAATATACAGTAATCAGGCTAATGCAAAGCACAATGAAAAAGAATTTATTAGCAAAAATTAGCGGGAAACAGATTCCGCAAGGACGGGTAAAGGTAAGTGGCGCTAAAAATGCCAGTACTCGTTTGCTTTCTGCAGCATTAATTGCCGATGAGCGGATAACCTTAACCAATTTTCCCGCGGAATTGGTTGATGCCCAATATAAAATCGATTTTATCAGACAATGTGGAGGGGAAGTGGTCGTTGAGGAAGGTCAAGAAGTGATACATATTGATCCTTTCAACTTTACTGATACGCTATTGTCTTCGTACGACTTTCCGATACGAACCACCTATCTTTTAGTGGCCGGTTTAATTAAACGGTCTGGTATTGCGCGAATACCGTACCCTGGAGGGTGTAAAATTGGCGATCGAGGTTACGACCTACATCTCATGGTGTGGCAAAATTTAGGTGCCGAGGTAGAAGAGAAACCTACTTATATTGAGGTGAGAGCACCTAAAGGTTTTAGGTCAGGAGATATTAATTTTCCGATATCAACTATAGGAGGAACAGAGAATGCGTTGATCTGTGCTTCGACCATATCCGGAGAAACAACCATAAGAAATGCCTATATCAGTCCCGAAATAGAAAGTCTAATTCAATTCCTGCGTACAATGGGGGTGAAAATAGATGTGGTAGGGAATAGCTTTATAAAAGTAGAAGGAGCGACTTATTTGAGAGGTTCTATTTTTCAGGTGATGCCCGATCGTATTGAAGCTATTACTTGGATTATTTACGGCATTATTTCCGGAGGGAATATTCGTATAGAAGACGTTCCAGTTGATACGATGGAAATCCCTTTAATCCATTTGGCAAAAGCAGGTATAGATTTATATCGAAATGCCAAAAATGTCATTGTTTCTCCTGATTGTTTGGTAAACGGGCGTGTGCAGCCATTTGAGCTGGCTTGTGGTACCCATCCCGGTATTATTTCAGATATGCAGCCGTTTTATACGTTATTGGGATTACATGCGGATGGCATTAGTCGGATTTTTGATTACCGGTATCCAGAGCGTTTAAAGTATTGTGCAGAGTTGAGCAAATTTTATCCTAACGCACTGCATTGGAAAACAGGAGCTATTTCTATTGATGGAGGTAAGCATATCCAACCTGCAAAAGCAAATTCTACAGATTTGAGGGGTAGTATGGCAGCAGTAATTGCAGCGTTGTTAGCCGATGGTACATCGACCATTTCTAATGTGGAAATGGCTTTAAGAGGCTATAATAATCTGGAGCAAAAGCTTAGAAATTTAGGCGTCCATATTGAAATAGGGGAGATGGAAAAAGATTTTTTATCAGTTAAGTGACAGAATGATATGAGAATTGTATATGATTTGGATTTAACAAATTATAATTCTTATCGGATAAACTCAGTGTGTAGACGCGCTTTTTTCCCCGAGACCGAAGAAGATATTCATGCGATTTTTACGACCTATAAAGAGCCCTTACAAAAAGTAATAATAGGGTGTGGGAATAATGTCATATTATCCAAATCTTATTACAAAGAGGACTTTGTTGTTTTTTTAGGAAATTTTTCGAACGTTAGTGTAGAGGGAACGATAATAGCCGCCGAAGCAGGGATCTCTATGTTGGCCTTAAGCGAACGGGCATTAGAAGGGGGACTTTCTGGTTTGGAATTATTTTATGACATTCCCAGCTCTTTAGGTGGGGCAGTGGTTATGAACGCAGGCGCAAGCGGTGAAGAAATAAAAGATTTATTGGTAACCGTTCGTTACTATAATCCTTTAACAAACGCCTTTTACGAAATCAATAAAAACGAAATTAACTTCGAGTATCGTAATAGTTTTTTTCAGCGGAACCCACATTTGATTATTACCCGTGCAGTAATGCAATTGAAGAAAGGGAATATCAAGAAAATTAGAGAGAAAATGGGGGAAAATAAATGGCTGCGTTGGGCCAAGCAGCCACGTGATTTTCCCAACGCCGGTAGCGTTTTTAAACGACCTGAAGGATACTATGTTGGGGCCTTGGTGGATGAATTACAGATGAAAGGGTATACGTATGGAGGGGCAAAGATATCGGAGAAGCATGGCGGTTTCATCATTAATTTTGACCAAGCTAAAGGGAGTGACATTCTCAAAGTTATTGCTGAGGTAAAGCGTATGGTAAAAGAAAAATATAACATAGAACTTGAAGTAGAGCAGCGGATAATTTAAATGCATATGGACGAATTGCCATTGGTAAGTATCATTACTGGATATTATAATCGAACGGAAAATTTAAAGGAATCGGTACAAAGTATTCTGGATCAATCCTATTCGAATTTTGAGTATATCATTTTTGACGATTGTTCCGATGATGGGACTTATGAGCTTTTGACTCAATTTGGTGATTCAAGGGTGATTCTAATACGTCATGATAAAAATATTGGTTTTACCAAGGGAATTATCGCTGCTATTGCGAGAAGTAAGGGGAGTTTAATTGCTATCCACGGCGCTGGTGATATATCTTTTCCAAGCAGAATAGAAAAGCAAGTTCATCTATTGCAAAGTGATTCCAATATAGGTATGGTTGGTTGTTTACTAGAAGACGTTTCTTCTGAAGGCGGAAAGATTCATTCGCCAATAGATGGTAATAATGAAAGTCATTTTACCCAAGGGGAAGTTATCTATAGAAAATCTTTATATTATGAAGTCGGTGGATATAACTCCTTGTTTAGATATGGACAATTTACTTTACTAAAGCGAGAAATTTTAAAAATATCTAAAGCTGCATTTGTAGACGAGATTTTGTATCGCAGAATTCATTATGGTAATGGTGTCACAAAAAATCCCAAAAGGCAATTTGAACAAGCCTTTTATATTAAATTGGGTCAAGAATTGTCCAATAAGAACAGTATAATGGAGGTAGACGTTTCTAAAGTGGTAATCTCGGCCGGCCTTGCTTTTTTCTCATTACTAGACGGAAGTGTAAATGAAAGTCTATTCATCTTCCATTTGAAGAAGAAAAAAATAGGTTATGCGATCTTTTATCTTTATAAATCAAAGATTTTACCTAAAAAATTCACAGTAAGGTTATTGCGAAAAATTACTCAATAAACTATGATATCCGTAATTATACCTTGTTATAATGTAGCTTTATATATTGATCGAGCGATTAAAAGTGTTTATAATCAAACGTACAGAAACTGGGAGTTGATTTTGGTGAATAATAACTCTACAGACGATACAGAAATTATTCTTGAAAAATATAGGCAGCAACATCCAGACAAAATCAAAGTGTTAACAGAGTTTCGTCATGGTGCGTGTGCCGCTAGGAATAGGGGATTACATGAAGCTAAAGGAGAATGGATTCAGTTTTTAGATGCGGATGATGAATTGCTAAGTACAAAATTAGAAAGGCATCTTGCTATATGTGTGGAAAATACAACTGATGTGGTATTTGGAGCGTATAGTAGAAGTTATGGCGATCATGAAGAAATTATTATTCCTTACATGGACAATATATGGATAGCATTAATTAAATCATTACTAGGAATTACAAGCTCCATCTTTTGGAAAAAGGAATGCTTACTTAATATAAACGGATTTAATGAAAATTTAACGTCTTCGCAAGAATATGATTTATTATTTCGACTATTAAAGACTTTAACTCGATTGGCATATGATCTTGAAGTATCCACAGTTGTTCATATTAGTGAAAATTCCATAAGTAGACCTGGAAATAGGAGGAAGTTAAAGTCTGTATTATTAAATTTATTGGATCTAAGGTGTCAAATTAAACAGTATCTAGTTGATAGAGAGGTGTTTAGTAAGGAGGTAAGCTTGGAATACAATAAGTATTTATTGAACATATTAAAGTGGTATCAACCTTCTTTGGGATATTTTTATCTTCTCAAGATAAAGTGTCAATACAAAATTAATGGGAAGTTAGAATTTCCCATTATAGTAGCTCTTAGGAGTTTTAGGAAGAAATCATTAAAAATATTTGCCAATAATAAACTATTATGGAAAAAGTGATTATGTGTTTTGTAAAAACAAACGATAATGTTTAAGTTCTAAAAATTTGTTCTAATAAATTAAATCTTAACAATTACTATGAAACCTCTCGTTTCAATCGTTATTCCACACTACAATAGGGATCAAATAATTAGAGTTGCTATAACGAGCGTTCTTAATCAGGAATTTGAAGATTGGGAGTGCCTGATCGTTGATGATGGATCTAGCGAGCAGTCAAAGAAATCAATTAGAAATTTCCTTTCGGAACTTGATAACAAAAAAATAAGCTATTTTGATAGACCACTTAATAGGGGGAAAGGTGCAAATGCTTGCAGAAATTTTGGAGTTGAAAAAGCGGCGGGAGAATATATTGCCTTTCTAGATTCTGATGATAGCTGGCCTACTGACTATCTGCTAGAAAGTTGTAAATTCAAAGATGAAATAGAAAATTTTAGCGCCAGTTACTCGGGGTCTACTATATATCGAGATAAAAAAGAAACCGTACAACATTCAAGGTCAATACATAGTACTGAAGGATTGTTTGACTTTTTGTTGTCGCCTTATGTTATTGCTCAGACATCATCATATTTTTTAAAAAAAGAGATCGTGGAAAAAGTAAGATTTGATGAATGTTTAAAAAGGCACCAAGATTACGATTTTTTTATTAGACTGGGGCAGCAATATAACTGGTCATATAACCCGAATTGTAAAACATTCATTGATTGGTCTACAATTGATCAGCGAGTAACTGATTTTAAATCCTGTATCACGGTATACACACGACACAAAGATGAATTTAAAAACAGGAAAATTCAAATGGGTTATTTAGTAAGTTGTTTAGGAATGGCACTTCGCGAAAACGCGAATAACACAATTATAGGTTTTTATCAAACCGAATTAAAAAATATAGGATATCGTAGAAAGATAGGTTTGATTTTCATGGTAAATTTTCCAAAACTATTTAAATACTATAAAAAATTAACAAAGCAATGGTAACTATCGTCTGTACGCTGTTTGAAGATCACTATCATCAAGGTGTAGGAGCATTGGTAAATTCTCTGTATAAACAAGGCTATAAGGGGGAGATTTTTGCGGGCTATAGAGGGAATTTGCCACCATGGGCAAATACTGTGAAAATAGACGAAGAAGTGCAATGGGAGGGAACTGTTACTTTTGCGGTAGCGGAGAATCTCAATATTCATTTTTTGCCAGTTATAACTGATTTTCATTTCACCAATTATAAACCCGAATTTCTCTTACAGGTTTGGGAAATGAAGATTAAGTCTTCTAATAATTTGTCAGGGATTTTCTATTTTGATCCGGACATTGTTAATGAATGTGATTGGGAATTTTACGAAAGGTGGATCAGCTATGGCGTCGCTCTAGTTCATGAATCTGTATGGAATGATATGCCTAATAATCATCCAAAAAGATTCCAGTGGAGAACAATATCAGACGATTTAGGATATGAGGTTACGAATAAATTAAGCTCCTATATAAATGCGGGGTTTATCGGTGTAAGCAAGAACAGGATTGGATTCCTAAAAATGTGGAGTCAGTTTATTGATCATTCCGCAGCATCCTCCGATTTGGACAAGAGAAAATTTTCCCAAAGTAATCGAAACAGCGATTTGTTTTCTGTCGCCGATCAAGATCTTTTGAACCTTACAGCAATGTGTACACAAGAAGATATAAGTGAGTTTGGGCCTGATGGTATGGGGTTGTTGGGAGTTGGGGGGTGGCTTATGACGCATGCTACGGGAAGTCCGAAACCTTGGCAAAAGTCACTTTTAAAAAGTTGGATATTGAAAGGCTTTGTTCCCGGAGTATTCGATAAAAGCTTTTGGACGAATGTAAGTGGTCCAATTCATCCTTATACAAGACGTTTTGTTCTAAAGAAAAAGATTTTAATAAAGCTTATATCCTTTTTGGGCCGATTTTATAAGCGGTGATAATTTGAAAAAAGAAGACTCATAAATGTAAGATGATTGGAATTTGGCAAAAAGGATGTTTTGTGTTAAGAATGAAGTGGTGCTCGTTTATTGCGGGACGACTTCGCAATTTTTATTTTCAAATCATGGGGATGAAGATTGGTAAAACCAATTTGCCTAAAATTCGCATTACTTGGCCACATCAGGTGGCTATTGGTGATTTTTGTCGGATTGAGGACGGAGTGTATTTTCACTATGATGGTATTTGGAAAAATGGACCATCGATTCTTATAGGGAATAATGTCTTTATTGGGGCAAATTGTGAATTTAATATAACCATGGGAATTAGAATTGGTCACGATTCTTTGATAGCTTCGGGATGTAAATTTATAGACCATAATCATGGATTAAAGATAGACAGCTTGATTAGAAAGCAAAGATGTAAGGAAGCGGAAATAGTAATAGGAGATAATGTATGGCTTGGCGTTAATGCAGTCGTATTGGAAGGTGTTGAGATTTCAGATGGAGCTGTAATAGCCGCAGGAGCAGTGGTTACTAAAAATGTGCCGGAAAATGAAATATGGGGAGGTGTTCCAGCAAAAAAAATAGGTGAACGAAGATGAGAATTCTATTTATCTGTGGTTGTTTAGAAAGTGGTAAAGATGGAGTTGGTGATTATACTAGGGTATTAGCTGCGAATCTTACAACACATGCACTTGAAGTAGCTATCGTAGCCATTAATGACAAGTATGTTAAAAAAGAGATAGAAAGTTTGTCGTCCGAGAACGAAAAAATAAAGACATTGAGACTCCCTTCAAATTTAACATGGAAAAAACGAACCGAATTAGTAAAAATATTCTTAAAAAGCTTCAATCCGGATTGGTTAAGTTTTCAATTTGTACCGTATGCTTTTCAGGTTAAAGGAATATCATGGCGAATCCCATTTTTTTTACAGAAAATTAAAGTAACGGGTAAGAGTCACGTTATGTTTCATGAAATTTGGCAAGGCGAATCTAAGGAAAGTGTATTGAAACATAAAATAATTGGATATCTACAGAGGAAAGTTTGTCATTCACTTTTGAGGATAAGTGATGCAACGTCTACCACGAATATATTTTATCAGAAGGCTCTAGAAAAACATGGAAATAATATACTTAAGATTCCTGTTTATAGTAACATTCCCCGAGAAATTAATAGTAATGGAGGGATTTTGGAGAAGTTGC
>Ga0182736_1001747_pt1 | contig 19276 bp, 3 predicted proteins | sample eDN5th30CKraftBY_FD_128882 | JGI IMG/M metagenome (GOLD analysis project Ga0182736, IMG submission 128882) | Enriched backyard soil microbial communities from Emeryville, California, USA - eDNA 5th pass 30_C Kraft BY (version 2) (version 2) | ecosystem: Environmental > Terrestrial > Soil >... | reverse complement strand
ATATGGGCAGCTCCCCATTGATACGCTTAAGCCGCTTTCCAACCGAAAAGCCATCCAGGCCCGGCAGCATCACATCTACAATCGCCAGATCAGCCTGCTCGGCATAGCTTTCTGCTCCTTCGCCTGAGCATAGCCAATGCACTGTATATCCTCGTAGCTCCAGCTCCTGCTTGAGCCATGAGCCGATCTCTTGATCGTCCTCAATGTATAAAATATTATTCATCTCACTCAACTCCGTTTACAGTAACGATACAGTCATTATAGCGTAAACGAAACAAAAAGTCGGCTGTTTAGAGCGTTAGTCATTACGAAGCTAACATTCTAAACAGCCGACTAGCCTTCATACCATATTACTAGGATCGCAAAACAAATTTACTTAGTTCAGACTGTAATTGAAGCGACAACTCCTGTAGAGATTGCGCAGAGCCTTGGATCTGCTCTGTTGCTGCAAGCTGCTCCTCTGCTGCTGCAGCCATTGTCTCAGCTTCATTCGCACTTTGCTCAGAAATTACAGCAATCTCCGTAATAGAAGCTGTTACCTGCTGCATCTCAGCCGACATTTGTTCAGAGGTAGCTGACACCTCTTGAATTTGCTCCGTTACTAATCGGATGTCATTCATAATATGATCAAGTGTTTCTTTTGAGCGATGAATAGACTGAATGCCCGCGTCTGTTTCTTTAGCCATCGTGTTCATCGCTTCCACATTTTCATGAATAATGTTACTTACTCCAGCTAACAGCTTAGAAATTTCTGCTGAAGACTGGGTCGATTGCTCAGCTAGTGAGCCTACCTCCTTAGCGACAACGGCAAAGCCAAGTCCATGCTCTCCCGCTCGTGCTGCTTCGATGCTTGCGTTAAGAGAAAGCAGCTTCGTTTGTGAAGATATTTCCATAATTAATGTCGTGATTTTACCAATCTGTTGAGAGTACTGCTCTAGGCGTGCTACAATGTCCGCACTTCGCTGTTGTGATTGCTTAATAATATCCATCTGCTGCACACTACTGTCAAGCTGCTCGTTGCCGATCATCGCTTGCTCGTTAGTACGAATAGCTACAAAGGCAACCTCAGAAGCGGCTTCTGCAATTCGATTAACACCAACTGCCATCTCATTCATTGCAGTTGAGCTTTCATTCGTTGTACGTTTTTGATTGCTCGTACCATCACTGACAACCTGCACTGACTCTGCTACTTGACGCATCGCCTCAGCAGATTCACGTGCAACCGAAGCTAATCCGTTCGATGCCTCTAGCACCGTAGATGCCATATGCTGATTGCTGTTTAATACAGCGCTAATCGCACCCTGCATATCATTAAATGCAGCACCCACCTCGCTTAGCTCATCACGTGTTTGCAGCTCAACAGGCTGAGAGAAGTCACCTGAAGCCATTTCTTGTGAACGTAATTTAAGCTCGTTAACAGCATCAATTACATTGCGATAGAAAGCGATGTACATAAACACGATGATAAGCGCAACGATCAATAAAATAATGCTAGTAATCGTTAGCTCTGACTTCAATGCACTTTCTCGATCTTGCAGATCACCAGCAAGCGATACTTTTAATTCCGTCATCAATTCATTTATTTCATTAATAGCTACCGTTCCTTGAGCGAAATAATCGTCAGCGGACATCTTCAATATTTCCGCTTCAAGAATTTCTCTATTTAATACAATTAAATAATTGTTAGCGAGTACTCCGATATTGGTAAGCTTCTCCACAAGCTCCCCGTACTCCTCACTGTTCATGCTCGCAAACCGTTTCAATGAATTGTTAACAGCTGCAATCGTTTCCCCTGCGACTTGACGCTGAACGCTCAGCTCACTTGCAACAGCAGGTGTAAGACTACCGCCTGCAAGTGCACCGTTACCTTTACCTCTAATAATCGCAGTATATTCTACTAGCTGCGGGAGATCATTCACAAGCAAATCCATCATATAATAAGAGGTGATATCCGTATCTAATGTTAGGGTTGATTCATCTGCAACAAGCTTTATGACGTTAATAATATTAGAGATCACTGCAGAGTGCGCTTGAAAGCTTACTGGAGCTTCCATCCCTATATATTGAGCATCTAATGTTTTCCAAGCTTTACTCGTTTCTGTCCAGGCCTCATAAGCATCCGGATATTCACCAGCATCAAACTTCGCTTCAATCGCCGCAATGTTGTCACTAATTTCTTTCCCTTGTGCCTCTAGCTGAGTTAGAGATTCGGTATTACCGTTGAGATAACCATTCACCGTGCCACGATGCTGCTGCACCTGAAGAACTAACGGCCATATTTGCGCTAATTGCTCTAGTCCAGCCTGTTCATTATTCAAATCTTTAATTTCTTCATTCTTCAAGGCAAACCAAGATAATCCTAAGTAAACTAGTGGCACCACAAACAATAGGCTGATAAGCAAAAACTTCTGCTTATATTTCGATCGACTCATAATTGCCATAAACGGCTTCAATAACTTTCCCAGCATGTCAATTACCCCTCCAGTAGTAGCTAAGTATGTCTTATGTACTATATCGACAAAATGATTAAATTTTTACAGACATACTCGTGGAATAAGCTATAATAAAGCGATTTCATAATGAATTTTTCATGAACTGTTCACATTTTTCATATAATTTATATATAAAAAAGCGAGAATTCTAGGTAATAATACCTAGTATCCTCGCTTTTTTTTCATCTTGAACCATCTACTATTTTTTCTGCTTATACAATTCTAGTATGTCATTCATATTAATAATGAGATGAATGCCATCCATTGAGCGCAGCGAACCTGAAATTATCCCGCTTAGCTGTCCCTTCTGATCGAGTAAAGCTCCGCCTGACATACCGCTTACAATCTGGGCTGATGTTAATATGCGTTCACGATTATTAATAACCGCCGCAGGTGAATTAACAATCCCCTCTGTAATAATCGGTGTCTCTTTCAGCGGGTAGCCAATTGCAAACACCTTTTCTCCATGCTTTAAGACATCCTTACGCAAGGTCACATAGGGATAGCTTTTACCCTTTTTAGGAGGGGCTAATTGCATGAGCGCGATATCCTTACTTTCATTCGAAGCAATGAGCTTAACATCAGTGACGATTTGTCCATCTGGGAGCACTACTTCATAGCTTGCCGCTTTATCAATGACATGATAAGCTGTGAGCATTTCTCCGCTCGCACTAACGATGACACCTGAACCGACTGAGCGAACGTTTTTATATTCACCCAATACACGGATATATGTCACCGCTTGATTAGCTTGCTCGTAGACAGTATCCGCTTCTAATGGCTTCGGATCATCAGCAGATGTTTTCCATTGCACAGCCATTATCATTGCAATAATAATAACGACACAACTGCTTGCTCTCAGTATGAATTTCATAGTCACTGCTCCTCGCTATCTATTTCGTTGCATTCATAATATCTTGATATGCCCAATGGTTAGGCGGTACATCAGAATAATCTTGTCGAGTATCAGCTTTCGCTTGAATACCGAAAATTCGGTTAATCAGCACAACTGCCTCTGCACGTGTAATCTCCTGATCCGGCTTAAAGCTTCCATCTGAATATCCTTTAATATGACCCGCTGCAGCTACTGCATTAATATATTTGCTTGCCCAATGCCCTTGCGTATCCGTGAATTTACCGTTTGTGCTATTCGCTACTTCTAGCTTCAGGATACGTGTCACAATCGTAACAAACTCTGCACGTGTCAAGCCTTTAGTACCACGGAATGTTCCGTCACTATAGCCTTCAACTAAACCTGCTGACTCAAACTTTGCTACAAGATCAGCTTGCTCAGCTGTAACATCTGTCAGTAGCGTTGCTAGCGGTACATTCTCAATATTCAGCAATTCATACAAGCCGACAATTAGCTCTTCACGAGTAATGGCTTGATTCGGCGAGAATGTATTATTGCTGTAGCCGCTAATATACGTTAATGTAGCAGCTTTTTCTTTAATTGAGAACTCTGCAGGAGCAACGTTATAATTGAGCGTTACAACCGTTGAATCCTTGCTAGTCATGTATTTAAGCTGCATATTATGCGTAATATGCACTTCCCCAGTATACACTGGGCTATCCACAGTTGGCATGCTACCATCTGTCGTATAATACACGATGACATCTTCAGGTACAACTAATGAAATCTTACTATTGCGAGCTACCGTTGCGCGTGAACCATTTCTCACTGGGAGCTCCTTATCACCGATCAATACAGGCAGGTATTCCTGTTCAACAACGATAGGAATAAATACACCTCCGCCATTGCCTGCTTGCTTACGCCATACACCCGACAGCTCATCGCTTGGATTCAAATCATCAGCAATTGCAATTGCACGAATCGTCGTTGTAGCTGTTAGCTCAATTGGCCCAGTATAACGAAGCGATTGTGCCGTTGGCGCTGATTTATCCAGCGTATAGTAGATCACTGCATCCTCTTCCGTTGTTGTCATCTCAACAAGTACAGAATCTTTAAATGGAACATTTTCAGTAACAAAGCTTGGTTTAGCAGCCTTACCTTCATAATCTAGGCCTGGTACATTAAGTCTCAACGCCTTCGTAAGCTTACCTGCTGTAACGGTAACGTCTACAATGCCACTGCCTGTAATTACGCCGCTAGCTTCATGCCCATCATTCGTAAACTGCGCCTTGTCTGAGCTCCATGCTAACTCATTAGCATGTGTTGATTTAAAGCTTGTTACTACGCTGTAAGCTGATTTATTTTCATTGAAATAAACAGCTGCTGAGCTTGCTTTCGCTGCTTCCGTACCAGCAAAGTGACTAAGCTGAGGGAAGTAGCCTTCAACGGCTATCCATTTCTCATTACTGAAGAATGGAGATTCGCCAACTAAAAATTCACCGTAGCTGCTAGAAGCACCCGCTAATGGATTAGAAAGTACTCTTACTCCATTTTCATTGTAATACACAACATCATTTTGCAGCATATCTTTGTTAGAAATTGTAGACATAACCCCAGCTGCTGCTAGCTTCTGTCCAGCAATACCACCTGCGAAGCTTTTACCCTTCACAATTTTACCAGCTACATCAGCGGCAACCTCGCCATAGTTCATAGAAGTTGTAATTTGTCCTGCTTTCGCATAACCTACAATACCGCCACCATAAGCTAGCTCTGAGCCACTAGCTCTAATGATGCCTGCTGAGTAGCTATCATAGATAAGACCACCGCTGGACTCACCTGCAATACCGCCTGCAGTTGCAGTTTCACCAGTCGCTGTTACGGAGCCAAAGGCAAAGGTCTCTTCAATTAACGCACCGACTGTATGCTTACCAGTAATACCTCCTGCAGTTGGAGCAGTAACTGTGCTGCCAGCGTATGACTTGCTAATGGAGCCTTCGTTAATTGCTGTAAGCCCTCCCGCTACAGCTGTAGCAGTTACTCCACCGATTGCCGAGGCTTCAGTGATTGTCGCAGATGGTGAGTTGTTACCAGCAACACCTCCGGCTTGCTCGTCACCTGTTACCGTTGCTTCAGCTGTGACGTTCTCGATGCTGCCTTCATTCATGCCTGCAACACCACCGACAAGTGTGCTGCCCGATACCGTACCTTGAACAGCTGCCTCCTCGATATGACCGCTATTTCTTCCTGCAACACCGCCGACAAGCGTACCTCCAGATACCGTTGCATCTACAGTTACGTCTACGATGTCTCCTCCATTAATTGCTGCAATTCCACCAACAGCATCAGCTCCAGAAATTACGCCTTGAATAAGGATTCCTGTTACACTGCCATCGTTACTTGCAGCAACACCACCAACATTCGAAGAACCTGTAACCTCGATCTCATTTAATGTGATCTCGGTAATATTACCATCATTGTATCCAGTAACACCGCCAGCGTAGGAGCCGCCATTAACAATGACATGCACGGTAGCAATCTCGATGCTTCCTTCATTTAGACCTGCAATACCACCAGCATATTGTTCATCTGAAGCTAATGGCATATAATCTGCTGGCTCATCCTCAGTCTCAGCAACCGCTACGATTACGTCGACGGTTAGCTCCTCAATATTTCCTTTATTAACGCCTACAACGCCGCCAGCGTATCTATTGCTAGTTACTGTTGCTTCAGCGCTGCTCTCCATAATGCTACCTTCGTTCATACCAGCGATTGATCCAGTCGCAGATCCGCCGGCTACTTCCCCTACAACCTCAACATTCATCAGTTTACCTGTTGCTAGATTCGTAGCTACAACGATACCTACATTAGCATCATCTCCTGCAGATACGGTTGCATCAAGGAAGCGAACATTTTGCACTGTTCCGCTATTCTCTAGCATAAAGCCAACATGATTAGACTGAGCGTTATTAATCGTTAAGCCTGTTAACGTATGACCTTGTCCATCGAATACAAGATCAAAGGATTCGTAAGGCAACCAATTCCACTGGCTAAGATCAATGTCTGTTCCTAGCTTTGTATTCATTTCTAGCTTAGCTGTTGTATCTCGCTTAAACAGCTTAAAGTAGTCTAGTCCCGTGCTATCATTCGTAAGCAGTACGCTCGTATTAAGCTGGATTGGATTGTTTACAACTAGTCCATCCAAGCTATCAAGTAGAATCGTAGCATCCGTCAATAGCTCCCAATCTGCTAGATTAATAGAATTGCTTCTATCTTCTTTCGTAACATTGCTTACCGTACCAAGCTGGTAACCAACTGCATCTCCATCAAGACGGTATGCTGAATCAATTACACTGCCATCACTGAACTGATATCCTACTAGACCACCCTTATACGTGTTTGCTCCCGCTACATTGTTCAAATCCGTAGCATGTGCATATACATTTTCAAGTGATCCTTCGCTATAAGCAGCAAAGCCACCAACGTAAGCGCGTGTCGTTCCAGCAACACCTGTTACTTGCAGTTTATTCTGTAATGCCCATGAATCCTTAATAGAAGCGTAGCGATCAACCGCAGCTGCAAAGCCACCGCTTCTCATATCATGGCCAGTCGCTTTTACCGTTCCTTTTGCATATGCATCTGTCACATCATAATAATTGATTGTTCCGCTAAATCCACCACCAAAGGAAACAGATTTACCGACAATTGTGACATCACCTAGTGCATGTGCCCACTGAATCTGAGCAGGATCAAGATCGTATTCATTGCCTAGCGCTCCTGCAAAACCACCAGCATAGATAGAATCCTCTTGGTTTTGACTTTCGACATTTACACTAAGGTCACTGAATACACGGCTCATCTCTACCTCATTGGCTACGCCGACAAAACCACCAACAAAGCCTTCAGGTAAGACAGGATGTGCGGTCTTCATATTACTTACATGAATGGCCTGACCTGCAGATGCATTAGCCTGTGAATAATGAATCTCGCCACCATGTGCTGAACCAACTAGTCCGCCTGCCGCTACCAATGTATTACGATCCGCTGTAATGACTGGAGTTGCTGTTGACTGCACAATAATTCCGCTGCTATCACCAACTAAACCGCCAAGCTTCGTAGATAAGAAGCCTTCCCCATTTAATTGACTTTCCGCATCACTAAAGTAAATTGACGCGTTATCATTATGACCTGCAATACCACCAATGTAAGCATTAACTCCGCTTTGCGCTGTCTGTGCATCGAGTACGGTTTGCTGTACATTTCCAAGATATACCCCCATATATAGAGGAATACCATGACCTAAGCTGTAGCTAGCATCAACATCATCAGCATGAAGCATACCTGCAATACCGCCTAGCTTAGAGGTTCCTTGCTTCGCCTCGTAACTAACATTAAGCTCTGCATCTACATCATAAAGTACAGACTCGTTACTAACACCGACAATACCACCAGCTGTTGTTTCTAAGCTTAATGGAAGTAGTTGTCCGTCAAAGCTCAAGCCTTTCACAGCCGCATCATCCAATTGCCCGATCAACCCACCAATGATCGTAGTAGGTGCGCCTGATTGTGAGCCTATCATCGCATCAGTAATGCTGATTGCTGTCACATCCCAGCCTTGTCCAGCCGATCCAGTTTTAGAACCAATCACACCACCAACGATGCCATTACCTTGGATATATGGTGCATCTCCTGTAAGAGATGTAACGGTAACATTGTTCATCACATGATCAGCCTCAGATCGACCAACAACACCGCCAAGTGTTGAGGTATTGCTACTTGCAACTAGCTTTTTGTTACCTAGCTCAAGCCCAATATTTTCTAGCGTGCCTTCAACATAGTGACCGATAAATCCGCCTACCACATTGTTTTCACCTGAAGCTAGCACCTCATAAGCAGGATGCTCCGTTAAGCCTTCAATATCGCCAGCTTGACGTCCAATCCAACCACCAACAGCGGTATCATTCGAGGTGCTGCTTACCACTCCGACGAATTGATTGTCTAGTCCATTGCTAAGGTTAAGATTGCTTTCATTATTACCAATTAAGCTACCAACTGCGCCTTCTGCAACTGTTCCAGTAATGCTTACATTAGGTTCAGAAGTCAGCTTAATGCCTGTTACGCTTCCGCTATTTTTACCAAGTAGTCCACCGACAGTTTGTCCGCTAAGGCTAACACCATCTCCTAGGTGAAGCTTCACATTAGAAACCGTACCTTGGTTGACTGCCGCAAGCGCACCAACATATTCAGCACCTGACAGACTAAGCGGCTCAAGATTTACATGTTCAATTTTTGCTTTAGCATCAACATAACCAAATAGTCCTGTTGCTGCTGTTCCATTGCCCATGCGATAGCCATCAATTAGGAAGCCTTCTCCTTCGACAACATCACCATTGCCGTCGAAAGTACCCTCGAACGGATAGTTTTCGAATTTACCGATAGGAATCCATTCTTTGGCTTGAATATGAATTGGGTTCATAATGCGAATGATTCGTTTGTTAAAGCCAAACTGTTCTACACCAGGAACCGTACCATTAACGATCGCTGCTAAACCAGAAAGCTCAGCTTCTGTACGAATCTCGTAAACTGCTGCAGTAGTATCATGCGTGTACCAAGCGACATTAGCATTCACATTATGCTCACTTCCACCGCCGTCATTCGCAACTCGGATTAGCTCTGGATATAAGTAGCTGCCATTCACTGAGCCATAACGCCAAATATTCGTAAAATCCCACTCCGATAGCTCAGGGAATAGCGTTCTATCCTTTAACGTCTCATCGAGCACCGTGTTCAAACGAGCAGCAAGATTTAACCAACGATAATTACCATCTGCAAAGTCTGGTAAATCCTTATTCAGATTCACCTTTTCATCTTTAATATAATAGTTTTTATATAGTAGCTCTTTGTTAGCTGTATCGTAACGTCCTGCAAAACCACCAGCGTGTGCACTGCTCGCTGCCTTCACATTCATAGCCGAGTAGCTATATTGAATGCTGCCATCTACGATTTTACCGGCAAAGCCGCCCCCGTACGATGATGTTCCGCTTGCCGTTACATTACCGCCTGCATAGGATTGTTCTATGCTTCCTGATAACTGTAACCCAACCAAACCACCTACAATGGCACGAGTGCCGCTTGCTACTACATTGGATTGTACATAAGAAGTTTTAATGGCTCCCTCATTAATACCGACTAAGCCCCCTAATGGCGCCAACGTCTCACCAGCACCAGCAGATCCGCTATTAACTGGAGTATCAACATAAGAGCCGATAATTGTCCCTTTATTGCTACCAACTAATCCACCGACCGTCGTCGTTGCACCTGTTACCGTAAGCTTAGCATTGGCATACGTGTTATAGATTACGCCAGTTTCCTGATTGACCCCAGTATGTCCACCTACAATGCTGTTCGCACCTGAAACAGTCATTGCATTAAGGTCGATTAAGCTAACATTGGCCACAAATGAGCTGTTGTCACCGACAATACCACCGACAATAGCATTAGCTGCTCTACTATCAATAATCGGAGAGTTAGGATTTGCTAGATTACCAATAATACGTGCGTTTTTCAACGTGCTTACATCGCGATTTGGCGCTGCTACTGCATCGTTACCCTGTGCTGCGTTAACGCCGATCATTCCACCAATAATGGCGTGCTCTGCTGTTTCCATGCCACGCAATGTAACCGTGTTTAAGATCATATTAGAAATAATTGCTTCGTTCACACTGTCGCCATGGTAATAACCAACAGCGCCACCAACTGTGCCTCGCTGAGCTTCTAATGTAATAACCTCAGTATGAACGGACATCGCATCAAAAGCCGTTGCTTCTGCATATCCAGCTAAGCCGCCGATAAAGCTATCTTCAGCATTACTATTGAATCGAAAGGCGATGTTTCTAACTGTTGTATTGTTGGCATTCGCTGTAATGGTGTCCATGTCACCAACTACAGAACCATTTTCAATATAACCAGCAATACCACCCGCCATTACGTCGGATGCTTGACCTAATATAATAACTGAATTCGGTGCAGCTCCAGTTACTGCTGGATTAATAACCTCTGTGCTTAAAGCTGAACCGACGATACCGCCAATTTTAGAGTTTACGCCAGTTGTCGTTAACAACGGTAACGCTTCTGTTTTTTGTACTGATGCATTTTCAATGATAACTCCGTCAGCTGTCGTATCCGCATTCGGTGCGGAATAACCGACAATACCGCCTGCCAATATAGAGTCAGCATTAGATTTAATCGAAGCATTTATTGCTATAACATTAGTAAGCTTGCTAGCGTTATAGCCTGCAACACCACCAATTACGCTTTCCACACTCGTCGCTGTAAGGTCTGCTTTCTCAGAGACAGCCTCCACTAGCGTACCAATGTTTTCACCTGCAATGCCACCAGCCTTAGGCAGCACACCAGATGCATGAATCGTGGTGTAGGCACTATATAGACCCGTTGTATCAAGTCCCATAACTCCAGCATTTTTACCGATTACGCCACCAACTACTGCCTGGTCTCCCGTAGCTGTAATTACAACATGATCGGTATGAATATAAAGCTGTGGTGCTTCGTTGTAGCCGATAGCGCCACCAAGCTGGCTATCATCCACCGCAAGTGCTACAGTCACATTGTTGACATGCAGTGGTGATCCTTCTTCACCAAGGCTTGCTTGATCATTTAACGCACCAGCAATACCACCGAATACATATTGAGAATGAGCCTGCTCGTTCAGAAGTGTAATACGCTCCACTACACTGTCAGTAATAACTAGTGCAGTTGTATTAACACCAACAATACCACCTGCTGTAAGCTCGTCCACTCCTGAAGTGTTACCGTCAATCTCTGTATTAAAGATGACGCTAGCTGAGCCTTCAGCAGCAGAATCTCCTACAGAAGCTCCTGTAATACTGCCTGTCGCTTGTCCAGCAACACCGCCGGCAATTGCGCCAACGCTGCTTGCTGTTAACGTCACATATTGCACCTCAGCTTGCTCAATACTGCCGTTAACATAACCAGCAATACCGCCAAGCACTCCTTCAGATTCGATTAGCGCATGACCATTAGCTACTGCACCTGAAGATACATCGAGCATTGCTGCGTCGTCAGCATAACCAACAATACCGCCTGTATACGTTGTTTCGTCGCCTGCTGTTGCTTGCAGCTGACCTGAGAAGCTTAAGTTAGATAGCAAGGCATCTCCTTGATTAGATTGATATAATCCGATGATACCGCCTGTTGCTACCATACTTTCTGTATCCTCTGCGCCTTGCACAAGGATTTGAGCAGCATAGGATGCTCCTGTTACACTCTGCTCAATTGCCTCTTGGCCCAGTTTACCAATAAATCCACCTGTAAACAGGTAACTATCACCATCAACCGTAATATTACCCGTGCTAATTACGTTGTCTGGCAAGCCGCCTGTGCGTGAGTAAGCACGGTTAGCAATGATTCCGCCTGTATATAGAAACTCATTACCTGTTACCTGCAATGCACCAGTGTTAGCATAGGCCATTGCATCTACGTTTTCTAACCAAATTTGAGTCTCCGCATAACCGATTAAACCGCCAGTGTAAGCCTCGGTAAGCGCACCATTGCCTGTTACGTTAACATTAGCCGTATTCATAATATGACCATTAAACGTTACATCATCAAGCGCTTTACCAATTACACCGCCTGTATACAGATTTTCTGTACCAGTTGCAGTAATAGCAACGGTATTAGTGAAGTTATGATCTAGACTAAATGCTGTTTCCAGTAAACCGATCATACCGCCTGTATGAACTTCACTGTCACCGTTATTCGTAACAGCACCGCTGTTAACAAAGGCTACTGCACCCTGTACTGTCCCTTGTGAAGCACCGACTAAACCACCCGCATAAGAGGCGTTACCTTCTGGAGCCTCAATCGTTACTGTACCTTCGTTAAAGGTATAAATTGAAAAATCAGCTTCTGTATCTGATTTACCAATGATACCGCCCGCGTAGCTGTAGCTACCGTCGTTAACAGCGATCAGTCCTCTGTTCATTGTAATCGTATCGTCTTCGCTTAGCGTAACGGCAGCTTGTGCGTAACCAACAATACCACCAGCGATTACCTCAAGCGAAGGTTTACCATTGACGGTAATTGCACCGTTATTGGTAGGTGTCATAATATTAGCAGCAAGCTCGCCGCCAATAGAACCGATAATACCGCCGACTGCAGCATTACCTGCTACTGTAACATTCCCGCTATTCGCTACATTAGACAGCTTCCCAAAAAGCGGTTCATCCCCAATGTATCCTTCACTATGACCAACAATACCACCAACATGTGCAGCATAGTCGTCTCCATCAACGACAATATTAAGTGAATTCGTAATATCGAATACTGTGCTATTGCCATTCATATAGGCTACTGCTGTACCGGCATAGATATCGTCGGAATCGGCGCTTACATTAAAGCTAGCATTGTTATCGCTAGTGATGTTAAAGCCGCCAACCGTTCCGTTATCTACATAACCAAATAATCCTGCATACTTCCAATTACCTTGCAGTCTTAACCCGCTAATATTGTAATCTATGCCATCCTTCGTAATAAAGGTACCTCGGAAGGGGTTGGCTTCGTTACCGATTGGCACCCACCAATAATCAGATAGGTCTAGATCGGTATCGATTTGCAGAATTTTCCCTTCAAAGCCATCGACTGTTCCGTTGTTAACTAGCTCGGCTACACCAGCTAGCTTTTCAGCGGAATCAATCGTATAGGTTGCATAAATTGGATCATACCAATCTGTTTTTGCGTGATCATTGTCTGACCATGATTCTCCGTTAGCATTGGTGATCATCAGCCCTGTAAGGAGGGCTGTGCTAACAAGTAGCACAGCCAGAACACCTCGCAGAATGGATCGTTTGTTGATGGTCATCTCTACACCCCTTTTTCAATCAACAATTGCTGTAGCTGTGTAATAATGACCGCGGCTTGTGCACGAGTCAAGACAGCCTGTGGATTGATGCGATTGTTGCTTCCTTGAACAATTCCGTATTTGACAGCGAGCGCAGCAGGCTTTCTAGCATACTCTGGAATGCTGGAGCTATCCTCGAACTGCTTCAATATATTGTTTACTTCAGCATCTGTAATGGAATTGTCTAGCTTAAACCATTCAAGCAGTCGACCTACCATCGTAATACCTTGTACTCGTGTCAATGGTTCGCTTGGCGAGTACGTTCCCGCTGAAGTACCCGATACAATACCGATACTTGTCGCGATGCTTACACTGTTATAGAACCAATCCTTCTCTGCCACATCAGCAAAGCTGCTGTTGCCTGATCTCATCATTAATCCTGCACTGCGCAGCAGCATTGTTGGGAATTCCGCACGAGTGACGATGCTGTTAGGCTCATAGCGGTTGTTACCTTTACCGAATACAAGTAAATGACTTGCAGCTGTTTCAATAACATCCTTACCCCAGAAGCTAGCTGGAACATCACTAAATGATGGTGAATTTTGTACAAAGAAGATGCTTCCTTCTCCAGTTAGCAGAATGTCCGCATACGCTTTAGAGTTATTCACACTAATGCTCCATGGTAGTGGAGTCCAGTTCCCATTCGCATCCATTAATACAACTGCACGAATATCCTGTGCACGAATTTGCTCTGGTACAGCAACCTGAACCTTGCTAATTGTTCGATTAGCCTCAGCAGTATTACTTGTAATCGTAATTCCTTGTCCGCTACCAAGCAGAGAAGACTTAAGCGTCTCGGCTGTTAATTGTGCTGCTTGCTTTTTAGTGTCAGCGCCATTAGGAAGAATATTAATTTCATAATTGCCACTCACTGCTGCAAGCTGCTTCGCAGTAATGACCATGTTAATGTTAGTCAATTCAATAATGATGTCCTTGCCATCAGCAACAAGAGCTTCACGTGCTTCTTGTGAGATGATTAGCTGTACATTTTTCACAGCATCATCAGTTGATGACAATGTAACATTACCTGCGCCAGTTAACATCAGATCATTGGCTGTTAAGGTTGCCACAAGCGTACTGCCCTTCCATTCTGTAGCAAGCACATTGCCATTCGCATAAATTTCTAGCCCTTGCTGACCTGGCATTGGCAAGATTGGCATCGCTCCGCCTCCACCGTTAGAAACCTGCGGAGTAAGCACGCTACTTACTGCTGCTGCTGTTTTCAATAGGGAAGTTCGTTTAGCTACAATGATGCGATCAGTCGATGCAGCATTGATTACGCCATCAGCTGGCAGCAATGTCCACTCACTTAGATCCTCTTCAAACTCTGGCTTAACGGCTTGCTCTTTCGCAGTAAACACTTTGTATACAAGCTGATAGCCTGTCAAATCACCAACGTCCTTAACGATAACCTTCGTACGGTTGTTGCTAGATGCCGAGGTTGTATAAGCATCCAACAGTTCAAGCCCTTCTAGCTGAGGTTGAACGACGTTTACAGGCAGCTGCGCTTGCAGAACAACACCTTCAAACTCATACTCCGCTTGCAGCAGGCTTGCTCCTACCGCTAGCGCAGAAACGACGCCATCCTCGGATACCGTTGTTGCCGAGCCTGTAACAATATCAAAGCTTAATACATCCTCGTATTCACTATCAGCAATTGCTACTGATTTATACTTCGCTTTACCGTTAACATCCTTGCCATCTGGCACTCTGAGGAATGCTTCAAGCTTACGGGTTTCGCCTCGTTCTAGCTTCATTTCTCTAAGCTCTAGAGCGATTGGTGCTTGGAATGAATCATTCGTAACTTTTACTTGAGCTGTATTCTCATTACCTGCATCATCTCTCGCCACAATATCTAACATTACGGTTGGCTCACTAGAATTGACAGGAATTGTAGCTTCAAAGCTTCCGTTACCATCACGCGCAATCGGAATCGCTGTACCATTAACAGTTAAATTCGCATCATTGGTTGTTTGACCTACAACTGTAATGAAGCCATCCGTCGTACGGTCTCCTGTAATTGGACCCTCCAAATACAGAATTGGCGCAATCGTATCAACGGTTAAATAAAGAATGGTTGTCTTCTGATCCTTCGTAACTTTATTGCGAGCAACTAGCTCAATCGCATAGGTTCCATCCTCGGTAAACGTATCGAAGTTCAATGTACCCATGCTTTGATTATCATCATTACTTAGCAATGTTTTGCCAAGTGATTCGCCATTAAATAATGCTTCAACCTCAATATTCGCTTGGTCAGCTACAATCGAGATTGATTGCTGCTTCTCATTCGTTAAATATTGAATGCTGCTAGCAAAGTCCACCTGGTCAGCTGAACGAAGCTTTGGATAACTCGGAATAGGTAACAGCGTTAATGCACTATTTTTGCGTTCTGCAAAATGATAGTTTTCATTTTTATCTGCTTCCTTCGTCGGCTTCGTAACCGAAGTCACACCGATGCTGTAGATATTGCCAGTTTCAAGTCCAACGTATTTGCTACTACTATCATCTACAAGGCTCTCATTCAATTCATCCGTAGTGGAAACCTTATTCCAGCCACCAATTAGAATGCCTTGATATTGACCTGCACTTGCATTCCAATATGGAGCAAGCTCTTCCTCTGTAAATAGAAGCTCAGAGAATGATCCATATGGTTCAAATGATGAACCTCCTGGAAGAAATGCCTCAATCAAGTAGCTATGTTCAAATTCCTCATGACCAGACTTTTTATCAGCAGGACTAAAGGATAGCTCGAACATGCCGTTACCAGCAGGCTGAATATGAACATTGTTAACATCCGCTGGAGCTAAAGGATCGATTAACAAGAAACGCTCTGGTGAAGTCATCGTCCCATAGCCAATCTCCGATTTTAGCTCTGCACGTAAGAAGTAGTTACCTTGACGAAGCAGACCACGAATATCCTCTGTATCTCCTAGCAACGATACTTGTGTTACGTCAATGTCAAAGCTTCCGCTTGTCATAGTGCCATCCGTACCGCCATTAAAAGCAACAGGAATATCCTTCGCTAACAACAAACCAGGATCGCTTGGCTGCAGCACAGCTTCTCCGTCCATCTCTGTCGTTGCATTTTCATCTACTGCTGTCTCAGCAAGATAAAGGCTAACTAAATCATTTTCCTTCGCATTTTCAACTGTCCAATGAGCAGTAAATGCATGTTCATTGCTTGCACTGTGTTCCAAATTAACCGTTCTTAGCTGCGGCGCAGTTGGAACATTCATTAGCTTCGTTTCAACCCTAGCGCTAGAGGTTAACGTCCAAACACCTCCAGTAAGCTTATCAGCTGGAATCATTACGTAAGCTTTGTATGAATCAGTTCCATCAAGCGAATTTGCCGCTGGAATATGCTGTGTAAATGCGTTAGCGGTTGAGCTTGTATTAGTATTATCGATTTCGATTGGATAGTTATCTCCGTTGCCATCCATTAGCATTAATTTCGGCAATTCAGGACCGTCATAATCGATTTCGATTAATCCATTACCGGATACACCATTCATGGAAATTTCATGTGTTCTGCCACCGTTGCTTGTCACAATGCCACCTACGCCAAGATTCGTACCGTTGTCAATCACTTGTACGCCTTCTTCTACGTTGTGGTATTGAATGTCATGGCTTTCAGTTTCAGGGCTAATCCATGAAGTTGCTAGTGTTTCAATGCCTTGGCCAATAACGACTAGCTGTTGACCCTTCTCTGGCGTCTCCACAATCATATGAATGAGACCTTCCGGTAAATCCTCACTAGATGTACCGAACTCAAGACCGCCACCCCAATAATACGTAACGCCTAAGCTAATCATCAGTACGGCAACACTGCCCCAAATCTTATCATTGTTTACACCGAAAAATACGCTGGATAGCGGTAATCCGCCGACGATTGGAACACTGCTAGGAATCTGTACCTTGGCTCCGATAAAGCCCTCAAAATCGGTACGGTTTTTCTCTAGATTTTGACCGACAAAAATTCCTGCTTTACCAACAATAACGTCCCAGCCTAAAATATCGACTTCTGCTTCAAGACGAACGAACCATGGTGTTACCCATTGCGCTTCTAGCAAGGCACGGGTAATCATTGGTACCAAGTCGTCATCGTCTGGATCTTCCTCTGTTGAGAAGCTCAGCTTACCTTCGAATTTAATACCTGTACGTTTTAACGTCATATCAATATCGCCAAAGTGATAAGCTGGTGCGATACCGAAGCGTAGGGAAACGCCAGCTTCAAGCGTTAATGGGAACGGATCATCTGCAGTACCGCCAGCGATCGTATCCGCTAGCTCTCGAAGAGCACCTCGAACAGCTGTCAAATACGTAGCACCTGTAACTAAAATCCCCGGACTCGGAAGATCTGTGCTAAATCCGATAACGTCAGGCAAGATTCGTCCATCATCTACTTGCTTAAACGCTAGCTCCACGCCCACTTTTGCAATCTTATCTAGATCTGCATCAAATTTAAGAGCATAGTAATTGTTAATACCTTCTACCTTTTGTACATAGTGAGTAACGGATATTTCACCACTAGCCTCACTATCGCTATCCTCTTTAAACATACCGATATCTGAATCTAGCTTAAAGCGCAGGGCTGCATCAACCCCGACAAAGCCTTTATCATTGAAGACTACATTTTTAATTTCGCTCTCTATAATTTTGAAGGAAACTTCACCGCCGAACGAAATTCCTCCTGGTCTGAGCGTAGCTTCATAGAACTGGAATCCAAAACCGCCAATTGACAATGGAACAGAATTAAATAATGATTGCTTATTAAAATAAACGTCAGAAACCATTAGCTGTCGAATTGGATTCAGTCGGCTGCCGATTGCACCATAAGCCCATTTTAAGCTGCCATTTAGAGAATCATCCTCAGGGTTATCATTCTCTTCTTCTTCCTCGTCTTCATCCTCGTCCTCGTCTTCGTCCTCATCCTCGTCTTCTGCTGCTTCTAGATCTTTCTCGAAGCCGTTAAAGAAGTCTAGCGTCCATTCACCACGATGGAAGACAAAGCCGCTACTAGCTACGCTTAGTACACCGTCGCCCTTAACGAATAAAGTATCAAGAAGTGGTGTAGTGTATTTGTTGCCGAATACTTCTAGGTTACCGCGAGTAAACGATAAATCCTTACCTTTGTAAGCTACTGCACCGTTAATAATTGCAGGCTCAGTTGATGTATCAACGACCGTTACGAGATCCTCTTTCGTACCAACCTGCTTAACCATACCGCGAATTGTTACTAGTTCAGTACGATCATCACGATCCTCAAAAAACTCCTCAAGCTCTTCATCACTTGAAAATAACTCGAAGTTATACACTGGAAGCTCTGCATACGATTCAGTATCTAGCAGCTCATCAACCTCTAGATCAGGATCAACAGCCCGGCTCTTCATAGCAAACACAGTTCTTGCTCCCGTTAATTCCGTCTTAGCGGCTGCAAGTGAACCTCCTGGTTGGAATGGCTTGTGATTGAACACTTCATTAATATCTTCTAGCTGCTTTTCTGTTGCTGAAAGCGGCACATTCGAAATGTCCACTGTCTGCTTATAAATAACGATGGTGTTCGCTTCACGCATACGCGCAACATCATTATCTGTTACTAAGAAGGTTTGACTTGTCGTAATATCAAATAGATCCGCTAGCTCTTCGTCGCCGCCAGCATCTCCCGTATAATCAATTTCTAGCTGATATTCTCCAAGTGGCAGATCAGGTCCAAGCCCTGCTTCAACGACACGTCCTGCCGCATCAACCTTATCTCCTCCACGATACGTAATTCTCATATCGCCAGAGGCACCATCGTCAGTTGGCTGCAGTAATACTGAATCTTTAACATTGATCTTATAACGATCTCCGTTAACGACATTTTTTAAGTATAGGTCGAAGTTCGGGTCGGATGTTTCACTGCCCGTATTGTACGCTTCAATATTCGTTAAATTCGCTGTAATGTACTTCACATCACTGCTGTACAATTCATCTGGTGACAGCGCATATACATAAGTT
>Ga0182736_1001746_pt1 | contig 19305 bp, 18 predicted proteins | sample eDN5th30CKraftBY_FD_128882 | JGI IMG/M metagenome (GOLD analysis project Ga0182736, IMG submission 128882) | Enriched backyard soil microbial communities from Emeryville, California, USA - eDNA 5th pass 30_C Kraft BY (version 2) (version 2) | ecosystem: Environmental > Terrestrial > Soil >... | reverse complement strand
TTGTGGAGGCGTTTTACCGAGACCGGCATCGGCGTGCGCAGTTCCTGCGCGAACAGCGATACGCGCAATTCCTCCAGCAGCCAGCGATATTCGGCAAGCCGCGCATCCGCGACGCCGCCGCGCTGCGATAACGCGCGCTGATAGTTCTGCGCGAGCGGCTGCAGATCGGCGGCGAGACGCGCGTCGCGGGCCGGATCGGCCTTGAGCTTGTCGACGCGCTGCGCGATCGCCTTTACATAGCGCGGAAAATGCGCAAGCTGCGCATACGGCGTATCGATGACGAAACGCTTGCCGATGAGCGCGCTCAATTGCGCCTGCATGTCCGCATAGGCCGACGCGAACGATTTCACCGACGCCAGCTTTTTGGCGAGCGCCGCATATTCGTTGAGGATCGTGCCGACGAGCCGCGCGATTTCGTTCGCGAGCAGCGTCAGACGCCCTTTCGCGGCGTCGCGGCGCGCGTGGAAGCTGGCGTCGTCGTCGGGCAGCGGGTCTTGAAGGCACGCGCGATCGAGCGCCGTTTCCACGATCTGATCGCGCAGTTCGTCCGCCGTGCCGAGCGCCATGTATTGCATCGACATCTCCCGCAGGCCCGGCAGATTTTTCTCGAGATAGCGAATCGGCTCGCGCAACTGCAGCGCGAAAAGCCGGCGCAATCCCGCGCGATGAATACGCACCGCTTCCTCGGGCGAATCGAACACTTCGACGTCGCAATGCGTGCCGCGATCGACGAGCGCCGGATAGCCGAAGAGCGTCTGCCCGCGCCGGCGGATTTCCAGCAGCTCGGGCAGCTTGCCGAAGTTCCACGTCGTGAGGTTCTCGTAGAGCGCGGTGCCTTCGCTTGCCGGTTGCTGTGCGGGCGGCGTATCGGAGTCCCCGGAAAGCGCATCGAACGCCGCCGCCGACGTCAGTTTCTGGAACTGCTGCTGCGCCTGCCCGCCGAGTTCCGCGCGCAACTGCGCGAGATTGCGGCCCATCGCGAGCTGGCGGCCGTGTTCGTCGATCACCTTGAGGTTCATGAACAGGTGCGCGGGCAGCGTTTCCAGCTTGAAATCGGCGCTTTTCACGGCGATTTGCGTCTGCTCGCGAATATCGGCGATGAGCGAATCGACGAGTGCGCCCGCGCCGAACTTCGGCCCGGCATGACGCCCGGCGAAAGCCGCGGCGTATTCCGGCAACGGCACGACGTGACGGCGCAGCTTCTGCGGCAGCGACTTCAGCAGCAGTTGCACCTTCTCCTTGATCATGCCGGGCACGAGCCATTCGACGCGGCGCGCATCGACCTGATTCAGCCCGTAAAGCGGCACTTGCAGCGTGACGCCGTCGCGCGGCGAACCCGGCTCGAAGTGATACGTCAGCGCCATTTCGATGCCCGACATCGTCATGCGCTTCGGAAACAGATCCGTCGTGACGCCGGCAGCTTCGTGACGCATGAGGTCGTCGCGCGACAGGAACAGCAGCTTGTCGTTGCCCTCTTTCTTCTGCTCGTCGCGATACCAGCGCTCGAACGCCGCGCCCGTCCAGATGTTTTCGGGGATCAGCGAATCGTAGAAGCCGTAGATGAGTTCATCGTCGACGAGCACGTCCTGACGGCGCGACTTGTGTTCCAGTTGCTCGATGTCCGCGACGAGCTTGCGGTTGTGCGCGAAGAACGGCAGACGCGTATCGAATTCGCCTTCGACGAGCGCCCCGCGAATGAACAGTTCGCGCGCGTATTTCGCGTCCTGCTTGCCGAAGCTCACGCGCCGACGCGCATACACCGTCAGCCCGTACAGCGTCGCGCGTTCGTAGGCGACGACCTGCGCGGCCTTCTTCTCCCAATGCGCGTCCGATAGCGATTTCTTCAGCAGATGCGCGCCGACCGTTTCGAGCCATTCCGGCTCGATCTTCGCGATCGTGCGCGCGTAGAGGCGGCTCGTCTCGACGAGTTCGCCCGCCATCACCCAGCGCCCCGCTTTCTTCAAGAGCGCCGAGCCCGGCCAAAGAAAGAACTTGATGCCGCGCGCGCCGAGATAATGCGGCTCGTCGTCGGCCTTGAGACCGACGTTGCCGAGCAGGCCCGTCAAGAGCGACAGATGCACCTGCTCGAAGGTCGCATCCGATTCGTTCAGACGCCAGCCGTGCTCGCGCACGACCGTCAGCAGTTGCGAATGCACGTCGCGCCACTCGCGCAAACGCAGATGCGACAGGAAATTCGCGCGACACGCATCCGCGAGCTGCTTGTTCGATTTCTTGTGCGCGACCGCTTCCTCGAACCACTTCCAGATGCGCGTCCACTGCAGAAATTCGGAGCGCTCATCGACGAACTGCCGATGCGCCTGATCCGCCTGCTCCTGCGCCTCGATCGGCCGGTCGCGCGGGTCCTGCACCGACAGCGCCGACGCGATGATCAGCACTTCCGCGAGCGCATGATGATCGCGCGCGGCGAGAATCATGCGGCCGACGCGCGGATCGAGCGGCAGGCGCGCGAGTTCGCGGCCGAGACTCGTCAGCGCGTTGTCGTCATCGACGGCGCCGAGTTCGTTCAGCAATTGATAGCCGTCCGCGATCGCGCGGCCCGGCGGCGGTTCGATGAACGGAAACGTTTCGATCGCCGTCAGATGCAGCGACTTCATCCGCAGAATCACGGCCGCGAGCGACGAGCGCAGGATTTCGGGATCGGTGAAGCGCGGCCGCGCGGCGAAATCGGCTTCGTCGTACAGACGGATGCACACGCCGTCCGCGACGCGCCCGCATCGGCCCGCGCGCTGATTCGCCGCCGCCTGCGACACCGGCTCGATCTGCAGTTGCTCGACCTTGTTGCGATACGAATAACGCTTCACGCGCGCCATGCCGGTATCGACCACGTAGCGGATGCCCGGCACCGTCAGCGACGTCTCCGCGACGTTCGTCGCGAGCACGATGCGCCGCGCGTTCGACGGCTTGAACACGCGCTCCTGCTCCTGCGCGGAAAGGCGCGCGAAGAGCGGCAGGATCTCCGTATGCGGCGGATGATGCTTGCGCAACGCTTCTGCGGCATCGCGGATTTCGCGCTCGCCGGGCAGGAACACGAGCACGTCGCCGGGACCGACGCGGCACAGTTCATCGACGGCATCGACGATGCCTTCCATCAGATCGCGATCGGCTTTGCGATCGTTGCGTTTGGGCGCCGTGCCCTGCGCGTTCCTGATCGCCTCGCTTTCCTCTTCGATCGGCCGATAGCGTACTTCCACCGGATACAGCCGTCCGCTCACCTCGATCACCGGCGCGGGCTTGTCCTCGCTGCCGAAATGGCGCGCGAAGCGTTCTGCGTCGATGGTCGCGGACGTGACGATCAGCTTCAGATCCGGGCGTTTCGGCAGGATTTCCTTCAGATAGCCGAGCAGAAAGTCGATGTTGAGGCTGCGTTCGTGCGCTTCGTCGATGATGATCGTGTCGTAGGCGGTCAGCAGCGGATCGGTCTGCGTTTCCGCGAGCAGAATGCCGTCGGTCATCAGCTTGACGGACGCGCCGGGCGCCAGATTGTCCGTGAAGCGCACTTTGTAGCCGACGACTTCGCCGAACGGCGTGCCGAGTTCCTCCGCGATGCGCCGGCCGGTCGCCGAAGCGGCGATGCGGCGCGGCTGCGTATGCCCGATCAGCCCGCTGCCGCCCGCGCCGAGACCGCGTCCGAGCGCGAGGCAGATCTTCGGCAATTGCGTCGTCTTGCCCGAGCCGGTTTCGCCGCTGACGATCACGACTTGATTCGCAGCGATCGCGCGCGCGATTTCCTCGCGTCGGCCGGAAACGGGCAGCGCTTCGGGAAACGTGATCGGCGGAATGGGATTCGGCGTGACGACGCGCGGCGCGCGCGGCGGACGTTGCTCGCGAGGCGGGCGCGTTTCGGCCGGGCGTTCGACGTGCGACGGACGTGCTTCAACCGGGCGTTGTTCGCGCGGTGGACGTGCTTCAACCGGGCGTTGTTTGCGCGGCGGGCGCGTTTCGGCCGAAGGCTCGACACGCGGCGCAGGTTGCGGCTGCGGCTGCGGCTGGCGCGCTTCGACGGGCTTCGGCTGCTGAACGCGCGCCGGACGCTGCGGCCGCGCACCTTGTTCACGCCTCGCGTCTTCGCGTTTCGGGGGCGCTTGCGTGGCAGCTTGCGCCGTGTCGCGCGGCTTCGGCGGACGTTGCGCCGTGACCTCCGCTTTCGCGGGCCGCTCTTTCGATTGCGCCGCCTTCTTCGGTTGCGAAGGAGCCTCCGCCGCCGCTTTGCCGCCCGCGAACCGCTGCGCGGCGCGTTCCTTCTTGCTCAAACCCGCCGCTTCGCCGGAATCGGACGTGCCCGCGCCCTCCCGCGTCTCGCGCAGCAGACTTTCACGCAGTTGTCGCAACTGCTCCTGAGTATCGAGGGATTTGTCGGCGGACTGAGACTTGCCCGCCTGATCGGGGCGTGAGGGACGAGAAACATTCGGCATAGCGTCGCATTATAATCCCGGGATGAATTCCCAAACCGACCTCACGATGACCGCGACGCAGCCGGCAGTCGAGCCCGAAGCGCCGAATCCCCACGCCCAGTTCGTCGACTGGATGCGATCCGTCGCGCCCTACATTCACGCGTTTCGAAACAAGACTTTCGTTGTCGCGTTCGGCGGGGAACTCGTGCAGGAAGGTCGCCTCAACGCGCTCGTGCAGGACGTCGGCCTGTTGCACGCAATGGGCATCCACGTCGTGCTCGTGCACGGCTCGCGTCCGCAGCTCGACGAGCAACTGAGCCTGCACGGCGTCGAGTCGTCGTTCTCTCACGGCTTGCGCATAACGGATGCCCGCGCGCTCGAATCCGCGAAAGAAGCCGCCGGCGAAGTGCGTCTCGACATCGAGGCCGCGATCAGCCAGGGCTTGCCGAACACGCCGATGGCGCACGCGCACATCAGCGTGGTGTCGGGCAACTTCGTGACGGCGCGGCCGGTCGGCATTCTCGATGGCGTCGATTTCCAGCACACTGGCGTCGTGCGCAAGATCGACGGCGATTCCATCCGCCAGTCGCTCGCGTCGAACAAGCTCGTGCTGCTGTCGTCGCTCGGTTTTTCGCCGACGGGCGAAGCCTTCAATCTGTCGATGGAAGATGTCGCGTCCGCCGCGGCCATTGCGCTGCGCGCCGACAAGATCATTTTCGTGACCGAAATTCCGGGTCTCGGCGACTCGGAAAACGAGCTGATCCGCGAAATGTCGCTCGACGACGCCTATCGCTTGCAGGAAAGCGGCGAATTGCAGGGCGACACGGCGTTCTATCTGAAGCATACGGTGCGCGCGTGCCGCGGCGGCGTTGCGCGCGGCCACATCATTCCGTATTCGCTCGACGGCAGCGTGCTGCTCGAACTGTTCCTGCACGACGGCGTCGGCACGATGATCTCGTACGAGAATCTCGAAAGCCTGCGCGAAGCGACGCCCGACGACGTCGGCGGCATTCTCACGCTGATCGAGCCGCTCGAATCCGACGGCACGCTCGTACGGCGCGGACGGCACCAGATCGAGCGCGACATCGACCATTTCTCGGTCATCGAGCACGATGGCGTGCTGTTCGGCTGCGCGGCGCTCTATCCGTACACACAGGAGCGCATCGGCGAAATGGCCTGCCTGACGGTCGCGCCGGAAGCGCAAGGTTCGGGCGACGGCGAACGCCTGTTGAAGCGCATTGAACAGCGCGCCCGCGCACGCGGCTTGACGCGCATTTTCGTGCTGACGACGCGCACCGAACACTGGTTCCTGAAACGCGGTTTCGTGAAAGTGACCGTGGACGATCTGCCCGAAGATCGCCGGCGGCTCTATAACTGGCAGCGCAAGTCGCTTGTCCTGATGAAACAGCTTTGAACATGATCCAAGAAGCGTCGAACGGCGCTTTGCCCCCGATACAGAGGAGAAACTCACAATGGCCCGAATGGTTCAATGCGCGAAGCTCGGCAAGGAAGCCGAAGGACTCGATTTCCCGCCGCTGCCGGGCGAGCTCGGCAAGCGCATCTACGAAACGATCTCGAAGGAAGCCTGGCAAGGCTGGCTCAAGCAGCAGACCATGCTCATCAACGAGAATCGGCTGAACATGGCCGATCCGCGCGCACGCCAGTATCTGATCAAGCAGACGGAGAAGTATTTCTTCGGCGAAGGCGCCGATACGGCGTCCGGCTACGTGCCGCCGCAAAGCTGAAATCGCGCGTTCATCGCATCGCAAAAACCGGCCCGAGCGGCCGGTTTTTTGTTGTCCGCGCGGCGGAAAATTGTTCCGCTTAGTACATCTGACCACGAGATGACAATCGGCGCAATCCTAAGTCCGACAAGGCTTTGCGGCCGCCGGGCTCGAGCGCGGTGGCAGACCGGTTTGCAGATCGTCTGTCATCGTGTTATCATCTTGCTCGTTATCAACAGCAATTCACCATCATTCACGTGCAAATGTTTCCGACTTCAAGTTCGGGCGTTGCGCGGTAGTGACAGTTTCTTATACAAAGAGGCGCGTCGGTTTTTCAAGCAGTAACGCCGGCCTTTTTCGTCTCAAGTTGTTTTTTTTCGCCGACGTCGCGGCCCACCCGCGGCAACTCAGTCATTCAGCGCTGCGTTCGCCGTCCGCACGTCAAATTCGTGTGTTTCACCCGAGTGCAATTTCGCGACTACACCCGCGCGAGGCACCGGCACCGTGTTTCTTTTCGCTCATCGACTTCGAGCCGCTCGGCCCGAGGTCGCGGAAAGCCTTTGCTTTCGTCTTCAAGCGTTCGCGGCGCCGTCTCGAAACTGCACTATCCCGGCAATTTGCGTCCGTCCTCCGCGGCGACGCACCCGACGTTCTTTGAGCGTCGGGATCGAATACGGAGTTTTTCGAACTATGTCTTCTCTTAACGAGGGCCTTTGGCGCAAACGCGATTCATCCAGTCAGAAGTCCGACCTCACCCTCGACGACATCACCATCGTCGATCAATCCCTGTTGAAGCGCGCCGTCGGCGCCATGGCCATCGGTAACGCGATGGAGTGGTTCGATTTCGGCGTGTACAGCTACATCGCCGTGACGCTCGGCCGTGTGTTCTTCCCGTCGAGCAGCCCCACCGCGCAGTTGCTCGCGACCTTCGGCACGTTCGCCGCCGCTTTCCTCGTGCGCCCGATCGGCGGCATGGTGTTCGGCCCGCTCGGCGACCGCATCGGCCGCAAGCGCGTGCTCGCGATGACGATGATCATGATGGCCGTCGGCACCTTCTGTATCGGCATCATTCCGAGCTACGAATCGATCGGCGTGATGGCGCCGGTACTGCTGCTCATCGCGCGTCTCGTGCAGGGCTTCTCCACGGGCGGCGAGTACGGCGGCGCGGCGACCTTCATCGCCGAATTTTCGCCGGACAAGAAGCGCGGCTTCATGTCGAGCTTTCTCGAATTCGGCACGCTCGTCGGCTACGTGCTCGGCGCGGGCGTGGTCGCGGTGCTGACGGCGGTGATGTCGGAAAAAGACCTGCTGTCGTGGGGCTGGCGCATTCCGTTCATGATCGCGGGTCCGCTCGGGCTGATCGGTCTCTACATCCGGATGAAGCTCGAAGAAACGCCTGCATTCCAGCGTGAAGCCGAAAAGGCCGAAGCCGTGTCGCACGAGACGACCAAGGAGCAGTTCCGCGAGACGCTGATCCAGCAATGGAAGCCGCTCTTGCAATGCGTGGGCCTCGTGCTGATCTTCAACGTGACCGACTACATGGCGCTGTCGTATCTGCCGAGCTATCTGTCGGCGACGCTCAAGTTCAACGAGACGCACGGCCTCTTCATCGTGCTCGTCGTGATGGTGCTGATGATGCCGCTCACGCTCCTCGCCGGCCGTCTGTCGGACACGATCGGCCGCAAGCCGGTGATGCTCGCCGGCTGTATCGGTCTGCTGGTGCTGTCGATTCCTTCGCTTTCGCTGATCCGCATGGGCACCGGTCCGTCGATCTTCGCGGGCATGATGATTCTCGGCGCGCTGCTGTCGACGTTCACGGGCGTGATGCCGTCGTCGCTGCCGGCGCTCTTCCCGACGAAGATCCGCTACGGTGCGCTCGCGATCGGCTTCAACGTGTCGGTGTCGCTCTTCGGCGGCACGACGCCGCTCGTCACCGCATGGCTCGTCGACACGACCGGCAACCTGATGATGCCCGCGTACTATCTGATGGGCGCGTCGATCATCGGCATCGTGTCGGTGCTCGCGCTCTCCGAGACGGCGAAGAAGCCGCTGAAGGGCTCGCCGCCGGCGGTCGCGTCGAAGTCGGAAGCGCATGCGATTCTGCGCGGCCATCGCGAAGCCGCCGAAATGGACGATGCGTTCCCGGAAGGCACGGTGCGCGCGTAAGCGTTCTGGCGTGATCGAATGGGAGGGCCGGTGCGTGAAGCGCCGGCCCTTTTTTCATTCGATCAGCGAAACGATGCGCGCTTCCGCTTTGCCGTCGTCGATATCGAGCAGCGCGAGCGTGACCGGCAATCTGAAGCGACGCGGCCCCGCGCTGCCGGGATTCACGAAGAGCACGTCGCCGCGCCGCTCGATGAGCGGCTTGTGCGAATGACCGGTCACGACGACATCGATGCCGTCGAGCTGCTTCGGCACATCGGCGATATCGTGGACGACGTGAATCGTCGCGCCGCCCAGTTCGATGCGCGCGTGTTCGGGCAGTCGCGCGAGGTCATCGGCGATATCGTTGTTGCCGCGCACGACGGTGAGCGGCGCGAGCGACGCGAGCGCATCGAGCACGTCGCGTCTGCAGATATCGCCCGCGTGGATGATGTGCGCGGAGCCGCGCAAGGCGTCGAGCGCTTCGGGGCGCACGAGGTTATGGGTATCGGAGATAAGGGCAATACGCATGAGGCGTCACGCTTCTTCGTTCGCGCGCACGCCGAAGTCCTCGCCGTGCGCCACGTTCGGTTCCGGCACCATCATCGTGTCCTCGCGACTGAATCGGTGCCGGCGATTATGCGGGACGGCCGAAACCTTGTCGAACGGCTTGTATACGACGAGCGGCGCGGCTTTGGCGCGGTCGCATGCAATGGTAGAATCGCGTCCGCCCTGCCGGGGTGATGAAATTGGTAAACATAGCGGACTTAAAATCCGCCGCCTCACGGCTTGCCGGTTCGAGTCCGGTCCCCGGCACCAAGCAGTATGAAGGGCAGCGCGCCGCACCCTCACACCGCGTTCAACAACCGCTCCGCATCCCTCACTGCATCGAGCAGCGCTTCGATCGCCGTATCGCGTTCGAGCAGGCACACATGCTCGATATCGAACGGCAACGCATCCACGCCGACGAAGCGCACCGTACCGCCGAAGCAGTCGCGCGCCTTGCCGCTCTTCACGGAAGCGATGTAGTTCGGGGTGATGTAGAGCGCAACGGGCGTCATGGCGGGCTCCGCGATGGTCCGGTCGATGAACCCGAGTCTAGCCGCACGCACCATCTCGCTGAACCCGCCGCACGCGGGGAAACCGATCCCCTCTTTCGCTGCCTTCGCTGCCTACACCGCATGCCCCAGCACACGCGCGACGTAGTGCCGTCCCCACGCCTCGCCGTGCGCGATCGCCTCGGCGACGGTCTCGAACGGGCCGCGGTCGCCGGTCATTTCGCCGGAGTCGTCGGCGAGTTTCGAACCGTGCAGCGGCTTCTGGTCGAGGCGCGTCACGCGCACGCGGATCGCGTAACCTTCGGACGGCGCCGCATCCTCGTCGCCATCGGCCGCGAGCGGCTTCGGCACGGCCTGCATGGCGAGCAGGTAATCGCCTACTTCGATGTCCTTCTGCATGGCGGTCGTCTCCATCGGTGAGGAACGCGCTCGTCGAACGTCAGTGCCGATTGTGCTACCGCATCGCTGCACAAAACAAGCGGTCACGCGCCGCGATGCACTACAGTGATGCACTGCGGCACGCATGTTATAAAGCTCCGCCCGACACTCATCACGCCCCGGCGCGTCTCGCCGCATCGGGCACCGACCGAATTCATCGATGAACCATCGCATCCGTCACCTGCTGCCCGTCCTGCTCACGACTTCGCTCGCCTGTCTCGGCGGCTGCACGTCCTATTACAAGAACGTCGAGACCTGCAAGGAGAAGGTGCGGGCCGACTATCCCGACGCCGCGAGCGCGCCGCTCAAAATCACCGGTTCCGGCGCGAGTTATCATGGCTCGCGGGTCGTCGTGCACGGCACGATCCAGAATCCGCCGAAGCCGCCGGCCACGAAGTCTTCATCGGTGCCCGCAGCGGCCGAATGCACGTTCAGCGAAACGTCGATGACCGGCTTCCAGTGGCTCGTCCCCGCGAAGCTCGCGCCCAAGCCGCCGGTCGCCGAATCCGACGACTGAATCCGACGGCTGAATCCGACGACCCAGCCCGAAACCGTCCGCGACGAGGAGATTCGCGCATGCTGCTCGCCCAGATCAGCGATCTGCACATCACGCCGCCGGGCACGCTCGCCTACGGCCGCGTCGATACTGCCGCGTATCTCGCCCGCGCGATCGACGTCCTCAACGCGCTCGATCCGCGCGCCGACGCCGTGCTTGTTACCGGCGATCTCGTCGATGCGGGCGGCATCGACGAATACCGGCATCTGCGCACGCTCCTCGACCGGCTCGCCATTCCGTGGCGCGTCATCGCCGGCAATCACGACGACCGCGCGAATCTGCGCGCCGTCTTCGGCGATCTCCCCGAGCTCGCGGGTCACGACGGTTTCCTGCAGTACGCGTTCGACGTCGGCGAAGTCCGCGTGATCGCGCTCGACACCCTCGATCCCGGCTCCGGCGCGGGACGCCTGTGCGCCACGCGCCTTGCCTGGCTCGAAGCGCAGCTCGACGCCTCGCGCGACCGGCCGGTGCTGATCGGCATGCATCATCCGCCGATCGAATGCGGCATCGGCTTCATGGACGACATCCGCCTCGCGCCCGACGACAGCCGCGCGCTCGACGCACTCGTGCGGCGTCATCCGAACGTCGAGCGCATCGTATGCGGCCACGTGCACCGCGCGATCAGCGCGCGCTTCGGCGGCACGATCGTGTGGTGCGCCCCGTCGACGGCGCATCAGGTCGCGCTGCAATTGAAATCCGATGGTCCAGAAGCCTTCGTGATGGAGCCGCCCGCATTCGGGCTGCATCTGTGGCGCGCCGGCGTCGGCCTCGTCACGCATTGCATGAGCGTCGAACAAGGTGGCGGGCCGCAGCCTTTCTGAGCCGGGCCTTCAGGTGCGCTCGCGCGCGTAGTCGTCGAGCGCGTCGAGCACGCGATCGAACTCGAGCGATTTGTCGAAGAAGTGACGCACGCCGTATTGCAGGCAACGCTCGCGATACGTCGGCAGCGCGTGATTCGTGAGCACCGCGATGAACGCGGTTTCCGAGCGCGGCGCGCCGCCCTCCTTGAGCCAGGCGAGCACGTCGATGCCCGAGCCGCGCTTCAGTTGCAGATCGACGATGATCGCATCGAAAGTCCGCGACGACAGCAGCGCGATGGCCTCGTCGGGCGCATCGGCGAACGCGGTCACGCGCCACGGCCCGAGCGCGTCGATCGCCTCGGTCAGGCTGCGGCGGATAAGCGGCGAATCCTCGATCAGCAACGCCGCGAGCGGCGGCCGCCGCGCGCCCGGCTGCTCCATTCGGTCGTCAGTGTCGATGTGATTGCCCACGGCGGGCGTCCTCCGGCAGTGCTCTCGCGGATGTTCGAACGATGCGCCGCTATTCGATCAGGCCGTTCTTGATCGCGTAATACGTGAGGTCGGCGTTATTGGAAAGCCGCATTTTTTCGAGCACGCGCGCGCGATACGTGCTCACCGTCTTCACCGACAGATGCAGTTCCTGCGCGATTTCCGTCGGCAACTGGCCGCCCGCGAGCTTGCAGAAAATCTGAAACTCGCGTTCCGACAGCAGTTCGTGCGGGCGCTCGGCGGCGGGCTTGTCGAGCTTGTCGGCGAGCGCATCCGCGATGAACTCCGACAGATAACGATGCCCGCGTGCCACCGTGCGGATCGCGCGCACGATTTCGTCGGGCGCGGCATCCTTGTTCAGATAGCCGTTCGCGCCCGCCTTCAGCAGGTTGATTGCGTACTGGCTTTCGGGGAAGCCCGAAAGCATCAGCACGCCCTGCTCCGGACGGATCTGCTTGATGACGCGCAAGGTATCGACGCCGTTCTTGTCGGGCATCGCGATGTCGAGCAGCACGACATCGAACGCCTGCGCGCGCACGAGCGCGATGGCCTCGTCGCCGGTGGCGGCTTCCGCGCCGACTTCCATGTCGGGTTCGTCGGCGACGAACTGCCTGAACCCGCTGCGCACGATGGCGTGGTCGTCGGCTATCAAGACTCGAATCATTCGCGTGGTCCGTGCTGCCGGACGGTCTGCTACCAGTGGATCGGCCATGTCATGCGGGCGCCGGGCGCGCGACGCGTGCCCGGCGCCCTCGTCCTCATCCGTTGCGGCCTTCCAGCAGATCGGCCATGTCGTCGGCGTGCTCTTCCTCGACGGCGAGAATGTCCTCGAAGATGCGACGCGTCGTGACGTCCTTGTCGCCGAGATAGCGGATGATCTCGCGATACGTGTCGATCGCGATGCGCTCCGCGATCAGATTCTCGCGGATCATGTCGATCAGATCCTTACCTTCGCTGTACTGCGAATGCGAGCGCGACGAGAGGCCGTCGGGCGCGAAATTCGGCGCGCCGCCGAGTTGCACGATGCGCTCGGCGAGCGTGTCGGCGTGCTGCTGTTCCTCGTTCGCGTGCTCGAGAAACTCCTGTGCGACGGCTTCCGAGTGGATGCCCTTCGCCATGAAATAGTGGCGCTTGTAGCGCAGCGTGCAGACGATTTCCGTGGCGAGCGAATCGTTGAGCAGCTTCAGCACGGTCTCGCGATCGGCGCCGTAGCCGGTCGTCACCGCGCCTTCGTCCATGTGCTGCCGGGCATCGGCGCGGATCTTCTCGACATCGAGAACGAAGGCGTCGGTGGTTTGGCTCGGCTCGGCGTTTACAGCAGACGATTTGGACATTTGGTTCGCTCCTCTTTGACAGGTGAGTTGACGTTGTTCGCTGGAGCAGGCTTCGGCGCCAGGGTTTCCATAGCGCCCTGCTATCCAATCCGATACTCCGATGCACACACCATGCCTGATCTGTCGAAGAAACCGCGCGACGGTGATGAAACCCGCGCGCGGCTTGATGGCTCGTGGCTTTTAGCTAAGCGGGCGTCACGTTCGGAACACGCCGAGCAGCAAAGTGACCACGAACACGACGAGAAAAATGAAGAAAAGGATCTTCGCGATTTCCGCCGCGCCGGCCGCGATGCCCGTGAAACCGAACACGGCCGCGATGAGGGCGATGACGAAGAAGACTGCAGCGTAATGAAGCATGTGACCTCCTTCCTGAGTTGTTGATTACGTTTTGTCGATACGTCCGTAACGCCGCTAATCGATCGCTTTTTTCGTGACGACGAAGCCGAGCACGAGAAACACGACGCACAGGATCAGGAACAGCACGAACAGGAACTTGGCGATGGCGGCCGCTCCGGCAGCGACGCCGGTGAACCCCAGCACGCCGGCGATCACGGCTACGATCGCGAAAAACAAGGCCCACTTCAGCATGATCGTTCCCCGTAGGAGTGGATGACGGAACTATCGTAGCCACGCGATGCGCGCCGCGCATTCGGGCAGGCTCCTTTTTTGCTGTGGGAATCCACCGACACTTGCTTTCAAATCGGCTGCTCTAAGTGAAACGCCGGACGACCCACGCCATGAGCCACGTACCGCCCACCGCGATACCGACGACGATCTTGCCCGAGGACACGCCGCCGCCCGCGCCGGAAGGCATCGCGCGCCGCGCCACGCGCTTCAACGACTGGATGCGCCGCTATAGCTGGGCGGTCGCGATGACGGTGGCGATCGTCATCACGGTCGGCGGGCTGATCATTCTGGAATCGGGGCGCATGCGGATCGCGTCGGAATACGAGACCGCGCTCGAAGCGAAAGGCGCGACCGCGCAGCTTTCGATGCTCGCCGCCGATATCGCCGCGCTCACCGCCGACGAACGCGGCTTCGCGCTACAGGCCGACGACGCGTATCAGGCGCATTTCCGCGACGCGGCCGGACGCGTGCGGCGCACGCTGGCGTGGCTCGATGCGTATTACCGGCGCATCGGTGACGACACCGCGCTCGCGAGCTTCGCGCAGATCCGCTCCGCCGCCGACGATGAAATCGCGCAAGGCACCGCGCGCATCGCCGATTCGCCCGATGCCACGCGTGCGCTGCCGCCACCTGACGCGAGCGCCACGCTCGATGCGGCGCTGTCGCTGTTGCGCCTGAACGAAGAGCAGCGCGCGCAACACGCGCTCGACGCGAGCCGCGCCGACCAGCGCATCTCGACGCTGTGCGTGGGCGCGTTGTGCGCCCTCAACATCGTGCTATTCATCCTGCTGTTTCGTAATCTCGGCATTCAGCTCGACAAGCAGGCGCGCGTGCAGAAGGCGCTCATCACGCAGCAGGAAGAGCTCGATCAGCTCGTGTTCGCGCGCACGCGTCAGCTCGAGGCGCTCGCGTGGCACTTGCAGTCCGTCAGCGAAAACGAGAAGACGGAGCTCGCGCGCGAACTGCACGACGAACTCGGCTCGATCCTCACCGCGAGCAAGATGGATGTCGCGTGGGTGCGCGGCAAGCTGAAGGACAGCGAGCCCGCGATGGCCGAAAAACTCGCGCGCGCGCTCGGCAATCTGGATCAGGGCATCGCGTTGAAGCGCCGCATCATCGAGGACATGCGCCCGACGGTGCTCGCCAACTTCGGTCTCGTCACGGCGCTGCGCTCGCTCGCCGATGAAGCCGCGCAGCGCAACGGCTGGAACGTCGAATTCGATCTGCCGGGCGAGGACGTGAAGCTCGGCGAGGCGATCGAAATCGCGCTTTTCCGCGTCGCGCAGGAGACGCTCACGAACGCGGCGAAGTACGCGCACGCGAGCCGTATCCGCGTGGCGCTGACGGTCGATGAAGCGAACGTGTCGCTCTCGATCACCGACGACGGCATCGGCATTCGGCCGCAGGATTTGAAGCGCACGCAGACGCATGGGCTCGTCGGCATGCGGCAGCGCGTGTCGGCGCGCGGCGGACGCTTCGAGATCGAGCGCGCGACGCCGCGCGGCACGGCGATCAGCGTGTCGATGCCGCGCGAGCGCAGCGCCGATGCGCCGGTCGTCGCGGCATCCACGTAGGACGGCGCCGACACGAAATGCGGACGACGCCGACACCAGAATCGCATGCGTGCCTACATCCGCGAACGATGCGCTTTTTTATGATTGATCACACCGGTAAGACAGGACGTCAGCCAGGCGCCCGTCGACCACACACGATGCGCGAACCGTTTTTCCTGTCACGCATTTCAACTCCAAGGGGAATACACATGACTCGACTCATCGCTCTACTCCTCATCGCCGGCAGCGCGGCTCTCGCAGGCTGCAACACCGTTTCGGGAGCCGGTCAGGACATCTCGAAGGGCGGCCAGGCCATCTCGAACTCCGCGGAGCAGCACAAGTAATTCACGAGGCGCGCCGCTTCGCTGCGGCGTTCCCGCTCAGGCGTTCCATAGCGTTGACGTAGTTCTCTCTCTTCCCGCCACCTTCGCGTGGCGGGATTTTTTTTGTCTTTGGAGCCGTTCGTGTGTCGTCCAGGCCGCTCGCGGCGTCCCACGGGTCACGCGTCATTCTCTGCACAATGACGCCGATGACCCAGATCCCCTTCGCTGCGATAGAGTTCGCTCATCTCGATGCCTTCCTGAGCGATGATGCCTGGCTTCAGACATCGGGATTCACAGCGCAAACGGAGACACGAATGGCCAAAGTAAAAGTAGCCGGGTTCGGCGTTTCGCTCGATGGCTTCGCAGCGGGAACCGGTCAGAGTCTGGAACATCCGCTCGGGGTGCGGGGCCCGGAGCTCTTTCAGTGGTTTTTCCCGACGCAGACGTTTCGGCGGATGCAGGGAAAAGACGACGGCGAAACCGGTGTCGATGACGACTTCGCCCGGCGCGCGATGGACGGATTCGGCGCGTTCATCCTCGGGCGCAACATGTTCGGGCCGATTCGCGGCGAATGGCCGGATGAACAATGGAAAGGATGGTGGGGTGAGGATCCGCCCTATCATGCGCCGACTTTCGTGCTGACCCATTACCCGCGTCCGCCGATTCGGATGCAAGGCGGGACGACGTTTCACTTCGTCTCGGACGGCATCGAGGTCGCGCTGCAAAAGGCACGCGAAGCGGCCGGCGCGAAGGACATCAAGATCGGCGGCGGAGCGGCCACGGTCAAGCAATACATTCAGGCCGGCCATGTGGATGAAATCCACCTCGCTTTCGCGCCGGTGGCGCTCGGGCAAGGGGAATCGCTCTTCGACGGTCTGGATTTGCGCGCTTTGGGATATCGGACGGTCGAGCACGTTCCGACGGAGCGGGCCACGCACATCGTCCTTGCGAAGTAGCTGCGCGCGATACGAAAAAGCCCGGCCGATTCTTCCGGCCGGGCTGTGCGGTTCGTGCCTTATTGCGTGTCGGGCAGTTCGAGCGCCGGCTGCTGCGTGTTGCCACCCTGCGCGACGAGCACGCGAATCTTCTCGGGCACGAGTTGCGTGGCTGCATTTCCCGAAGGCAGCGTCGTCACGAGCCAGTCCGCGTTGTTGACGAGATCGAACGACGCCGATTTATAGACCGGCGTCTTCGAGCCCGGCAGCGTCGCGATTAGTTGATACGTGCCGCCGGAGACGTAGATCGAGTCTTGCGTCGTCGCCGGTACGGCGTTCTTGTAGGCCACGCCCGCCATCGTCGGGCTGACGGTCGAGATGTTCGTGCCCGGCGCGACGAGATAGATGTCGAGGTTCGGCGCGTTCGTCGATGCGTTGAACGCGCGCACGCGTGCGCTGCTCGATAGCAGGCCCTTGTCGAACGGATCGTCGATCACCGCGATCGACGGCACGAAGCCCGCGTCCGGCAGCGCGATCACCGTGTATTCGTGCCCTTTCGCCGCGTTCGAGATGGTCGTGTCGGTGGCGAGTTGCGTCGTCGTGTTGACGGCGGCGTAGGAAAAGTTGTGCTGGCCCGTGTCGATGTTCGCGAAGTTCGTCACCGCCTTATAGGCGAGATTCGGCTGCAGGATCTTGCTGTTGTCGTAGAAGTCGACGTTCGGGCCGCTCGGGATCGCGTGGATGAAATGGACTTGCGGCTGAATGACGCCGATTTCCTTGCCGACGTCATCGGAGCTTCCGCCGCAAGCGGAGAGCAAAGCGGCGACGGCGGCAAGCGCGGCAGCGGTGCGGATGAGCTTCATGGTTTCACCTTCCTTTGTTTTGATTTGATTTGATCGGCCACATCGTCATCCGGGTCCGGACGATTAGGCATCCGCAGGACTTTGCGCGCTCGCTCGCCGGGCCCGATTCGGGTTTCCCTCTTGCCATTTCGATCGATCAGATTTGCCGTCGAAGTGGCGCATGCGTTGAGCAATGAGCATGCCCCGAGACGGTGCGACGATGGCGTGTATCGGCCGCTGAGGCCCGTCCGGAAAGGGTTTCGAATTCGTTAGAGGAATTGCTCGGGATGCGCGAAGACCCCGCGCGGTGCTGCATCGATCAATGCAGCGTCGCCGCGTGACGAGAAGCGGTTTTTACAAGGATGGTGCGTTCAGAGAAGCCCCCGCCGCCGCTGATCAAACCAGAACGAAAGCCCAACGGAAAGCAGAATTACAACCGTCGCAATCACGGTCCATTGCGTGACGATTTCCCCGAGCAGCAGCGCGCCCAAACCAACCGCCACCACCGGATTCACATAAAGACAACTCGTCGCGACGATCGTGCTCGTATTGCGTATCAGAAAGTTATACGCGACATAAGCGGCCATCGAACCGATCACGACGAGATACAAAAACGAGAACCCCGCGCCGACGCCGACGCTCGCCAACCGCTCGCCCGATGCGAACGCGATCGCCGTCGCGATCAATCCGCCCAAACCGATCTGCAGCGCCGTCGACATCAGCAGATCGGAAGGCTGCGGCAGGCGCGTCGCCAGATGCGCGCCGCCCGCCCAGAAGATCGCGGCGCACAGAATCGCCAGCGTGCCGACCGTCGAACTCGGCGAGGGATCGCCGTGATTCAGCAGCACGATCCCGAGCAGACCCAGCGCCACCGCGAACCACTCGCCTTTCGCGACGCCGCGTCCGCTGAGCGCGGTGAAGATCGTCGCGAAAAGCGGCACCGTCGCGACCATCACGGCGGCCGTGCCGGTCCCCACGGTCCGCATGCCGTAAGCCATCATCCCGCTCGACAGACCTTCCAGCAACGTGCCGACGATCGCCGCGTTGCGCACTTCCCGCGCGCTGGGCCACACCGACTTGCGATGCACCGCGATCAAGAATAGCCCGATGCCCGCGAACAGATTGCGCAGCCCGCCGAGCATCAACGGCGGAAAAGATTCGAGCGCGAGATGGATGCCGAGATACGTCGATCCCCAAACGAGATAGACGACCGTCAGCGCAAGCGCGACCTGCCCCTTGAAAGAGCGCGGCGCGCGAAACGGAAAACGGTCAGGGAAGCTGAACGGCAGGCGCGGCGGAGGCAGAGCGGACATGCATCACTCCGCGGCGACGGCTGCGCGCCGGAGAAAAACGGGCAAAACCAGACAGAACGACATGGCGTAAAGCAAAGGGGAATGGCGCGAGGAAGGACCGCGCGACCTTCGGGAAAACCCGGAAATCCGCGGCGCCCGACATTATGCAGTAAGCGCTCGCATCCATCGGCTCATTTTCGGGATGGTTGCCAAGACGCCACGCCGCGGTGTAACGTGTCGGCTGCTAACGCGGGGGTCCTGCGTTGCACATCGCGGTTTCGTGCGGTTTCATCGGCGAAGCGCTTCGTGTGGCGTGGGTGAGAAATACCCTTTGAACCTGATCTGGATAATGCCAGCGCAGGGAAGCGTTCGGGTTCCATAGGCCGCAGTCCACGCCACTTCAACCGAACCCGTACCTTTCCATCTCGTTCCTCCCTGTTTAGCTCCTGAGTCACCACGAGCTACGACATCGCTCGTGCTGAAAAAAATCGTCCCTTAGGAGATCAAGCACATGAATGCCAACCCGAAGTTCCTCTCGGAAAACGCCGTCGTCGATGCCGCCGCCATCGCGCCGCTGCCGAACTCGCGCAAGGTCTATGTCGAAGGTTCGACGCCCGACATCCGCGTGCCGATGCGCGAGATCACGCAATCCGACACGCCCGACGGCTTCGGCGGCGAGAAGAATCCGCCCGTCTACGTGTACGACACGTCGGGCCCGTACACCGACCCCGACGCGCAGATCGACATTCGCAGCGGTCTGCCCGCGCTGCGCGGCGCGTG